>Ga0207711_10005010_pt1 | contig 11237 bp, 12 predicted proteins | sample KBSS34metaG_FD_184401 | JGI IMG/M metagenome (GOLD analysis project Ga0207711, IMG submission 184401) | Switchgrass rhizosphere microbial communities from Kellogg Biological Station, Michigan, USA - KBS S3-4 metaG (SPAdes) (version 2) | ecosystem: Host-associated > Plants > Roots > Rhizosphere...
GTGACGCTCACCTATCTGGGCGCCCAGCGGGTAATGCCCAGTTACAATGTGATGGGCGTGGCCAAGGCGGCGCTGGAAGCCAGCGTGCGCTATCTCGCCGCCGATCTGGGCCGCGACAATATCCGCGTCAACGCCATTTCCGCCGGCCCCATGCGCACCCTGGCCGGCGCCGCAGTGGGCGATGCCCGCACGGTGTTCAAATGGGCCAAGAACAGCTCGCCGCTCAAGAAATCGGTCGAGCTTGACCATGTCGGCGGCGCGGCGCTTTACCTGCTCAGCGACCTGGCCGGTGGCGTCACCGGTGAAGTGCATTTTGTCGATGCCGGCTTCAACGTCATCGGCATGCCGCCCACGGCGGACCTCAAAGGCTGGACGCCGTCAGAGAACGGTCAGGACAAGGAAGAGGGCTAGGCTCTCTTCTTCGCCGCTTCCGCGAAACGCTCGAACAGATAATGCGAATCCATCGGTCCCGGCGAGGCTTCGGGGTGATACTGCACCCCGAACACATCCTTGCCTTCCAGCGCGATGCCGCAATTGGTGCCGTCGAACAGCGAGACATGTGTCTCCGTCACGCCCGCCGGCAATGTGTCGCGATCCACCGTGAAGCCGTGGTTCATGGAGACGATCTCGACCTTGCCGGTGGTCAGGTCTTTAACGGGATGATTGGCGCCATGATGGCCCTGGGCCATTTTTTTGGTTTTCGCGCCCAAGGCCAGGCCCAGCATCTGATGGCCCAGGCAGATGCCGAACACCGGCGTGCCGGTCTCGATCACACCTTTGATGGTCGGGATGGCATACTCGCCGGTGGCGGCGGGATCGCCGGGTCCGTTGGATAGCAGCACACCATGCGGCTTGTGGCGCATGACATCCTCGGTGGTGGCATTGGCTGGCACGACGGTGACGTCGGCGCCCATGCCTGCGAGCAGGCGCAGGATGTTGCGCTTGACGCCATAGTCGATGACGGTGACGCGAAAGGCCGGCTTTTTTTCTTTGCCGTAGCCTTCATTCCACACCCAGGGCCTCTCGTTCCAAGTGCTGGTCTGGCGTGAGGAAACCTCCTTGGCCAGGTCCAGGCCTTCCAGTCCCGGGAAGGATTTGGCCTGGGCGATCAGCGCATCGCGGTCCGGCTCGCTGTCGCCCAGATTGACCACCACGCCATGCGGCATGCCCTTTTCGCGGATCAGCGCGGTCAGGGCGCGGGTGTCGATGCCCGCCACCGCCGGGATATTGTGCTTCTTCAACCAGCCATCCAGCGCCAACAGGTTGCGATAGTTGGAGGGATGCTCGGCATCGGCGCGCACGATCATGCCGCGCACCGCCGGCGTCAGGGTTTCGATGTCTTCGTCATTGGTGCCGACAATGCCGATATGGGGGAAAGTGAAAGCCACGATCTGGCCGGCATAAGACGGATCGCTGAGGATTTCCTGATAGCCGGTCATCGCGGTGTTGAAACAGACCTCGCCCACCGCCGCGCTCTCGGCGCCGAAACCGACGCCTTCGAAGAAGGTGCCGTCCGCCAGCATCAAGCCGCCTTTGCGGAATGGCGCGCGCGAAAACGTATCCGCCGCGGTGGCGGCGTGGGCTTTGGATGTGTCGATCATGGAGGGGCCTCGGATTTGCGCGAAAATAGGTATGCGCCCTCTGCACGTCAACCAGAACTTATTGTTCAATTTCAATGGGTTGGAATTATCCACGCATTTGTCGCCCCCTCCGGCTTCAACTTCTGCTCGGCTGCTCGGGCGTTCCCGCCCTCGCAAGTGCCTCGCTCGTTGAAGCCACCTCTCCCGCCAGCGCGTACCGCGCGCGGGGGAGGCTGGCCTCTGGAATCAGGTGACTGTAACTTCCGGCCCGATTCTGGAGGTTTCTCATGTCCCTGCGCGCCCAACTGAATGACGCCATGAAAGAGGCGATGAAGGCCAAGGACGCCAAACGGCTCGCCACGGTGCGCCTGATGCTGGCCGCCTTGAAAGACCGCGACATCGCGGCGCGCAGCGAAACCAGCCGCGAACTTTTGGGCGATGACGAGATCCTTTCGCTGCTGGCCAAGATGATCAAGCAGCGCGAGGAATCCGCCGCCGCTTATGACGCCGGCAATCGCCCCGAACTGGCGGCGGGCGAACGGGAGGAGATCGTCATCATCCGCAGCTTCATGCCCGCCCAGATGGATGATGCGGAAATGAAAGCGGCGGTGCAGAAGGCCATCGCCGATGCCGGCGCGGCCTCGATCAAGGACATGGGCAAGGTGATGGCGGCTTTGAAAGAGCGCTATGCCGGGCAGATGGACTTTTCAAAGGCCAGCGCCGCCACCAAAGAGGCGCTTTCGGGCAAATAGGCGCGCCGGTCCTTGGAGAATTCATGCACAGGGGCCACGGCGGTTCCGCGTCCCAGGTCTATTGAATCTCCAACAAAAGGCGGATTTGCCCGGTAGGATGGCGCCATGCGCTATGGCGAAGGGCTTTTGGAAGAGATCCGGCGGCGGACCGATCTGGTCGCCCTGGTGGGCCGCCGCGTCAAGCTGATCCGCAAAGGCCGGGTGATGTGGGGCTGCTGCCCCTTCCACCAAGAAAAATCCCCCAGCTTCAAGGTCGAAAACGAGCGCCGGCTCTACAAATGCTTCGGCTGCGGCAAGGGCGGGGATGCTTTCCGCTGGCTGGTCGAGACTGAAGGCCTGTCTTTTCCCGAAGCCGTCCAGAAACTAGCCGGCGAGGCGGGTGTCGAACTTCCCCAATGGTCGCCGGAGGATGAAGCGCGGGAACAGCAGCGCAAGTCGCTTTACGACATCGTGGAATTGGCGGCCAAGTTTTACGAAGCCCAGCTGTTCGATGCGGCAGGCCGCGAAGCGCGGGACTATCTTAAAGGCCGCGGGCTCGACGGGGCGGCCGCCAAACAATTTCGTCTCGGCTATGCGCCGTCCGGCAGCAACGCCCTGATCAATCATCTGACGGCGCAGAACGTCACCCAGGACGACATCATCGCGGCGGGTCTGGCGCGGCCTGCCGAAGATGGCAGGCCGATGCGCGATTTCTTCTTTAACCGCGTGATGTTTCCGATTTCGGATGGGCGCGGCCGCACCATCGCTTTTGGTGCGCGCGCGCTGGAGGCCGATGCCAAGCCCAAATACATCAATACCGGCGAAACCGCGCTCTTTTCCAAGGGAAGCCAGCTCTACAATTTCGCAGGCGCCCGCGCCGCCGCCATCAAGGCGGGCACGATCATTGTAGCCGAAGGCTATATGGATGTGATCGCGCTGGTGCGCGCCGGTTTTGCGCACAGCGTGGCGCCCTTGGGCACCGCGCTCACCGAAGACCAGCTGCAGCTTTTATGGCGCACCGCGCCTGAGCCGATCCTGGCCTTTGACGGCGATGCGGCGGGATTGAAGGCGGCTCACCGCGCCGCCCATCTCGCGCTTCCCCATCTGAGGCCCGGCTATTCCCTGCGCTTTGCCTTTTTGCCGACCGGCGAAGATCCCGACAGCTACATCGCCGGCAATGGCGCGGGCGCCATGACCGTCCTGCTGGAGGCGGCGCTTCCCTTGTCGCAGCTGTTGTGGCGGGCCGAAACCGAAGGCAAGGACCTCTCCACGCCGGAACGTCGCGCCGGCCTGGAACACACGCTCAAGGAAATCGTCGATCGGATCACCGATGCCAAGGTGGCCGACTATTACCGCCGCGGTTTTGACCAGCTGGTGTTCGACAGCTTCAAGCGGCGATCGCCCCAGCCAGGGGCCGATCGCGATGGGGCTCGATATAAAGGCCGGTCCTCGATGGCTGGGGCGAATAGACCGGGGACGGGCAAATTCCGAGGCGATTTCAAGCCCCGCCCCCAGCCAGGCACGCCGGAGGCGGTTTCCCCGACGGTCCAAGCCTCGGCTTTGGTCCGTTCCGGGACGGCAGGGGCCCGGCATGCCAAGGAAATGGAGCTTGGACGACTTTTGGTTGAGTATCCTGAGATAGCACTCGCGGAGGCTGAATCGCTGGCGGAACTGGAGCTCAAGGACCCATCGCTTGACAGGCTGCGCCACGAGCTTTTAAACCTCGCCGCCTCCGGCTCCAGCCTTGAAAAAGCTGGTGTTCAAATCCATTTGACGCGTAAGGGAATGGCCGACTTGCTGGCGCGGTTTGCAGGCACGGTGGTCGAGGATCCCCATGCCAGTTTTCAGTGCGCGCTCAAGGACTTGCGCGAACTGACGGGGCACCGGTCCGATGCGCGGCGCCTGCTGGAGCGCCGAAAAGAGCGTTTCCAGCGGCCCGGCGACGGGCGCGGGTAAAGGCGTTAGGCGTAAGCCGGACCGCCTATTCAAAAGGCGTTAGGTGAGAGCCGGACCGCCTATTCAATAGTTAGGTAGAGCCATCAGTGACCAAAGCGTCCCACTCCAAGAAACCGGCCAAGACCCTCAAAAAGCCGGCGGCCAAAGCCGCCGCTTCTAAAAGTGCGCCCGCCAAAAAGGCGCCCACCAAGTCTGCGAAGCACGCCTCCAAGCCGATCAAGGCCGTCAAGCCGGTTGCCAAGGCGGCCGCGAAAGCCGACGCGCACAAGGCTGATTTCCATAAGAAGGGCGCCAAAGTCGAAAAACTGACCAAGGCGCAGCTCGCCGCCAAGGCGAAGGAAGAAAAGCTGAAGGCCAAGGCGGTGACGGCCAAGGCCGATCCCAAGAAGGTCGAAGCCGTGGTGCCCCAGGTCAAGCCGGGCTCCAAGATCGCGGCCAAAAAGCCGGGCGAGAACGAGACGCCGGGCGACGCGGATTCGCCCCTGCTGGACATGTCCGATGTCGGCGTCCGCAAGATGATCGCCAAGGCGAAAGCCCGCGGCTATGTCACCTATGACGAACTGAACAAGGTGCTGCCCTCGGACAAGACGTCGTCCGAGCAGATCGAAGACACGATGGCGATGCTCAATGAGATGGGCATCAATGTCATCGAGAGCGAAGAAGCCGAGGAAGGCGAAGAGGGCGGCGCCCTGGTCGCCGAAACGACCGGCAAGGCGCTGGCCACCACCGCCAAGACGGGCGAGCAGTATGACCGCACCGATGATCCGGTTCGCATGTATCTGCGCGAAATGGGCTCGGTCGAGCTTCTGTCGCGCGAAGGCGAAATTGCCATCGCCAAGCGCATCGAGGCCGGCCGCGAGCTGATGATCGGCGCTCTGTGCGAAAGCCCGCTGACATTTGAAGCGCTGACCGTGTGGCGCGACGAACTCAACGAAGGCAAGGTGCTGCTGCGCGACATCATCGACCTGGAGGCCATGTACGGCGCCGGTCCCGATGGCCAGCCCGCCAATGTGCCGCCGCCAGTCGGTCCCGATGGCAAGCCGCTGAATGGCGGCCTGAACGACGCCGCCGCCAATGGCGCGGCACCCGTGGAATTCAAGAAGCCCGCGCCGCCGCCACCGCCCGCGCCCAAGCCCGCGCCTGCACCTAAGGCCGAAGGCGAAGAAAGCACAGAAGGCGAGGCCCAGGCCGCCGCCGACGGTCAGGACGAGGATTTCGACGACGAGGGCAATCTGCCTTTGTCGGCCATGGAAGCCGCGCTCAAGCCGCAGGTTCTGGCCTCGCTGGATGCGATCGCCGGTCTCTACAAGAAGCTGGGCAAGCTGCAGGATGCATCCGTGGAAGCCGCGCTGGCTTCCGACGAGCTGTCCACCGGCCAGGAACGCCGTTTCAAGAAGCTGCGCAACGAGACCATGGACTTGGTCAAGTCGCTCAAGCTCAACAACAACCGCATCGAAGCCCTTGTCGACCAGATGTACGGCATCAACAAGCGCCTGGTCGGCCTTGAGGGCAAGCTGCTGCGCCTGGCGGAAAGCCACGGCGTGGACCGTTCGGACTTCCTCAAGCAGTATTTCGGCAACGAGCTGGACCCCAACTGGGCGCGCCGCGTGGGCCGCCTCTCCGGTCTGGGCTGGCATGAGTTCGTCACCGAGGAGCGTGACAAGGTCAAGGCGATCCGCGACGAGATCCAGCAGCTCGCCCAGGAAACCCGCCAGTCGGTTTCCGAATTCCGCCGCAACGTCCAGACCGTGCAGAAGGGCGAACGCGAATCCGGCGTCGCCAAGAAGGAAATGATCGAGGCAAACCTGCGCCTGGTCATCTCCATCGCCAAGAAATACACCAATCGTGGTTTGCAGTTTCTGGACCTGATCCAGGAAGGCAATATCGGCCTGATGAAGGCGGTCGATAAGTTCGAATACCGCCGCGGCTACAAATTCTCGACCTATGCCACCTGGTGGATCCGGCAGGCCATCACCCGCTCGATCGCCGACCAGGCGCGCACCATCCGCATCCCGGTCCATATGATCGAGACCATCAACAAGCTGGTGCGCACCAGCCGCCAGATGCTGCATGAGATCGGCCGCGAACCGACCCCGGAAGAATTGGCCGAACGCCTGGCCATGCCGCTGGAAAAGGTGCGCAAGGTCCTGAAAATCGCCAAGGAGCCGATCAGCCTTGAGACGCCCATCGGCGACGAGGAAGACAGCCATCTGGGCGACTTCATCCAGGACCCCAATGTGGTCCTGCCGATCGACGCCGCCATCCAGGCCAATTTGCGCGAAACCACCACCCGGGTTCTGGCGACCTTGACCCCGCGCGAGGAACGCGTGCTGCGCATGCGCTTTGGCATCGGCATGAACACCGACCATACGCTGGAGGAAGTGGGCCAGCAGTTCAGTGTCACCCGCGAGCGCATCCGCCAGATCGAGGCCAAGGCGCTCAGGAAGCTGAAGCATCCTTCCAGGAGCCGGAAGCTCAGAAGCTTCTTGGATAACTAATGCAGCTCACCTTGCTTAAGGGCAAAATCCACCGGGCCACGGTGACCCAGTGCGATCTCAACTATGAAGGCTCCATTTCGGTGGACGCCGCACTGTTGGAGCGCGCCGGCATCCTGGCCCATGAGCAGGTGGATGTGCTCAACATCAACAATGGCGAGCGGTTCACCACTTATGCCATTCCGGCGCCCGCCGGTTCGGGCACCATCGGCATTAACGGCGCCGCCGCCCGTCTGGCGCAAAAAGGCGATCTTGTCATCATTGTCGCCTATGCTCGCATGGACGAGGCCGAAGCCAAGAGTTTTACGCCCCGTGTGCTTCTGGTGGACGCGAACAATCGTCCGCAAGCGCCTTCCTTGCGCCTTCTGGAAACCTGAAGATCTTTGACGCCCCCCTAAACCGACAATCTGAGACCATGCCCCGCCAAGACGACGAAAAATTCTCCAATCGACTGGATACGGCCGCCAAGGCGCGCGCCGAGATGCTTGCCAAGGTCAAGGCCCGCGCCGAAGCCGCCAAGGCCAGCGCAGATCAGCGCGCCAAGGAACGCGCCGCCATCGCGGCCGCGCGCGATGAACGCCAGCAGCAGCGCGCCGCGGAAAAAGCGCGCCTTGCCGCCGAAGCCGAGGCCGCCCGCGCCGCCGCCGAAGAGCAGCGCAAGCGCGAAGCCGAGGAGGCGCTGGCCGCCGCCGAAGCCAAGAAGCGCGAGGAATCGGACAAGCTGGTCAGGCTGCTGGCGGAGCAAAAAGCCGCCCGCGACGCGCGATATGCTGCCCGCAAAGGCCGCCAGAAAAAGCGCTAGCACGGGTCTTTTGCGTTCTGTCGGTACGCTGTCGCTACCGACCGTCGCAAGCTCGCTCATGGGCTCATGCCCACATCGCTCGCTTGCTCCTGCCCAGACCGCAAAATCCCTCGTGCTAAACGGGTCGGCCAAAACGCACTCGAGCCCAGCTAGTTCCAAACAAATATTCGTTCCCAAGGGACGTGCGGCTGTTTTAGGTTTTGACAGGGTTGAGCTTGCTCCCTGATCAAAACACCGTCGCGATGAAGTTCCCTGCTTCTCCCGGTTCCGGTTTTAATCGCTTAACGAGAGGGCGTGGCCGAATGGCTTTTGTGGAAGACAAACAGTTCCGGTATCCGGCGGAAGAGGAATGCCTGGTGCGCCGCCTGGGTTCGGCGGTGATCACTGCCTGGCCGCATCTGCCGCGTGATGTGCAGGAAAAAATCTTCGACGAAGCCAAGATCGCCTGGGACCGGGAGCATTTCGTCTCCAAGCTTCCCGCCAAGCTGGATGGCATCATCCGCCGCCGGCATAGCTGATTTCGTTTTACCCTCCCCTTGAGGGAGGGTGATTCAGGCCACCGCCGCCAACAGCACCATCACCAGTCCGATGATTGATACGGTCCAAACCGCCGTGCGGATGCCCGCCAGACCTGCGGCATAGACCGGGATATAGACCAGCCGCGCCCAGAAATAGATCTGCGCGCCCAGCGCGGTGCTGGCGTTGGTCTTGCTCAACAGCGTGACCACCAACACCGCCACGGCGAAATAGACAAAAGTCTCGCGGAAATTTCCGAAAGCGCGTTGCAACCGGCCCGTCACGGTGCTGACGGGCGGCGGAGGCGCATCGCGCATGCCGATATTATAGGCCCGTCCCTGGTCTTTGATCGCAAGCACGGTGATGATCACCAGTTGTACAAGTCCAAGCACCGCGCTCCAGCACAGCATCTGGATTTCGATCGAACCGGCAAAGATGTTCATGGCGTCCTCCCTATTTTTTAACGCTGGACTCAAAAACAGACCGATCAATCCAACCGATAGTTGAAGCTCACCGATATCCGCTTGCCGCGCGCGCCATTGGTCTCAACACCGTGGCGCAGCCAGCTCTCCCACAACAGCAGCATGCCCACTTTGGGCGCAACATCCACAAAGCTGCGATTGTCGGGTCGTGCATTGGCCTTTCTGGGCGGCGCGGCCATCATCATGGCAAGCCTGGGATCCTCAAACCGGATTGCGCCGGCGTTGGGCGGCACGGCCACATAGTAGGTGCCGCTGATCACCGAATGCGGATGGATATGCGGCACATGGATGGCGCCTTTTTGCATGACGTTGATCCACAGACTGTCCAGCGCAAGCTTGCGTCCGCCCAATTCGAACTGAAGCTCTCGCGCAAAAGCCGCCACATGCTTGGCGATCGCGGTTTCCAGGTCGGCGAACAGGCTCGCCCGCCGCGGCAAGTCGTTCAGCGAGGCATAGGAGGTGTAACCGCCATAGCCATGCTCGCGCGACCAGCGCTGGCCGGCCTTGTCCTCGGCGGCGATGGCGAGACACGTGCCTTCCAGGTCGCGCGGCGGAGCAACGCGGCCCTGGTACAGTCGGGTGACGAAAAGCGATTGGGATTTTGACATCTGCTCTATGGTTAGCGAGTTGTTGACCATTGGGCCGCTAAGGTCCGGGCCTGTCAAATCAAGGGTTCCGGGCCATGCATTCCGTTACCTCCGTGCCGGTCACGGCCGCCGTCTTCGCCGCTCTGACCCTGCTTCTGTCGGGGTGCATCGCTTATGACGCGCTGGGCCGGATGGCGGACAGCCGCACCATCCTGGTTTCGGCGACGGGCGACTTGGCGCTGGACCGATAGAACCGGTCTTTAGAATTTATCTTTCCGGGCCCTGATCTCGCCAAACACCGCGACCGTGTCGGCCTTCTCCATGCCAAGACTTTTTCGAATCTGTGCCGAACCCGGCCGCAGGAACGGGTTGGTCCTTTTCTCCAGTCCCAGGGTCGCGGGTACCGTGGGCTTGCCGGCCTGACGGGTGGCGCGCACGTCCTGCGCGCGGGCCTGAAGGTCAAGATTGCCGGGCTCCAGGGTCAAGGCGAAACGGCCGTTGCTCTCGGTATATTCGTGACCGCAATAGATCAGGGTCTCATCGGGCAAGGTCATCAGCTTGGACAGGCTGGTCCACATCATCGCCGGATCGCCTTCGAACAGCCGCCCGCAGCCCATCAGGAACAGGGTGTCGCCGGTAAAGGCGTGGCCGTCGATCACAAAGGTGATGGCGCCGCGCGTGTGCGCCGGCACTTCCAGCACCTGGACCTTGCGGCCGTCAAATTCCCACCCCGATACCTCGTCCACGCCGACATCCAGGCCGGGGATGCGGGCTGCGTCCTTGCCGGGCCCCACGATCGTGGCCCCTGTCTCCTCCCTCAAGGCCAGGTTGCCGCCGCAGTGATCCAGGTGGTGGTGGGTGTTGAGGATATGGGTCAGGGTCCAGCCCTTCTTCGCCAAGGCCGCGCGCACGGGTCCCGGCTCTGAGGGGTCCACCACGGCGCATTGGGTCCCCGACTTCACCAGATAGGCATAATTGTCGGACAGGCAGGGGACGATTTCGATCTCGACGGACATGAGCACTCCTGAAACCAAAAACTTAGCAAAATCCGGCCTTTGAACAACCGCCGCAGGGGGAATACTCTCCGCCCCCATGCCGCAGGATGTCCGCGAACTCGCCGCTTTTTATCAAACGCCCCTGGGTCAGCTGGCGGGCCGCGCCATTGCGCGCGAAATCCACACCCTTTGGCCCGATCTGCGCAACTATCGGGTGCTGGGCTATGGCTTTGCCATCCCCTATTTGCGCGCTTTCGCCGGGGCCGAACGCGTTATCGCCGCCATGCCGGCGCGGCAGGGGGTGATGGGCTGGCCGCAGGACCGCAACGCCGCCCTGTTGTGCGAGGAGGACGCGCTGCCGTTTCCCGACGTCTTTTTCGACCGCATCCTGATCGTGCATGGGCTGGAGGCGTCTGAAAGCCTGCGGCCGCTGCTGCGTCAGCTTTGGCGGGTGCTGGCCCCCGAAGGCCGCATCCTGTTGATCGCGCCCAATCGGGCCAGCCTTTGGGCCCAGGTGCAGCGATCGCCCTTCGGCCATGGCCGGCCCTTTTCCCGGCTGGAGCTGGAAGGGCTGCTCAAGGACAGCTGGTTCGAACCTGGCCGCTGGCGCCGCGCGCTGTATGCGCCGCCCTTTGAAACCGTCACCCGCTCCGGCGTCGGTTGGGAGAAGGTTGGCTCGCGGCTGTTCTCGGGCATCGGCGGCGTGCATGTGGTGGAAGCGGCCAAATCGCTCTACGCCGCGGCAACGCCCAAGCTGTCGGTGGGCGCCAAGGTGGCGCTGAAAACGGCGCAGGATCTGGGATCTTAGAGTTTCTTGAGCAGGAACACGCCGCCCTGGGCGAACAGGTTGGGTCCCATATAGCCGTGGGTCAGGCTCTCGGGCTTCATCGACGAGGTCGGGCCGTTGTCGTTCAAGGAATGCGCCTCCACGATGGTGGCGCCGCACTCGCGCGTCAGGTCCACGAAATCGGCCAGGGTGCACAGATGGATGTTGGGCGTCGCCCACCAGGAATAATCCAGGGCGCGGGTGCGCGGCATGCGCCCGCCGGTCAGCAGCGACAGCCGGATTTTCCAATAGCCGAAATTGGGCAGC
>Ga0207711_10005011_pt1 | contig 11237 bp, 7 predicted proteins | sample KBSS34metaG_FD_184401 | JGI IMG/M metagenome (GOLD analysis project Ga0207711, IMG submission 184401) | Switchgrass rhizosphere microbial communities from Kellogg Biological Station, Michigan, USA - KBS S3-4 metaG (SPAdes) (version 2) | ecosystem: Host-associated > Plants > Roots > Rhizosphere >...
TGAGGTGCTGACGCCGGCGAAAGTCGTATTTTCGGTGAGATCCGTGCCGCGCACGCCCGCCATTGTTTGCATCAGATCGAGAACGTTGTTGCTCACCAGCGGAAGGTCTCTGACTTGCTTCTCGCTGAGGATATTTCCGATTGTCGCCGATGATTCCGCGATCAGCGCTGTCGCCTCCGCCGTGACTTCGACGGTGGTGTTCGTGGCGCCAACCTGAAGCGTGAAGTTATATCGTGCCGTGGCGCTTTGACCGAGCTGAACATCATTAATGACCTGGGTCTTGAAGCCGGGCAACTCGGCCGTGAGCCTGTAGGTCCCGGGCAGAAGAGCCGGAATGTTGTACGTTCCGGATTCGTTGGTGACCGCCTTGCTCACCACGCCCGTCTGCGTGTTCGTGGCCGTAACAGTGGCGCCTGGAATAAATGCCTGACTGGGATCCTGAACAAATCCACCCACAGATGCATTGGTGCTCTGTGCCGATGTTGTTTCAATGTGGACCAGACAAAACAGAACTAACGCTGCGGTAGCCAAAACCGTGCGCATCATAGATTCCCCCCTTGGAAAAATGGACATATGACTTCGGACACTAATCAAAGCCGTTTCATCTGTCGATGAATTTCGCCGGCGATTCTTCGACCGCAGCTCTATCGCGCGGCACGAGGCATCGCTATATCCGTGCAGACGCAGTCGCGGAGAAGTTTGGCCGACGGTATGCGCAATTATTGAGCAATACCAATACATTTAACTGATACGCCTAACGTCTTAATGCAGAACCCTGCGAACGCTTCTTCGAAACTTGCATGCAAAAGTTGCGAGGACGGATATTCATTTGAAGGACTTAAGTCAAGAACTTCACTGGTTTAGCCCTGCATTGAATGCAGCATCAACAACGATGCTCAAAAATGAATCGAAATCCGAGCATTGACTTCGAGACTGAGGCCGCGATTAGATGCGCTCCGCCACAGATCCGAATACTAGGAGAACGCTATGAATCGTTTCTTAAGCACCCTCACACTGACGGGGACATTCTCACGGGATGTCAGTCCCCGGCGCCGGCTCCCAAGGCCGAAGAGAAGGCTGCTGCAGCCCCTGCGGCGGCAACACCGCCGCCTCGGAAGATGACGGCTCTCGCTGTCGTCGGATATGCCGGCGACCAGGCGGACTTGCTGAAGTCAAATAGCCCGAAGCTCGCGGCCAACAAAAAGCTCGCCTACGATTTCTTCAGAATTATTCTTCGAGGCCGCCGGCTGGATCGGGCCGCGGAATTCATGACCGAGCATTACATTCAACACAATCCCAACGCCGACACGGGCATGACCGGCTTCAAGGCGTACTTCTCTGCTTTGGGTGGTGAGCAGCCGATTCCGGAGAAACTTGACGGGCTGGTTGCCATTCAGGCCGACGGCGACTACGTGACCCTGTCGTTCTCGCGCGAGTACGTCGATCCCTCACTCAAGGATGAAACCTACTCCACGACATGGTTCGATATGTTTCGCATCGTGGACGGAAAAATCGTCGAACATTGGGACTCCGCGACTAAAGGCCCCGGACCAACGCGAGCTCCCGCGAAGAACTAATCACCTTTGATACAACGGCAGGAGGATGACGTGACACCACACCACAATCGCCGGCACTTTATTGGTTCATTGGCTGGAGGCGCAGCCGCCGCGATCGCGCCACAAGCGACACGGCCTGCAGTGGCGTCAGGACCAGAGCCGGATCTGGTCGTGTTCAACGCGAAGGTTTATACCGTCGACTCGCTCAACCCAAGAGCGGAAGCGTTTGCTGTCAAAGGCGACCGTTTCCTTGCTGTGGGTAGCACGTCGGACATGAGGGCGCTCGCAGGCAAGAACACTCAGATGTATGACGCCAGGCAAATGGCGATCGTGCCGGGCTTCATCGACTGCCACAATCACGCACCAGGGACGACGCTGTTATACGAAGTTCTGGTTGGAAATCCTTACGAAGTTGAATTTGTCTCCATCTCCAGCATCGTTGAAAAGCTTCGCGCTCGCGCAAAAGAGACACCACCGGGAACCTGGGTCGATGGATATTTCTTCGACGACACCAAGGTGAAAGACAAGCGCGAGCTCGACGCCTCCGATCTGGACGAAGTCTCCTTGGATCACCCTGTCGTCGTGCGTCACCGTGGCGGCCACACGTCCTACTACAACCACAAGGCACTGGAGATGGCCGGCATCACCAGGAGCACGCCCAACCCGGCAGGTGGAACGTACGATCGGAATAAGGCAGGTGACTTGAGTGGACGCGTCACCGATCTTGCAAGAAACGCCATCGAGCGCGTCGGGACCCGGCGAACCTTCACGTCGGAACAACGCGAGCAGCGCGATCGCAATGGCCTGGCCTTCATATCGAAACAGTTCGTGCGTTACGGGCTCACGAGTGTGCATCACGAAGGCGGCAATCTGCGCGCGCTCCAGGAAGTGAGGTCGCGGGGCGAGCTGCTGCATCGCATCAGCTTCGAAATTTCCGGCAACGTACTGGAGTCGATGATTACGAGCGGTATCGCAACGGGTTTCGGAGATGAATGGATTCGGCTCGGCGCAACATCCGAGCACACCGTCGACGGATCGTTTTCCGAACGGACGATGGCTCTCAGCAAACCGTATCCCGGAGTTCAGCCGGCGTATCAAGGCAATATCACCACAACGCAGGACGACCTGAACGCGTGGGTGGAACGTGTGCATCGGTCGGGCATCCAAATCAATTGTCACGCCAACGGCGATGTTGCCATCGACATGATGCTCACGGCTGTCGAACGGGCGCAGAAGCTATTCCCACGAGCCGATGCGCGGCCGAAGATCACGCACTGCACGCTCATCAATGACGATCTTATTCGCCGCATGAAAGTCTTGAACGCCGTGCCGGCTCTATTCACATCCTACGCGTATTACAACACCGACAAGTTCGTCTTCTACGGTGAAGACCTGATGAAACGAAGCATGGCGTTCAGTTCGCTGCTCGACGCCGGCATTCACGCTGCGGCGGGCTCCGATTTCAGTCCGGGGCCATTCGCTCCGCTGATGGGCATCCAGGGAATGGTGACGCGCACGGGCTGGGACGGAAAGACGTGGGGTGCCAATCAGCGCGTGAGTGTGGATGAAGCGCTGCAGATCAATACGCTCAATGGCGCCTATGCGTCGTTTGAGGAGAACATCAAGGGATCGATCACACCGGGCAAGCTGGCGGATTTTGTCGTTCTCTCTGACGATCTGCATACCGTGGACAAAGAGAAGATCAAGGACATCAAAATTGTTCGCACCGTCGTGGGCGGTAAGACGGTCCATCAACTGTAGCGGCGGCGAAATCGGGAATTAGGGGTCAGACCCCACTCGCGAAGCAGGATGACATTTTTAAACAGTCTGTCTCGTTAGGTGGCGCGGGGTCTGACCCCCTGATTCCCCGAATTCACCGCCGCTACAGTTTCGGACGCTTCGAGTGCCACTCCGTTGCTTGTTCGTAAGCATGAGCGAGGGCGATGACCGTGATCTCTGCGAAATGCGCGGCGCTAATTTGTGGTCCGATGGGCAGGCCGGATGCGCTGAAGCCGCCGAACGCTCCCGTAATCATAAGGGCCCCCGGCGCCCGCTGGAGCGCCACCGCTTCTTAGGGCGTTCGCTGCCAGTTGTTGCGGCACGATCAGTGGCGCTAGACCTCGCTGCGTCGGCGTGATCAGCACGTCCAGGTTTGCGAATACGTTCTTGATCTCACGTCGTACCACATCCACTTGATGACGAGCTTGTGCGTAGGAGGCTGACTTTCCATCATCGCCACGAGCGGGGTTGCCCGATTTGCACATGTTCAAGATCCGGAACGGCAACATCGAAATGATTCAAGCCGTCTTCGGCGATGCGAGCGCGGATGGCCCTGAGGGAACATCGTGGGACGGTGGTGTGCAGTGATCATCCGACCTGGCGCCCGTCCCTCGAATTCTTATCCGGCGGAAACAAATGTGTAGCCGTATTCCTGTGCCCGACTCGCGGCAACGATTCCAGCAGGAACCATGTGGGCGTTCGGCAACAGGTTGCTTGTGATTTCCTTATAGATTTCGTCGGCCGTACCGCCGAGGGCCTGGGCGATCGAACCAGCGTAACGTGTTGTCGCCATCTGACACACGGCCAGATGCATCCCTCTTTTCAGCAACGCGTCCAGTTGACGGTTGTATACGTTAGTTTTTGGAGCTGCTTTGGTGCTGGGATCCACGAAGCTGATAAGTTTGGAAATGTTCTCTCCATACTTGGTCCATATCGCATCGTTGTAAGCGAAGGATGTGGAGTTATGCCGCATGACAATGATCACGGCAAGGTCAGCATCCTTCAGTCCGTAGCCGGAGCCATTTGCGGTGTAGTAGTTGTTGGCAAAAGTCGCAGCCCAATTTGCACCGTCGGGCGTGGTTGTATCGAAAACGAGTCGATGTTTTCCCGGGATCCGATCAAACCATGCGTCCTCTTCGTGCCGTGCTGCTTGCCAGCGAGAACCTGATATGGATTGAGCACCGCCGGCAGGCGCTCCCATCGCTGCAATCGATGCGCTGAGGATCGTTGCTCCGGCTCCAACATGCGTTAGGAATGATCGACGGGCAAGAGGCGATACGGAATCGTTTTCGTTCATGAGTAACCTCGCTGTGAATCGGGATTGCAGGATCGTACACAAAAACAACCAAGGTTCAGAAACTGAATCTAAATCCGATCATTGACTTCGAGACCGAGACCACGATTAGATGCGCTCCGCCACAGATCCAAAAACTAAAGGAGAACGCCATGAATCGTTTCTTAATCACGCTCACACTGACGGGGACATTGTTTCTCATGGGATGTCAGTCCCCGGCGGCAGCCCCCAAGGCCGAAGAGAAGACGGCTGCAGCCCCCGCGGCGGCGACACCGCCAGCTCGGAAGATGACCGCTCTTCCTGTCGTCGGATATGCCGGAGACCAGGCGGACTTACTGAAGGCGAGCAACCCGAAACTCGCCGCCAACAAAAAGCTCGCCTACGATTTCTTCAGAATTATTCTCCGAGGCCGCCGGCTCGAGCGGGCTGCGGAATTCATGACCGAGGATTACATTCAACACAATCCCAACGCCGACACGGGCATGGCGGGCTTCAAGGCGTACTTCTCGGCATTGGGTGGTGAGCAGCCGATTCCGGAGAAACTCGACGGGCTGGTAGCGATTCAGGCCGACGGCGACTACGTGACCCTGTCGTTCTCGCGCGAGTATGTCGATCCAACGCTCAAGGATGAAACGTACACCACAACGTGGTTCGACATGTTCCGCATCGTGGACGGAAAAATCGTCGAACATTGGGACACCGCCACTAAAGGCCAGGGACCAACGCGAGCCCCGGTGAAGAACTAAAGCACGTTCGCGCGGTCCAGCGTTGTCGCTCTCACCCTGTTATTGGCGGCGACGAAGGGACTGATTCGGATCGAAAGCAGGAAAGCGCTTGCCAGTCCGGATGAAATGACACACAGTCGGCGTTCATAAGACGAACCGCGGCAGCACAGGGGGCGAACAATGGAGTTCAATACTGCGGTGGACGAAAAAGCCATTTGCGGGACTTTTCGAGGAGTACTGATGATCTTCAAAAACATCCTTAGTAAACCTGTTGCGGTGGGTTGCACCGTTGGCTTGATCCTGCTGGCAGTCGTGATGTACCCGCAGTCTGCGCCGCCGCGGGCCGTGACGGATCGCGAACTCCTGGAGCCCGATCCCGCAGACTGGCTGATGTGGCGGCGCACGTTGAACAGCTGGGGCTACAGCCCGCTGAACCAAATTAACAAGAGCAACGCCGGACGGTTGCAGCTCGTGTGGACACGTGGTATGGGGCCGGGTATCCAGGAGGCAACTCCGCTGGTGCGGGACGGCGTTATGTTTCTGCCCAACCCCAGCGACTATATCCAGGCTCTCGACGCGGCCACCGGCGATCTGCGTTGGGAATACAAACGGAAACTGCCTGAGGACCTCGGCAAGTTTCTTCCCGTGCCGAGCATCAACCGCAATCTGGCCATCTACGGCAATCAGATCATCGACACCAGCGCCGACGATTTCTTGTTCGCGCTCGACACGATGACCGGGAAGCTCGTGTGGGAGACTCGGATTGTCGACTATCTCGAGACGCCCGCTCAGGAGACTTCAGGACCGATCATCGCCAACGGCAAGATATTCTCCACCCGCGGCTGCGAGTACAAGTTCAGCCCCGACGGCTGCATTATTACGGCGCACGACGCAAAAACCGGCAAAGAGCTGTGGCGCAGACGAACGATCCCCAAACCTGGCGAACCCGGCGATGAGAGTTGGGGCGGCATTCCCGATCAGGAACGCCGCCACGTGGGCGCATGGATGGTCCCCAGTTATGACGCGGAGTTCAATCTCCTTTACGTCGGTACCTCCGTGACGTCACCCGCACCAAAGTTCCTCCTGGCCGGCAACGACAAGCAGTACCTCTATCACAACTCGACGCTGGCCATCGACGGCAACACAGGCCGCATCGTTTGGTATTACCAGCACGTGGTCGATCACTGGGATTTTGATCATCCATTCGAACGGCTGCTGGTCGACACTGCGGTCACGCCCGACTCCGGCGAAGTCACCTGGATCAATCCGCGTCTTCGGCCGGGAGAGCGCCGCAAGGTGATCACCGGAATCCCCGGCAAGACCGGAATCGTCTATACACTGGACCGTCAGACGGGCGAGTTTCTGTGGGCACGCCCCACCGTTCGGCAAAACGTGGTGGCGAAGATCGACGGAGCAACGGGCAAGGTCACGGTGAATCCGGAAACCACTTTCAGTGCCGTGGGAGAAACGCACTTCGTCTGTCCGAGCGCCAGCGGCGGCAAGGATTTCCAGGCCGGTGCATACAGTCCGATGACCAACACAATGTACTACGGTCTACAGAACATGTGCGCCAACCAGACTTCGCTCGACAAAGGCTCGATGTATGCCATCAACGCACGGGCCCAGGTCGCGCCCGGTACCCAGAACATCGGAACGCTGTTTGCGATTTCCGCGGAGACCGGCAAGACTCTTTGGCGCTACGACCAGCGTGCGGGCATGATGTCCGTGGTGGCCACAGGTGGCGGACTGCTCTTCGCGGGTGACACGAGCGGCCACTTCCGTGCCTTCGATCAGGACTCCGGCAAGATCCTGTGGGAGACGAACCTGGGAGCACCCGTGACCGGCTACCCGATTACGTACTTGGCGCGAGGCAAGCAATACGTCGCGGTCAGCGTGGGGAACTCTCTGGCCAGTTCCAGCATTAATCGCCTCGCCGAGGAGTTACGTCCTGGAAACGCCAGTAACGTGTTCGTTTTTGCGCTTCCCCAATAACCAACGCTCCATTGTGAAGAGGTGAAACCATGTCATCGCATGCGCGGCTGATGCTTATGCTCGGCCTCTGCAGCATCGCCGCAGCCCAGACTCCCAACACGCGGACGGATATCGATGCGAACTCGCTGTCGCGTTTCCCGATTGTCCAGCGCTCCGAAATGAAGACCGACGCCGACCGCGCCGCCTATGACTACGTCGTGGGCACTGCACCCAGGACAACTCCGCTCCTTGGGCCCGGCGGTATTTCCTTGCACAGTCCTGGCTCCGCGGAAGCGATTGAGCGCCTCAATCGCTACTTGCGCAACGATAGCGTTATTGGACGCCGGCTGTTCGAGCTATGCGCCATCATCGGCGCGTGGGAAATCGAGCAGCAATATGAATGGTCCGGCCACGAAGCCGCGGCTTTACAGTTCGGGGTCAGCCAGAAGGCTGTCGACACGATTAAGTTCAATCGCCCGATCGAAGGATTACCTGAAGACGAGACTGTCGTCATTCAGATGGGCCGCCAGATCCTGCGCGAGCACCGGCTCGACTCCGAAGTCTACGCGCATGCCGTCAAGCTGTTCGGACGGCAAGGTACGCTGGAGCTGTCCATCACCATGGGCGACTATGTGATGGCGGGGATCATGCTCATCACTGCAGATCACCAGCTGCCGCCCAATAGGCCTGCATTGTTGCCCGCGCGTTAGCGGCCGAGTTCGGTCGAAGTGGTAAATAACCAATTCGAGCTACAATCGTATCTTACGAACTGTTATCTACTTCCAGGAGGTTCCCATTGAAGAACGGATTACTCACTCTCACTCTAGCTGCGATCGGCGTGCTCAGCACTGCTCTGTTTGCCGCTAATAAACCCGTTACCGTCACACTGAAAGACGGAATGGGTAAGGATGTCGGAACAGCGCGTCTTTCGGACGGCCCCGGCGGAAAAGGCGTCAAGATCGATCTCAATCTTAAGAACCTTCCGGCGGGTGAGCACGCTGTGCATTTCCACGCGACCAACAAATGCGAGGCACCCGCATTCACAACTGCCGGAGGCCATTTCAATCCGACGAATGCTCATCACGGAATAAACAATCCGGAAAGCCCAAAGCCTCATGCCGGAGATATGCCGAACTTCATGGTAAAAGCGGACGGAACCGCAAAGACCTCGATCGACAATGCAGCAGTCACACTTGGCGACGGAGCCAATTCGGTCTTTGCCGGCGGCGGAACGGCATTGATGATTCATGCCAAAGGCGACGATATGAAGAGCGATCCCTCAGGTAATGCCGGCGACCGCATCGCCTGCGGCGTAGTCGCAAAAAAATAATTTGGAAGACTTCGAGGAGAAATCACCCGAATTTCAGATCTGACGATATGCGGGAGCCAAAACGTACCCGCGCCCCCAACATAGTCGGCCTATGCGACGGTGCATCATGTTGGGAAACCCGGCACGTTGCCGGCGCGCGACGGGGCATAGCGGCCACAGGCAGTATCAGACATCCGCTCAGTTCCAGATTGACCGGACTCCCCTGACCGGACGAAACAAAAAAGCCCCCGGCCTGCGCCGGGGGCTTTTACTCATGTAGCAAGGGTCAGCTTAACGGCTAACCTGGAGGCTGGTTCCACCACCAGGGGCACCGTTGCCCGGGTCACCGGGGGAGACCAGCTTGACCCAGAGCGCATCCTTGTCCTTGAAGTACGAGTTGTCGCTGGCCGCGCGCAGCGCATCCATGCTGGCCTGCTGCGTACCCGAGGCTGCGGTGGTGAATCCCGGCAGCTGGAAGATTACCCAAGAGCCCTTATCCAGTTCCGTCACGGAGAGGTTCACGTTCGGCCTTTCGGTGGCCACCTTGATCTCGGTACCGGCTCGTACGCTGCCCGAGGTTACGGTGTATTCCTTGCCATTCCGGCTGAGAACGATTGGCGGCTGAGCAGGCGCTGCAGCGGCGCCACCCCTACCGCCAGCACCGCCGCGACCGCCAGCAGCACCGGGAGCACCGGGAACAGCACCAGGAGCGCCGCCACGAGGAGCGCCGCCACCCTGAGGCGGACCTTGGGCTACAAAGTTGTTACCGGCAGCACCGCCACGAGGAGCGCCCGCACCGGGAGCACCGCCAGGAGCACCACCGCGGCCGCCACCGGGAGCGCCGCCAGGAGCACCACCACGACCACCGCCGCCGGCGTTGCCGCCAATATTCATACGGCCGACATCGCCCTTGCACACCGCAGCGTTCCAGGTGGGCTTGATCTCACAGGCGTCTGTGTCGACGGCGATACTGTCGTTGACGCCGTCGTGGATGAGGACGTAGGAATTGGGACCATAGCCGAGCGAGCCGTCCTTGTCTTTGTACGCCGCGGTCTTATAGGACGTACTGCCTCCATTATCGCTGGCCCACTTGGCGTTGCCCGCCATCGGCGGGAAATACACCGGCTTGGCGTTGACGAATTTCACGCGCTCGAAGGAGTTATTGCTGCTGACCCCGAAGCTGCTAAACAGCAGGTTAGAGATCGCTCCCGACTTACGAGTGGCGTTGTCCTCGAAATTTCGGAAGGTGGTATTCACAATGTCATGACGGTAATCGTAGTACTCATAGCCGTGGATCGGGAAATCCGGCAGTGTGGGCTTCGGCAAGCTGCGGCCGTAAGCCTTTTCCGTGTCAGTGGTGGGGTTGCCGATGTTCTCGGTTTCGCCCACGAACAGCGAGTCCACGACCTGTGACGTAAAGGCATAACGACCGAATGCGCCAGAAGCGTGCGTAAAGCCCATAGCGTTGTCGGCTACTTTCACGTTCCTGAATACGTGCATCTCACCGCGGCCCCAGATGGCGCCATTCCGGTTCTTGTAGGCGGTGAGATCCTGGAAGACCGATTCCAACGCCTTGCTGTTCGGGTCAGCGGGATTTTCAAGGCCGGTATGCGAACTGCCGGTAACACTGAAAGTGTTATTGGCCGCAATGTTTCGGTCGAACATGAACGCGTCGTAGTTGGAGTGGGAGACGTTGCCCTTGAACTCGCGGAATGGCGTTCGACGCGGCCAGGTTTTCGCGGCGATCTCCGTGCCTTCGAATTTACCCTGCGGGTGCTCCGGCAATGACATCCAGAAGCCGTTGGAGTCGGAACCCGCGGCCACATTGTCGCGGAAAGTGTTGTCCGGATTCGTGATCCAGTAAGACGCCACCGTGTTGTCCGAGGGCAGCAGGACATCCTTGGATTGCTGGCCATTCGTTCCCATTCTGGGCTCGCCGCTCGCGGCGAGGTTGGTTGGAACGCACGCCTTGGACGTATGACACTTGGTCTGCATCGCCAGGTTGTGAACAAACTCGTTGCCATGCTCGATGCCGTCTTCGAGGAAGAAGCAGTGACCGACGGTGTTGTAGGTCACGTTGTTCTCAACGCGCAGGTCATTCGTGCCATGCACGGTCACACAGCGGTTGTACGTGTCATGAAGCGAGGCGTTCTTGATGTACTGCCCTTTTGCATCGCCGACCAGATGCCAGTGGATGGGATACCGGGCAAGAGTCAGGTTCTGACCCATTCGCTGGAACTCGACGCCCTCGACAAACATCTTGCTCGTGACCATCGCCATCACGTGCCCGCCGTAGAAGGATTGTTCCGCGTCGGCCGATGCCTGAAGCTTGATATTGCGCGTCAGCAAACCGACTTCACCACGCTCATCCACGTCGAAGGTGATCTTGCCGAAGTGCATGAAGTCCAGCTTGTTGTCGAGCGTGATCGTATTTCCTCTGATGGCGGAAATGGTTCGCCGCTCTGCCTGCCTGGGATTGAAATCCGTGGACGCGAGAACAATCTCGTCGCCGACCCGCCAACCCGCGGCGTTCAGGACCTCTATCGAATTGCTGCCTGCGTCGGCTGTCCTGGCCAGCTTGGTCCAAGTGTTGGTTCGATCGC
>Ga0207711_10005012_pt1 | contig 11236 bp, 9 predicted proteins | sample KBSS34metaG_FD_184401 | JGI IMG/M metagenome (GOLD analysis project Ga0207711, IMG submission 184401) | Switchgrass rhizosphere microbial communities from Kellogg Biological Station, Michigan, USA - KBS S3-4 metaG (SPAdes) (version 2) | ecosystem: Host-associated > Plants > Roots > Rhizosphere >...
TGGGACCGTGACCTCGCGAAGGGGCACGCGACCGACAACCGTCAGACCGAACCCCTCGAGCGCCACCAGCTTGGCCGTGCTGGACGTGAGCAGCGTCATCCTCCGCACGCCGAGATCGAGCAGGATCTGCGCGCCGATGCCGTAGTCTCTCGTCGCGTTGCTCTCATGGTAGCTCTTGCGGCCGCCCCTGACGCGGTTGGAGATGGAATCGAGGCTCGGGTCGCGAACGAAGACCGCCACGGCGGGCCCATCGTGCGCGGCCATCGCCTGCAGCGCGCGCGGCACATAGTCGGGCTGAGCCAGGGACCAGCCGAGCAGATCCGCGGTGATGTCCACCTGGTGCACGCGAACAAGCGTGACTTCCTCAGGATCCACCTCGCCTTTGACCAAGGCGATATGTTCGCCCCCGTCGATCAGGTTGCGATACACGTGGATCGTCAGTCTATCCCCGTAAACGCTTTCGAACGGAGCCGAAACGATCCGGCGAACCTGGGTCTCGAAGCGCCGACGATAGGCGATCAGGTCGGCGATCGTGCCGACCTTCAGCCCGTGGGTTCTTGCGAAGACCAGGAGCTCAGGAAGGCGCGCCATCGTGCCGTCATCGTTCATCACCTCGCAGATCACGCCGGCCGGGATCAGGCCGGCGATCCGTGAGATGTCGACCGCCGCCTCGGTGTGACCCGCGCGCACGAGCACGCCGCCGTCACGCGCCGTCAATGGAAAGACGTGGCCCGGCGATACGACGTCCTCGAAGCACTTGGTCGGATCGACGGCGACCGCGATCGTATGAGCGCGGTCGTGCGCCGAAATGCCGGTCGTCACGCCCTCGCGGGCTTCGATTGAAACTGTGAAAGCCGTGCCGTGTCCGGATTCATTCCGGGGGGTCATCGGCGGCAGCTTCAATTGTTCGGCACGCGCCTGAGTGATGGCGAGACAGATCAGGCCGCGCGCGTGCTTGGCCATGAAATTGATCTGATGAGGCGTGGCGAACTGAGCCGGAATGATCACGTCGCCTTCGTTTTCCCGGTCGTCAGCATCAACCAGGATGTAAGACGAGCCGTTGATTGCGTCGGCGACGATGTCTTCAATGGCGGATATGCCCTCGACGGCCATCCGTAAATCTCCCGAGTTGGGCTGTTCGCGTCTCGATGGCTAGGCGGACTGGTCCGCCGCCCCAAGCCGTCCCAGAGCCATTTCCTTGAGCCGGTTCTTCTGCACCTTGCCGGTCCCGGTCTTTGGCAGCTCTGCGTCGGTGATGAACCAGATCTCGCGGGGCATCTTGTAGCGAGCGACCTTCGACGCGAGCCAAGCCTCGAGTTCCTCCGCCCGCAGGGCGTGCCCTTCGGCGAGCACGATCCAGGCGCAACCGCATTCCCCCCAATGTTCGTCCGGCATTCCGATGAAGAAGGCCTGCGCCACCGCGGGATGGGTCGTCACGAGCTGCTCGAGCTCCTTCGGCGAGACCAGCTCGCCGCGGCTCTTGTAGAGCTCCTTCGAGCGTCCGGTCAGGAACAGATTGCCGTCCGGCCGGAACTGACCAAGGTCGCCGGTGCGAAGCCAACCGCCGGGCAGGAAGGCTTTCGCCGTTTCTTCCGGCCGGCGGAAATACCCCAGGCTGTTCATCGGGCCGCGGGTGCACAGTTCACCTGCCGCGCCGTGAGGGAGGTCGGCGCCGGTTTCGGGATCGATCGTCTTGAACTCGGCGATGCGACCGCCTTGGTCGGGAATGCCCGCCACCCCCGCCAGGACGATGCACCCTTGCGTCTCCGACACCACCTCGATGGAGTCGCCCGGCTGGGTGCAGACGATCGTCGCCGTGGCCTCCGTCTGTCCGTAGCTGGTGAAAATGTCCTCGCAGCCGAAGGTGCTCTTGATTTCGCGCCAGACCCAGCTGGGCGTGGGCGCGGCCGCGCTGTGCACAGCTTCGATCGAGGACAGGTCATAGGCCTTCGCCTTGGCCTGCTCCATCAGCGCAATCGTCATCGTCGGCACGCCCATCAGGTAGGTGGCGCGATGCCGCTCTGCGGCGGACAGAAGGGCGTCTGGATCGAAGCGTCGAAGCGGTACGATGCTGCCGCCGACGATCATCCCGGAGAGCAGGCCGACCACCAATCCGAACCCGTGATAGAGGGGCAGCGAGAATATGGCGCGACGGCCGTCCCTGAAGGCTTGGTGGTACGCGCCCGCGTAGGCGGCGCGCAGCAGGTTGTCGTGCGATTGCACCACGCCCTTCGGTGCGCCCGTGGTTCCCGAAGTGAACATGATGATCGCCGGGTCATGGGGACGGGCCTCGCGCGCCTGCACGTCGCCGTCGGGGAGAGACGCAAGGAACGCTGCCGGGACGTCGATATCGCACACCAGGCCGCCGCGAAGCTCGGGGAAGGCCGGGCATTCTCCCGTGCGCCAGCCGGGTATCACCTTGTCGAGCTCCTCGTCGAACCGGCGGGACCCGAAACGCGTCATGCTCACGATGAGCGCGCATCCGGACTCCCGCACGACATGCTCCAGCTCCTTTGCGCCGCTCATCGTGTTGATCGCCACCGCCACTGCGCCCGCGCGCCAGATGCCGAACAGCAGCGAGACGGTGACGGGCGAGTTCGCCATCAGCACGCCGACGCGCTCCCCATGACGGACGCCTAGGCCTGCAAGTCCGGCGGCGATCCGGCTCGCCTGGGCGTCGACCGCCGCGTAGCCCAGGGTTTCGGCGTCGGTGATGGCTAGCGGGCGTTCGGCAAACTCAGCCGCCGCGCGGTCCAGGTAGGCGTCGAGGGTCATCTCTCGCCACGCGGGGTGGCGCTCGGCGATCGCCTGACGCCGCGCTGCAACTGTTGCCGTCACCCTGCCACGCCTCCTACCTAATACGTATTAATGCACGACCTGCCGAGCCGCCGTCAAGCGCCTCCGGCCCCCCGAGGCGCCGTCCCGGGGACTCCACCGCTTCGCGAAAGCCCCGATAAACTCTCATAAAAACAGACTAATATCGCAACCGCGACGCCTCCGCCGGGTGCGGGCGGACGTCGCGGGGCGCAAAAGGCCTGCAGAACTCTATTGCGCGGTAGCCTAACGCCGATTAGCCTAATGTGAGTGGAATTGGTGGAGGCCTCTATGGACGTGGGGTTAGGACTGACGTTTCAGAACTTGAAGGACCGCGTCAGCGACATCGACGTGTTTCGGCATGAACTGTCGCTTGCAGCTCGCGCGGAAGAGCAGGGGTTCGATTCGGTTTGGACGCCTGAACACCACTTCACCGGCTATATGATGACGCCGAACGTGCCCCAGTTCCTCTCGTGGGTCGCCGGGCAAACGAGGCGCATCAAGCTCGGCACGACCGTCACCGTATTGCCATGGCAGAACCCGGTTCGCGTGGCCGAAAGCTTCCTGCTGCTGGACCAATTGTCCGAGGGCCGCGCCATCCTCGGCATCGGCCGCGGGTTGGGCAAAGAAGAGTTTGACGGATTTGGCGTTCCGATGGGCGAGGCCCGCAAGCGGTTTCGCGAATACGCCCAGGCCTTGCTCGAGGCGCTGGAGACCGGCGTCATGGAGTATGCCGGCGAATTTTTGAAGCAGCCGCGTGTAGAGCTCCGTCCGCGGCCCTACGCTAGCTATCGTGGCCGTGTCTTCGCCTCAGCCGTGTCGCCCGAGTCCGTCAAGCTGATGGCCAATCTGGATGTCGGCCTGATGATCATTGCTCAGAAACCTTGGGACAAGGTCCAGGAGGACATCGAGGCATACCGCGCGCGGTTCTTCGAGATGCAGGGAAGGCCAGCGCCAAAGCCCGTCGTCGTCGCCTTCGTGGCGGTCAGTGAGGATGCGGCGAAGGCGCAGGAAATGCGGGACAAATATCTGGTCGAATATGCGCGATCGACGTCCGAATTCTATCAGTTCGGGAACAAGGAATTCGCCTCGATCGAAGGATATGAATACTACGCGGCGCTCGCGACCAGCGTGGAGAAGCACGGCATGGAAAAATTCAACAACTTCCTTGCGGACCTCCAGGTTTGGGGTAGACCGGAGGAAGTTGTAGAAAAGCTGAAGGTGATGATTGATCGCTTCGGGATCGGAAGCTTCATCATCTATACCCAGTTTGGCGACATGCCTTTCGAGGTCGGACGAGAAAATTACGAACTCTTCGCGCGCAAGGTATTGCCTCATCTCAAGGATATCGACGTGTCGGCGCCGCCGCTCGCGCCTGCGGGGTTGCAGCCGGCCGGCTGAGCGGCTCGCGTCGATGCGCTGGCCGCGAGCGCCTAAGATCATGAGCTCGACGTGAGAGAGGAACCGCGCATGGAGGAGTTGCTCCTGTACGAGGTGTTAGACGGCGTCGCCTGGATCACCCTCAATCGGCCAGACAAGCGCAACGCGCTCAGCGAACCGCTCCAGGAACAGCTGAGCGGCCTGCTCTGGGAGGCCGACGAGGACAATCGGGTCCATGCCGTGGTCTTGAAGGCGGCAGGGCCGGACTTCTGCTCGGGCTACGACCTGCAGCGCTACGACCAGCCGATCGCCGACCAGGTTTATGATCGACGCGGCCGCGCCAAATTCGACGATGACTGCTGGCACCAGGAGCGCGCACAGCGGTTGCGAATGGCGCTCTTCGACATGCACAAGCCGGTCATCGCTCAGGTCCACGGTCGCTGTCTGGCGGGCGGCACGGACCTCGCCCTGTTGTGCGACATGGTGATCTGCTCGGAAGACGCGGTGTTCGGCTTTCCGCCGGCGCGTGCGCAGGGGTCGCTGCCCAGTCACATGTGGCTCTATCTGGTCGGGCCCCAATGGGCCAAACGGCTGCTGCTGACCGGCGACTCGATAAGGGGTGAGGACGCCGCCAAGATCGGATTGGTGCTGAAGGCTGTTCCTCGCGATCAGCTTGAGGAAGAAGTCTCCGAGCTGGCGAAGCGGCTGTCGATGATCGACGCCGATCTCCTCGCCGCCAACAAGCGCATCGTCAATGTCGGTCTGGAAATGATGGGCGCCCGGACGCTGCAGCGCATGGCGGCGGAAATGGACGCGCGCGGCCACCTTGCCGCTAGCCGGTTCCGGTTCAATGAGACCGTGCGGACTGAGGGCCTCAAGGAAGCGGTCCGTCAGCGGGACGAGCCGTTCGGCGACTCTGTGATCAAACTCGGCCGATAGTCAGACGTGGGTGGAAAGATGACCGAAGGTGATGGCTGGCGCTGTCTGTGGGATGCGAAAGCGATCCTGGGTGAAAGCACCATCTGGGATGATCGGGACGGCTGCGTCTACTGGGTGGACATCGAGGCCCCGAGCATCAACTGGTTTGAGCTTCACAGTGGACAGAAAGGCAGCTGGACGCCGCCGGTGTGGGTGAGCGCCATCGCCCCGCGGTCCCGGGGCGGCTTCATCGCCTCCTGCGCCGACGGCTTCGCCGAGATTGATCCCAAACGCCAAGTCTACCGCCCGATCCTCCAGCCGATACCCAACCCGAAGGTCGCGAGGTTGAATGACGGCGTGACGGATCGAAGCGGCCGCTATTGGTCTGGATCCTGCGACTCGAGCCAATGGGACGAGAGCACCACGGCCGAAGACAAGGAAAGCACGCTTCACGACTTTGAGACCAGAAGCACAGGCGAACTCTATTGCTTGTCCGCGGATGGCAGGCTGAGCACGCAGGAACGCAACATCGTCACCGCAAATGGACCTGCCTTCAGTCCCGACGGAAAGACGGCCTATCTCAACGACTCGATGCCCTTGGTGAGCTGGGTCTATGACGTAGCTGACGACGGCGCGCTCAAGAACCGGCGCGATTTTCTCACCTTCCGCCCTGAGGACGGCTATCCCGACGGCATGGCGGTGGACGCCGAAGGGTGCATCTGGATGGCCTTCTATGAAAGCTGGATGCTGCGCCGGTTCTCGCCGGGCGCGGCGCTGTTGGAGGAGCGGCGCCTGCCTGTTCGGCGCGGCCTGCGTCCCGCCTTTGGCGGAACGGACTACTCGCGCCTGTTTCTGATCACTGGCTCCCAGGGGTACACGCCGGAGATATTCGCCCAGCAACCCCTCGCGGGCGGGCTGTTCGAAATCCTTGACCCTCCCGCCGCAGGCGTGCCGAACACCCCATACGCGGGGTAGAATACGCCGCCACGGCTCGACGATCGGGCGGCCAGGCTGGGTGGGATGGAAGCACTGCAAGACGCTGCGCCACGCGCCAGCGGTGATGCACCCAAGGGCGGCAGTTAGGTCCACGTCGATGAGCCGCCGGCATACGGTGAGCGAGACGGACGCAATCCTCGTTAGGCGGGTGCTCGGCGCATTAGGAACCCGATCGCGCGCGGACGGGTTGCGCGCTCGTCGCCAGCCCGGTCCCGGTCACAGCAAAGGAGATTTCAAACGTGCCCAAAGACACCGCTACCAACCCTGTCGCGGCTTGCAGGTGAAGCCCAGCTCCCGTTATGTTGCCCCGATGGAGCAACCAGCCAAGGGCCGAACGCGCATTCTGGATGCGGCCGCCACAATCCTTCGTCAAAAAGGACTTGCTGGGGCAAAGCTGAGCGAAATCGCCAACTTGGCCGGCATGCTCGCGCCGAGCATCTATCATCATTTCGCGTCTAAAGACGATTTGGTAGAAGCCGTGATGATGGAGGGGATCTATCGTAACACCCACCACATCGTGGCTCGCGTCGAGGTTCTTGGGCGCGATGCGCCGTCGCTGCTGCGCCTACGGACCGGCATCCTCGCGCATATCGACTTCCTGCTCACCGGCGACGACTATTCCTCCGCCGTGTCGCGAGTGTTCGAAGACCTGCCTGCTGAAATGAAGGGTAGGGTGCTCGCGGCTTACGCGAGCTTCGATAACTACTGGCGCGATCTCATTGTCGCGGCTCAAGCGGATGGGAGCGCCAGCACAGCGTTCGACGCCACCGTCGTCCGCAAATTCCTGATCTCGATGCTGGACTCGTGTGCGTCCTGGTATCGGCCTGGCAAGCTATCTCCGGCGCAGATTGCGGAGCAGGCGGCAGAGTTGATCTTGAACGGCTTCGCGGCCAAACACGGCTGAGAAGGCGTAAGGCGCGTAGAACATGGCGGGCGAGCTCGAGGTCGCCAGCCATGTTCCTTAGATCGCCGAGCCTAGGCCGCTGAGGTTTCCGCGACCGCCGAACGCGCTTCCGGCAACTTGATCCTGGGAGCCACTTCCTTGGCGATCAGTTCCAAAGAATAGAACCAAGGCGACGGGTCGTCGAAGTAATCGTGCGACTCGACCTGAAGGGTCCCCCAGCCGCCCGTCGCTTCAAACAGCCTATTGAGCTTTTCAACCACGGTGTCGGGCGACCCAACGACGAAGACGTTGTCGATCAGGAATTCCAGATCGGCGTCGGCGGGGTCGATCCCTGCGTCCTTGGCGAAGCCATCCATCATGCCGAACCGCCTCCAGATCGGGATGAGGTAGTGGTTGAAGCAGTAGCCGATCGGCCCCTCCATCACCTCCCGCTTGGCCTCGGCGTCGGTGTCGGCGCAGAAGACCGTCTGGGACACCGCGTGGCGTTGACGGTCAGGCTTGTAGCCCGCCTTGATGTTGGCTTCCGCGTAGATCTCCCAATGGCGTTTCAGCGCGTCCAGGCCGGAGAAGATCGATACCGGCTTGAAGTTGCGCTCGCCCGCGAGCTTCATCGACGGCGAGTTCTTGCTGAAGCCTGTCACCGCGATCTCCGGGAAGGCGCCGTTCCAAGGCGAGAAGTCGGCGAGCATGTGCTGCTCGTCTTCTTTCGTCAGCGCCGGGGCCTCTTCCGGAAAACCGGCATCCCAGAACTTGCCCTCGTAGAAGAATGGTTCGCGGCTCCAGATCTTCTCCATGATGGTGAGAGATTCACGCACCATCTCATTCAGCATCTGCGGCTCGGCGTCCTTGATGCCGTGCATGTACGACGCCTGCGGGTAGGCCCCCGCGCCGATGCCGAGGAAGTAGCGTCCTTCCAGGATCTGCGACAGCCATCCGACCATCACCGCGAGCTTCGTCGGATGCTGGTGAGGTAGGATATGCGCCATCGGTGCAAAGCTGATTTGGCTGGTCTGCATCGCAGCCGCCGCCATGATCAGTTCGGGATTGGGGATGTTTTCCCAGATTTGCGAGGCATGTTCGGAGATCATCATCGTCGTGAACCCGACCTTGTCGCAGGCGATCGAGCTTTGCACGCCCCACTCGAATGTCTGCCGGGCGGTTCGCCCCGGTCGCATGTAGGGGTGAAAAATGAGGCCGGTTTCCATTCCCATAGTTTTTTCCTTCAGCGTCAAATCGGTCGCGTCGGGGAGAGCCCGCGATTGGAATGCGCGGCCGCGGATGTCTAATCCAAATTAGGGAGTAGCGCGCCTGGCCGATTTAAGTCAAGTGTAAATTGGCGTGGGTTGCTCGGGTCGCGAGGCCGCGAGCTTCGAAACGCGGGACGCCGGGCGGCGTTGGGACGAGTTAGCGCCGCGCGGCTGCTGGCTGGTCGCGTTGTTAGGATGAAGCAGAGGATGAGGCGAATGGAGCACGGGGGCACTAATGCTGAAGGTTTGGATTCGCGGACGCGTCTGATCCTGGCTGGTGAGCAACTCTTCGCAGAAAACGGCCTTGGCGGCGCGTCGATGCGCGAGATCGCTACGCGAGCGGGCCAAGCGAACCACGCCGCCGTTCAATATCACTTTGGATCACGCGAAGGCCTCGTCCGCGCGATATTCGACTATCGCATGGAGCAGATGGAGTCGATCCGCGGCGATATGCTTCGCACGATTGAGCGCACGAACGAAATGAATGATGCTCGAAGATTGATTGAGATTATACTGATTCCTCAACTCGAATTGCAGGGCACGCGTTCCTACGCGAGCTTTCTGAGTCAGTACTTGCTAACAACGAGGTCTTCGACTTTCGGTGATTTTGGAGGATCATCGCCCCCGAATCTCACTATGGCATTAGATCAACTTAGACTTATTATCGCTTATCTACCCGACCATGTTGCTCAGCGGAGGCTCATAAGCGTAAGCCTCATGTTTCTCAATATTCTCGTGCGGCATCACGGAGCCGATGAGGCGGAAGCGGCCGAATCCTTCGAAGACGCGCTGGAGGATACCTTGGACCAGATTGTCGCCGTCATGTGCATGCCGTTGAGGTCCAAAGGTGAGCATCCAGGAAGGGCGCTCGTCGGAGGGTAAGTCCCTTTTCGAAAATCGGACAGGGACGCCATGCGGCCTAATCGACGTTCAATTATCTCCTTGTTGCGCAATTGCCGGCCGGGCGTCCGTGCGGGAGCGTTGGTGGTGCGCTTCCGGTGAACCGCCCAACCCGCGAAGAAGCGATGGAAGCCGTTCGCACCCTGATCGCCTGGGCCGGCGACGATCCCCGCCGGGAAGGCGTGATCGACACGCCCGAGCGGGTGGTCGACGCCTATGGCGAGTGGTTCGAAGGCTATGAGGCCGATCCGGCCCAGGAGCTGTCGCGCACCTTCGAGGACGTGCAGGGCTACGACGGCGCATCACAGGCCGGACAGATGGCAGCATCCGACCAAGCGCTCAGAACCTCACCAAATCCGGACTTGCGCGCAGCGCGTAGGCGATCACCGGCCAGCTGAAGAACTACGAGCTCTTCAGGCCCACGGGGGCGAGCCGGTTCTTGCCCCGCCGTTACGGCTCGCGGCGGGCCGGTTTCGATGGGCCGAACGCTGCGACATAGAGGCCCGACTGGCCAGCCAGGGGACCCTCGGCGGGCGCGCGGACGGCGTAGGCGATCCGCCGGCCGTCGGGCGCGGGCGTCGACTGGTGCGCCGCGCCGCCGCGATCGCTGAAGAAGGTCAGCCGGCGCGGCTTTCGCGAGCCGTCGGCCACGGTCACATAGAGGTCGAAGGGCTTGTCCGCGTTGGCGACCGGGTCGATCCGGCCCTCCTTGCCGCCCGCCTTCAGCAGCAAGGTCACGGTGCTCACAGCCAAAGCGCTGACACCGCGCACAGGGCCGTCCGGGTCGGAAGCGCGGTTGGATTCCTCCAGCCCATGGCGGCCATCGGGAAACAGGTGCGTCTCGTTGTGGGCGCCGTCGGAGGGCTGGCGGACCAGCGAACTGTCCGCAAGGCTGAACCGGTACATGGCGCTCTCCAGCGTGCGGGGCACCAGCGTCCAGAAGGTGATCGTCTTGCCGTCGTCGGTGAAGTCGTACGCCTCAGGGAATGACGCGCGGCTGTCCGGCTTCTCGCGGCTGTTGCTGTAGACGATGCGGCGATTGGCGAGCACGGCGCGGCTCCCGTCGTGCAGCAGGTCGGCGACCGTCAGCTCGCAAGCGTCGGCGTTGCATGCGCCCCAGGCGATGCGGAAGCCCCCCTCTGGCAGGGGATTGGACAAGATGGCGATGTCGCCGATGGCCGCCGCCTGCAGCGACTGCGGCGGCATGCGCGCGTCGGCCGCCATCCAATAGAGCGCGGTCGAGGCCGCCCCTTCGCCGCTGCCGCCGCCGCGTTGAGACGAGGTGGTCTCGAGATTGCGGCCCGCCTCGATGAGGAAGCTGCCGTCCGGCAAGAAGAAGATGCGGGTCACCTGGCCGTTGGCGCCGAAGCGGCAGGTCAGGCACTTCCCCTTGCCGCTGGCCAGGTCGATCTCGTAGGCCGGCCCGTCCTCGACGTCGTTGCGTGTGAAGACCAGACGCCTGCCATCCGGCGACCAGTTCGGTCGATCTCCCCAGTCGAGCACGCGCTTGGTCGTGAAACCGGCTGCGAAATAGTCGACCGGCGTTTCAGCACGCGCCGCCGCTGGGGCGGACGACGCCGGCGCGGCCGTAGTCAGAAGCACCGCGGCCGCCGCCGCCAGCAGGGAGTTCTTACGGGTCGTCATCTGCAGGTCCTGTCCAGTGTCGTGTTGGCGCTTCGCATCGCCGGGCCGGTCGAAGGGGCCGGATTCACTTGCCGCACGCGCATTCCGGCGCCTTCGGGTGCGGGAAGAGCTGCACGAAGGCCGGCGTCTGGCTGCGGACCATCGCGCGGTTGGTCAGGAGCAGGCGCGCCTGTGTTCCCCACTGGCCGATAAAGAGGTCGGTCTTCTTGTCGCCGTCCAGATCGCCCTGGCCGATGCTCCAGCTCCGGCCGACCGTCAGGCTCGGCATCATTTTCAGGGTGACGTCGGAGAAGGCGCCGTGACCGTCGTTCTGCCAGGCTCTCACCTGAAGCGGAACGAAGCCGGGCACCTGGATGGCGCTGACGATGATGTCGGGCGCTCCGTCATGGTTGAAGTCGACGACGGCCCCGCCCCAGCTCGAGAATGTGTGCTT
>Ga0207711_10005014_pt1 | contig 11234 bp, 11 predicted proteins | sample KBSS34metaG_FD_184401 | JGI IMG/M metagenome (GOLD analysis project Ga0207711, IMG submission 184401) | Switchgrass rhizosphere microbial communities from Kellogg Biological Station, Michigan, USA - KBS S3-4 metaG (SPAdes) (version 2) | ecosystem: Host-associated > Plants > Roots > Rhizosphere...
ACGGTTACGTTTGGCGCCCTCAAGCCGGCGCACCGCTTGTTCCCGGCGATGGCCAAGTGCGGACGCGTAGCGCTCGCCGATATCGGCGTTGAAGCGGCCAGCGACTGGCACGAGATTGGCGCGCCAACCCTGCCTCCGCTCGATCCCGGCGGGCACAAATACGACCGCGGCCTGGTCCACATGCTGGCCGGCAAGATGCCGGGCGCGATCGCCTTGGCCGCAACCGCCGCCGCCCGGGCCGGCGCGGGTTACGTCCGGGTCAGCATTTCGCGGGTGATCGAGGGACTGCCGTCGGCGGTCGTCCAGGTCGACACCGCCGAGGTCAATGATGAACGGATCGGCTGCCTGCTCGTCGGGCCGGGCCTTGGCGACCTGCCGCAGGTGCTGACGCTGGCGCTGACCAGCCAGGCGCCCAAAGTGATCGATGCCGATGGCATCAGTCAGTTGGGCGACCCCGAACGGTTGCGCGGGCAGGATGCGATCATCACCCCGCACGAGGGCGAATTCAGGCGGTTGTTCGGCGAGATCGAAGGCACCAAGGCCGAACGCGCGGTGGAAGCTGCCCGCCGTTCGGGGGCCGTGGTGATTTACAAGGGGCCGGACACGCTGGTCGCGGCGCCGGACGGAAGGTTGGGCTTCGCGCCGCCGGCGCCAGCGTGGCTGGCCAGCGCCGGGACCGGCGATGTGCTCGCGGGGATCACTGCGACGATGCGCGCGCGTGGGCTCGAATCGTTCGAGGCGGCCTGCGCTGCTGTCTGGCTGCATGGCCGTGCCGCTGAAATCGCGGGGCCGGGGATGATCGCCGATGACCTCGCGGCCGCGGTTCCCCAGGCGCTCGCGCAATTGTGAACGAGCCGATCGTCCGCATCGCGGCGCGGGGGGATGGCGTCACCGCGAACGGACGCCACGCGCCGTTCGGCGTGCCCGGCGACACATTGCTCGACGACGGAGCGCTGGCGTTCGGGCCGCACCACCAGCAACCGCCATGCCGGCATTACCCTGAATGCGGCGGCTGCCAGCTGCAGCATGCCGACGACGAGGCTTATCGCGGCTATCTCCTATCGCGGATCCAAACCGCGCTTTCCCAGCATGAGCTGACGACCGAGATTCGCGAGCCACATGTGTCGCCGCCCAACAGCCGGCGGCGGGCGACACTGCGCGCGATGGCGGTGGGGAAGGGCGCGGTCGTCGGCTTCAACGAGGGGAAATCCCACCGCATCGTCGACATGCGCGAATGCCATATCCTGCGGCCCGAACTGTTCGCGTTGATTGCACCGTTGCGGGCGCTGCTCGGTGAGCTGCTGCCGCCACGCAAGACCGGCGAAGTGCAATTGACCATCGTCGACCGGGGCGTCGACGTGCTGCTCAAGGGAGTTGCGGGCGAGGGCCTGGCGGTGATCGAAGCTATGACGTCATTCGCGGGAGAGCATGGGCTTGCGCGGTTGAGTATTGACCGCGGGCTGGGGGCGGAGACGCAGTATGAGCCGGAGCCGATGACGATCACCTTGTCCGGAATCCCGGTCGCTTTCCCGGTCGGTGGGTTTCTCCAGGCGACCGCCGACGGTGAAAATGTGCTCCTTGCCAGCGTGGGCGATGCAATTGGTGAAGCGAAGCGCGCGGCGGATTTGTTCGCCGGCCTCGGCACGTTCGCGCTCGGCGTTGGGGCCAAATATGCCGCAGAAGCGTCGCGCGATGCCGCGGTCGCACTCAACCGTGCCGCGCCGGGAATGACGGTCGACCATCGCGATCTCTACCGGCGGCCGCTCGATACCGCGGAGCTTGCAACCTTCGACGCGGTGATCCTCGATCCGCCGCGGGCCGGAGCAGGTGAACAAGTCGCCAACCTCGCGACGTCAGCGGTACCGCGAATCGCCTATGTCAGCTGCAATCCGGCGACCTTCGCGCGCGATGGGAAGACCCTGTGCGCGGGCGGCTACCGGCTGGAGTGGATCCGTCCGGTCGGCCAGTTTCGTTGGTCGACGCACGTCGAGCTGGCGGCCTGTTTCCGCCGGTAGTTCACCCTCCCATGCAGTGGTGGATGATGAATGCGCCGGCATGGACGGTGAGGCCGATCAGGCACAACGATGCTAGGCCGAATATTGCGAGCCTGAAGCGGACCACATTGACGGTGCATTGGATGAGGCTGTGGAGAATGCGCAAGCCGACATAGCCCCAGGCGAGCCAGTAATTGATACCGCCGCCGAAACCCATCAGCGCAAGGCTCAGCGCAACCGCATAAAAAATCGTCGGTTGCTCCATCAAATGATTGTAATTGTGGGACTTCCATTGGGCACTTGGCTCAGCTTTACCTTCCAGGTCGACGCCGCGAGAGCCGTCGGGAATTTTGGTCGGGGTGATCCCGAGGCGGCGAAATTCGCGGAACCGCGCGATCATCATCCAGAACATGACGACCTGCGTCCACGCGACCAGCGCCACGACCGGCGCGAGAATTGGGCTGAAGTGCATCGGTGAGTCCCCCGTGGTTTCGCCCTAGGTGCGTCAGTTCGTTTCGGTTAGCAATTGAATCTCCCCACCACCCGTGGTTGGTTCGCAATCGGTCGAAGCGAGGGGAAATTGCGTGGCCGGACGACCGCCGTTGTCGAAAAAGCAGATCGCGGCGGTCGCCGCCGGCAACGCCTTGGATTTCTACGACTTCGTTACCTACAGCTTCTTCGCGGTCCAGATCGGGCGCACGCTGTTCCCGGGCGATGCCTCGCAATCCTTGCTCCTGTCGCTCGCGACCTTCGGCGTCGGCTTCGTCGGGAGGCCGCTGGGCGGCCTGATCATCGGCCGATTGGCCGACCGCCGCGGCCGCAAGCCGGCGATGATCCTGTCCTTCACCCTGATGGGCATTGGCATCATCGGCCTGGCGCTCACGCCGTCATACCAGTCGATCGGCGTCGCCGCATCCGTCCTCGCGGTCATGTTCCGGTTGCTCCAGGGCTTCGCGCTCGGTGGCGAGGTCGGTCCCAATGCCGCGTTCCTGCTCGAGGCGGCGCCACCGCACCGTCGCGGCTTCTACCTGTCGATCCATCTTGCGACTGCCGACGTCTCTGTGCTCGTTGCCGGCCTGGTTGGGCTGGGGCTGTCCTCATGGCTGAGTTCGGCCCAACTCGACGCCTGGGGCTGGCGCGTGGCTTTCCTGATCGGCGCGTCGATCGTGCCGTTCGGACTCATTCTGAGGCGGACGCTGGAAGAAACGCTGCCGCCGGAGGCCCTCGAACCGGCGCCGCCTGGCAGCTTGAAGCCACTGTTGGTCATTGCCGGGGCCGGCATGCTGATCCTCGGCGCAGGCACGATCAGCAATTACACGCTCGAATATCTCACGACCTATGCGCAGGACACTCTCCAGATGGCGGTTCAGTCTGCGTTCGGCGCGACTGTTGTGTTGGGCATCGTCGGGACGTTCAGCGACCTCGGTACCGGTTGGCTGGTCGACCGGTACGGAGCGAAGCGTGTGCTGATCGGCCCATGGATTGCGCTCATTCTCCTCGCGGTCCCGACCTTTTACGTCCTTCACGCGCTGCGCACGCCAACCGCCCTGTTCGGGGCGACGGCGCTCCTCACCGTCCTTCACATTTTCGGCTCGTCGGCCGCGGTGCTGCTGTTCATGCTCGCGCTGCCGGCGCGGGTTCGGGCCGGTTCGCTGAGCCTCATCTATGCGCTTGCCATCGCGATTTTCGGCGGAAGCACGCAGCTAGTCGAGAAATTGCTGATCCGCTGGACGGCCAACCCGATCGCGCCGGGCTGGTACATGGCCGCGGCGGTCGTCGCCGGCCTTATCGGAGCGCTGCTGTTACCCGATCATTCCGGGCCGCCGCGAGGATCGCCTCCGCCATCGCGTCGGCAATCTCGTGCGACGGGCGACTCTCCATCCTAGCATTATCGAGGATCTTCCCGACGGTCCCGCCGATGGCGTCGATTTTCGCGATGACGTCATCGAGATCGTAGCTGCCGGTGAAATCGCCGAACGCGTTGATGATGCCGCCGGCGTTGACGACGTAGTCGGGAGCGTAGGTGATGCCGCGTTCGAGCAGCAGCTGCCCGGCGCCAGGACCGTTCAGTTGATTGTTGGCCGCACCGCAGATGATCCGCGCCTTGAGCCGTGGAATGGTCTGCTCGTTCACCGTCGCGCCCATTGCGCAGGGCGCGAAGACGTCGCACTCCTGATCGTAAATCGCCTCAGGCGGCACGATCGATGCACCGAGCTCGTCGGAGACTTGCTCGGCGGATTCGGCGCGGAGGTCGGCAACCACCACCTCGCCGCCAGCCTCGGTCACCAGTTTCGCGAGATTGAAGCCGACATGGCCGGCGCCCTGGATCGCCACGCGGCGGCCAGCCAGCCCATCCGATCCGAAGACGTGCTTCAGCGCGCCCTTCATGCCCGCGAACACGCCGCGCGCGGTGAACGGCGAGGGGTCGCCCGTGCGGGTCGATCCTTTCGTTCGGCCAAGGACGTACGGCGTCCGCTCGGCAAGGATTTCAACGTCCTCGGCCCCGAAGTTGACGTCCTCACCGGTCCAATATTGGCCGGCGAGCTCGTCCACCGCCTGCCCGAATGCGCGAATGAGCTTGGGCGTCTTGGCCGATGGGTCGGTGATGATCACCGATTTGCCGCCGCCGAAGGGCAGGCCGGCGAGGGCGTTCTTGTAAGTCATGCCCTTCGACAGGCGCAGCACATCGCTCAGCGCGTCGCTCTCACTCGCATAGTGAAAGACCCGGCAGCCGCCGACAGCCGGGCCCAAGGTGCGATCGTGCATCGCGATGATGGCCCGAAGGCCGGTCACGCGATCGGCGATGTGAATGACCCGATCGTGCCCGGCGAACTCCGGATGCTCGAACGTGCCCATGGAACGCGCCTAGTCGAACAGCTTGGCGAAGCGGCGCTTCTCGCGGCCCTTCCAGGCGCCGCGGTGCCAGGCGTCGCTGGCGAGCAGCGGCAGGACACTGGTCGCTTCGGCGAACACCATCTGCTCCATCGCGGTCGACACCTTGCCCCACGACGCTGCCTCCTGCAGCGTCGAGGACGAGCAGGCGCCGTCGCGCACGTCGGCAACGGTGATCTGGACCGCATATTTGTGCACTTCGACGTCGTGACCGAGGATCTCGGCGCACACCACCGTGTCCTGGGTAAAGTTCTTGGGGACGCCGCCACCGATCATCAGCAGGCCGGTGGTGCCGGCCTTGATCTTGATGTCGGTCAGTTCGCGGAAGTCGGCGATGGCGTCGAGGACCATGTAATGGCCACCGCGCTTCATCGCGTCGACCTGGTGCTTGACGAGGCCGAACCCGGCCGATGAATCAACGAACGCCGGGCAGAAGATCGGCACGTCATGCTCGTAAGCGAGCTGGACGAGGCTGCCGTCCTTCTTGGCGTTGCCCTCGGCGAGCCACTTGCCCATCTCACGGATGAAGGCGCGGCTGCTGTACGCGCGCGGCTCGAGGCTGTCGGCGATCTTGCCGATGGTGAAGTCGCAATCCTGCAATTGCTCTTCGTCGATATAAGTGTCGTAGATGCGGTCGATGTAGAGCGAGCGCAACGTATCATCATCAGGAATTTCATTGGCTTGGTAGTGTTTGTGGCCAAGCGCTTCGAAGAAATCCATGTCGACGATCGACGCCCCGGTGGCGACGATCGCGTCGACCATGTTGGAACGGACGAGCTCGGCATAGACATCCATGCAGCCGCCGGCCGACGTCGACCCGGCGATGACCAGGATGATCGAGCAATCCTTGTCCTCGAGCATCTGGTTGTAGATGCCGGTGGCGCGCGACAGGTCGCGGCTGGTGAAGCTCATCTTGCCCATCGCGTCGATGATCGGGCGGGCGTCGAAGCTGGTGATGTCGATATGTTCAATCGGGGTCGCCAGCAGTTCCGCCTTGCGGGTGTCGTTGACCTTGTTCCGGTCGATCAGCTCTTCGGTGGTCATGTCATGCTCCAATAGTCACGGCCGCCAGGTGGCGGCAGCAGGATAGGGCATGTCGTTTCTTTGCGGGGGACAGCCTCACCCCAACGAAACCCGCTTACCACAGCAAGCGAGCGGAAGCGCTACAGCTTCACGACGTTCGAACGCGTAATCTTGCCCGGCTCGAGGTACAGGCTGGCCATGGGCTCGTCGTCGACGATTTCGGCGCTGACCGTGCCGAAGCCGTTGAAGGCGGTGCGCATCGCGCAGCCATAAGCGCCGAGCATCCCGACCTCGATATAGTCGCCGGGCCCGACGTCGCCGGGCAGTTCGAACGGTCCGGCCATATGATCGAGATCATCGCAGGTCGGGCCGTAGAAGCTGAATTCCATCGGCTTCACCCGCGAAGCGACCGGGCGAACCAGGCGCACCGGATAACGCCAGCCGATGTGGGCAGCGTCAAACAGCGCGCCATAGGCACCGTCGTTGATGTACAGCTCATCGCCGCGGCGCTTTTCGACGCGCACGACAAGGCTGCCATATTCGGCGCACAGAGCGCGGCCTGGCTCGCACCACAATTCGGCCGAGTAGCTGATCGGCAACGCTTCGAAGCTGGAATGGATGACCGAGAAGAAGCTCTCGAGCGATGGCGGCTCCATGCCCGGATAGACCGACGGGAAACCGCCACCGACATCAACGATGTCGACCGTGATCGCGGCTTCGACGATCGCGTCACGGACCCGACCCATAGCTTCAGCATAAGCAGCGGTGCTCATCGCCTGGCTGCCGACGTGGAAACAGATGCCAAGCGCGTCCGAGGCCTGCCGTGCGGCCATCAGCAGCGCCTTCACCTCATGGGCTTCGGCGCCGAATTTGGAGGCGAGGCTGAGCTTGGCATGGTCCGAGCTGACCCGAATCCGCACGAGGAGGTTGAGGTCGGTCGCGGCAACGCCATCGGTCGAGGTCGCACGGATGATCTTGTCGAGTTCATCCTGGGTATCGAGCGCGAAGGTCCGCACGCCGTGGCCGAAATAGGCCTCGGCGATGACTTCTTCGGCCTTCACCGGGTGCATGAAGCACTGGATGGCGTCGGGCAGCGTTTCGGAAACCAGCCGCACCTCGCCGATCGACGCCACGTCGTAATGCGTGATTCCGGCATCCCACAGGATCTTGAGCAGGTCAGGCGACGGGTTGGCCTTGACCGCATAGAGCGAGCGGCCCGGAAATTTCTCGACGAAAAAGCGGGCAGCGCGACGCGCGGCATGCGGGCGCAACAACGTCACCGGCTGAACCGGGCGCAGCGACACGATGTCAGCGGCCGTCCGGCCGTTGTTCGGAAGGGGCGCTAGCCCCAGCGCGCGATGATGCTTGTGCAACTCAAGGGACCTCCAACTGGGTTAGTGTCGACAGAAGCTGCCTTGCGGTTGGAAGTCCCATGGGGCAGCGGAGGCGCGATATATGTGCGGGGGTCCGGCTACGCAAGATTTTTTGGCCCCTGTGGATCATTTTGGGGAAGATTTGTCGTCGATCTGCAACGGTTTAACGAAAGGGTATCGTAATCAACCAGTTAACTGTCACTCGCGAGGACGTAGCAGCGGCCGCGGAGCGCATCTCCGGTCTGGTCGAGCGGACGCCACTGATCGCCGGAACGGTCGATGGAACTCCAATTTGGCTCAAATGCGAATGTTTGCAGACCGGCGGTGCGTTCAAATTGCGCGGAGCGACCAACCGCCTGCTCCAGCTCACGCCCGAGGAGTGCCACCGCGGCGTGGTCGCTTTCTCCTCTGGCAACCACGCGCGCGGCGTAGCAATCGCCGCGCGGCGCCTCGGGATTCGCGCCGTGATCGTGATGCCCTCGGACGCACCCAAGGTGAAAGTCGAAGGCACCGTCGCCGAAGGGGCCGAAATCATCTTTTACGACCGGCTGACCGAGAGTCGCGAGCAGATTGCGGCGCAACTGGCCGGTCAAACCGGCGCAACCGTCGTGCCCAGCTTCGATGACCCGGCCATCGTTGCCGGGCAGGGAACCGCGGGCTTGGAAATTATTGAGCAGCTCGGACACCCACCGGCACGGATTGTGATTCCCTGCGGCGGGGGCGGTCTGGCAGCGGGCATCTCGCTCGGCGTGCCGGAGGCGGACATCATCGTGGCCGAGCCCGTGGGCTGGGACGATATGGCCCGATCGCTCGAGCTTGGCGAGATTGTCCCGGTCGAGCCCAATCCTCCGCCGACCCTGTGCGACGCGATCCAGACGCTGCGCGTGGCCGAGCTGACGTACGACATTCTCAAGGGCCGGAATGCGCACGGCGTCGCGGTCAGCGAGGCTGAGGTCGAGGATGCCGTCCGCTTCGCCTGGCGAGAGCACGACCTGGTGGTGGAGCCGGGCGGGGCAGCGGCGTTAGCAGCTGTGCTGGCCGGCAAGGTCAGGCCGCTCGAAGACACGGTCGTGATGGTGTCGGGTGGAAATATCGACCCCGCGCTTCATGCGCGGATCGTCGCTGGTTAGGCGGCGGCGCCGGTGGTTTTGTATTCGCCGGGCTCGACGTGGACCGGGCTTGAGCGCTCGACGGCGCGGGTCAGTTCTTCGAGTTCGGCCGCGAGCGTCTTCAATTCGCCGATCAGGAACCGCCGCTCGCCCTCAGCGACATGCTCCGAGGCCTCGATCAGCGTTTCGAGCATCATCGAGATGCACGGCAGGATGGTTTCCTCGATGCGCTCAAACGCCTCTTCGAGGCGCACCTGCTGGTCGGTCTTCGGCATGCCGTTCATTGTGGACGCAGTAGGGTTAAGCCTTAGTGAAAATCGGCCTGCCCATGGGTGAATTTACGTCCGGGGCGATGGCTGTCGCGATGCTTGCGGCGTTTGTGCTTGCAGGAGCGGGCGTGAAGCTCGCCTTGACGCGTGAAACCAGGGTCCGCGGCGCGCTGATGATTGTCGCCGCGGCGGTGCTGGTTATGAACGTGATGATCTTGACGGTGTAGGCGGTTTGATCGGGTCGGTCGCAAGCCGCATGTCGAGGTAAGAATCGACTTCCTTCATCAGCAGATCGAGCTCGTTGGCGAAAAAGTGGTTCGCGCCGGGAATGAGCTCGTGATTGATGGTGATGTGACGCTGGGTGCGGAGCTTGTCGACCAGCTTCTGGACCGCGCTCGGGGTGACGACTTCGTCGGCCTCGCCCTGGACGATGATGCCCGACGAGGGGCACGGCGCGAGGAAACTGAAATCGTACATGTTGGCCGGCGGGGCGATCGAGATGAAACCTTTGATCTCGGGCCGGCGCATGAGCAGCTGCATGCCGATCCAGGCGCCGAAGCTGACGCCGGCAACCCAGGTCGTCTCGGCCTCGGGGTGGATCGACTGGACCCAATCGAGCGCCGAGGCCGCGTCGGACAACTCACCGATGCCGTTGTCGAACACGCCCTGGCTCTTGCCGACGCCACGGAAATTGAAGCGCAAGGTCGCAAAGCCCCGGCGAACGAAGGTTTGATAAAGCAATTGCACGATCTTGTTATTCATCGTGCCGCCGGCCTGCGGGTGCGAATGGAGGATCAGCGCGACCGGTGCGCGAGGGCGGGTGCCGGGATGAAAGCGGCCTTCGAGGCGGCCTTCCGGACCAGGAAAAATGACTTCAGGCATGGATGTTTGGTGCTCGCGTATCGGATGTGGCGCTCGCCGACGGGTGCACCGCGGCAGCGGGTCCTATATAGGGGCGCCCGTTCATGTGGCAATCGGCAGGAATCCTAGGCTTTTGACTTCCCCAACCCGACTCTATCTCGACCATGCCGCGACCACCCCGGTGCTGACCGAGGCGCGCGCGGCGATTGCTCGCGGGCTCGACACCTGGGCCAACCCCAACTCACCTCATGCGGACGGGCGGGCGGCCAACGCCTTGCTCGAAGATGCGCGGCGGACGATCGCCGACACGCTGGGCTGGCGTCATGACGTCATCTTCACCAGCGGGGCCAGCGAAGCGGTTGAATTGGTCGCGGCCCGGGCACGAACCCCGGGGCGCGCCCACGGTGCCACCGAGCACGCGATCGTACCCCATGCGATGGGGCCGGGGTCGCGGGTTATTCCGGTCGGCACCGACGGGCTGGTGGACGAGGCGGCGCTCGACGCGGTCCTGGCCGACGGCCCGGCTCTGGTTGCAATCCAACACGTCAACAATGAGACGGGGGTGATCCAGCCGATCGACCGGCTGGCAGAGAAAATTCGCGGGGCCGGTTCGCTGTTGCTCGTAGATTGTGCGCAGAGCGCGGGAAAGTTGCCCTTGCCCGACGCGGACTTCGTGGCAGCCTGCGGCCACAAATTGGGTGGCCCGCCCGGCATCGGCGTGCTGCTGGTCCGAGATTTATCGACGCTCGAGGCCGTCGGCGGGCAGGAGAAGGGCTACCGGCGCGGAACCCAGGATATGCCGGGGGCGCTGGGATTTGCCGCAGCGCTGACCGCGAAACCCTACGACATGTCCAGGCAAAACGAGTTGCGAGTCAGGCTCGAGCAGGGCGTCAAGCAAGCGGGCGGGGTCGTCATCGGCGAGGGCGCCCCGCGAATTGCCACGATTGGCGCGATTGCACTGTCCGGGGCATCGAGCGCGTCGCTCCTGGTCCAGCTCGATCTCGCGGGGATCGCGGTGTCGTCGGGCAGCGCCTGCTCGTCGGGCAAGATGAAGGCGAGTGCGGTGCTCGCCGCAATGAATGTCCCGGACGACGTTGCCGGCGGGTTTATCCGGGTCAGCTTCGGACCATCGACGAGCGAAGCGGACGTTGATCGCTTCCTTGGCGAATGGCGGCGGATCGCCGAGCGCGCTGGGGCGCAAGCGGCATGATCTACCTCGACTACCAGGCGACGACCCCGGTTGCGCCCGAGGTCGCCGAGGCGATGCAGCCGTGGATTGCGGACAAATTCGCCAATCCCCATTCGCCGTCGAAATGGGGCCGCGAGGCCGCGGCGGCGATCGAGGTGGCGCGAGATCAGGTCGAGCGCGCGATTGGCCTGGTGGGCGGGAGCATCGCCTTCGCTGGCAGCGCGACCGAGGCGCTCAACTGGGCGCTCAAGGGAACCGTCGAGAAGGCGCCCAAGGGCCGCAACCGCATCATCACCGTCGCCACCGAGCATGCCGCGGTGCTCGACACGTGCGAGTGGCTGGCGGGGCAGGGCGCGGACGTCACCGTCCTGCCGGTCGGCCGCGATGGCTTGCTCGACCTCGCCGACCTCGAACGCGCGCTCGACGAGCGCGTGGCGGCGGTCGCGGTGATGCTGGTGAATAACGAGATTGGGGTAATCCAGCCGATCGAGGCGATCGCAGCCCTGGCGCACAGTGTCGGCGCC
>Ga0207711_10005017_pt1 | contig 11230 bp, 6 predicted proteins | sample KBSS34metaG_FD_184401 | JGI IMG/M metagenome (GOLD analysis project Ga0207711, IMG submission 184401) | Switchgrass rhizosphere microbial communities from Kellogg Biological Station, Michigan, USA - KBS S3-4 metaG (SPAdes) (version 2) | ecosystem: Host-associated > Plants > Roots > Rhizosphere >...
CGATCGTTTGTCCAGGATCAAAGGCTTGACGGTGACGTCGCGCACCAGCGTCATGGCGTTCAAGCGATCCCGGAAGTCGGTCGCCGAGATCGCGAAACAGTTGGGCGTTCAGGCGGTCATCGAAGGCACGATCGCTCGATCCGGCGATCGGATGCGCGTCACCGCGCGGTTGGTTGACGCGGCAACGGATCGAAGCCTGTGGAGCGAACGCTACGATCGCGCCTCGGCAGACATCCTCACGATTCAGGCCGAGGTCGCCGCTGCGGTCGGCGAGGCGATTCGGATCAACATCACGCCGCAGGAACGGCGACGGCTGTCGGCCCCGTCATCCACCAATTCGCAGGCCTACGATCTGTATCTGCGAGGCCGGTTTCACGAAGGCCGCGAGAGCCCCGAAGAGATTCGCCAGACGATCGACTACTTCGAACGGGCGGTCGAGGCCGATCCAGCGTTCGCGGCGGCTCACGCGGAACTTGCCCGCGCGTATGGACAACGCCTGTTTTACGTCAGCCGCGACGAGCCGTCGCTGCAGGAGCGGGCGTTCGTCGAAGTGCAGCGAGCGCTTGCGATCGATCCGGATCTCGACGCCGCGCATCTCGCCCAGGGCCTCTTGCTGTGGCAATCGTGGAATCAATTCCCGCATGAACGCGCGATTGCCGAGTACCGACAGACGCTGGCGCTCAACCCGAATTCCGATGAGGCCCATCATCAGCTCGGCCTCGTCTACCTGCACATCGGTCTGCTCGACGATGGGATGCGTGAGGTGCACGAAGCGATGCGCCTGAATCCAGCCAACACGCTCGCCCATTTCCGCGAGGGGGTGGTGTTTCTGTACAAGGGCCGGTATGACGACGCGTTGAATGTCTTTCGGCAAACGCCGGACGGATTTCAGCCGCCGCTCCTGGCATTTCAATCGGCCGACGCCTTGTTTCACCTTGGGCGGAAAGACGACGCCCGAGCGACGCTTGATGCCTACATTCGGACGCATCCTGAAGACACCGGCGGCATGAACAACGCGATGCTCGCGGTCCTCGCGGCCGATCGCCATGACCTCCCACTGATGTCGAGCTTGATCGGCAAGGCGCAGGAAAAAGGAAAGGGCTTCGGCCATTTTCATCACACGGCTTTCACGATCGCACGCGCCTACGCGCTCGCCGGCCAGGCGCGCGAGGCTGTGAGATGGCTCGAGCAGACCGCCGCCGACGGCTATCCCTGTTACCCGGTCTTTGCCAAGGACTCGGCGCTCGACCCCATCCGGCCCGACGTCGCGTTTCAGCAGTTTCTGAGTGTTCAGCACGCGCGATGGGAAGCCTTGAAGCCACTGGCACCCTGACGCGCATGGCACGTGCCGCAAACGCCGCGTCGTTGGACAACGTCAGGCGTCAGCCGTGACGTTGCCGGCTGACGGGCCTGCTATTGCCATCCGCGATCTCGCCAAGTCGTACGGCCAGGTGCACGCGGTTCGAGGCGTCACCTTCGATGTCCAACGCGGTGAGATCTTCGGGTTCCTCGGGCTGAACGGTGCCGGCAAGACGACCACCATCCGGATCCTGCTGGATCTGTTGCGCCCGAGCCGCGGCCAGGCGCAGCTGTTCGGGTTCGACTGCCAGCGGCAAAGCCGGCTCGCGCGCGCCACCGTCGGTTACATGCCGGGCGAACTCGGTTTCTACTCGGACACGACCGGCCTCGAGGTGCTCGACCTCATGGCCCGCTTGAGCGGCGGCGTGGATGACTCCGCGCGCCGGCTGCAGCTCGCAGATCGACTCGAGCTGGCGCGAGCGGATCTCCGGCGGCCGCTTCGCGCCTACAGCACCGGGATGAAGCGCAAGCTTGGACTGATCCAGGCCCTGCAGGCCGATCCGCCGCTCCTGATCCTCGACGAGCCGACCGAGGGGCTCGATCCACTCGTGCAGCGCGCGCTGCACGAGCTGCTGTTCGAGCTGCGCGCGCGCGGCCGCACCGTGTTCATGTCGTCGCACGTGCTCTCGGACGTCGAGCGGCTCTGCGATCGGATTGGCGTGATTCGCGACGGCGAAATCGTGTTGCTGTCGACCGTGGAGGAGGCGAAACGCCGCAGCGGTCGGACGGTTCGCGTTCAGTTCACCAGGCCGGTCGACGCCATGCCGCTGCCAGCCGGGATGTCGCTCGTCGGCCAGACGCCGGATCGCTGGAGCGTCAGGGTCGAGCACGACATCGGCGAGCTGTTGCCGTTGCTCGGGAGCCTGCCGGTCCGCGACCTCGACATCCTCGAGCCCGCGCTCGAGGACGTGCTCCGCAGCTTCTATCGGACGGATCGGCCGTGACCGGGGTGATGACGCTCGTGTCGCACTCGCTGCGACGGTGGCGCGGGCTGTTTGGCGCCACCGCCCTGGTGCTGGTGGCGTTTCAATTCTTCATGGTTCTGGCCGCGCGCCGCCTGGAGCTGTCGGGACAGTTCCAGCTGCTCGAAGCCATGCTGCCGGCGTTCATGACCCAGGCCAGCAACATGATGGCGGCGTCGTTCACCGGCTTCGTGCTGTTCGGCTATTCGCATCCGCTGGTTCAGCTGTTTCTGGTGGCGACCGCGATCGGTCTTGGATCGGAGCCGGCGGCCGAGATCGACACGAAGTTCGTCGATTTGTTGATGTCGCGCCCGCTGCCACGCGCGACGCCGATCAATCGCACGCTGCTCCTGCTGATTCTCACGACGATCGGCGCGATGGTCTTCATGCTGGCCGCGACCTGGAGCAGCCTTCGACTGCTCGCCCCGGCTTCGGCACGGCAGCCGCAGCCGGTGGTCGTCGTGTCGCTGGCGTCAAACCTGGCGTGCCTCGTCCTGGCCTGGGGCGGCATCACGGTGGCGCTCGCCGCCGTGTCGCGACGGCGGGCGACGGTGGCCGGTGCGTGCGGCCTGCTGGCGTTCTCGATGTTCGTGCTCGACTACGTGGGCCGCTTCTGGGACGCCGTCACGCCGATCGCGCGCCTGTCGCCGTTCCATTACTTCGATCCCTTTGAAATCATGGGTGGCCAGGCGCTGTCCACGACGAATGTGGTGACGCTGCTCGGTATCTTCGTTGCCGGCGCCGTGATCGCCAACATCGCGTACGCGCGCCGCGATTTGTAGAAGCGTGGCACCGCTCGTAGCGCAGCCCTTCGGGGCTGCCCGCGGAGCACGGCAGGCCTGCGAGCCTTCGCACGTGCTTCGGCGAGGTCTCGCCATAGCTCGCCAGATTACGGGCGAGCGGAGGCGGAAAGGCCTGCCGCTACGACAGTTTGAATCCAGCAAGTGTCGCGCTAGACTCGCGGCATGTATGCGAAGGTGACGGCTGCGTTTGCGAGCGCTGTGGTACTGGCTGGTTCCGGCGTGTTCGTCACCCGCGCGCAGAGTCCTGGCCGCCTGCGGTTTGCGATCTCGTTCCCCGCCGCCCGTAGCGCCCAGCCGCTCGACGGCCGTGTCCTGCTGTTCATCTCCGACGACGGCAAGACGGAGCCGCGGTTTCAGAGCGACCAGTACCGCGCCAACAGCACGCGGCCGATTTTCGGCGTCGACGTCGATGGTCTCAGGCCCGGCCAGGACGTCGTCATCGACGAGCGGGTCTGGGGCTGGCCGGCGAAGAGCCTGAGGGACATTCCTGCCGGCGACTACTACGTCCAGGCGTTGTTGAACCGTTACGAAACATTCCACCGCGGCGACGGCCACACGATCAAGATGCCGATGGACCAGGGCGAGGGGCAGCACTGGGACCGCAAGCCGGGCAACTTCTACAGCACGCCGGTCAAGGTGCGCGTCGATCCCGCCGCAGGCGCGGAGATCAGGATCTCCCTGGATCAGGAAATTCCACCAATCGCGCCGCCGAAAGACACCGCGCAGGTGAAGTACCTCCGCGTCCACAACGATCGTCTCTCGACGTTCTGGGGCCGGCCGATGGATCTCGGTGCGATCGTGACGCTGCCGAAGGACTGGGCGCTCCATCCCAACGCCCACTATCCGGTGCTCGTGCACCATGGGCACTTCCCGGCGAGCGCCGAAAGCGACGGCTGGCGCGAATCGCCTCCGGACGCCGGGGCGACAGACACGCAGCGGCAGACGCAGGCAGCGGCATACCAGTTCTACAAGGACTGGAACGGCGCCAACTTCCCGCGCATGATTCACGTCCTCATTCAGCACCCGACGCCGTACTTCGACGACTCCTACGCCGTGAACTCTGCGAACCACGGCCCCTACGGCGATGCGATCACCAAAGACCTGCTGCCGATGATCGAACAGCAGTTCCGCGGCATCGGTCGGGGATGGGCCCGCGTCATGACGGGCGGCTCGACCGGGGGCTGGGAAGCGTTCGGCGTGCAGGTGTTCTATCCGGACGATTACAACGGCGCCTGGGCGCTCTGTCCCGATCCCGTCGACTTCCGCTCCTATCGTTCGGTCAACATCTACGACGAAAAAAACGCCTACTACTACTACGAAGACAACCCGTTCAAGCGGACGCCGAAGCCGGGCTTTCGCGACTTCCGCGATCATCTGTACTCGACGTTCGAGGAGCGCAATCTGGTGGAGCTCGTGCTCGGGACCCACGGCCGTTCGGCGGGGCAGCACGACGCGTGGGCGTCAGTCTTCGGTCCGGTTGGCGAGGACGGCTATTACAAGCCGCTGTACGACAAGCTCACCGGCGCGATCGATCGCGAGGTCGCGATCTACTGGCGCGATCACTACGACCTGCGTTACATCCTGCAGCGCGACTGGGCGACGCTCGGGCCGAAGCTGCGCGGCAAGATTCACATCACGAGCGGGACGATGGACAACGGCTATCTGAACAACGCCGTGTATCAGATGGAGGAGTTTCTCGGCCGGGCGACGCCGTCGTCCGAAGCTGAAATCGTGTACGGCGAGCGGCGCGAGCACTGCTTCACGGGCGACACGGAACATCCGAACAACGTCGGCAGCCGCACGGTGCATCAGCGTTATATGCCGGCGATGGCGCAGTGGATCAAGAAGACGGCGCCGGCGGGCGCCGACGTGAAGAGCTGGGTGTATTAGTGACGACGTCGGGCCTGTATTAGTGATGACGTCGGGGCTAGGGGCTAGGGGCTAGGGGCTCGGGGCTCGGGGCTAGCTGTCGGGACTCGGGGACTCGGGGACTAGGAAACTCATGATCGACGCCGTATCGACCGCGGACGCATCGGGTATCGCGCTCTCGACCGTCGACCGGGAATACCGACGGAACCGCCGGAGCGTGTTTGCCGGTATTTTCGCCGGCTATGCGGCGTACTATCTGGTCCGCAACAACCTCGCGCTCGCGATCCCGGACATTCTGGCGGCGCATCCTGAGTACTCGAAGGCGGACCTCGGGTGGGCGCTGACGGGATCGTCGATCGCCTACGGCGTCTCGAAATTCCTGATGGGATCGGTGTCCGACCGATCGAATCCCAAATACTTCCTGCCGCTCGGACTGCTGCTCTCGTGCGCGCTGATGACCGTGTCCGGTGTATTCAAGGCGATCTACGCCATGCTGGCGCTGGTCATCGTCATTCAGATCGCCAATGGCTGGGTCCAGGGGATGGGGTGGCCTCCGTGCGGCAAGACGATGGTGCATTGGTTCAGCACCAAGGAGCGCGGCCTCGTCGTATCGGTCTGGAACGTCGCCCACAACGTCGGCGGTGGCCTGGTCGCGAGCTTCGCGCTCTTTGGCGTGACGCTGTTCGGCGACTGGGGAGCGAAGTTCTACTTCAACGCCGCAATCGCTGCGGCGGTGGCCGTCGCCGTGTTCTTCCTCATGCGCGACACGCCGCAGTCACTCGGCTTGCCGCCGGTCGAGGAATACAAGAACGACTACCCGCCGCACTACAACGCCGCGAGCGAGCGCACCTTCACATATCGGGAAATCTTTGTCGAGCACGTCCTCAACAACCGCTACCTGTGGGCCATCGCGGTCGCGAACGCGTTCGTCTATTTCGTGCGCTATGGCGTCGAGAACTGGATTCCGACCTATCTGCAGACCGCGAAGGGATTCTCGTTCAAGCAATCGAGCATCGGCTGGGCGCTCTACGAATACGCCGCGATTCCGGGCACGATCGCGTGCGGCTGGATGTCGGACACGGTCTTCAAGGGACGCCGCGCCCCGGCCACCATTCTCTTCATGGGCCTGACGCTCGTCGCGGTCGTCGTCTACGGCCTGAATCGCAGCGGACCGCTGTGGATCGACTACGCCGCCCTCATTGCGATCGGATTCCTCATCTACGGCCCGATCATGATCATCGGCCTGCACGCGCTCGACCTGGTGCCGAAGAAGGCCGCCGGCACGGCGGCCGGTTTCACCGGGTTCTTCGGCTACGTGTTCGGCTCGGCGATCGCCGGCACCGGCGTCGGCTGGATCGCGGATCGCTGGGGCTGGGATGGCGTGTTCGTGACGATGGTCCTTTGCTGCGTTCTGACGATCGGCTTCAGTGCGATGACGCTCAGCCACAAGGCCGAGAGTGCTGGGCGTTGACCCGAAATTAGGAATGAAGAATTAGGAATTCAGAATGAACCAGGAATTCAAATGTCTTGAATTCCTAATTCCTAATTCCTCATTCCTAATTTCTAGTCTCGTGATGCAGCGACCGCTCGATCCGCCGATCGGGCACCAGCCAGATGCAGGCGACAGCGATGTACAGACCGAGGGCAATCCAGGTCTGCACGAAGGCCAGCGGAATCGCGACGAACCACATGATGGCCGACAGTTTGCCCTTCACGTCCTTCTTCACCGCGGCCGCCAGCTTCGAGCGCGGGCCTTCGAGACGGATGATAGCCGATTGCAAGATGGTGTAGGCGATCGCCGCGGCGAACTGCACGACGCCGTAGACGGCGGTCGGGAGCGGCTCGAAGTGGTGCTCGCCCATCCAGCCGGTGACGAACGGTACGAGCGACAGCCAGAACAGCAGGTGCAGGTTCGCCCAGAGCACCGCGCCGTTGACGTGTTCCGTCGTGGACAGCATGTGGTGGTGGTTGTTCCAGTAGATGCCGAGAAGCACGAAGCTGAGGACATAGGTGAGTAAGGTCGGCACGAGCGGACGAAGCGCGTGCAGATCGCTGCCTTCCGGTGTCTTCAGCTCGAGGATCATGATCGTGATGAGGATCGCGATCACGCCGTCGCTGAACGCTTCGAGACGAGTCTTGCCCATCAGCCCTCTCCGTGTGAGGATACCCGCCTACCATGATGAACACGAAGCCTTCGCTCGTAGTGTCACTGTGGCTGGCGCTGGCCTCGCCCGCCTTCGCCCAGCCGCAGTCCGTCGTCATTCGCGGCGCCTCGGCCTTTGACGGGCGCGGCCGTGTCATCGCCAACGCGACGATCGTCGTGCGCGATGGGAAGATTGCCACGGTCGAGAGCGGCGGCACGACGCCGGCCACCTACGACCTGCGCGGGCTGACGATCCTGCCGGGCCTGATCGATACGCACGTGCACCTCGATACCCATTTCGGCGCGGACGGCCGCGCCACCACCCGCGGCGAGACGCCGCAGCAGTCGATTCTCTACGAGGCGGAGAACGCTTACATCACCCTGATGGCGGGGTTCACGACGGTGCAGAGCATCGGATCGCCGCTCGACGTCGACGTGCGGGCCGCCATCGCACGCGGACTCATGCCCGGACCCCGCCTGTTGACGTCGATTCGGCCGATCAATGAGAACACCGGCACGCCGGACGAGATCCGCGCCTTCGTCAGGAAGCTCAAGACGGACGGCGCCGATCTCGTCAAGCTGTTCGCGTCGAAGAGCAGCCGCGAAGGCGGCACGCAGACGATGACCGACGAGCAGATTCAGGCGTCGTGCGCCGAAGCCAGAACCGTGGGCCTTCGCACCTGGGTGCACGCGCACAGCCCGTCGTCGGTCCGCGCCGCGACGCTGGCCGGCTGCACGACCGTGACCCATGGCAGCCAGGTCACCGACGCCGAGCTCAAACTGATGCAGCAGCACGGGACCTACTTCGAACCCAACATCGGCCTGGTGTCGCAGAACTACCTCGAGAACAAGAGCCGCTACTTCGGCATCGGCAACTTCAACGAGGAAGGATTCGCCTTCACCGAGAAGGGCATCCCGATGAAGCGCGAGATGTTCAAGCGGGCGCTCACCGTCAGCGGGCTGAAGCTGTTGATGGGTACCGACGCTGGCGCCGGTGCGCACGGCCGGAGCGCCGAGGAGATCATTTACCGCGTCCAGGTCGCCGGACAGCCGGCACGCGACGCGCTCAGAGATGCCACCTCCCTCAACGCCCAATCGCTGAACCTGGCGGATCGCATCGGATCGATCGCGGATGGCTTCGAGGCCGATCTCATCGCCGTCGACGGCGACCCGCTGCAGGACATCACCGCGCTGCGCCGCGTCGTCTTCGTCATGAAGGGCGGGAAGGTCTACAAGAACATCGCGCGGGGGACACGATAGGACGGCAACCCGCCTATAATCTGCCGACGTCCTCTTAACGCAGCGCGGCTGAACGTAGCGCGGTCTTTTCAGGGCCGCTACTCGGAGATCATCATGAAACGTTATCGCCCTCTCGGTTTATTCGTCCTGCTGTGTGCGTCATTCGGCGCGCAGTCGCTGGTCGGCCGCGCCGGCCAGCCGGCTGCGGCTGGACCGAAGACTGGCGACAGCCCGTTCGAGACGCTGCATTTCCGGCCGATCGGGCCGGCGGCGATGTCGGGCCGGATCGCCGACCTCGCGGTCTACGAAGCGAACCCGTCGATTTTCTACGTCGGCTCGGCGCACGGCGGCATCTGGAAAACCACCAACGCCGGTGCGACATTCGAGCCGCAGTTCCAGGACCAGGGATTGATTTCGATCGGCGACGTGACGGTGTCTCAAAGCAACCCCGATCTGTTATGGGTCGGTAGCGGCGAGTCCAACAACCGGCAGAGCACGAGCTGGGGCGACGGCGTCTACAAGTCGACCGACGGCGGCAAGACTTACACGCGGATGGGCCTGGCGACCTCGCGGTTCATCAATCGCATCGTGATCGATCCGCGCAACAACGACATCGTGTTCGTCGCGGCCACCGGCAGCCTGTGGGGACCTGGCGGCGAGCGCGGCGTGTACAAGACGACCGATGGCGGCAGGAGCTGGAAGCAGGTGCTGAAGGTCGACGACGACACCGGCGCCAACGATCTCGTCATGGACCCGACCGACAACCGCGTCCTCTATGCGTCCACGTATCAGCGCCGGCGCACGCCGTGCTGCATGAACGGCGGCGGGCCGGGCAGCGGCCTCTGGAAGTCGACCGACGCGGGCGAGACCTGGACGCGCATCAAGGGCGGCGGCTTCCCGGATGGACCGCTGGGACGCATCGGCTTCGACGTCTATCGGAAGCGCTCGAACATCCTCTACGCCGTGATCGAAGGCCCGGACACCGCGAACGGTCGCGGCGGCCGCGGTGCTGCCGCCGCGCCGGACGAGGCGCCGCCGCCGCCCGCCGGCCGCAGCAACGTCGCCACCACTGTCACGCCCGCCACTCCGACTGGCGTGTATCGATCGGATGACGGCGGCACGTCGTGGAAGAAGGTCAACGACGAGAATCCGCGGCCGATGTACTTCAGCCAGATCCGCATCGACCCGAACGATCCCGACGTCATCATCTACGCCGGCGTGAAGCTGCACCACTCCACCGACGGTGGCAAGACCGTCAGCACCAACGCGACCCAGACGATTCACGACGATGTCCACGCCATCTGGATCGACCCGGCGAACTCGAATCACGTGCTGATCGGCAACGACGGCGGGCTGGCGGTCAGCTTCGATCAGACGAAGACCTGGAGCTTCTTCCACAACCTGCCGATCGGGCTCTTCTATCACGTCAGCGTCGACATGGCGACGCCCTACAACATCTGCGGCGGCATGCAGGACAACTACGTGTGGTGCGGCCCGAGCGCGGTGCGCGGCGCCGCCGGCATCGCCAACTACGAGTGGAAGACGATGCAAGGCGGTGACGGTTTCGTGGCGATTCAGGATCCGACCGATTTCCGGATCGCCTACAGCGAGTCGCAGGACGGCAACATGGTGCGGATCGACCGCGTCACCGGAGAAACCATGTCGATTCGTCCGCAGCCGCAGCCCGGCGAGCCGGTGCTGCGCTGGAACTGGGACACGCCGCTCTACATGTCACCGCACGATCCCAAGATCATCTACGCCGCCAGCAACAAGCTGTTCCGATCCGCGAACCGCGGCCTTACCTGGGAAAGCGTCGGCCCCGATCTGACCGGCAATGCCAACCGTGACGACGTCGTCACGATGGGCGTGAAGGGCAGCGACATCACCATCGCCAAGAACGACGGCATCGTGGCGTGGCCGACGATCATCTCGGTCGGCGAATCGATCAAGCGCCAGGGTCTGCTGTATGCCGGCACCGACGACGGCAACGTCCAGGTCTCGCGCGACACCGGCCGGAGCTGGACCAACATCACCGACAAGGTGGTCGCCGCCGGGTTGCCGAAGGGCATCTGGATCTCGAAGGTGGCGCCGTCCAGATTCGACGAGGGGACCGTCTATCTGACTGCGGACGGCCATCGATCGAACGACTTCGAGACCTATATCTTCGTGAGCCGCGACTTCGGCCAGACATGGCAGTCGGCCTCGGCGAACCTCAAAGGCGAGTCGGTCAAGACCTTGACCGAAGATCAGCGGAATCCCGACGTCCTGTTCGTCGGCACCGAGACGGGACTCTTCGTCTCGCTCGACCGCGCCAAGAGCTGGCGGCGGATCAAGGCGAACCTGCCGACCGTGAGGATCGACGAAATCGTGCAGCACCCGCGCGACAACGCGATGGTGCTCGCCACACACGGCCGCACCATCTGGGTGCTCGATCACCTCGAGCCGATCCAGGAGTACACCGCGGCGCAGGCGGTCACGACCGACGCCAAGTTGTTCACGCCGCCGCCATCGTCGATGTATCGCCGGCCGGCCCGGGATCGCAACTACGAGTTCTGGGGCGATCTCACGTTCTACGGCGAGAACCCGCCGCAGGCCGCCGTCATCTCGTGGCTCAACAAGAAACAGGTCGGCGAGGTGAAGCTGAAGATCACCGACGCCGCCGGCCGCGACGTGCGGGAGTTGTCGGGTCAGGCCTTCGCCAACAGCGGCAAGCCCGGCATTCAGTCCGCGTGCTGGGACCTGCGCGTGCAGCCGGCACCCGCGCCGCCGCCGGGAGGGCGAGGCGAGCGGGGGCGGGGAGCGGCCGCGGGGGGACGCGGCGCGGCGCCGGAGACGCCGAGTCCTGTCGGCGCCGG
>Ga0207711_10005018_pt1 | contig 11228 bp, 10 predicted proteins | sample KBSS34metaG_FD_184401 | JGI IMG/M metagenome (GOLD analysis project Ga0207711, IMG submission 184401) | Switchgrass rhizosphere microbial communities from Kellogg Biological Station, Michigan, USA - KBS S3-4 metaG (SPAdes) (version 2) | ecosystem: Host-associated > Plants > Roots > Rhizosphere...
CGCCCGCCGTTCGTCGCGCGGCCGCGCGGGGAAGACCATCGTGAAATGGAGCAGCAGCGGCGGGAGCAGCGCGAACGCGATCGCGTCACTCCAGTAGAACGCCCAATCGAGGCGGTCGAACGGACCGTTGAACGAGAAGGTGAAAACCCCGAAGAACGCGACGCACAGCCAGAAGAAGTGCAGGGTCGCCTGATCATGTGGACGTCGGAGCCGCACCGCGCCGCCGACCAGCAGCGTGAACAAGCCGACCGCGGCGAGCACGAAGTACATCGAATTGCCCCGCGGCGCCGGCGCGAGCGCGAGGGCGAGTGGCTGCCGCGTACCGGATCGAAGCAGCGTGTAGACGAGGCGGGTTCCGGCGTGACCGCGATGCTGATACTCGATGACGTCGGAGGGCGACTGAATCGGGAGACCGTTGACGGCGAGCAGCACGTCGCCGCGCTGGATCCCCGCGGCCTCGGCGGCGGTGTCGGCGGCGACCTCGGTGGCGGTGACGCCCTCCGAGCGTGCGGACCAGAGGACGCCGTCTTCGACTTCGTGCCACCGCGAGTACATCGCGACATTGGCAATGCCGAGCGCAACCAGCAGCAGGACGATCACGACGGCGAACACGGATCGACCCCAGACGAGCCAGCGGGCCTCGACAGGTTCGGCGTGATTCAACTCGGTATCGGCCATGATCGCTGGACTAGATGGTCGCTCGCAGAAACACTACGACCTTTGCTGAGACAGCAAAGGCCATACCTCGATCGCGGCATCGTCTGCCGCGCATAACATACTGAAATATATAGCTTTCTCGTCAAGTCAAGAGTCGAAAACAGACCTCGACTCCAACGATGCGGACCCTGATCTTCAATATTGTGGATCGCTTGCGCTGAGGCTGGGGCTGGGGGCGCCTCAGAACTTCAGCGTCAGGCCGCCGACGATGCGCTTGGGCGGACGAACGACGAGCAGCTCGTCGTAAATCGACTGATCCGAGGCGGTTTCGCGAAAGAAATTACGGACCGCGACCAGCATTTCCCATTTGGCATTGCTGAAATCCATGAACGGCAACGACTGCCGCACCTGGACGTCAAAGCGGGCGTCCACCGCCGGGCCCGGCGTCTGCTGCGACGCCGGACGGGCGTACGCGTTGCTCACGCGATACAGCACAACGACGCGCGTGGACGTCTCCGGCACTTCGGTCTCGATCGACGTCGCCACGTCGTGGATCTGCTGTCGGTCGAGCCGCAGCGCCAACGGGTCGAGCACCACCATATACCCGAGGTCCGGCGACGCGACGTGCGCGCGCGTCATCGAGTACTCGACCGAGCCGTGGACGCGGCCCGCGATCGCGGCGCGGATGCCGGCGCTCAGCCCCGAGGCGTCGACGTCGCCGACGTCGCCGAGGAAATAGTGGCCGACGGCCGACGGCGCGTTCGGCATGTTCACGCCGAATAGCGTCACGATCTGATCGGAGACGTGCTGTCGGAACGCCCGCAGCGAGATCGTGGCAGATGCGACGTCGCGCTCGACTTCGACTTCCAGGTGGTTCGTGCGCTCGGCTTCGAAGGGCCTGCCCGCGGCAATCGAGGAGAACGTGCGCTGGGGCGGCAGCAGGATGCCGCTGTCGATCCGCGGCATGAACTCCTCGGCGCCAGGCGCCACGGCGCGGCTCGAGAGCATTGTGCTGACACGGAAGTGTTCGACCGGCTCGTATGTCAGGGCGACGCGGGGGCTGATCAGGCTGCCGCCTTCGAGGTAGTCGTAGCGCGCGTAGCGGCCGCCGTAGGTCAGCGTCAGCTCCGGCGAGATCGAGAAGGTGTCGAAGGCGAAAATCGTGCCCGCGTTCCGGCTGCCGTCGGTGACGTCGCGCAATGTCGCGAAATTGCCACCCTCGTAGCGCTGCGTACTGTAGGCCAGGCCGATGTCGTAGCGGTGACGCGCGGGCGCACGAGTCGTGTACTCCCCGGCGACGATCCAGGAGGCGATATCGCCCTGTGTCAGCGCGGCACGCACCGTCCAGTCGGCGTGCTCGCCGACCGGCGCGCCCAGCGCGAGATACGCGGTGTTGTGCGCAAAGTTGTCCGATGAGAACAGCTGCTGCGGCGTATCGAACGACCCGGTCGTCAGCAGGTTGACCTGGCCGGAGAACGGTGTTGCCGCGAAAAAGTTCGAGGCGAGACGAGCCGACGAGTTCGTGACGCGGCCAAACACATTCTGACCGCCGAAGCCGGCATCGCCAGACGGCGCGTCGGCGCTCGCGACCATCGCCTCGGGAACCGTGGCGTCCTTCAGGATGGTCCGGCGCGCGTGGCGGAGGCGCCACGCGAGCTCGCCGTGATCGTCGTTGCCGGGCGTACCCGAAGTGTTTGCCGTGCCCGCGGGATCGGCCGCCGGCGGCGCCGCCGGTGCGTCAGCCGCCGAGGCGATACCGGCGGCCAGCACCGGATATGTGGCGGGCGTGTTCACCGCAGTCACGTGACGAAGGGCAATTGAAGAAGAGACGCGCGCGCTCGGCCGCACATCGACGACCTGCCCGCGCGACGCGACGAACCCTGTCTGATGCGCGCGCACGAGGTACGGTCCCGGCGAGAGCGTTCGCATCTCGAAATGACCGGCGCGATCGCTCACGGCAAATGCGGACGAGGCGCCGAGGGCGGACACCGTCGCGCCGGCGATCGGCGCCCCCTGCTCGTCCTGCACGACACCTTGAATAGAACCGGCCGCGATCGAGGCGATGTGCGTGACGGGACGCAGCTGTCCCGCGTTCTGTGCCGTCGACACCGCCGGCAGGCAGAGAAGCACCAGACCGCCGACGACCGCACGACGCGTCATCCGTGAACTGGTGCTCATCTGGTTGGTTCTCCGCGCGGCTGCGTTACGAGGGAGTGACGGTAAAGTTGATTTCCCGCGTCAACGTTTTGTTCGCGATCTTGTCCGTGACCTTGATCTCGAGACGGTAGTCGCCTTCCGGGAACGACGCCAGCGGCACGGCCTGGCCGCTTTGCAGCTGGTGTCCGGCGGCGAAGTCGAAGTTCGGCGGCAGCGTCTGCGCGTTCAGGTTCTGCGGGTTCGTCTTGTTGAAGAACTTCTCCGGCTGACCGGCCAGCTTCTGGTAGAAGTTGTACTCGACGCTGACGTCGGGTTTGTTCGCGCTGTCGACCTTCGGGTTGTAGATCAGCATGAACGTCGAGAGCTCGGCCTTCTTCGTGAACTTGGTTTCGAAGGTCGGCAGGATCTCCATCATGCCGAGCGCGTACGGGCGATCCGCCTGCTGCTGCGGCGTCAGCGGCGCCGGCAGCGGGTCGATCCGCTGGGCGACGATCACCGAACTCGTCTGAAGCTCGGAGTTCCAGAAATCCGGGACGTTCACGCTCTGTTTGATCCCGGAAATTTTCGGGGGGGCGCGTTCTTCGGCGCTTTTTCCGGCGTCGGCTCCTTGGCGATCAGGAACACGTCGTAGTTGCCGGCGGGGACGGTGAAGGAGCGCGAAATCTTCATCGACGTCTGACCCGCGGTCACCGGCAGAAAGCTGATGTCCTCGTAGGCGTAGTCGGACTTCTTGTCCTTGTCTTTCTTGTCGTCCTTTTTGCCGGGCTCGGCGGCGGGAGCCGCGGCTCCTCCCTTCGACACGACGCGCCAGTAGAACGCGACCGTTCCGCCGCTGATCTTGGAGGGATCGATCTGTACCGTGAAGGGCACATATTCCTTTTGCCCCTGCGCCTTGAGGACGTCCTCGCGCAGCCATGTCATGGACAGATCGTTGGCGCCCGGCTGGCCGGCCGCGAGCTCGTCAACGCTTTTGACGATGCTCTGAATTTCCCTCTTTTGCGCTTCGTCTTTCTTCTTGTCGTCCTTGCTCTGCGCAAAGAGCCCGATCGACGACGCACACACCGCGAGGACGAAAAGCGCAAAGACGCCACGCCGCTGTTTCATAAAGCCTAGTCTCCCAGGATAAAGGGCTCACTCGATCAGCCCATAATAGGCGTGCCCTTCCGGTCAAGTCAAACCCTTCTCCAGGCAGCACTTCAGCCGGGTTTTGGGGGTCCGGGGCTATGCTAACATCCGGTTCTTGTCATGAGGCTGATCGACGTCACCGTGCCGCTCGACGCGCAGCTCCCCACGTATCCGCACAACACCCCGTTTACGCTGGAGCCGATCAAGCGGATTGCGCGTGGCGACAGCTCCAACGTCTCGACGCTTCACATGAGCGCTCATTCAGGGACCCACGTCGACGCTCCCCGCCATTTTTTTGACGATGGGACGGGGACCGAAGCGCTACCGCTCGAGCTGCTCGTCGGCCGGACCCGCGTCATCGAAGTCTCCTCCCGCACCGGTATCACCGCCGAGGATCTCGACGGCATCGACTTCTCGGATGACATCCGCGTGCTGATCAAGACGCACAACTCGCATCTGTGGGGCTCCCCCGAGTTCGAGACCGGCTACGTCGGGGTCACCGAGTCGGGCGCGAAGCGCCTCGTGGAGCGCGGCCTCAAGGTCGTCGGCGTCGACTACCTGTCGGTCGAACAGTTCCGGAAGCCGGGCGCGCCGGCGCATCACATCCTCCTCGGTGCCGGCACCATCGTGATCGAGGGTCTGGATCTGCGCGACGTCGATCCCGGCATCTATGAAATGTTCTGCCTTCCCCTTCGGATCGTCGGGTCCGATGGCGCGCCAGCACGCGTCGTGCTGCGCCGGAGCTGATCGCCCCGCATGTCGTCGCTGCTCGACGACAGCCTCGTCATCGTGCTGGCCGGCGGCGCCGGGGAGCGGCTGTATCCGCTGACGAAGGAGCGGGCGAAGCCGGCCGTCTATTTCGGCGGACCCTACCGCATCATCGACTTCTCTCTGAGCAACTGCATCAACTCCGGGCTGCGCCGCATCTTCATCGCGACGCAGTACAAGTCGCTGTCGCTGAACCGGCACATCCGCATGGGCTGGGGCATTGTCTCGGAAGAACTGGGCGAGTTCGTCGAGATCCTGCCGCCGCAGAAGCGGGTCAGCGAGCATTGGTACCAGGGCACCGCCGACGCCGTGTATCAGAACCTGTACTCGATCATGCGCGAGAATCCGCGGCACCTCGTGGTGCTGTCCGGCGACCACGTCTACAAGATGGACTACGCGCGCATGCTGCGGGTCCACCAGGAACGGAAGGCGGCCGTGACGCTCGCGACGATCGAGGTGCCGATTGCCGATGCCAACCGCTTCGGCATCATCGCGATCGACGAGACCGAGCGCGTGACCGGGTTTCAGGAGAAGCCGGCGCACGCCACCGCGATCCCCGGCTCGCCCGACTTCGCGCTCGCGTCCATGGGCGTCTACATCTTCGACACCGACGTCCTCGTGCGCGCGCTCGAGGCCGATGCGAATCAGCCGACCAACCACGATTTCGGCAAGGACATCATCCCGGCGCTGATCCACGACGTGCCGGTGTACGCCTACCGTTTCTACGACGAGAACAAGAAGTCGTCGAAGTACTGGCGCGACATCGGCACGCTCGACGCCTACTTCGAGGCGAACATGGATCTCTGCCAGGTGAACCCCGAGTTCAACCTGTACGATCCCGAGTGGCCGCTGGGACCTATCAGCCCCAGGCGCCGCCCCGCGAAGTTCGTGTTCGCCGAAGCCGGCAGCCGCTGCGGGCAGGCGCTCGATTCGGTGATCTCGCCGGGTTGCATCGTCTCGGGCAGCCGGATTACCGGCAGCGTGCTGTGCCCGAACGTCCGGGTCCACAGCTTCTGCCAGATCGACGAGTGCATCCTGATGCCTGGCGTCCGCGTCGGACGCCACGCGCGCATCAGGCGCGCGATCATCGACCGGGACGTGCTGATTCCGCGCGGCGCACTCATCGGCCACAACGCGGAAGAAGATCGCCGCCGCCACACCGTCACCGACTCCGGCATCGTCGTCGTCACGGTGGATGACGAGCCGTACATCGGGCCGCTCAGCGAAGAAGCGCTCCGTTTCGAAGCGGACGTCGATCGCCGGGGCGGGAAGGAAAGTTAAAAGTTAAAAGGAAAAGGTAGAAGTGAAGATTACACGTGTGAAGGGGCGCGAGATCCTCGACTCGCGCGGCAACCCGACCGTGGAAGTCGACGTCACGCTCGCCGACGGCGCCTTCGGCCGCGCCGCGGTGCCATCGGGGGCATCGACCGGCGAGCGCGAGGCGCTCGAGCTGCGCGATGGCGACAAGGCGCGTTACGGCGGCAAGGGCGTGCGCAAGGCAGTCGCTCACATCACTGGGGAGATTGCGAACGCAGTGTGCGGTCCTGAGCTGGATCAGCGGAGCCTCGACGCGGCGATGATCGCGCTGGACGGCACGCCGACCAAGAGCCGTCTCGGCGCGAATGCTCTGCTCGGCGTCTCGATGGCCGCTCTGCGCGCGGAAGCCGCTTCGAAGAAAGTGCCGCTCTATCGCCACATCGGCAGCCTGTATGGGAACGAGACATTTACCCTGCCGGTGCCGATGATGAACATCCTGAACGGCGGCGCGCACGCCGATTCCAGCGTCGACTTCCAGGAATTCATGGTCATGCCGCTGAACGCCGGATCGTTCGGCGAAGCGCTGCGCATGGGCGCCGAAATCTTCCACAGCCTGCGCGGGATCCTCAAAGGGCGCGGTCAGTCGACGGGCGTCGGCGACGAAGGCGGCTTCGCGCCGAATCTGAAATCGAACCGCGAGGCGGTCGAGGTCGTCCTCGAAGCGATCGGCAAGGCCGGCCTCAAGGCCGGCGAGGACATCTTCATCGCGCTCGACGTCGCGTCCAGCGAGCTGTGGGCCGGCGGCGGCACGTACACCTTCAAGAAATCGGGCGAACCGGATCGCACGTCGGTCGAGATGATCGCGCTGTACGAGGACTGGCTCCGCCAGTACCCCATCGTGTCGATCGAAGACGGTCTCGCGGAAGGCGACTGGGACGGCTGGAAGCTGCTGACGAAGGCGCTCGGCACGCGCGCGCAGCTGGTGGGAGACGACGTGTTCGTCACCAACCCGGAGATCCTGAAGAAGGGCATCGCCGACCACGTCGGCAACGCGCTCCTGGTGAAGCTGAACCAGATCGGAACCGTCACCGAAACGCTCGACGCGGTACGCATGGCGGCTGACGCCGGGTACGCGACGGTCATCTCGCACCGCTCCGGCGAAACGGAGGACGCGACGATTGCCGACCTCGCGGTCGGCACCGCCGCGGGGCAGATCAAAACCGGATCGGCCAGCCGCACGGACCGCATCTGCAAATACAACCAGCTGCTCCGCATCGAAGAGGAACTCGGATCATCAGCGCGGTTTGCGGGACGAAGCGCCGTCCGCGCTTAGAGGTCCGGCCGAAGCCGGACACGACCGAAGACACGCGGACACTACATGGTAGTGTCCGGCTTGAGCCGGACTGAACCCACATGCATAAAGTCGTTCTGTTACGTCACGGCGAGAGTACCTGGAACAAGGAGAACCGGTTCACCGGTTGGCACGACGTAGATCTCACGGATCGGGGCCGCGAGGAAGCGCGCGAAGCTGGACGTCTGCTGAAGGAAGGCGGCTACGTGTTCGACGTCGCCTTCACGTCCGTGCTGAAGCGCGCGATCAAGACGCTGGGGATTGCGCTGGACACGCTCGATCAGCTGTGGATTCCGGTGACGAAAAGCTGGCGGTTGAACGAGCGCAGCTACGGCGCGCTGCAGGGACTGAACAAGGCGGAAACCGCCGCGAAGCACGGCGAGGCGCAGACCAAGATCTGGCGGCGCAGCTTCGACGTCCCGCCGCCCCCGCTGACCATCGACGACGAGCGGCACCCGTCGCACGATCCCCGCTACAGGGACCTGAAGCCGGCCGATCTCCCGCTGACGGAATCGCTGAAAGACACAATCGCGCGCTTCATGCCGTACTGGCACGAGACGATCGCGCCGGCGATCAAGTCCGGCCAGCGCGTCGTGATCGCCGCGCACGGCAACAGCCTGCGCGCTCTCGTGAAAGACCTCGACCACATCCCGGAATCGGAGATCGTCGAGCTGAACATCCCGACCGGCATCCCGCTCGTCTACGAACTGGACGACGACCTGAAGCCTGTCAGGCACTACTATCTCGGCGATCCTGCCGCCGCCGCGGCCGCCGCCGCTCGAGTGGCAAACCAAACAAAGGGCTAAAGGGCTAAGGGCTCGGGGCTCAGGACCGGAGGCCGGGCGAAGGCGTCAGGCGCGGTCGAACACGATCACCTGATCGAACGGCTTGCCGGCTGCGTCGATCCCCGAGACCGTGGCGGTCATGGTCTGCCCATCCTCGGACACCTCGTAGGTACCGCGGCCGAGGATCGTGCCGTCTTTCTTGCCCATCGATTCAAGGCGCCGCTCGCCCAGCGTGCTGAGAGCCACGAAGCCGGGCGCCTCCGGAATCGCGTGCTCCCGCCCGTCGGCGTGGATCGTCTGGGTACTGGCCTCGTGTTTTCCCGACGCGTTGATCCCCTCGTAGGCCAGCACGACTTCGCCGTCGTCGATCGTGAAGGTCATGGTCGCTTTCTCGAACTGGTGGTTGGCGTGGCGACGCGACTCAGCGAGATTGGCAACCCAGGTGCCGGACAGTGGATGCATCGCCTGTCTCCTCACGCGCGAGCAAACGAAAAAGGCCGGCGCACTCTCGCACGCCGGCCCTCACGCATTCTTAATTCCTAATTCTTACTTCTTAATTCACTCGACCGCCTCAGTAGTCTCGTCCGCGGCGATCCGCAGCGAGCGGAGGAAGCGTCGATCGTTCGCGGTCACTTCAAGCGTCCGCTTCGGTTGCGCGACGCGGGCGGGCGCTGCCACCTTGGCAAGGGCCGTCGTCTGCGAGCGGCTGACGAATCCCACCACCGCCTCGAGCGTCACTTTCATTTCGAAGCCGGCCGCGCGCGCCTTTTCGCGGCAGGCTTCCACCTGGGGGTTTTCTGCGACCGCAGCGGCGATCGCGTCGGCCAGCTCTCGTGCGAACCGGTTCACGACGTCGTCCATCTGCTTCCCTCCTACGCCGCCGGGCCGGGTTCCGGGGCGATTCCCAAATCGATGCCTGCCTACACGTGGGGTGCTGGACAGGAATGGGCGCCTGACGTGTGCATCTCTTTTCGGAAAGACTTGTAGGTAACTGCAGTGTAAGCCCAAGAGGTAGTGGTGTCAAGCACTTACAGCGACTGGGGTAGTGGTTCACTTCGCAGAAACGGCTCGGGCGAATGCCTGAACGTCCGAGCTTCGCGTCGGTTCAGCTGGAAGGTGAGCCCTCTCGGCCGCGCTACAATCGCGGCGTGAGCAGCGCCAGTCCTCGACCTCCGGTGCGAAGGCCGGACGAGTATCCTGGCGAGTTTCCCTTCACGCGCGGCATCCAGCCGACGATGTACCGCGGCCGGCTGTGGACGATGCGGCAGTACGCCGGCTTCGCCACCGCTGAAGAATCCAATGCGCGGTACCGTTATCTGCTGGCGCAGGGCGTCAGCGGCCTCAGCGTCGCGTTCGATCTGCCGACGCAAATGGGATACGACTCGGACCATGCGCTCGCGGCCGGTGAAGTCGGCCGCGTCGGCGTCGCGATCGACTCGATCGAGGACATGGCGACGCTCTTCGATCGAATCCCGCTCGACAAGGTCTCGACGTCGATGACGATCAACGCGACGTCGATCATCCTGCTGTCGCTCTATATCGCCGTCGCGAAGCGGCAGGGCGTCTCGCCTCGCGCGCTTGCGGGCACTGTCCAGAACGACATCCTCAAGGAGTACGTCGCCCGCGGCACCTACATCTATCCTCCGCGCGAGTCGCTCCGCATCGTCACCGACATCTTTGCGTTCTGCGAGCGCGAGATGCCGAACTGGAACACGATTTCGATTAGCGGTTACCACATCCGGGAAGCGGGATCGACGGCGGTGCAGGAGGTCGCATTCACGTTCGCGCATGCGATCGCCTACGTGCAATCGGCCATCGACGCCGGCCTCGACGTCAACCAGTTCGGTCAGCGGCTGTCGTTCTTCTTCAACGCGCACAACGATTTTCTCGAGGAGATCGCGAAGTTTCGCGCCGCCCGCCGGCTGTGGGCGCGCATCATGCGCGATCGCTTCCACGCGACGAACCCCCGCGCGCAGCAGCTTCGCTTCCACACACAGACTGCCGGCAGCACGCTGACGGCGCAGCAGCCCGACAACAACATCGTGCGCGTCGCGCTGCAGGCGCTGGCCGCGGTGCTCGGCGGCGCCCAATCGCTGCACTGCAACGGCCGTGACGAGGCGCTGGCGCTGCCGACCGAAGAGTCCGCGCGTATCGCCCTGCGCACGCAGCAGATCATCGGATCGGAAACCGGCGTCGCCAACACCGTTGATCCGGTCGGCGGCTCGTACGCGATCGAGAAGGCGACCGACGACATCGAGTCGGGCGCCGAAGAGATCCTCGCCACAATCGACCGCGCCGGCGGCACGCTGGCGGCCATCGAGGCCGGCCTGATTCAGCGTGACATCCAGGAATCTGCCTACCGGGCGCAGTTGGCGATCGACGCGGGCACGGCGATCGTGGTCGGCGTCAACCGCTTCGTCGCCGAGGCCGGCGGCGCGAAGATGGCGACGCTGACGATCGACCCGGAGATCGAGCGGCAGCAGATCGCGCGCGTGCGCGCCGTCCGGGCAGGCCGCAATGCGTCGGACTGTCAGACGGCCCTCGCCGCCGTGATTCAGGCCGCCCGCAGTGGCGTCAACCTCGTTCCGCCCATCGTCGCGGCGCTGGAAGCGCGCGCGACCGTCGGCGAGATCGCGGACGCGATGCGATCAGTCTTCGGCGAGCATACAGAGACCGCGACGCTCTGAAGTCAGAACTTCAACTGTCAACTCAGAACTCAGCACTGGAACAACCCTGAACGTTGAACCGTGAACCCTGAACCCGTGCTATCCGTCGAGCGCCTGACTACCGTCTTTGACTCGACGCGAGGCTCAGTGTCCGCCGTGAACGACGTCAGCTTCGAGATTCACGCCGGCGAGACGCTCGGGATCGTCGGCGAGTCGGGCAGCGGCAAATCGGTCACCGCGCTGTCGATCATGCGGCTCGTGCAGCCGCCGGGACGCATCGCCGGCGGCCGTCTCGTGTTCAAGGGACGCGACCTGCTGACGCTCGACGACCGCGAAATGCAGCGCGTCCGCGGCGCCGGGATCTCGCTGATCTTCCAGGAACCGGCGACGGCGCTCAACCCGGTGTTCCGCGTCGGCGACCAGATTGCGGAGACGCTGCTCGTCCACCGCCGCGCGACCCGG
>Ga0207711_10005020_pt1 | contig 11223 bp, 9 predicted proteins | sample KBSS34metaG_FD_184401 | JGI IMG/M metagenome (GOLD analysis project Ga0207711, IMG submission 184401) | Switchgrass rhizosphere microbial communities from Kellogg Biological Station, Michigan, USA - KBS S3-4 metaG (SPAdes) (version 2) | ecosystem: Host-associated > Plants > Roots > Rhizosphere >...
AGCTCACGCATAGTGCCGAACACACAGGCTGAACGCCTGTGCTACCACAACCTATAATGGGCGCATGGAACTTTCCAGACGCCAGTTAGCCGGGGTGATTCTCGCGGGCACTGCGGCAGCCCAGGCTCCGGCTCCGCAGCCGCCAACGACGACGCAGTCCGCCGACACGGAACTGGAAACCGCCCGGTCTGCGCGGCGCACCGCGGCGCAGATCATCGCCCGGGTCCCGCTGCCGATGACTGTCGAGCCCGCATTCCAGTTCAAGGCTTAACCGTGGCCGCAATCGCTCCGGACATTTTCTTCGCCAGCATCAGCGAGCTTAATGCCAAGCTGCGCTCGAAGGAATTTTCCTGTCACGAGCTAACCCAGGCCTTCTGCGACCGCATCGAGCGGATCGGCCCGCGCTACAACGCGCTGGCGCTGTCGCTGCGCAAAGACGCCATCAGTAAGGCGAAGGATGTGGATCGCGAGCTGAAACGCGATCGAACGCGGGGGGCGCTTCAGGGCATTCCTTACGGCGTCAAAGACCTTCTGGCGGTGAAAAAGGTGCCGACCACGTGGGGCGCGAAGCCTTTTGCCACGCAGGTGTTCGATTACGACGCCCACGTGATCGAGAGACTCGACAAGGTAGGCGCGATTCTGATCGCCAAGCTGTCGATGGTGGAGCTGGCCGGCGGCGGCGATTACCGCACTGCTGCCGCGTCGCTGACCGGGCCGGGGCTGAACCCCTGGGATCGCACGCGATGGAGCGGTGGGTCCTCGAGCGGCCCGGGCGCTGCTGTCGCGGCGGGCTTAGTCACGTTCGCGATCGGCTCGGAGACTTCCGGGTCGATTTTAACGCCGTCCGCGTTTTGCGGGCTGACGGGCCTGCGCCCGACCTACGGCCTGGTCAGCCGCCAGGGCGCGATGGCGCTTTCCTGGACCCTGGACAAATTGGGGCCCATGTGCCGGTCGGCGGAAGATTGCGGGCTGGTGCTGCACGAAATCGCCGGCGTCGATCTGCAGGATCCCGGATCGGCCGCCCGCAGCTTCAATTACAATCCGAAGTACGCGCGCAAGCCCGCCGACATCACCATCGGCTACATGCCGGTCGATTTTGAAGATGGAGCCGAACCGGCTGCGCAGCCGGCGTTTCGAGCCGCCTTTGAGGTGGTCAAGTCGCTGGGTGTGACTCTAAAGGAAATCAAGCTTCCCGAGTTTCCCTACGGCGCACTGGTGGGGACCATCATCGCGGGCGAGGCGGGCTCGATCTTCGAGGAGTTCATTCGCAGCGGCAAGGTGGATCAGTTGGCCGACCCGCACCAGATCGCCGGGCTGAAGGCCATGCTGGATCTGCCCTCGACTGAGTACTTACGCGCCATGCGGGTACGATCGCTGGTGAAAGCGGCTTTCCACGACCTGTTCCTGAACTGCGACATGGTGCTGGCGCCCACGCGCCTGGGGCCGGCGAATAAGGCTGCCGAGCCGCTGGATGCGCCGGGTCCGCCGACCAAATCGCACGGCGGTCTGATTCCGGGCGGGAACCTGGCTGGTTTGCCGGCTCTCTCGCTGCCCTGCGGATTCGCGGACGGACTACCGCTGGGGATATCGCTGCTGGGGCGGCCGTTTTACGAAAATCAGTTGATCGCGATCGGCGATCTGTTCCAGAAGCAGACGGACTGGCATCGACGGCGCCCGCCGATGGAAGCGTAGTAGCTTAACGCAAGAATAGCCGCAGGACGCTGGATCCAGCGACTCCGGTGAGCGCCGGGACCAGCGTTGGCGTCCCGCTGCGGCGCATTTCACCGTGTACGGCGTGGCCTCCCAGGTAAAGGAAGCTGCCGCCAGCGAGCGCCAGCAACACGTGCAGGCCCTGCGAGCTCAAGTGTGGGGCCAGCACCGACTCAATGCCAGCGCCGCCGATGGTCGCCATCTGCGCCAGCGCGCACCAGGCCAAAGCGGCCGCCCGGGAGCCGAGCGACGCCCGCGCGATGACTCCCAAGGCCAATCCTTCGGGAATCTTGTGCACGGCGATCCCGCCGATGAGGGCCATGCTAAAGCCGGCATTTTGGCTCGCCGCCGCGCTCCATCCGTCCAAGGCGCTATGCAGGGCCGCCGCGGCCAACAGGGGCAGGGCGAACCCGTGGAGGCGGGTGGCGCAGTGATCGTGCTCGTGGGAATGGGAACAGGCCGGACATACCGGGTAAACAAAACGGTCGATGGCGGCCAGCAGCAGGAATCCGCCCGCGAGCCACAGAATCGCCCCCTGCCATGTGAAAAATTCGGCCATTTCGGGCAAGACCCAGAACAGCGCCACTCCCAGCAGCACTCCTCCGCCAAACGGCACAAGGCGGCGGGATAACCCCTGGAAGGACGTCAGCCACACGCCCGCGGCAGCGCTTACCACAGCAATGAGGGTGATTAGGGAGGGGTAGAAAAACAACACGTTGTTCCGAGTATACTATCCTAAAGGTCCACACCTTCTTTAACTCTTTAACTCATGCACCAGGACCAATCGAACCAACCCACCCGCAGGAAGTTCCATGCGGTACTTGTAAATCTGCTGGGCGCCGCCGCCACGGCCATCATTGCCGTTCCGGCCGCCGTATATCTGTTATTCAGGCCCAAATCGCCGGGGGCAGGGATGATGGTGGAGGTCGCCAGCCTGGCGGACCTCGAAACCGGCGTCCCCAAAGAGATCGTCTACCATCGCACCCGTGTTGACGGTTGGAAGGCGACCAAGGAAAAGACGACCACTTGGGTGGTGAAGAACGGCCCTCAGAGCGCGGTGGCCTTCAGCCCGGCCTGTCCGCATCTGGGCTGCATTTACCACTGGGAATACGAGCAGGGCACATTTCTGTGCCCGTGCCACGATTCCGCATTCGGATTGGACGGCAAGGTTCTAGCGGGTCCGGCGCCGAGGCCCCTGGATCGGTACGAGTCGCGAGTCGAGGGAGGCAAGCTCCTGATCGGCCTTCAGGTGAAGCGGTCGTAAGCGGCGATGGCGAACGGCGTACGCGACTGGTTGGAAGAGCGGACCGGGCTGCCGTCCGCGCTGCAACATTTCCTGGATGAAGATATTCCGGCCTCGGCGAGCTGGCCCCACGTCTTCGGCAGCGTAGCTTTATTTGCGTTCCTGATTCAGGCGGTAACCGGCGTTCTTCTGGCTCTGAACTACGGGCCGACTCCCTCCGAAGCCCACGCGAGCCTTCGCTACATCATGACCGAGCTGACCGCCGGTCCCATAATTCGCGGCCTGCACCACTGGGGGGCAAGCTGCATGATTGTGGTGGTGGTGCTCCACATGATTCAGGTTTTCATCTGGGGCGCTTACAAGAAACCACGTGAGGCTACCTGGATCGCGGGATGCGCTCTGCTCTTGTTGACTCTGGCGTTCGGGCTCACGGGCTATCTGCTTCCCTGGGACAACAAAGCCTATTGGGGCACCACGGTGACAGTGCACATCATGGGATTGGCTCCGGGCGCGGGTCCCTATTTGCAGCGCCTGCTGGGCGCCGAAAACGAGACCATCGGCACGGTTACGTTTGCCCGATTCTATTCGGCCCACGTGATCATATTGCCGATCATCGTGCTGGGCTTGATCGGCCTTCATCTGTACCTGGTGCGCAGGCACGGCGTGACGCCGGCGCCGGGTGACGCTGCCAAGCCGACGAAGCGCTTCTATCCTGAACAGATGTTCAAGGACTCGGTGGCAATGTTCGGATACGTAATGGTGCTGGTGCTGTTCGCGAGGTTCGCACAGTTGGGGCTGGGAAGCATGGCGGATCCCACCAATACCCGGTATACTCCGCGTCCCGAATGGTATTTCCTGTTTCTATTCCAAGCGCTAAAACTCTTTCCGGGCAAGCTGGAAGTGCTGGGCGCGGTGGTTCTTCCGAACCTGGCCATCGTGGCGCTGTTTCTGGTGCCCTTCTTCGATCGCGCTAAGGCGATTCGGGTCCGCCAGCGGACGGTGGCTATCGCGATCACCGTGTTTGCGCTGATCGGATGGGCCGGCCTGACGCAGCGCGCCGTGGCGACGACCGAGCCAAGCATGGAAGACACCAACGCCGGACTGACGCCGCCGCAGGCCTGGCGCGAGCTTCCAGCAGAACAGCTTGCGGCCATCGGATTCTTCGAAAAGGACAACTGTTCACGATGCCATGTTCTGGAGCGCACGACGGTGGGCCCCGATCTGGCGAAAGAGCCTTCGAGCAAACCCGCGGAGTGGCTCCTGGCGCATTTTACGAAACCCTCTCCCGACGCGCCTGAGTCCACGTTGACCGCGGCTCAGAAAAAGGCCCTGGTGACCCTGGTGACCAAGCGGGACGACCGCACGTTGGAAGCTTGGGAAAATCCCCCGGATGGGGCCATTGCCGGCGCTATGGTGTATCAGGCCAACGGATGCGCGTTCTGTCATACGTTAAACGGGTCGGGCGAGAAACAGGCTCCGGTACTCAACGGATTGGCCGCACGGCGAACGCGAGCCTGGGTTTCCGCGCACTTCGCCGATCCGCCCAAGCTATCGCCTAACTCTGAGATGCCAGCGTACAAGTTTAACCCGCAGGATTTGAAGGCCATCACCGACTATGTGATGTCCATTCCGAAGTAACATAGGAACGCATGAGGCTGCGGCCCATCGTCGCGCTGGCGGCCGGAGTCGTGCTGAGCCTGCCGTTGGCGTGGCATTTTCAGGCGCTGGCCCAGGTCACGATCCCCTCGCGCGAGAAAGCCGCCTCCAAGTCCCCGGATGAAGTCCCCCGGTCCGACCTGCGTATCGACCGGACGGAGGTGCTGGTGCCGGTGGCAGTGAACGACAACTATAACCGCCCGGTATCCGGTCTCGAAAAAGAGAATTTTCGCGTTTTCGACGATAAGGTCGAGCAAGTGATTACCAGCTTCTCGATGGAAGACGAGCCGGTCGCGGTGGGATTGGTGTTCGACACCAGCGGCAGCATGAGCGGCACCGAGCGGGAAGAGCGCCTGGCTGCGACCGAGTTTTTCAAAACCGCAAATCCCGAAGACGAATTCGCACTGGTGGAGTTCGACAGCGCGCCGCGGCTGGTTGTGCCGGTGACGCCCGACCCCGCCAAAGTCACCTACCAGCTTCTGTTCACGCACACTCGCGGCTCCACAGCGCTGCTGGATGCGGTCTTCCTGGGACTCCACGAAATCAAGAAATCCAGCAAGAAGCGCAAGGCTCTGGTGGTGATCTCCGACGGCGGCGAGAACAACAGCCGCTACACGTCCACCGAGATTAAGAACGTGGTGAAGGAAAGCGACGTCCTGATCTACTCGATCGGCGTCTTCGCGGATCCGCTCTATACCGACGCAGGCGGGGTGCTGAGCAACATCTCCGAACAGACCGGCGGGCGCATGTTCCGCAGCCGGGGCAATCGGCTGTCCGATATCGCCCGGAAGATCAGCATCGATCTGCGCAACCGCTATCTGCTGGGCTATGTGCCGAGCAATCGGGAGCGCAACGGGCGTTATCACCTGATCGAGGTGAAGATCGTGCCTCCCAAGGGCTTGCTTCCTGTGAAGGCGCACTGGCGCACGGGATATTACGCGCCGACGGAGTAGTAGAGGCAAGGCATGCCTCGCCCCTACGCGAAGTGATCGTAGCCGCGCGGCACGAGCTTTTTTCCTTCGAACCACACCATGCCTGGCTTGCCGCTCAGAATCGTGCCGATCAGTGTTACTCCCGCAGGTGGTTTCGTGCGCGGTGGCAGCGTGAACAGCAGTTCGTAGTCTTCACCGCCGTGAAGCGCGCGTTCGAGGCTCGCTCCGCGTACGACTGGGACGTGCTCAAGCTGGGCGGCGACGCGAGATTCCTTGCACAGGCGGTGCAAGTCGAGCGACAGGCCGTCGCTCAAATCGATGCACGCGGTGGCTTTGCCCGAGAGTTTCCGGCCGAGAGCCAGACGAGGCTCGATGGTCTGATGCCAAGGTTTGCCGAGCGGCCCCGACACGTATAGTTGGTCGCCGGGCCGCGCGCCCGAGCGCGTCAGTGCTTTCCCGCGCTTGACCGCGCCGACGACCATGATGCTGCAATGAACCTTATCGTCGTGCGCCAGATCGCCGCCCATTAGCATCGTTCCGGTCTTCATCCCAAGACTTAGTAGTCCGCGAAAAAATGACAGAATCCATCGCTCGGACGTTGTTCGCGGAATCGCCAAGGCTACCAGGCAACAGCGAGGATCCCCGCCCGCCGCCGCGATGTCACTCAGAGGACGCGCCAGCGCTCGCGCTCCGATCATTTCCGCGCGCATAGTCTTCCGGAAGTGGACGCCTTCGATGAGCTGGTCGGTCTTCAGCAGCAGGTCTTCGCCTGCTTTGGGCCGAAAGACGGCGCAGTCGTCGCCGATGCCACTGACGCCTTTCATTTTGCGAAGACGATCTATGAGGCCAAGCTCATTCATGAAATACGAGACCCGATGGCAGATCCTCGCCGAAGATCCGGCCCATGGCCGCCAGATGATCCTGCGGCTCACGATCCAGTTCGAGGTCCGGGAAGGTCCGGCGGACCACGCTCAAAGTGGACGACGGCAGATCGCGCGTGGCATCGCCCGTATGTCGCGCCAGCGCGGCAATCGCGTCGCCGGCTTTAGGAACCTTTAGCAATTGCTCAGCCCAGCGGGCGCCCACGGCGGGCGGCAGCACCTGGTTGATAGGACCGTAGAACAACTTGCGCGCGCCCAATCGCGCGAGGCACCACAAACCCGTATCGACGAAGTCGCCAGAAATGACGCGCGTGATCAGTTCATCGCCCAACTGAGTCTTAGTCTGGATCGGCAGCAGCTCCAGGCTGGCGGCGGCGCGCCACATCTCGCGCAGGAGGCTCGCATTCACCCGCGGCCGTTTTGACGTTCTCGGTAACAGGATAGGGGACAGACGCTGGAACAGATCGGTTTGCTGATTCTTGTTCAGACCGCCGGCGACGCGCCCCCAGAAGATCCACCACTCGATCTCATTCTGGATCTGATTCGAGAACTGCAAACCGGACGCGTACACACGTCGAGCCTGCTCAATGCGGAAATCGTCGCCAGGGAAACCAAAACCAGGCCGCAGACAGAAGCCGCACAGATTCAACCAGCGAAGCTCGTGCGCGGCGCTCTTAGAGCGGCCGTCGGCCAACTCCAACATATGGTCGGCCAGTATGCGGATCGCCGACACAGGCCAGGAATTCCGCCCAAGGCCAAGGGTCTGCTCCAGGCGTGCGGGCAGCTGTTCGGGCGGCATTTCTCCGGATGAAAATGCGTGCGGGATGAGGGCGCCTGCGTCGTGCAACGCCTCTTCGCTGATCACCGCCGCGGGCTTCTGCAAACCTTGGGCCGCGGCCGCTTTGCGCAGCTCGAATTGCAGCCGCCAGCGATGTTCCGAGGTCTTCGACTCGGCCCAGATTTCAAGCGTCCCCACCTCGGTGAGTTTCGCCCCGAGCTGGATGGGAACCAGACGCTCGCCGGCTTTGCCGAAGCGCAATACGGCGTGAAGCGGAGCATGCAGGTGCAGTTCGCTCTGTTCCTCTGGAGAAAACGAGACCACGTCGCCGGCGCGATCTTCCGTGCGTGTTCGCGAGCTGTACAGCCGGAAGGCCACCGGCTTGTTGGCGACCAGTTGCAGATTGCCTGGGTCGAGCTCGATGGACGAGCCTTCTTCGGTTCCCCGAGGCGCCAGGCACATGGCTCGAAGAGCATCGCCGTCACTTCCCGCCAAGCCGATGAAGTACGCCCGCGGGAGGCCGCCGCGCACCAACAGCCCTGCGCCCGTCGATCGGACATAAGAATAATACGCCGCGCCAACCGCCACCGCCAGGTCCAGATCGCGATTCTCGAAGATCACGGGCCGGTGACCGTACCAGTGTTCCATCACGTCCGCGACGCGCTGGCGCAGGATTTCGGGGATGAAGAAGCCGCCGTTGAACAGAATCGCGTCGGGACGGATGTTGCCGGCGCTTTCAAGAAACGCCGCCAGATGGCGTGTTACGGCTGGATCGGCGACCAGCGGCAGGCCCACTTCGCGATACGGGCTGGAAGCGTCTTCCTGCGGTTTGTCGGTCAGCTCACAAGCCGGCAGGAATCCGTCCAACGCCAGCTCCAGAACTTCTTCGCGCAGGATTTCGGTTTTGAGCGTGCCACCGACCAGGGACGATCCGCCGCCCAGCACCGTGATCTCGACGCTCTTGAGATTCGCATCGGAGAGAAGCTTTTCCTTGGCCGCGGCGCACTGACGGCGGAGGGCGCTGCGTTGGCGAATCGACAACTGCTTGCCGATCTTCGATTCCACCAGCCAGGCCAGCGTCAAATCCAGGTTGTCGCCGCCCAGCAACAGGTGTTTGCCCACGGCGGTGCGGGTGAAATCGACGCGGTCTCCTTCGCGGGTGACGCGGATCAGCGTGAAATCGCTGGTCCCTCCGCCGACATCGCATACCAGCACATTTTGTCCGTCAAACAGACTTTTTTGCGAGCGGGCCAGATCGTTGGCGATCCAGGAATAGAACGCCGCAGCGGGCTCTTCGAGCAGCGTCAGCTTCTCGATTCCGGCTTCGCGCGCGGCCATCACCGTGAGCTCGCGAGCTTCTTCGTCGAAACTGGCAGGCACGGTGAGGACCACCGGGTGTTCGCCCAGCGCCGAACCTTGAGCGGTGGCCCAGGCTTCCGCCAGGTGCTTCAGGATACGTGTGGACGCCTCCACGGGCGAAAGCAGGCGGCCGGCTTCCTGCGCGTCCCACGGCAGGATCTTCGCGGTCCGATCGATTTCGGAGTTAGACAGCCAGCTCTTGGCCGAGTGGACGGTTTGCGTGGGTACGAGCGCACCTTGTTCGCGCGCATACACACCAGTAAATTGCTGATCGGGTCCAGGCCCCGCAATGTACAGGAACGACGGCAGGGTGCGTCGCGATTCAATACGCCCCTGCGCCACATACTGCGGGACATCAAGCACCTGAATCGAGGGAGTATCCTCGGCCACGGCCTGTGCGGGGTCGATGAACGCGAGCGCCGAGTTGGTGGTGCCCAGATCGATTCCGATGTTCATGGATGCGGATGGAGACTACTCGATCTCGATTTCAGCCGGCGCGAGCACGTCGTTTGGTCCCGTGGGAGGCAGATCCACCTTTTCCGCCTTCCAGCCTTTATGCCGCAATACACCGCCCGAAGCCGTTCCGCTGGGGGGCACTTTGCCGATGAACTTGAGCGCGGCTTTCTCCAGACCCTCGGTTTTCGTGAAGGTTCCTTCCACACCGTCAATCACTGGTTGCAGGCGCATGTAGCGATCCAGCGCCAGGCGAGACTGGGCATGCACGTCGCGAACAGCGGCGCCAATCTGGTCGTCGGCAAACGGGGCGATATCCTCCATCAGAAAATCCACCAGACGCGCCTCGCGCTGCAGGATCCCCAGGATCTGAACGGCTCCGGCGGAGGGTCCGGCTTGCGGTTTAGGCGGCGGTGGCGCCTTCACCGGCATGGCTTTGGAGTATCCGAAGGCCTGGGCGATATCGGAGGGCAGCGCGCCGCCGAACAGAATAGAGAAGAAAGCGCGAAACGCGTAGGAAATGCGGCTCATATCTTTGTCGGGTCGTTGTCGAGTGCAGAGAACTCCAGGATACACTGCCATTCGCATTGGCCCGCTCCATTACTGTCGCGGCTCGGAAGGTTTTGAGCGACCTATAATTGATATACCGATGCGTAAACGGCATCTTTTCGGCGCCAGCCTGGTGGTTCTGGCCATTCTGATCACGCTGGTGGTGTGGCAGGTTTCCTTCACCTTCGGCGAGTTCGGCCCTACCAACGCAGCCCAGACCTTTCTCTTCTGGGCCGTTTCCACGCTGATTTTTTTACTCACGGTGACGCTCGGCTTTAGGCTGTTCCGCGAGACCGTCAAGCTGTATCTGGAGCGGCAGCGCAACCAGGAAGGGTCGCGCATCCGGTCGAAGCTCGTGTTCGGCGCGCTGGCGCTGAGCTTGCTCCCGGTGGTGTTCCTGTTCGTGTTCAGCTACGCGGTTTTGAATCGCAATCTGGACAAATGGTTCAGCGCGCCGGGAGAGGGCATGAACATCCAGTTGCGGGATGCCGCGGTAGGCCTCGGCGAAGAGGTGCAATCGCGGGCGGATGCGCTGGCGTATTGGCTGGCCGCGCTACCGGAGGTACGGAACGGAACTGCGGACTTCGCCAGACTATGCCGCGAGAATCGGATCGAGGAGCTGCGGATCGATACGCCTCAGGGGAATCGTGTCCTGTGCGCCTCGATCCCGGGTTCCCCACTCTTCACATCCCGCGATCAGATCAGCGCTGAAGAAATGCTGGTGGTTCGCGTGCGCCCGCATATCGACATCGTGGAGAAGCAAAAGCAAATCCAGGCGTATGTGGGCAAGTACAACCAATTGTCCGCCGACCGCCGGTCGTTGCGCTATCTATACCTTTTGTTCCAGGTCCTGATCGCGTTGTTCATTCTGTTCGTGGCGACCTGGATCGCGCTGATCCTGGCCAAGCAAATCAGTGTGCCGATCTCCGCGCTGCTGGACGCGGCCAGCCAGGTGCGGAAAGGCAATCTGGGACATCGCGTGAACGTACCCGCCAACGATGAGATGGCAGCGCTGGTGCGCGGATTCAATCAGATGATCGACGGCTTGCAGGACAATAGCCGGGAGCTCGAGAGCCGCCGCCGCTTTACCGAAGCCATTCTCGAGAGCATTCCCACCGGTGTGATCTCGCTGACATCCGGCGGGCGAATCCAGCGTGTCAATCGCGCACTGCGCGGGCTGTTTCCAGCCGATCAGGTGGAGCGGGCTGCCACTCTCGGCGATCTGTTTCCACCCGAGCATGCGACCGAGCTTCGCTACCTGATGAAACGCGCTCGCCGTATTGGACTGGCCGCAAGCCAGTTGGATATCGAGCGGCCTGGCCAGGTCCTGCACCTGGCTTTGACGGTTTCGGCATTGCCGGCGCATGAGCCGGACGCGCCCGGTTACGTAGTTGTCCTGGAAGATACCAGTGAAATGCTGCGCGCCCAAAAAGCCGAGGCGTGGCATGAAGTAGCCCGCCGGATCGCGCACGAATTGAAGAATCCGCTCACCCCGATCGCTCTGTCAGCGGAACGGATTGCACGCCAGTTGGATCGCGGCGCTTCCACGGCAGAATCCCATCGGATCCTGAGGGAGTGCGCGGCAACGATTTCGCGCGAAGTGGAATCGGTCAAGACCCTGGCCGACGAATTTTCCCAATTCTCGCGATTCCCCAAGGCCCA
>Ga0207711_10005023_pt1 | contig 11222 bp, 11 predicted proteins | sample KBSS34metaG_FD_184401 | JGI IMG/M metagenome (GOLD analysis project Ga0207711, IMG submission 184401) | Switchgrass rhizosphere microbial communities from Kellogg Biological Station, Michigan, USA - KBS S3-4 metaG (SPAdes) (version 2) | ecosystem: Host-associated > Plants > Roots > Rhizosphere...
CGCCGAGGCGCTGCGGGTGTGGGCTGCCGCGGTGGACGATACCCAGGCGCAGGCCGACCGGGGTCTGCAGCAGGCGCGCGAGGCGCACCACGATCTGAGTGCGGCGCAGGCGGCGTTGCACAGTGCGGAGTGGTCGTGGACGACCGCCCACGCCCAGCAACTCACCTATCAGACGTTGACGAAGGCCTACACGATCGTGCCGCCGCCGCCAGGGGTGAAGATGCCGACCGACTACCAGCTGCGCAGCGTGGACCGCAGCGCCCAGCAGGCGCAGGCATCCATCGCCTCCGCGAAGCACGCCATCGCCGACGCCGATGCCCGCCTCGCCGCCGCCCGCGCACTTGTGCTCGAAGCGAAGGAGCGTCGCGACGACGCCGAACGTGCCGCTGTGCACCAGATCTCGATAGCCGGCGACCACGCCGTCAAGCCTTCATCGATGTGGGAAGCCATCCAGGATTCGGCCGCATGGCAAGCCTTCGTCGTCATCGCGACCGTCGTGCTCACGATCGTGTCGATCGTTGCCATCTTCGTGGGCGGCCCGCTCGTCTGGGCCTTGATCATCGCCGCCACGCTTATCCTGCTGGTCGACGCCCTGATGAGCGCAGCCCAGGGTAGGGACGTGACCATGACCATCGTCCTGCTTCTCGTCGGCCTGATCCCCGGTGGCCGGGCACTCACCTCGGTGGCGAAGATCGCCGAGGTGTTCCGCTCCGGCGCTAACGTCGTCAAGGGTGTTGGCCTTGTCGGATTGCACATTCTGTCCGTCTCGAAGGGCGCAGTGGTCAGCAGTCTCAAGTCGCTGCGGAACATCTCGCTTCAGAGCACAATCCGCACACTGCAGCGCACTGCGACCGGTCTCGTGCCCGGCGTGAAGTCGGTGCTGCACTCGCTCCCGGCCGCCATCCGTGACGCTGCGTCTGTCAGTCCCTACAAGTTCGTCACGGAGTTGTCGACGTCGATGCGCTCCGACTTCGCCCTCGGGTCCGACGCGGCATGGACTGATCACCTGCTTGATGTCGGCTCCCATGATCCCGCTCACGCGGCGAGTCTGTGGCAAGGCAGTCACGACTATCCCGCGGTGGACAGCTGGGAGAACACCGTCGCGCAGCCGGGACAGATCTTCGAGATGGGGGCGGGAGGGCCCGCGTCCAGCTTCCTTCTCGAGGGCGGCTCAGCTGGCAATGTCGGCAACGACCTCGATCTGGTCTGGGCCGGCGCGCAGGTCGGAGACACCGGTCATGGGCTGCGCTCGGAGATGTTCCAACTGCAAGCGACGACCGAGGTGCCGATCGCGCACTCCATCGTCGAAGCGAACAGCCACTACGGTCTCGGGGGGCTTCATCAGAGCTACTTCCCCGACATCAGCGCGAGCCTGAAGAACGGCGACCTTGTCGTGATCTCGCGGGAGACCGGCCTGCCGGTCCCGGTCTCCTGGGAGCCCGTGATGAACTCGGCCGGCGACATCATCGACGTGAAGCCGTGGATCGATTGGAAGGTCGGCTCGCCGGACACTATCAAGCTCCACAGCGATATCGGCACGCTGACGAGTGGCCATGATGTCCCTGTGCCGTTGTCCATCGCTCGGGTCGGAATCCGACTCGGTGATGTGCACGCCGGTGGGCACGATCACGGACTCGTCGGCGCGCGCTGATGTCGTTCTCCGCCGGTTCGCCGATGCGCATGGCCGTCCGCGCGCTCGACCCGCTCCTCGAGGCGGAGCGCGCCCGGGGCAACACAGGAAGACTCGAGTTCGGTGGTGCACGCGATAGCCGGGGAGCCTGGCAACTCAAGCACGCTCTCGATGGCCTGGCACTGCTGGCCCAGTTCGAGTTCGGCCCGGGGATCTCGGTCGACTCCGACTGGCCGGGCGGCCGTGTCTCGTTTCTGGGGCGGCAGCTCGACGTGTTGTTCGTCATCCTCGGTCGTCCAGGGGAGGGTCTCGCCACCGCGCGTAAACGAGCCGCGTGGTGGGCAGCGTGGGACGCGGGACCCCACGAGCGAGTCCAGTTCGAGAACCCTTTCGCCGAGCTGCTGGGGTGACCACGTGGTGAGCATGAAGGGCTCCGCGATGGAGCACGATGAGGTCGGCGCGGTGCTCGACTGGCCCGTGCTGGTGAGTTCGGCGTCTGAGGGCTCACTACGGGTCGCCTATCTCAATCCCGATAGCGCAGCCGCGGCCCGTGCTCCCCTGAGCGATCTCACGCCAACGCCCATCTGGACCGCGTTGCGCGAGCTGCCCGCGGGCTCGGGATTGGTCGTCGATCCACAGGGGGATCGGCTCGTGGTAGCTCCCGAGGAGGTCGACGAAGTGCTCGGGGGCCCGCGCGCCGACAGTCCGATCATCAGTCGTCGGCGCCGGGCAGAACTCGCCACTCAATGGGTGCTGTTCCACAAGGACGAGGCGTCCGGTCGCCCTCTTTCGCCCGTGACCAACGACTTCGGGCAGCAGTTCGCGTTCGCCTGGACCGATCAGCAAGCCGCGACTGATGCTCTCTCCCCGGGCCTCGCGCTTGTTCAGGTGCCGCTGAACATCGCGTTGCGAAGCAACCCGGATGTCTCGATAATCCTCGACGGCGGGTCGATCGAGCAACTCGTGATCGACAGCACTCTTCGCGAACAGATCCTGGCCGCGACGGACTATTTCCCGCGCGGGTATTTGGCGTTCGTGGCTGAGCTGAAGCCGGCCGCACGTCGGCCGTACGAGGCAGCGGCCCGCGGTATCGCTGAGGCCGTCCGAGCCGCAGGCCTTCCGCTCGGGGGAGTCTGGGTGGTCGGTTACCGTCTCGAACGCGCGGAAGCCCAGATCATGATCGTGGTGGATGCTGATCTCGAAGCTGCGGCCGCGAATCCGGAGTACCAGCGCCGCCTGGCTGCCATCGGGATGCCGGACGGCCCTTTGGTAGCCCTGATGCGCCGGTCGCTCATCCCCGATTCGTACACGCCGATCCTCAACGCGAGCCCCGACTTCGCCGCAACTGGGCGCACCGGACGTCGATGATCCCGCCGACCAGTATCGGGTTCTCGCTGTCGGTTCCCGACAGTTGGTTCGAGCTCGATGTGAAGCGCTCCAGCCGCGACGCCAACATCAGACTGCTGGTCGAGAGCCGCGTGCGGGATCAGCCCGAACTCTGGGAGCACCGCACCGCACTGATCAAGCTGCTCCGCCGCCAGGCGCGCGAGGCGGCGGACTCGGGGGCGATCTACTGCGCCTGTTTCGTCATGGTGCTCGAGGAATCCGTCATTCCCGGCGCGGTAACGGTCTCAATCATCCCGCCGCCACCCGGTGGGACAGCTGTTGACGCGATCGCGGAGCACCTGCCGACCCGTGAGGCCAGCGAGGAGGGCGGGACCTGGACATCCCGCTCAATTGTTCACCTGGACGGTGTTGGCCGGGTCCCGAGAAGTGAGGGCGTCATCGACGTGGGGCTGCCCGATGGCTCGGGGACCGTGCGCTCGCTGGTCATGCATACCTTCGTCCCGCTCGACTCTGAACGCGTGCTGCTCGTCGCGGCGGCATCGCCCGCCGTCGACCTCGCGGAGCCTCTCCTTGAGCTATTCGACGCCGTGACGAGCACGTTCTCGCTCGTTTCGGCGCCGGAGCGGTCGACTGCAGAAAGGGCCGCGCCGCGACCCGGCGACGGACCTCAGCACAACGGGGGCGCGCGTGCGGCCGTCTGACTGGTTCCTCGTCGGTCTCCCGGTGGATCCGACCCCGGGCGATGCCTTTGGCATCCGCAGCCTGGCTGCGAAGTATGGCGTGATCGCCCAGATCGCCGGGGAGGCATCCACCGGGGTGCGTCATGCGCGCAGTTCGGGGGCGGCGTCGGCGTGGGTCGGCGACGCGGGAGATGTGTTCCGGGATAAGTCGGAGCGGATGCCAGGCGAGTTGGCGAAGGCGAACGACTCCTACGAGCTGGTCGCCGAGGCGTTGCGGGTGTGGGCTGCCGCGGTGGACGACCGACCCGCGTCGCACTCGCGCGCGACGCGACAGACCATCCCGAGTGAACCTCGCTGCTCCCCTATGCTGATGCTCGTACTGACGTCGCGGCCGTCGACGTCACGGCTTGGAGCCCTCAATGTCACGTAAGTCGCGACCGTATCGTCCGATCATTCTCACCTTCGGTGTGGTGGGAGCCCTGGCTGTATTCGGCATGGTGTCGCCGGCTTCGGCGCTCGTCGAACTCAACAGTGTGCCGGTCGGCAGCAATCCGTATTCCGTCGGCCTGTCGCCGGATGGCACGTACGCGCTCGTACCGAACGAGGGTGACCATACGGTTTCACGAATCGACCTCGCCACCGCAGCCGTCACAGCGACAATCAACGTTCCCAGCAATCCGGTACATGTCGCGTTCACCCCCGATGGGTCGAAGGCGTACGTCACCTCATGGGTTGGCGATGCGATCACGGTCATCGATACGGCAACGAACGGCACCACACAGGTGACAGGGATCGCCGTCGGCAGTCATCCCTTTGGGATCGTGACCACTTCGGACGGCTCGGAGGCGATCGTGACCGAGTACGGTAACGGCCACGTGCTGACCGTATCCACCGCCACCAACGCGGTGACCCATGACGTCAACTCCGGCGCCGGTCAGCTCCAGGGGATTGCACTGGATCCAACTGGCGCGACCGCGTATGTGGGTTCTCCCGGCGGCTGGCTTGAGTCTTATGACATCGCCACGAACACTTTCGACCCCGGCACGGTCACCGGCTTGGGGTGGATCAATAACATCGCCGTAGCTCCCGATGGCAGCGAAGTCTGGCTGACCAATGACAATCTCGCGGGGTCGATCACGATCTTCGATGTGGCCTCCGACGCGGTTGTCTTGACGATGACGGGGTACCAATATCCCGACGGCATCCAGTTCAGCCCCGACGGCAGTGTTGTCTACATTGCGGAAGACCACATCGATACGGTCACAGCGCTCGACTTCTTCAGTCTCGACGCGCTCTATGCGTATCCGACCGGCAACGGGCCATACGGGGTGACCCTGTCACCGGACGGCAGGCGCCTCTATGTGCCGAACTACAGCGGGAACAACGTGTCGGTGATCGGCACGATCCAGCGGATCACCGGACCCGATCGATTCGAAGTCGCCGTGTCGATTTCTCAGCGCGCATACCCGGGGACGTCCAATGTGGTGTTCATCGCCAACGGATTGAACTACCCGGATGCGTTGAGCGCCGGTCCTGTGGCGGCTGGGTTGCACGGACCTCTGCTGTTGACCTCTCCCACATCCATTCCCGCTTCCGTCCTTGCCGAGGTGCAACGGCTTCAGCCGGCCGCGATCTACATCGTGGGAGGCCCGAACTCGGTAAGCGATGCCGTGAAGGATCAGCTCGACGCTCTCCCGATCCCGGGCAATCCGCCCGTCACGCGAGCGGGCGGAGCCGACCGCTATGAGGCGTCCCGCAATATCAACAACCTGTTCTTCGGAAACGCGGCGACGGTCTACATCACCACGGGGCGGAACTTTCCCGATGCCCTCAGCGCGGGTGCCGCTGGCGCCGTGAACGGCGTTCCGGTGCTGCTTGTCGACGGACTGGCGTCGTCACTCGACCCGGCCGTTCTTAACCAGCTGACCGCGTGGGGCACCGTGAAGGTCAAGATCGCGGGTGGACCGGCCTCGGTGTCACCGGGGATTCAGTCACAGTTGGAGACCCTGCTTGGGCTGTCGAACGTCGAGCGACTTACCGGAGCGACTCGATACGACGCCTCCCTGGCGATCAACGTCGACGCTTTCGCTACCGCCTCCACTGCCTACATCGCGACCGGTCAAAAGTTCCCCGATGCCCTGGCCGGCTCCGCGCTCGCGGCTGCAGATGGCGCGCCCCTGTTCGTTGTCCCGGGGACGTGTGTGCCCCAGGGCATGTTGGATGCCATGGATGCCATGGGCGTTGGTGAGGTGGTGCTGCTGGGAGGCCCGGCGTCCCTGACGCAGAGCGTCTTCAGCCTCGTCAACTGCTGAGTCAGGTGACGGGATCACTCCCTGAGAAGCCCGTCGAAAGGACACCCTCATGCCATCCGTGATCGAGTTCGATCTGAGCGGCGATCAGCGTGCAGCCCGCCACGTCGTAGAGGCGGCCGCCACTGCCGAGGGGTTCGCGCTTGAGCCGACCGGTGAGTGGAGCGAGTTCCTGACACGGGGCAGCTCGACCAAGTCGGTGCTGCTCGGCGCGATGGCGGGCAAAGATTTCTACCTCAAGTTCGGCCTCGACTTCTCGGTGAACGATGGGCACCTCGTCGCGCGGCTGTCACGCGATGTCGCCTCAAGCGCGTTGCGCGGTGGCGTGATCGGGGCGTCTCGCGCCTCTGACACCTTCCAGAAATTGGCGGATGCCGTCGGCGCGGCGACCACCCAGGCCGGCATCTTCGTGGCCAACCGCACCGTCTCCTGAGCCTCCTCCCATGGATGCCGCCGAGCTCGCCGCCCTCCGCGCCAGCGGGGCGCTCGCCGAGACGCGGCTGACGCCACCGCCTGCGGTGGGGTCTCCGGCGGCGCGACGCGAGGCGAGCTCGCCGTTCGCGGCGCCGGAAGTGGCGGCTCGAGTGCCGCGCGCGCCGGCGGTCGCGGCACCTGCTCCTTCCGCGGCGCAGCCCGCTGCCTCCACCTCCGCCTCGAACATCGAACTGACGATCTCGAGCGGCGAGCACCTGCGCGTCGCAGGCCGCGGCGTGATCGGCCGCGACCCGGCCGAAGCTCCGGGTGCCTACGCGCACCGGATCACGCTGGCCGACACCGAGAAGCTGCTCTCGCGCGCGCACCTCGAGTTCGGGCTGGACGGCAACGGCCAGTTCTGGATCTCCGACCTGCACTCGACGAACGGGGTGACGATCGAGCGGGCGGGGCAGGCTCCGCAGCGCTGCCTGCCCGGCTACCGGGTCGTGATCCAGCCGGGCGATCGGGTCACCTTCGGCGGTCGCATCCTGACCATTTCGGCGCGCTGATACTCCCGCGGGAGTATTTCAGGTAGACAGGCTTGCAATCTATTCCGATATATCGCTACTGTGTCGGTATCGGTCACGATGACTCGCGGACTCCATCTCTGCGGCGTGACCGGCCAAGGAGAACACTCATGAAGAACAAGAACTTCGACCCGCGTCTTGCCGCTCTCGCGGCTGCGCGTTTCCACCACGGCTCGACCGATCACCACGACCACCCGCACGGCCACCAGGGCCGCGGCGGCAACGGCTTCGGCCCGGGCTTCGGCCGCGGGTTCGGCGCCGGCTTTCCCGGTGGCTTCGGCCCCGAGATGATGCGCGACTTCGCGCAGGCATGGGGCGGCCACGGCCGTGCCCGCAAGGGCGACGTGCGCGCCGCCATCCTGTCCCTGCTCTCTGAGGCGCCGGCCACGGGCTACGCGCTGATCAAGGGCATCGCCGAGCGAACCGACCAGGCCTGGCGGCCGAGCCCCGGCTCGGTCTACCCGACGCTGCAGCAGCTCGTCGACGAGGGCTTGGTGCGCCAACAGGGCGCCAAGGATGGCAACGGAGGCCGCACCGACTACGAGCTGACCGACGAGGGCGCCACCTATGTGGCGGACCACAAGGAGCAGTTGGATGCCGCGTGGCAGGCCTCGGGCCCCCAGCGCGGCGGCGTGGACCACGAGTTCATGGCCAGCATCGGCAAGCTCTTCGACGCGGTCAAGCAGTTCCCCCGTTCGGCCACGGCCGAGCAGCGCGAAGCTGCCACGACCAAGATCGACGAGCTCCGTCGCGAGCTTTACAAGATCCTCGCCGACTGACCCTCGGTCAGCCCCGCAAGCAGACGCCTCGACGGCAGCTCACGCAGCCGTCGAGGCGTCACGCGTCTCAGCAGCCGGACGAACCCGATCGCCGCGCGATACCGATGCGGATGCCACGGCAGCCCGTATGCCTCACGCACGCTCGTCGGCAGCAGCCCGCTCGTCACCACGCGCACGAGCGGCATCGCCGGGCGGGTCCACCACGGGATCGCGCGGTTGCGCAGCAGGTCGCGGGCGATCCCGCGCGCGTCGGCGCCGATCTCGAGGCCGGCCACCGCATTCACCCAGTAGGTGGCGAAGGCCTCTCGATCGACCGGCCAGGCGCCCGAAGGAAGTTGCAGCGACGAGCCGAGCCGCTCGCTGGCCGCGTAGATCTCGTCGGCGAGCGAGGGCGAAAGCGGCCCGACCAGCAGCTCGTGCACCGAGATGCCGACTTGGTGCAGAGTCGCGGCCACCCAGAGTTGCCGGTCGGCATCCCGCGCGCCCGTCACTCGCGCGTGCGCCCGGTCGACTGCCGAGGCGGCCAGCCGCGACTGCTGCTGCGAGCCGAGGCCGACCGCATACACGTAGCTCAGCGTGTTGCGCAGCCGGGCCATCGGCCGATGCGCGAAGTCGCTGTGCTCGGCCACGCCACGAGCGACCACCGGGTCGCCGATCTGCAGCAGGATGGCAGCCGCGCCCCCGAGCACGAGCACGCCGTCGGCCGCGTACTCCTCGAAGCTGCGCGAGCCGGCCATGTTCCATGGTCGCGCACATCCGCCTGAGATCGAGCAGGTAGAGTCTTCTACGGCTCGAAAGTCTCTTGACATCGAACTATCTCGGTGTCGAGACAGTCCCTCTGCGGAGTGCTCCCAGCAGGGCCTCGGGCCAGCCAGCTCCGACGCGAACGGAAGAAGCAAGAAGCGTGGATCTTTTCGAGTACCAGGCCCGTGATCTCTTCGAGAAGTACGGCGTGCCCGTGCTCGCGGGCATCGTCGCCGACACCCCCGAGCAGGTGCGCGCCGCGGCTGAGAAGCTCGGCGGCGTCACCGTCGTGAAGGCCCAGGTCAAGGCCGGCGGCCGTGGCAAGGCAGGCGGGGTCAAGGTCGCCAAGACCCCAGCGGATGCCGAAGAACTGTCCAAGGGCATCTTCGGTCTCGACATCAAGGGCCACACCGTCAAGCGCGTCATGGTCGCGGCGGGCGCCGACATCACGCAGGAGTACTACTTCTCGGTGCTGCTCGACCGGGCCAACCGCAGCTACCTCAGCCTGTCGAGCTACGAGGGCGGCATGGAGATCGAGGAGCTCGCCGTCGAGCGCCCCGAGGCGCTGGCCCGCGTCGAGGTCAACCCCGAGCAGGGCCTCGACCTCGAGAAGGCGAAGGCGATCGCGGTCGCCGCGCACTTCCCCGCCGAGCTGATCGACAAGCTGGCCCCGGTGTTCGTCAAGCTCTATGAGGTCTACACCGGTGAAGACGCCACCCTGGTCGAGGTGAACCCGCTGGTGCTCACCGGCGCGGGCGACATCGTCGCCCTGGATGGCAAGGTCTCACTCGACGAGAACGCCGACTTCCGGCATCCCGACCACGAAGCGCTCGAAGACAAGGATGCCGCCGACCCGCTCGAGGCGAAGGCCAAGCAGCTCGGTCTCAACTACGTGAAGCTCGACGGTCAGGTCGGCATCATCGGCAACGGCGCGGGACTCGTCATGAGCACCCTGGATGTCGTGAGCTACGCCGGCGAGAGCCACGGCGGCGTGAAGCCGGCCAACTTCCTCGACATCGGGGGCGGAGCATCCGCCACCGTGATGGCGAACGGCCTCGACGTGATCCTGGGCGACCCGCAGGTCAAGAGCGTGTTCGTCAACGTCTTCGGCGGCATCACCTCCTGCGTCGCGGTGGCGAACGGCATCGTGCAGGCGCTCGAGATCCTCGGCGCGACCGCGAGCAAGCCGCTCGTGGTGCGCCTCGACGGCAACCAGGTGGAGGAGGGGCGCGCGATCCTCGCCGGCGCCAACAACCCGCTGGTGACGCTGGCCACGACCATGGACGACGGCGCCGCGAAGGCCGCCGAGCTCGCTGCCAAGTAAGGACTGCAGAGAAATGTCGATCTTCCTCAACAAGAGCAACAAGGTCATCGTCCAGGGCATCACCGGCGGCGAGGGCACCAAGCACACCGCCCTCATGCTCAAGGCGGGCACGAACGTGGTCGGCGGCGTGAACGCGCGCAAGGCCGGAACCACGGTCGAGCACGTGGATGCGGGTGGCGCGGCCCTGAGCCTGCCGGTGTTCGGCACGGTCGCCGAGGCGATGGCCGAGACCGGTGCCGACACCTCGATCATCTTCGTGCCGCCGGCCTTCGCCAAAGACGCGATGATCGAGGCCATCGACGCCGGCATCCCGCTGCTCGTGGTGATCACCGAGGGCATCCCGGTGCAAGACACCGCCGAGGCCTGGGCGCACGCCAAGGCGAAGGGCACCACGCGCATCATCGGCCCGAACTGCCCCGGCATCATCACGCCCGGTGAGTCGCTGGTCGGCATCACCCCGGCCACGATCACCGGCTCCGGCCCGATCGGCCTCGTGAGCAAGTCGGGCACACTGACCTACCAGATGATGTTCGAGCTGCGCGATCTGGGCTTCTCGACCGCCATCGGCATCGGCGGCGACCCGATCATCGGCACCACGCACATCGACGCGCTCGCCGCGTTCGAGGCCGACCCCGACACCAAGGCGATCGTCATGATCGGCGAGATCGGCGGCGACGCCGAGGAGCGCGCGGCCGACTTCATCAAGGCGAACGTCACCAAGCCGGTCGTCGGTTACGTCGCGGGCTTCACCGCTCCCGAAGGCAAGACCATGGGGCATGCCGGCGCGATCGTCTCGGCAGGAGCCGGCACCGCGCAGGGCAAGAAGGAGGCCCTCGAGGCCGCCGGGGTCAAGGTCGGCAAGACGCCGAGCGAGACCGCCGAGCTGATGCGGGAGATCATCGCGGGGCTGTAGGGATCGCAGCATGGCCGGTATTCTCGGCCATTGATGGATGTCGAGAGCAGCGACCTCGAGCACGCCCTGGCGGTCTTCGACGCCGTGCGCGGTCGTCTGTTCGGAATCGCCTACCGCATGCTCGGCAGCGCCTCGGAGGCCGAGGACATCGTGCAAGAGACCTGGATCCGGTGGCAGGGCTCCGATCGCACCGTCGTGCTGGATCCCCCCGCGTTTCTGGCGACGACCGCGACCCGCCTGGCGCTGAATCTGGCGCAGTCGGCCCGTGCCCGGCACGAGAGCTACATCGGCCCCTGGCTGCCGGAGCCGGTCGACACCTCTGCCGACCCGCTGCTGGGCGCCGAACGAGGCGAGGCGATCGAGCTGGCGGTGCTGCTGCTTCTCGAGAAGCTCACCCCCACCGAGCGGGCCGCCTATGTGCTTCGCGAGGCGTTCGACTACCCGTACGGGCAGATCGCCGACATCGTGCAGGTGAGCGAGGTGGCCACGCGTCAG
>Ga0207711_10005025_pt1 | contig 11221 bp, 9 predicted proteins | sample KBSS34metaG_FD_184401 | JGI IMG/M metagenome (GOLD analysis project Ga0207711, IMG submission 184401) | Switchgrass rhizosphere microbial communities from Kellogg Biological Station, Michigan, USA - KBS S3-4 metaG (SPAdes) (version 2) | ecosystem: Host-associated > Plants > Roots > Rhizosphere >...
ACATCAATTCTGCGGGCCTTACTCCATTCCTGGTCGCGGCTGGAGTCGGTGCCGGCTACATCACCGGCGCAACCGGCCTTGCGATGGATAGCAGCACTGGTGGACCTGTGAATAAGGAAGTGATGGAGTTGCTGCTCCAGAACGGTGCCGATGTGAATGCGCAGGTTACGGGCACGAAGACATTCTCCATGCGGATCTCTCGCGCACCCTCCGCAAATGAAGGCCGCACCGCACTTCACATTGCAGCGATGGAAGGGAAGACCGATATGGTTCGGTATCTTCTCTCGAAAGGCGCGAACACGGAAATCAAGGACGCCGGCGGGCTCAAGCCCATAGACCTTTTACCTGGCGGTGCGCAGGGGTCGAGCGCTCCTCCCCTGGGTGCACCTTCGGCCGGAGCTGTAAAGCCGGAGATTGCAGTGGAGATTCGCAGCCTTCTCCAGAGCGCGGCCTCAAAGAAGTAAGTTGAAATCGTTGGTATCGATGATTCGTCTGAGGAGGTGAGCCGTGACAAAAAACCAATTCGTTCTGACAGCAGTTATTTTCGCAGTGGTGGCCATCGCCGTCCCATTGTCCGCACATCATTCGTGGCCAGTGGGCAATCAACTCGTGACGGTGAAGGGAACTGTGACGGAGTTCATGTGGGCCAACCCCCATCCGATGATCAATCTTGACGTTCGAAACAAGGACGGCGTGATCGAGAAGTGGCAGGTCGGCGGCCCCGCCATCAATCGCATGGAATCCAACGGCTGGAGCAAGACCACGGTCAAACCCGGCGACGTGATCACCGGTATCGGTTATCAGTATTCCGACGGCCAGAAGATCCTCAAGCTCGACAAAGCGGTGCTGCCCGATGGCAAGGAAATCTTCCTCTACGGGCGCTAGAATTCAACGGACAGGCTCCAGGTTCGCGCGTAACCGACAGCTGCGGGAGCGGTTTATAGCCGCCCCTGCAGCAACGGAGGCCGCCGAATTATTTCTTCACGAGAAGCATGGTCGATGGATCGAGAGCGAGCGTAAGGTTCGCGACGTTGGGATTGTCGTGATCTTTCAGGAGTGCCAGCTTCACACTCCCGCTGTCATCCGTCATTTGAACGATGACCGCTATTGCAGGCGCGAACTTCGTCAGAGGCTCGGGAATGCCAAGCGCATCCGATTCGACGCCGCGGTGCGTTACTGCCGACATCCACAATTCGACATTGAATTCGACAGCGAGTTGGCGGAGCGCTTCAATTTCGGCAAGAGTCGCCTTTTCGAAGCCGAATCCCTCGATGATCAAACACGCTGGTTCAAAGTGGGCAACCTCCTTCAGGAATTGCACCGAGTGACGCAGCTTTTCTATCGTGAAAGTTCCGCCCGTATACGTGTGGATCATCCGATGACGTTCCATATCGACGCGCGCTGTAGCAAGATCTTCCAGATTCGCAGAGTGGGCGAGATCCATAAAAATCTCGTCGTAGAATTCCCGCATGTGATCGACCGTCTTGTCGAGTGAGACGTGCAGCACCTTGCGTCCGCGAATGGCATCATCGATGGCGATTCCCACCAGGAATGCGGTCTTGCCAAGGCCGTGCCGGGCAACGACAACCCCGATATTCCCCGGGCCGACTCCGCCGTGGATCGAATGTTCAAATAACCGGAGTGGACTGCGTTCGTTTAATTCTTTGCTATACATGAGATGTTCCTCGCCTATTCCTCATCGTCGGCAACCAGGCCGGTGCCGTATTTCTCAACCAACTCCTTGTGAACTTCGGATGGAACCGCAGTATATTTCGCGAACTCCATCGTGTATTCCCCTTTTCCCTGGGTGGACGACCGCAAATCGGTGGAGTACCCGAACATTTCCGCCAGTGGCACTTCGGTGTCGACTCGGACGAATCCTTCTTCCTCGGTTGTCCCGATAATGACCCCACGGCGTTGCATCACCGTACGCACGAAAGCTCCCTGGAATTCGAGTGGGCCCTCCACCGAAACCTTCATGATCGGTTCGAGAATTTGCGGTTTCGCCGACGCATAGACTGCGCGAAATGCGCCGCGCGCCGCGGCCTGAAATGCATTGTCGGAGGAGTCCACGGCGTGGGCTGCGCCGTCATTGACCACGACGCGGAGTCCGGTAACGGGGAACCCGATCAGCCGCCCTTTTCCGATCATCGACCTGAAACCCTTTTCGAGGGAGCTGATGAATTCCTTCGGAATCGACCCTCCATGTGTTTCGTCGACGAACTCGAAATCGCCTTCGGCCATTGGCTCAACGTATCCGGCCACACGTCCGAACTGACCCGAGCCGCCAGTTTGCTTCTTGTGGGTGTGATTGAATTCCGCCCTGCGGGAAATCGCTTCCCGGTATGCGACCTGGGGCGCGCCGGTTTCCACTTCGGCACTGTACTCGCGCTTCATGCGTTCAACGTAAACATCCAGGTGGAGCTCTCCCATGCCCGAGATAATCGTTTCGTTGGATTCCTCATCGACTCGCGCACGAAATGTCGGGTCTTCCTTGGTGAAGCGCTGCAGCGCCTTTCCCATGTTCGCCTGCGACTTCTTGTCCTTGGGCTTGATGCTCAGGTGGATGACCGGCTCGGGCACATGCATGGACGTCATCGAGTAGTGGATTTTGTCGGAAGTGAACGTGTCGCCCGAGGCGCAGTCCACGCCGAACAATCCAACGATGTCGCCGGCGGAAGCATCGAGAATGTCTTCCATTTCGTCGGAATGCATCCGCACGAGCCGTCCGACTCGCACGTCGCGTCCGGTGCGGCTGTTGACGATCGTGTCGCCCTTTTTCAATGTCCCTTGATAGACGCGAATGTAGGTCAGCTGGCCGAAGCGTCCTTCCTCCAGCTTGAACGCCAGGGCGACAAATGGCGCGGTGACGTCGGAGCTGAGCGTGACTTTTGTTTCTCCCTTGGAAAGATCGAGTGCTTCGTTGGTGACTTCGACCGGGCTTGGCAGGTAACGCGTGACTGCGTCGAGCAACGGTTGAATGGCCTTGTTCTTGTATGCCGATCCCAGAAACACGGGAGTCAGAGCAAGAGAGATCGTTCCCTTGCGAACTGCAGCGTGAATCAGTTCGGGAGTCACCTTCTCTTCAAGCATCGCTTCCATCAATTCGTCGGAGTACATCGAGACGGCGTCGAGCATTTCGGCGCGTTTCTCTTCCGCCTGAGCCAGCAGGGCCGAGGGAATGTCTTCGACCCGCAAATCATCTCCATTGGGCCCATCGAAATAGCGAGCCTTCATGTCGATGAGATCGATGACGCCCTCGTGTTCCGCCTCGAGGCCGATCGGAATCTGCATGAGGACCGCATTGTGCTTCAGCTTTTCGCGCAGTTGCGCCGTGACGCGGAACGGATTTGCTCCCGCACGGTCGCACTTGTTGACGAATGCCAGTCGCGGAACGTTGTAGCGGCGCATTTGCCGGTCGACGGTCATGGACTGAGATTGCACGCCGGCAACAGAGCACAGCACCAGGATGGCTCCATCCAGGACGCGGAGTGAGCGTTCGACCTCAATCGTGAAGTCGACGTGGCCCGGAGTGTCGATGATGTTGACGAAGTGGCCGGCCCACTCGCAGAACGTAGCCGCGGACTGGATCGTGATGCCGCGCTCCCGCTCCAGATCCATCGAGTCCATCTTTGCCCCGACACCGTCCTTGCCCTTGACGTCGTGGATGACCCGGATTCGTTTCGTGTAATAAAGAATGCGTTCCGTCAGGGTCGTTTTGCCGGAATCGATATGCGCGCTGATTCCGATGTTTCGTATTTTTTTAAGATCGCTGATCACTACAAATCCTCACCTTTACAGTCAACATTGCCAGCGCCCCTGTCAGGACGTGATTTAGTATCTTAACGGGGGAATCCGAGGGACGGGGAATTAATTCCCCCTTCTTCGGAATTCAAACGGTCCATGAATGGCGGTCGGAATGTTTCGAGCCGTAACCGTCCACGCTGCAAACAGGCCGATTGCAAGATATGCTGCAGCCATGATCGAATCCCTACCCCGGAGCAATCCGCGCCACCATGGCAGCGACGCCGCAACAAACGTGAGCAGAACCGCTGTCACTTGATATCGGATTCCAGCGGATTCCCTGGAAGCGATTCTCATCGCAATACCGACGAGAATTCCAATGAAGATCGATCCGAACGTCGCGTGCGCGGCAGTAAGCAGAACACCGTGAATCGCTCCAGCAGCGAGGGCCACAACAATTCCGTGTCGCAGGGCTCGCCGATAATATCGATCCAGATCCGCACGCGTCTCCTGCTTGAACTTTTCCGTACATGGCGGGCAGGCCTGCTGACTCCCCACGCGAAAATACATGTGAAGCGGCTCGTTGCAGAACGCGCAACATCCTTCGGAGGGCTCGGCGCTCTTCAGGCATTCCAGAATATAATTCCCGAACCGGATGGGACTCTGATCGATTCGCAGCCGGACGTTTCCCCCCATTGCGACGCGGCCGAGGTCCTCTCGTTCCACTATCAGCCAGCGCTCGAGCTCGAGTGGCACGAGCCTGCTTGTCGACATGCCTATCGGGAATAGCCAGATATCGGGAAGTGTCTTCGCCGTTCCCCAAAGCAGCACCTGGAAGCTGGCGCGGAAGACGCCAACCCGGCACTCGGCCATCGGCTCGTCGATTTCGATCGGCGCGCCCGATCCCTTCGGCCCAATCGACCATCCGACAACGCCACTCTGCCAGCCCGACATGTCGCAAGCCGTCAACGGCAGGTCGAGTTCCTGTGCAGAATGATCGCGGATATCGATTAGTCGAATGCGCACGCCTTTTCAGTGTCCCACGGAAGGGAAGAGAAGGCTCCTTCCACAAATGAAAAATGGCAATTGAACTTTGAACAATTACAATTTCCCCCCTCGTCCCCGCAACTCTCTTACTATGGGCCCATGACCGTCAGAGCTTTTGACCGAAAATTTGGCGAGGAATTCCTGGAGTCCGTCCCCGCCTCTCCCGGCGTTTACCTCGTTTACGATCAGCAGTCCGAACTGATTTATGTCGGCAAGGCCATAAACCTCAAACGGCGTCTGTCGCAATATCGCAGCACCATACGTCGAAAGAAATATCGCCGCATGCACGGAATCGTGAGGGAAGCTACCCGCATTGAGATTCAGAGCGCCGAAACTCATCTGGACGCGTGTCTCACCGAGACGATGCTGATTCAAAAACATCGGCCGCGTTGGAATATCGTGGGCGCTTATTCGTTCCTCTATCCGCTGATTGGGATTCGGACCGCAAATAGCAACATCGAGTTCTGCCTGACAACCAATCCGGAAGCAATCCTCCGGGAATGTCCCGGCTTCGAGTTTCACGGCGCGTTTCGTTCCAGACGCATCACCGGAAACGCGTTCTTCGGGCTGATGCGGTTGCTGCGCTTTATCGGTCACGTCAATCCTTCAAACTATCGAAAACGCATTCCCCGATACAGCTACGTTGTGAGCTTCAGAAGGCTGGCGCCGAAGGCGGCTGGAGACTGGTCCGCATTTTTCAAAGGAGAATCCGCGCATGCGATGGAAGAACTCGTCCTCACACTCGTGGAAAGCGCAGGCGCCCGCCGGAGTCCAGGCAAGATCCAGGAGTATCTAGACGAACTCAGGCGCTTCTGGCGGCACGAAGCCTTGACCCTGGCCAAAGCCCGGAACGCAACCGGCTATGGAGAGTGGCCGATTCCGCAGGAGAAGAGAGATCTGGTATTCCTTACGTACAGTGCCTTCAGGGCCCGAATAACTTCTACTTCCCGCTCAGCACCGGCCCCCAGGACGAATTGAAATGGTATGGCACGCCCGTGCCGATCATCTCCACGCGTCGGATCAAGTTGTTCTCGATGCGAAACGCTTCTGTCACGTGAATGCTCGATGCGCGGCCGGCGAAACTGCTCATGTCGGCCATCTCGCCGGTGTTCAATTCGATTTGAGCTACTGTGCCATCCATGTCGAAGACACAGTTGCTCCAGACAACGCCGCGCTCTTCGTCCATCATCAGCGGGAACCGCCGATGATGGACGTTGTTGACGATGCCCAGATATCCGCTCTCGAGCTGCTTCTTGCAGCTGGCGCCCATGTAGTTAAAGCCGCCAGGTGTTGTGGGGGTCGGACTCGGGGTGTTCGTGGTGTGAGAGCCATTCTCGTTGGCGATCGTGATGAGCTGCTGACGAGACGCGCGCTGCGCTGGCGGAATTGGCTGGAGCCAGAGCGCTTTGGCTGCTTCAGATTGTCCATCGCTGCCATATTGTTCGGTCCACCGCCTCCGGCACGGAAGTACGACGTTTCAATCTCGGTAATCCGGCCCAATTGGACGCGCAGCCGCACGGTCATCAACAGCAAACCGGACTTCTCGCGCATCGTCCCCATCCATCCCGCTTCGCCGCCAATACCGCGCAGACGGCTAAAGCCAGGACGGCAGCAATGCGGGCGACTCGCATGGGATGCATAGGATTCTTCCTCGTCCACGCATTATACGGAATAGCAGGGACGTCGTAATGGGCCCGATCGGAAAAGGGGCCAGACCCGTCAGACTCCTTTTTCCACCCGCGTTCTTCGATTTCCGTTAGGATTCCGGTCGAAGAGGTTAAGGAGCCGTAACCATGAAACGACAAACGCGCCTTGTGGCTTTTCTAGTGTTGCTCGCTGTTGCACGATCTTCCGCCGCAACAACCTCGGAAGAACGCAAAGCGTATTTGGACAAACTCGTTCAAATACTGCCTGCTGTTCCATCGTTCAACGCCTGGCTCCAGCGCATCAACGAACTGCCGCCCGACTTTGATGCGCTTCCGAAAATCAATGGACTGCCCGATCCGCTGCGTTTTCTGGATGGGCATATGGTGAAATCTCCCGCAGATTGGAAATCACGCCGGGCCGAGCTCCTTGCGCTCGAGCAAAATTACGATCTGGGTACATTTCCACCAAAGCCCAAACTAGACAATGTTGTTGTTCTCAGCGAAGACAACGCCAATGGCCAGATCACTCGGAATCTGCGCCTCGAGTTCGGCCCGGCCGGAAAGGCGACACTGCGGGCCACTGTTACAATCCCTGCTGGCGCCGGTCCTTTCCCCGTGATGATCAGTCCGAGCATCGCGGCTCCGGGCGCTGCCAGCTTCGGTGGTGTTGCGCTCGCGCGTGGTTACATCGCTGCTGGTTTCGCCGGCAACGACGGCCAGAATGACGCCAATGCGTACGTTCCGCTCTATCCAGATTTCGATTTCGCGGATCTTCCCCGACGCGCGTGGTCTGCTCAGCTGCTGGTGGATTATCTTGTCTCGTTGCCTCAGGTCGACAGGGAACATATTGCTCTCAACGGCTATTCACGTGACGGCAAGATGGCCCTGGTTGCCGCCATTCTTGATCCGCGCATCGCAGCAGTCATCCCTGGCAGTACGGGCGTCGGCGGCGTGATGCCATGGCGGCTGGGAAGCGAACGCGGATTTGGCGAAAGCATCGAAAGCACCACTCGAAACTTTCCCACCTGGTTCGTTCCGCGTCTTCGGTTCTTTACCGGCCGTGAGGATCGTCTGCCGGTCGATGGCAATTCCCTTGTGGCCCTGGTCGCTCCGCGTGCGCTTCTAATTACGTATGGCAACAACGATGAAGTCAGCCAACCCTGGCCCATGGAGCAGGCGTATCGATCCGCGTCGCGCGCTTATGAACTGCTGGGAAAGTCCGATTCACTGGGCATCATGCACAGTCCCGGCTATCACGGCGCCAACGATGTGCAGGCCGCCATGAACTGGCTCGATTTTCAATTCGGCAGGTCGAAAACAAAATGGACTAACGAATTTGTCTATCCCTGGGATTACGACAAATGGAAGTCCCAGGTCAAAGAGACCGCTGACGTTTCAAAATTTCGCGCACACAAACTCACCGACACTTCGGTGGCTGGCTGGGAAAAAACAGCGGCAGATATCCGCAGGTCCGTGGAATGGATGCTGGGAGACAAGACGCCCGGCACACTCGCCAATCCCTTTCCGCTTCCGAAACTGGGCGATACCTCGCAGCCTGCCGCTCCGCCACGCGGCGGCCGTGGCGGAACTCCTGCACCCGCTACCACGTCGACTCTGTTCGACGACATTCACGGCACAAAAGCCAGCGGCAATTCCTATGGATGGATCAGCACGGCCGTCCAGAAGACGACGAAGCGGAAAATCGCCATTCCCAGTCCGTCCGGTTTCGGCGCCATCGAAGCGGATCTTTTTACACCGAGCAACGTTGCCGCGGGAACGAAATTGCCGACTGTGATCTGGCTGCATGGCTACAGTTCTTCGCTCGGTTACAGCTGGGTCTATCACTATGATCTTCATCCCGTGTTGGCGCTGGCGCAGGCCGGATATGCCGTTCTCGCATTCGACCAATCCGGCTTCGGTTCGCGACAGGTCGAGGCCGCCGCGTTCTACAACAAATATCCGCGCTGGTCCCAGATGGGTCACATGGTCGACGATACGCGTGCGGCCATCGATGCAGTTTCCAAAGAGGCCGTGGTTGATCCCAGCCGAATCTATCTGTTCGGCTATTCGATGGGCGCGAATCTCGCACTGCATACGGCGGTCCTCGACTCGAGGGTGAAAGGCGTGGTCAGCCTCAACGGCTTCACCCCCATGCGGACGGACACAGAGAACAAAGGCACCGGTGGTATCGCCCGATATTTCCGAGAGCACGATCTTCTGCCTCGCATGGGCGCGTTCGCCGGAAAGGAATCGCGATTACCCTATGACTACGACGAACTAATTGCTGCCATTGCGCCACGACCGGTTTATATCCTATCGCCGCAGTTCGACCGCGATGCAACGCCTGCGGATGTGAGGCTGGCCGTGGACCGGGCGAAGAAGATCTATGGTCTGTACAACGCCGCCGACAACATCATGCTGGATGAGCCATGGGACTACAACCGCCTGCCTCAGTCCACCGAGGATCGTGTCATCCAGTGGATGCTCACGAAAATGAAGTAATTCGGTACGGAAGATCAGGCGAAGCCCGCTGGACCTGATTTACGATGCCGTACACAAGGAACGTGTGGCATGAATCCCGAAAAGAAAAACAACCTGGATCGGTTATCCGGTGTGATGCTCGGTGCATTGGACGGAAACCGGAAGACGGAAGACCTGGCTCGGCTCGCATACCAGAGCCGGACGCAGTTTCATCGGATTTTTCGTGCAGTGGTGGAGGAGACTCCTGCTGCCATGAGACGCCGATTGCTGCTCGAGCGGGCCGCATTTCAACTGGTTCACAGCGAAAGTCCGGTTACGGAAATCGCTCTCAATGCGAACTATGGCTCTCTGGAGGCTTTTACACGGGCCTTCCGGAAAGCGTTCCATACATCGCCGAGTCTGTACCGGAGAATGCGCATTTCGCCGATCCACCTCCCGTCGCCCAACCGTATTCACTTTTATGCCGCAGGTTCCCTTTCGAAAGGAGCAAATGATATGGACCTCTATGATCGCTTTGCGGGGAACGATTCCTGGCACACACGAAAACTTCTGGAGTACGCGGCAGGTTTAACGGATGAGCAGCTCGATCGACCGCTGAATGCGGTGGTGGAGATCCTTCCCTGGCGTGAGTCCCTAAGCACGCTGCGGGGAATTCTCGAAAATATCGTGTTTACAAAAGAAGTCTGGGCTGCCGCCATCGCTGGACGGGATATGCCCACTATCAACGGTACTCCCGCCGCAGGTCGGTCGCCGGCGGCAATGCTCACGCGGCTCAACAAGGTTGATGACGACCTGCACCGCATGTTCAGTGACGTCAGTCAGCGCGCAGCGTGGGACGACACATTTGTGGATGCCCTTTGTGAACCGGCAGAAACCTTCACGTTCGGAGGCGTGTTCGCGCACATCATGACATTCAACGCGCACCGGAGGCTGATGGCATTGGATGCCTTGCGCCGCCTCGGCGTGAAGGCAGAGGGCTTCGGCGATCCCATGGAATACGAGCAGAACGTGGCGCCATGGAATCCGCAGGTGTCCGTCAAATAGTTGCTTTCGACGAACGAAGCTGGTGTCTAATACCGCACGGAGGGGAGACATCGTGCGATTGAATTCACGTCTGATTCTCTTGGTAGTACTCACTGCGGCGTTCATAAGCGGGGTAGCGATTGGTCAGGTACGGTCCGGTGCAAAAGCAACCGTCCTTGGCACCGGAGCGTTCACCGCATTTGTCGAAAACATGGATCGCTCCCTGGAGTTTTACCATGATGCCTTCGGCATGGAAGTCCCGGCACTTCCGGCCACCGGTGAGCGGCCATACAATCCGGCGAATCCCCAGTTGTTTGACATGTTCGATATCGCGGGGGCAAAGGAGCGGCATCAATCCGCGCGCATCACGGGCACACGCGTCACCCTCGAACTGATGGAGATTCAGAACGTGCCGCACCAGACGATCAATTTACGAATGCAGGATCCCGGCAATGCGACGCTGGTGCTCATGGTGCGGGATGTCGATGCGGCGCTCGCGCGCGCGACGGTGGCCAAAGCGACGGTCGAGACTCCTGGCGGCAAGCCAGTTGCATCCGCAGACGGAACCCGGTCCATATTGATTCGAGACATCGATCGCCGTTTCATTGAGCTCCGTCAACCGCCGTTGGCTTCCGTTTCTGCAAGCGGCACCCCACCGGGCGACATCTTCGACATGGGAATCCGGATCACCGTCAACGACATGGACGAGACGAAACGCGTCTATCGCGACATTCTCGGATTCACTGTCGAAGACAAAACCGTGTCCAATATGATGGGCACCCTCACGGGAATCCAGGCATTTCAAATCCTGCAGAGCCGCATGCAGGCGCCGGGATCATTGCTGTGGATCGAACTCGATGAGTTCAAGGGAGTCGATCGCACGCCGCTTCGCATGAAGATTCAGGACCGCGGCGCTGCTCGACTTCAGCTGCGCGTGCAGGATGTCGATGTCACAGTTTCCGCAATGAAGGCTGCTGGCGTTACGGTGATGTCCGTTGGCGGCGTTGCGGTGCCCATTCCGCCAAACTTGAAGGGCGCGCTCGTCGCCGATCCAAATTATTTCTTCCTGACGCCGTACGCGACGTGTCCGGGTTGCGCGCCAACCGTTGTTCCACCAGCACCAGTGCGCTGAGAGTTCTTTCATCCGCTACCAGTCGGCAATCCGCGTGAACACCTTGTGCGCCGCGCGTTCGCGCACTGAACAGGTATTGAAGATGATCACGTCCGCGCTCTCGGGCGAGGCCGTCAGATCGAATCCGGCGGCGCGCAGACGTACATCT
>Ga0207711_10005027_pt1 | contig 11221 bp, 9 predicted proteins | sample KBSS34metaG_FD_184401 | JGI IMG/M metagenome (GOLD analysis project Ga0207711, IMG submission 184401) | Switchgrass rhizosphere microbial communities from Kellogg Biological Station, Michigan, USA - KBS S3-4 metaG (SPAdes) (version 2) | ecosystem: Host-associated > Plants > Roots > Rhizosphere >...
TGGGGCGGCCTGATCTCGGGCGACAAGGTCACGGCGGACTTCAATCCCTGCCCGTGCGGACGACGGGGCATGACCATCCTGCAGCCCGTGCGTCGCTATGCGGACATCAACGCCGACGGCGACAAGATCGAATGCGCCGGCACGATCGACGCCTACATCCGGGGCGGCTTCAAGGCCGAGCCGGCCTGATGCTCAGCCAAGGTCTTGTCAGGTTGAGTTGGCGAGGAACGGGCTAGCGCCCATCCGATCGGTTATGCGCCCCCCTTGGTCCGAAGCGCCTCGGTCCGAAGCGGGGGAAGGGTCCTTGAAGTCGGCGAATTAAGCGTCTCGTCACCAGAGCGGCCGGGCATCGAGACGAAAAACAGAACTTCGATTGGAGAGGAAAATGTCCACCCCCGGCAGTCCCGCGAACCTGAAGGCGTGGGTTCCGATCCTAGGCTGCACCCTGGTTATGACGTTCGTGTCCGGCCTCACTACGTCTGGGCTGGGCGTGCTGGTGCCCGAATGGATCAAGGGCTTCTCGGTCTCCACCAGCAAGGTGATGCTGATCATGTCGGGCGGCGCGATATTGTCGGGCTTCCTGGGCCTGACGATCGGCTCGCTCGCCGGTCGCTTCTCGCCCCGAGCGCTCCTGTTCGCCGGCGTCGTCTGCGGGGTCGCATCCCTCGTCCTGGGATCTCTGTCGCCGACGTTCTGGGTTCTGCTGTTCGCGCTCGGTCCGCTCACGGCGGCGGCCAACGCTCTGACCGGGCCGGTCATCGGCCAGACGCTCGCTGTTCGGACCTTCCATCGACCCGGCTTGGCTATCGCCTCGGTGACTGCGGGCCTCAGCCTCTCCGCCATCTTCGCCCCCCTGCTGCTCTCAGCCCTGCTTAAGCATGGCGACTGGCGCTGGGTCATGCAGGTGTCGGCCGCCCTCATCGCGGTGGTCGGCGCGTTCAGCCTGACGCTGCTCCTGAGGAACCAGGACAAACCGCTCACGGGAGGCGGCGCCGTCGCGAAGGGAGACACCGGCGCTCAGACCCCGGCCCTGCAGATCGTCGGCTCCCCGACCTTCTTGGGCATCCTCCTGTTCCAGTTCCCGATCACGGGACTGACGAACGGGACGTTCTTCCACCTCGGCCTCTACAGCGCCGAGATCGGACACGGCGTTGGCGAAGCCGCCCGGCTCATGTCGCTTGCAGCGCTCCTCTCGCTCAGCGCGAAATTCATTGTCGGCTGGCTGGCCGACCGCGTGCCTCACCTGGTTCTGGCCTCGTGCACCTTCGCGCTCACGTGCGGCGGCGCGGCTCTTCTGGCCTACGTTCCGCAGATGCCGGGCATCGCCGTAGGTGTCGGCATGAACGCTTTCGCCACCGGCTCCACGCTCAGCCTCGTGCCGAACATTCTCGCACGACGTTTTCCGGTCTCGGATTTCCGCCGGGTCATTTCGTTTATTCAGCCCGTATACTTCTGCTCCGTCATCGGCGCGTTGGTGATCGGAATCGTCTACGACAACGTCGGAACCTATCCGTCGACCTATGCGCATATCCTCCCCTTCCTGCTGATCTCCGCGTCCGGCCTTTTGCTGTTGTTCCTTCGCCGACAGGGCGTCAGGCGTGCGGCTCACTCGGCGGCTTGAGCATGCCGGGGCGAATCAGTCTCAGGCGGGGGATGGCGCGGGAGCCGTCGGCGCTGCTAGCTGAACGCGGTCTCCCGGGGCGTGATCGTCAGCGACAACGACCGCCTACTACAACACCGACCGCATTCGGGATCGGCTACCAGACCCCTGCGGCCTACGCCGCGAGGAGCACCTTGAAGAGACGCCGCATTGTGCAGGCGTCGATCAACCGGAAATGGGAGGACGGCATGCGTTTTGAGGATTGCGAGGAGATCCGGCGGCTCTATGCGCGCTATGCCTGGACCACCGACAAAGGCGAGATGGAGGCCCGGGCCGGCTGCTTCACGCCAGACGGCAGCTTTCAGGCGCCAGGGATGGCCAAGGTCATAGGGCGTGAGGCGCTGATCAAGGCCGGGAGCGCCAACAGGGCCGCCCTCGGCGGCGCCCAGCCGCAGCATGTCTGCACCAACATCCAGTTCGACCTGGACGGGGACCGTGGGGAGGGTGGGTGCTATCTTCAGTATTACCTCACCCGCGATGGCGCCACCACCCTTGCGGCGGTAGGCTTCTACCGCGACCAGTTTCGCAGGCTGGACGGAAAGTGGCTGTTCGAAAGCCGGGTCATCACCGTCGAGCCTTAGGTGTCATTGCGCCCGGCTGCTCCGCCTTGCGATGACAGGGCGAAACCGGAATGGCATTGTAACCTCAAACTGAATTGGTCGGGCTTCGCCCCGCTGCCAGCGCCAGCCGACAACGGAGCACCGGTGGGCGGCCTCATTTCGGGTGATCAAGTCACGGTCGACTTCGATCCATGCCCCTGCGGGCGCCGCGGGATGACATCCTGCAGCCCGTCCGCCGGTTCTCGGACATCGACTTCGAGGGCGATGACGGCTGGGCGCGCGAACACTCAAAAATCGGACGCGAAAGACCTTCGCGATTGCCAAGATCAACACCGCGCGCCGCGCAACGGAGCGCCACTGCCGTGCGAGCCGAAGCCTACGAGGGCGTGGGCGGCCCCGCAGCCGCTGCGTGACCGAGGCAAGGGAAGGGCTTTCTGCGCGTCAACCGGGTCAAGTTGTCAGTTCCGCCCGCGGGGCAGATGCGCCGGGACGTGCCGCCCGGTGCACGCGGTGGAAGAGCAGATCAGATGATCTCGCCTGAACGCCTGGTGTTCATCAACGAGGCCTAGATGCTCCAAGCGTTGGGCGCGGGAAGGGTCAATCTGCGATCCATTCGAAAAGCTCGAAGACGTTGCCGTCGGGGTCTCGAGCGTAGGTCGCAATGGTCTTTTCAAAGGCGCTGGGCGGACAATGGAAGCGAACTCCGGCGGCGCTAAGACGCTCGTATTCCGCGTAGATGTTCGACACCGTGAGACAGAAATGGGTAATTCCGCGGTCACAGACTGGCCGGTTCAGGTCCATCGGCTTGGCTTTGGGGTGATGGAACTCAAAGAGCTCCACATGGAAGCTTGTCCCGGCCTGCTCCAATATAGCGAAACGCCCCCGCGCCCCTGACAGGCCGAGAACGGCATCATAGCGCGGGCCGTCGAATGGAGCTTCGATAACCACGGCCATGCCCAGCAGGTCACGATAGAATTCGATCGAGCGCTGGAGGTCGGCCACAGAAATGCCGACGTGGTTGAACCCGCGAGTCATGAGGTCGTCATCCTCGACGTAAGCCGTGCAGAAGCCCGCATGTGGAAGGTGTCGCACGCGCCGATGCCGCCGTCGACGACAAGTCGTGCGCCGATGGGCACTGTCAGCCGCAAATGCACTCTGCGGTAAGGACGGCGCGAAGGCGCGCGGAATGGTGCGCAAAACCGAAGCCCGAGAACCCGTTCCACGGGTTCGATTCCCAGGCGGCCGGGCCGGCAGAGTTTAGACTGTCAAATCCCTTCCAGCCCGTCGACGCCTCTTCTCCGCCCGGGTCAACCTACAGAGAGCGCCAGGTACCTTGGGAGCGTCTTCATCATAACGACTTGCAGCCCGACGACCCGGGCGCATATCTTTCTTTCCGGGGTGATGGCCCCTCACTTTGCAAGATATAGAGTTGATCGAGGTCACTGAGCCCCGTGGCGACGATCCGGCATCCGCCGACATGCTTGGCCAGTCGGGGCGGCAGCCACTTCGAGTCGATCTTTGGCGCACTGTCGGCGGTCGCCCACCGCTGGCTGAGAAAATCGCCGGTGAATGGAGGATACGATGAATTCCAGGAGCGAGCTCGAGCGGCTCACGCGCGCCATCTACGAGTCCTTGGCGGACATCGGGCCTGGCGGCCGCAGGAACATGGAGCGGATCGCGGCGCACTTCGCGCCCGACGTGAAATACGCCATCCCGTTCATCCCCAAGGAGATTCACTTCGAAAGCCGTGACGGCTTCATGAGCGTCATCAAGGCGACCGACGGCGTGTTCGCCAAGAGCATCTATTCGCTCAACAACTTCATCATCGATGTCGAGAAGCAGACCGTCGTCGTCGAAGCGAGCAGCGTGCGCCCTCTGGTGAAGACCGGGCACGAGATCAAGCTTCGGTACGTCTTCATCTTCGAATTCCGCGGGGACAAGGTCTCCAAATTCCGGGAATACGCCTACACGACCGACCACCATCTCATCGAGGAAGCGATGAAGCTGGATTCGTTCGAAACCGAGGCGACTTCGGCCTGATCCGGGTCGAACCCGAATAGTGGGTTAAAGGGTCAGAGCGTTCTCCATCGGGGGCCGGCAGGCGCCCTTTCTCGAGGAAAAGCTCGTCGACGGCCAGCCGGAGCAGGTGAGGTCATCTCGGGCGCCGATCAGGAGGGCATATCCGAGGTGGGCCGAGGCCTTTGCGGCTTGACCGAGTTAATCTGTCGGTTCCAACGCGGTCTTTGCGGCGGAGCTCATGGGCGTTGCCTGTAGGACGGATCGCCGCTGTCCTTGCGTCCGGTAAGCCGCCCTTTCATCCACTCATGATGTTCCGGGTAGTCGCGATTGACGGGCATGATCGTATCCCAGTCGTGGACGACCCTGCGGTCTGCGATCCGCCAGGTTCCGTCACGGCGCTCCATGCGATCGAGGTAGCGGATGCCCCAAACGATGAACTCCATCGGGGCGTTGTCGCGGGCCATCGTGTAGTAGGCGACGGCGTAGGCCTCGGAGTGGGCCGTATCGCCCTCGAAATCGACGATCAGGTTGGAGATCGTCCGCTGCGGGCAAAGCACCGGAAAGCTGTCCGGTGTGAACTTGGAAAATATCTCCCAGGCATTGCCCGTCATTCCATCAAAGTAATGGATGGTCGCATCCTCATGGAATGCGGAAAGCAAAAGCGGGATGTCGTAACGATCCACGCCACGACAATACCTCATAAGTACTTTATGTATGCTGTACCAATTTACATATTCGGTTTGGTCGTCCATGACCTTCTCCAACCATGATCAAGCGCGGCGCGCTGACACCGCGCGCGCGTTCAGCGCGCCGGCATGGTCGACGACCAGGCGTTACCGCAGGGTGCATTTGGGCTGCTAGTGCCGGCGGCGCTGCATGACGTTGGCCCTGAACACCGCGCGCCAGACGACCGGGAGGAAGACATGCATCCACTTGGCGTAGACTATCTGACTATGTTCGGCACGCACCCGCTCCGCTACGCGGAGCTCGCGGCGAAAGCGGGGGCTCAGACGATCGCTCTGTGGTCAGCCAATATGGAACCGTTGCCGAACGGCGCCTCGCGCTATTCGCTGCTCGACGACCTCGCCTTGTGCCGCGATCTGCGGCGCACTCTTGATGACAACGGATTGCGGCTGGGCATGGTCGACGGCCTCGTCGTTTGGCCGGGGCGCCGCGTCCGCGACTACGAGCGCGGCTTCTCCCAGCTGGCGGAACTCGGCGTCACGCTGGCCAACACGGTCTCCTTCGACGCCATGGCGCGCTCGCGCGATGAATTCGCCGAGCTGGTCGAGATGGCTGAACCATACGGCATGACGATCACGCTGGAGAGCTGCCCCGCTCTTACGGTGCGTACGCTTGCGGAGGCTCGGGCGATCGTGCGGGAGGTGTGTCGGCCGAATTTCAAATTGCTGATCGACACCATGCACGTGACGCGCTCCGGCGAGGCCGACACGGTGCCGACGCTCGATCCCTCGGAGATCGGCTACGTGCAGATCAGCGATGTTCCGCTTGTCGGTCCGGACAGCGACGCCGGCTATATGGAAGAAGCGATGTGTGGCCGCCTGATTCCTGGCGAAGGGGAAGCTCCGCTCGCCATGATGCTGGGAAATATTCCCGACGACGTCATCGTCAGCGTTGAAGTGCCCATGCGAAATCGACAGGAGGCCGGATGGAGCCATTTGCGGTGCGCGCAGGCCGCGCTCGAAGGAGCGCGCAGGGTGCTGCAATCAATCTCCGGCGCCGCTTTCGCCTGCGATCCCTCGCCGAACCCAAGTTCGTCGTGAAGCTCTCAGGGACCGGCTGAGGAACCAGGGCATCCATCCCGAGACCGTCGTCACGGATAAGCTGGCGTCGTATCGGGCGGCGGCGCACGAGGCTTGGGCGGCCGCCACGGTCGCCGCCTGCAGGAGACTTCCTGTTCACCTAGGAGCGGTGAATCCTTTCGGCCAATTTGCTCCGGGCAGTTCGGGTCTTAGCTCCCCCGGCGCCTGAGCCGGTGCGCCAGTTTGTCACAGCTCCACATCATCGCAGGCGCCATAAACAACCCGAAAATATAGCGTGTACATCTCGGATGTATGTCAGTTATTATGATTTATTGCTAAGGTCAAGCTTGAGATTATCAAACTAGCACTACACGTGGAGATTGTGGGTCGTCTATTTGATCTGTAGGGCGGGGGCCTGGATAAATCGGAGACGACATTTTGATCTATAACGCTTCGAGCGCCTCGGCGTTCGTCAACAACCTTGGCGTCAACGTCCACGTCAGCTGGCCGGGCGCCTACCCCTATTCCGACACCGCCAAGGTCATGTCCGCCATGACCTACCTGGGGGTGCACAGTCTGCGGGACTACATGAACGCCGACACCGTCGGCATCTACAACACCCTGGCCAGCAACGGCTTCCACTTCGACCTGATGTACAACCCGGCGGACAACCTCGCCGGCTACGTCACCCAGGTGCACAACCTCGACGCCGCCCATCCGGGGTCGGTGCTGTCCCTCGAAGGGCCCAACGAGGTCAACGGCCAGATCTCCTCGGCCATCTCCATGCAGGCCGACATCTACACCCGGGCCAACGCCGACTTGCTGCTGGCCGACAAGCCGGTCATCGCCCCTTCGTTGTCCGGCGCCGACCCCAACACCTTCTCGCAGCTGCAGGTCGGCGCCTACGCCGACTACGGCAACCTCCACGACTACTGGGGCAACGGACAGCCGGCCTACGGCTGGAGCCCCAGCGACAGCACCTACTGGTGGTCCACCTGGGTCAAGGACGCCCAGCTCTCCGTCCCCGGCAAGCCCGTGGCCGTCACCGAGACCGGCATCTCCACCGCCAGCGCCGGCGGCGGCGTCGACCAGGCCACCCAGGCCAAGGTGGTCCTCAACGCGGTCATGGACGCGGCCAAGAACGGCGCCCCCGCGACCTACCTCTACGAGCTGGTGGAGTCGCACAACGCCGGCGCCGCCGACCTGGAATCCCACTTCGGCCTCTACAACTACGACTGGACCGCCAAGCCGGCCGCCGTCGCCCTGCACAACTTCACCACCGTCCTCACCGACGGCGGCGCCCTCGCCGGCCCGGCCGGTAGTCTCGACTACGTCATCCAGGGCGTCCCCCAGTGGGGCGGGCAGATGCTCTTCCAGGAAGCCGACGGGACCAAGGATATCGTCGTCTGGGCCGAGCCCGACATCTGGAACGAGAGCTCCAGGACCGCCGTCGCCGCCCCCAACACCCCCATCACCATCGACCTGGCCGCCGCCGCCAACGTCGCCATCTACGACCCCATGCAGGGCTCGGCCCCGATCCAGGTCCTCACCGGCGCCAGCCACATCGCCTTCAACGTCACCGACCACCCCCTCATCGTCGAGTTCAAGTCGACCACGGCCAGTCCCGCCCCGGCGCCGAGCGATCTCGCCGCCGCATCCGACACGGGCGTGGTCACGCTCCTAGGACCGACCACGGGCGGCGCCGGTCAGGTCCTCACCGCGGCCGGACCGAGCTCGGTCCTCACCGGCGGCGCCGGCGCGGACACGCTGAACGCCGGTCAAGGGTATGACACCCTCACCGGCGGAGGCGGTGCGGACCACTTTGTTTTGGCCCAGGAGCCATGGGCCCCGATCCATATCACCGACTTCCAAGTGGGTAGTGACGTCCTCGACCTCTCGGCCCTATTCAGGGCTGTGGGTTACGCAGGGGCCGACCCGGTGGCGGACCACCTCGTCTACCTGACGAGCGACGATGCCGGAGGGACGTTGGTGCGTTACGACCACGACGGGAATGGCCCCAATCCCTTCTGGCCAAACACGATCGTCGAACTCGAGCATGTTTCGTCAACCGGCCTTAGCTGGGCGCAGCTGCAAGGCGGCGCGAGCGCCGACGGTCCGCAATCCGGCCAGGTGCTGACGTCTCCAGCCCCTTACTCCGTCCTCACGGGGGGCGCAGGAGCGGACACGATCACGGCGAGCCAGGCCTATGACACCCTGGCCGGCGGCGCCGGCGCCGATCATTTCGTTCTGGCCCAGGAGCCCTGGGCGCCGATCTACATCACCGACTTCGAGCCGGGTGCAGACAAGCTCGACTTGCGCGCGCTCTTCAAGACAGCTGGCTACACGGGCTCCGACCCCGTCGCGGACCATTACGTCCACGTCGAAGATGACGGGAACGGCGGCGTCTTGATCCGCTTCGACCGTGATGGCAGCGCCCCGAATCCGGTTTGGCCCAACACGATCATCGATCTGGAACATTTGAGTCCGGCCCAGGTGACGAGTTCGGATTGGATCGTTCACTAGACGGCGCTGGCGGAGCGTCAGAGACGTGTGTCCCCAAAGGGGCGGTCGGCCGCTTGAGAGGGGCTGAATGGCGGACTGACATCGGAACGGCCCGTCTGAGCCCCGGATTTGTCATCGAAATCTATCGAGTGGAAATTCGGGAGCTGGGTGCAGGGGGGCGGGTGGCGGGAGACCGAGGATTCGGACCCTCGATAGAGTTTTCCCGGTGTTGTCGGTGACTCACGTCCCGCCGTCCTGGAGCCACAGGACGCCAAGGCACGCCGCAGATCTTATGGCTGGTGGTTTGGTGGGTGATCGGCGCAATCGCCGAAAATACCCAATAATTCAACGATGATGGCGGTGAGAGAGGGATTCGAACCCTCGATAGGCTTTCACCTATACACGCGTTCCAGGCGTGCGCCTTCAACCACTCGGCCACCTCACCCCGCCGCGGCGGGGGCGGCCCCCCGGCGGAAGGCGCGCAATATACTGACCGCGCTTGGTCGGGCAAGCGGCGCGTGGCGGGCGCACAGAGACGCGTCCGGGCCGTGCAAGGCGCCGCGCGAGCGCCTATCTTGGGAAGCGAGGACGGAGGCCCGCCATGCTCTTCAAGACGCCGCTCGACATGCCGACCCCGGAGACGGCCCTGCCGGGGCGGGCGCATCCGATCCCCACCGCCGAGACGCATTTCGTCAACGGCCATCCGCTGAAGGGGCCCTATCCCCAAGGCACGGAGCAGGCGGTCTTCGCCATGGGCTGCTTCTGGGGCGTCGAGCGGATGTTCTGGAAGCTGCCGGGCGTGTGGGTCACGGCCGTGGGCTACGTCGCCGGCCTCACGCCGAACCCGACCTATGAGGAGGTCTGCTCCGGGCGCACCGGGCACACCGAGGCGGCGCTGGTGGTCTACGACCCCAAGGCGATCAGCTACGCCGAGCTCCTGAAGGTGTTCTGGGAGGGCCACGATCCCACCCAGGGGATGCGCCAGGGAAACGACGTCGGCTCCCAGTACCGGTCGGGGATCTATGTGGCGAACGACGCCCAGGCCCAGGCGGCGGAGGCGTCGAAGGCGGCGTTCCAGACCGCGCTGTCGCAGAAGGGCTTCGGCCAGATCACGACCGAGATCGCGCCGGCGGGGCCGTTCTACTTCGCCGAGGATTACCACCAGCAGTACCTGGCCAAGAACCCGCGCGGCTATTGCGGCCTCGGGGGCACCGGCGTGACCTGTCCGGTCGGGCTGGGAGCCTGAGCCTCAGGTCTCCAGCTCGGCGGCGTTGGTGTCGGGCAGCCGAAGGGCGATCACCGTGGCGGCGGCCATCGTCAGGGCGACATACAGGTAGAAGCCGCTCTCGTGGCCGACGTCCTTGAACCAGAGGGCGACATATTCCGCGGTGCCGCCGAACAGGGCGTTGCCGATGGCGTAAGGCAGCGCGACGCCGAGCGCGCGGACGTGGGTCGGGAAAAGCTCGGCCTTCACCGCCGCGTTCACCGCGCTGTAGCCGGACAGGATCACCACCAGGGCGGTCATGACGGCGAAGGCGATCCAGGGAGTGTCCGTGGCGGCGATGAGGCTGAAGGCCGGATAGGGGACGAGCGCGCCCACCGCGAAGCTGGCGGCCAGGGTGCGGCGACGGCCCACATGGTCGCTGGCCCAGCCCACCAGAGGCTGCACCAGCATGTAGACGATCAGCGCGCCGGCGGTGATCGTGGTGGCGGTGGCCTTGGGGAAGCCCGCGGTGTTGACCAGGAACTTCTGCATGTAGGTGGTGTAGGCGTAGAAGGCCAAGGAGCCGGCGCAGGTGAGGCCAAGGATGGCCAGGCTCTCGCGCGGATGGTCGCGCAGCAGCAGCCGCGTGCTGGCCCGCGCCGCGCCGCTCGCCCGCACCGCCTCGAAGGCGGCGGTCTCCATCAGGCCGCTACGAATCCAGAAGACCACCACCGCCAGCCCGCCGCCGATGGCGAAGGGGATGCGCCAGCCCCAGCGCTGCAGGTCGGCCTCGGGCAGCAGGCGCTGCAGGACGATCAGCACGCCCAGCGCGCAGAGCTGCCCGGCGATCAGGGTGAGGAACTGGAAAGACGACCAGAGCCCGCGGCGCCGGCGGCCCGCCATTTCGGTCATATAGGTGGCGCTGGCGCCGTATTCGCCGCCTAGCGACAGGCCTTGCACCAGGCGGGCGGCGACCAGCAGGGCCGGCGCGCCGACGCCGATGACCGCGTAGTCGGGGATCAGGGCGATGGCGAAGGAGCCTGCGCTCATCATCGCCACCGAGACGGTGAGGGCCGCGCGCCGGCCCCGCCAGTCGGCGTAGAGGCCCATCAGCCATGCGCCTGCCGGGCGGGCCAGGAAGCCGATCGCGAAGACCGCGGCGGCTTGCAGCAACTGGGCGGTCTGGTCGCCTTTGGGGAAGAAGTGGGGCGCGAAATAGAGGGCGAAGGACGAGTAGGCGAACCAGTCGTACCACTCGACCAGGTTGCCGGCCGAGCCGCCCAGGATGGCCTGCATCCGCGCCAGCGGCGAAAGCTCCGCCCCGCGCTCAGGCGCCGTTCCAGCCCGGTTCGCCATGCATCCCCCCTCCTCAGAGGGGAGATGCTAGCAAATGGCGAGGGTCAGAGTCGTCCCATCACCACGAGGATGATGATGATCACCAGCACGATGCCGAGGCCGCCGCTCGGGAAATAACCCCAACTGCGGCTGTAACCCCAGCTCGGCAGGGCGCCGA
>Ga0207711_10005028_pt1 | contig 11220 bp, 8 predicted proteins | sample KBSS34metaG_FD_184401 | JGI IMG/M metagenome (GOLD analysis project Ga0207711, IMG submission 184401) | Switchgrass rhizosphere microbial communities from Kellogg Biological Station, Michigan, USA - KBS S3-4 metaG (SPAdes) (version 2) | ecosystem: Host-associated > Plants > Roots > Rhizosphere >...
TCGCAGATGCCCAGCAGCTCGGGCAGCTCCGACGAGATGAGCAGAACGCCGCTGCCCTGGGCGGCCAGGCGCTGGATGATCCCGTAGATCTCGAACTTGGCACCGACATCGATGCCGCGGGTCGGTTCGTCGAGGATCAGCAGCTGCGGGTCGGTGAACATCCACTTGGCCAGCACGACCTTCTGCTGGTTGCCGCCCGACAGCTGCCGAACGCCTTCGTCGACACTGGGTGCCTTGATACGCAGACCGGAGCGGAAGGCTTCGGCGGCGCTGCGTTCCTGCGCCTCGTCGACGACGCCGCCGCGCGCCACCTTGCGCAGCTTGGCCGAGACGACCGACTCCTTGATGTCGTCGAGGAGGTTCAGTCCGAGGGTCGTGCGGTCTTCGCTGACGTAGGCGATGCCGTGCGCGATCGCGTCGGACACGTTGTTCAGCACGACCTCGCGGCCGTCGATGAAGATCTGCCCCGAGACGTAGCTGCCGTACGACCGGCCGAAGACGCTCATCGCGAGTTCGGTTCGGCCGGCACCCATCAGACCGGCGAGGCCGACGATCTCGCCCCGCCTGATCTCGAAGCTCTCGTTCTTGCAGACCAGCCGCTCCGGCGCCTGAGGATGCCGGACCGTCCAGTCGCGCACCTCGAAGAACACCTCGCCGATGCGCGGGGTGCGATCGGGGAAGCGGCTCTGCAGGCTGCGGCCGACCATGCCCCGGATGATGCGGTCCTCATCCACCTCGTGCGCCTTCACGTTGAGCGTCTCGATGGCGTGCCCGTCGCGGAGGATCGTGATGGAGTCGGCGATCTGCTCGATCTCGTTCAGCTTGTGGCTGATGATGATCGAGCTGACGCCCCGCTCTTTGAGGCCCAGGATGAGGTCGAGCAGGTGCTGCGAGTCGGTCCCGTTGAGGGTGGCGGTCGGCTCGTCGAGGATGAGCAGCTGCACGTCCTTGTGCAGGGCGCGGGCGATCTCGACCAGTTGCTGCTTGCCGACGCCGAGGTGCTTGATCTGGGTCTGCGGGTCTTCGCGCAGCCCGACCAGGGCGAGCAGCTCGGCCGCGCGGCGGTTCTCCTCGTCCCAGTCGATGACCCCGGCGCGGGTGAGCTCGCTGCCCAGGAAGATGTTCTCGGTGATCGACAACTCGGGGATCAGCGCGAACTCCTGGTGGATCGTCACGATCCCGACGGCCTCGCGCGAGCCCACGTTGCGAAAACGCTGGAGCTGCCCGCGGTAGACGATGTCGCCCTGGTAGCTGCCGTAGGGATAAACCCCCGAGAGCACCTTCATCAGCGTCGACTTGCCCGCGCCGTTCTCGCCCGCCACCGCGTGGATCTGGCCCGGGCCGACCGAGATCGAGACGTCGGAGAGCGCCTTGACACCGGGGAACTGCTTCGAGATGCGACGCATCTCGAGGATCGGCGCGACACCGCTCACCTCCGCGTTCATGCGCGGCCCCCCGGCGCGCTCGTCGAGTCACGGAGCACGAGCACCGGGCGGATCGGCTCGCCGTGGCGCTTGCCCCCGACGCCGAGCTCGGCGAGAAGCAGGTCGATGGAGCGGCGTCCGATCTCGGCGAAGTCCTGACGGATGGTGGTCAGGGGCGGCCAGAAGTGCGCGGCCTCGGGGATGTCGTCGAATCCGACGATGCTCACGTCGTCGGGCACCCGCACTCCGTGCTCGCGGAAGGCGTGCAGCAGGCCGAGCGCCATGAGGTCGTTCGAGCAGAACACGGCGGTGAAGTCCTCGCCACCCAGCAGCTCCTGCCCGGCGCGGTAGCCGAACTCGGCGGTCCAGTCCCCGAGCACCGGCGGACGCACCATCAGTTCGGCGTCCGCCACCTCGCGCAGGTAGCCCTGCATTCGGGCCTCGGCCTCGATCCAGTCCTGCGGACCGGCCAGGTGGATGATGCGCCGGTGCCCCAGGTCGATCAGGTGTCGGGTGGCCAGGCGCGCACCCTCGAACTGATCGACCGAGATGCTGTGCGGCACGTCGCGGCGTTCGGGGTCGAGCAGTACGTAGGGCACATGCAGCGGGGTGGAGCTCAGCAGATCGAACACGCGCGACTGCGGCGCGACGACCGCGACGGCCTGCACCGCCTGTCCGTCGAGCTGGTTCAAGGCGCTGCGCACGGAGTTGTCGTCACTCGCGGTGGTGACGATGGACAGGGTGTACCCGGCCTCGCGGGCGGCATCCTCGATCTCGTACAGGATCGTCTGCACGCCGTAGTTGGCGGCTCGGGTCGCGACCAGCACCCCGATGACGCGCGAGTTGCTGGTGACCAGGGCCCGCGCCGCCTGGTTCGGGCGGTACCCGAGCTGCTCGATGACCTCGAGCACCCGCGCGCGGGTCTCGGGCCGCAGCCGCGGCGAGTCGTTGAGAACGCGCGACACCGTCTGATACGAGACGCCCGCCTCACGCGCGACATCGCGGATGTTCGGTGCGCGCGTCACGGTGGGCTCGCTCGTCACGCGCCCTCCGGCCTGCGGTTCAGCACACGTGTCAGAGGGCTCGGCGGTGAGTGTCTCCCGAGTGGCTGGAGACCATTATCCACGGAATGTGACAGAGCGCCACATTGTCACATCGGGCGCGAATTCAGTCGACGACGGCGAACGCGCGCACCGGGAAGGTGCCGAAGCCCTCGACCGCGGGGGGCGCCGCGGTGAACCGTGCCCCGCTCGCGGGAAGCTGATCCAGGTTCGTCAGGTGCTCGACCACATGGATGCCGGCGGCCAGCAGTCCGGAGTGTGCGGGCCGTTCTCCCCCCGACTCGGTGTCGTCGATGTTGAGCGAGTCGATCCCGACCAGCGCGACGCCCTGGCGGATCAGTTCGTCGACGCCTGCCGTGCCCAGGAACGGCGCGCCGGTCGCGTAGTCCGGGGTGCCGAACAGCCGGCTCCAGCCGGTGTCGAGCAGTACGGCGGCGCCGCCCAGGTCGCGACCGTGGAAGACGTCCGCCGGGATCTCGCGCGGCCCGGTGCCGCCCGGAGCGACATCCCGCAGATGGAAGACCTCGGCCCGCAGGTCGACCAGCGTGCTCAAGTCGAGACCGGCCAGGTCGGCTCCGCCCTCGTAGCGATGGAAAGGGCTGTCGAGGTAGGTGCCGGTGTTGCCGATCATCGTGATGATGTCCATGGCGAACTCAGTGCCCGGGGCATAGCGGGCCCGCGAGTCTGAGCGGGTCAGATGCGGCGTGATGGTCGGCGCGGGCAGGCCCGGGTAGGTGATGAGCCCCTCGCGGATGACGTGGCTGAGGTCGACAACGCGACGGGCGGTGGACTCACGGTCTGGCACGGGCACGGATCCTCCTGATCACGGTCACCGCGACGGCGACGAGGGCGAGAACGGCCGGGACGACGAGGTGCCACCCGGTGAGAACGAGCAGTCCGGCCATCAGCACGACCGAGATCACCGCCATCACCCATCCTGCACTGCCGACGCGCAGCAGCTTGACGGCGGCGATCATCCCGAGCGCGTAGACCGCCACCATCGAGCTGATGTGGATGAGGATGAAGGTCTGCAGGTCGAGGTGGAACACGAAGAAGACGGCCGTGTACACCAGCGACTGGATGCCGAACCAGCCGAGCGCGCGTCGCGGCACCGCGCCCGCCTCCGCACCCTTCGCGAACCACCGGGGCAGATCGCCGTCGCGCCCGAGGGATGCGCCCAGGTTCGCGAACGCCGGGTAATACGCGTTGGCGACCCCGATCACGACGACGGCCGCGATCACGGCCACGACGATCGGCCCGAAGCCGGGCAGGGTGACCGCCACGAGATCGATCAGCGGCACCGAGCTGGCGGTCGTCGACGCTCCCACCACACCCACGGTGACGAACTGCAGGGCGAGGTAGGCGATCCCGACGACCGCGATGGCGATAGCGGTCGCGAGCGGGATGGTGCGGCGCGGATTGCGGAACTCCCCCGCGATGTGCGTCACGGCTTCCCACCCGGCGAACGCCCACACGAACAGGCTCACGGCAAGCCCGACCCCGGTCCAGCCGTGCGGCAGGAACGGGGTGAAATGTCCGACCCGCACCGACGGCAGGGCGGTGGCCACCACTCCGACCACCACGACCACGAGCAACGCCGAGAACACCAGTTGCACCCGGCCGCTGACCTTGAGGCCGAACAGGTTCAGGGCGAGGGGCAACAGCACGACGCCGAATCCGATCACCGGGACGGCGGCCTGCCCCAACCCGAGCGCGGCAGCCAGGTAACCGCCGCCGAGGGCCGCGAGCACCGGGACGCCGAATCCGACGCCGAAGAAGAACCAGTAGCCGGTCGCCCGGGCGGCGGTCGGGCCGAGAGCGAGGCGGACAAAGGTGGCGACACCCCCTGCATCCGGATACCGCGCTGCGAGAGCGGCAAAGGTGCCGGCCAGCGGGATCGAGAGCACCAGCACGACCGCGACCGCCAACACCGAGGCCGGGCCTGCGGCGTTGGCCGCGAGGCCCGGGAGCACGAGCACTCCGGTTCCGAGAACGGCCGCCACATAGAGGGCGGATGCCGTGGCCAGCCCGATGCGGCCGGTCGGCGCCGCGGTTGCGGCCCCCGCGGTCGGGGGCTTCTCGGTCGTGGTCACAACTCTCATCCTGACAGTGGCGGGAACCGGGCCGATGCTCCGTTCCCGCCACCGATCGTGGCGTTCACGCCACGTTGTCACGACCCGCCGACGTCAGCTGCCGTCGCTCAGGTCATACAGGGTGACGCCATCCACGGTCGTCGCCGTGAAGTGCGCCGCCACCCAGGTCGCGATCGACGAGGCTGCCGCCGATCCGCCGTTCGCGGCGCCGACCGAGCTGCCGATGAACCAGTGGATCTGGTGGTCGGTCACCAGTTTTTGGAACTCCGCGAGCGTCGGCGAGGGGTCGCTGCCGTTGAAGCCGCCGAGCGGCATGACCGCGAGTCCGGTCGCCAACTGGTAGCCCGCGGCCGTGTTGGAGCCGATGGCGGCGGCGGCCCAGGTGTACCCGGACGAGCCCTTCTCGATCGCCGAGGCGAGGGTGCTGCTCACCGAGGAGCCGCCGAGCAGGCCGCCTGGGCCGCCACGGAAACCACCCTGGCCGGCGCCCGTTGGCGGCGCGCCGGTCTGTCCAGCCGGCGCACCCTGCGGCCCACCCTGGCCGCCCGGGCCGCGCCCGCCGCCCCCGAATCCACTGCTCGCGACCGTAGGCCCGGCCGTCACGATCGACCCATTGTGCGCGGTCGTCACCGTCTCGATCGTGTACGCCGTCGGTGCCAGCAGCACGGCGACGAGCGCCACCGCGGCGGTCGCCACCGACAGCATCCGCGAGCGCGGCGGCAGCAGCAACAGCCCCGCCCCGACCACCGCCAGGATCACGACGATCACCTTGAGCGCGGGTAGCCAGGTCGACGCCTCCGACAGCAGCGCCCACGCCCACCCCGCGGTGACCAGCACGAGAGTCGCCATCACGATGCGGGCGGGGGCGGCGGAGCGCCGACTCCACAGGAGCGAGGCACCGATGGCCACGACGGCCGCGATCGCGGGAGCGAGCGCCACCGTGTAATAGGCGTGGAAGATGCCGGCCATGAAGCTGAAAGCGACGGCGGTCACCAGCATCCATCCGGCGAAGAGGGTCAGAGTGGCCCGCTGCGGCGAGGTGCGCGGCGCGCGGCCGATCAGCAGGTAGCCGACCACCACGAGCACCAGCGCGGCGGGCAGCAGCCAGGTGATCTGGCCGCCGATCTCGTTCTCGAAGAGGCGGAACAGGCCGGTCGCGCCCCACATCCCAGTGCCGGTCGCGTTGCCGCCGCCTCCGGTGACACTGCCCACCTCGTTGCCGGTGAGCCGACCGAAGCCGTTGTAGCCGAAGGTGAGTTCCAAGAAGGAGTTGGTCTGCGATCCGCCGATGTAGGGGCGCATGGATGCCGGAACCAGCTCCACGATCGCAACCCACCACCCGGCCGAGACCACCATCGCGCCGAGAGCCCCGAGGCCGTGCAGCAGCCGCTTGCCGATCTTCAGCGGCGACGCCCAGAGGAACGCCAGCGCGATCGGCGGCACGATCAGCAGCACCTGCAGCTGCTTGGTCAGGAAGCCGAGGCCGACCATGACGCCGGCCCACAGCATCCAGCGCAGTTTGCCGTCGTCGATGGCGCGCAGCGTGAAGTACGCCGCGAGCGTGATCAGCAGCACCAGCAGTGCGTCGGGGTTGTTGAAACGGAACATCAGCGCAGCCACCGGGGTGAGCGCGAGCACGGCGCCGCCGAGCAGGGCGGTTCCGGCCGAGAAGCGGCGGCGCAGCGTCGCGTAGAGCACGCCCACCGTCGCGACGCCCATCAGCGCCTCGGGCAGCAGGATGCTGAACGAGCTCAGCCCGAACATCCGCACCGAGAGCGCCATCAGCCACAGGCTCGCGGGCGGTTTGTCGACGGTGATCGAGTTGCCCGCGTCGGAGGATCCGTAGAAGAACGCCTCCCAGTTCACCGAGCCGGCCTGCGCGGCCGCCGAGTAGAAGGAGTTGGCCCAGCCGCTGGACGAGAGATCCCAGAGGTACAGCACGGCGGCGAGCGCGAGCAGGCCGAGGAGGGCCGGGCGCTCCCAGCGCGCGGAGTCGGGGCGGCCGCGCACCAGCCGGCGACCGGCGCTGCGCGCACGGTCGCCGAATCCCGGCCGCGGTTTCTCCGGAGCCTGAAGTTCCGGGGTCAGCGTGGTCGTCATCATGCACTCGCTTTCTGTGTGGTCGAGTCGAGTCGGCTTACGAGCGCGTCACGCGTCGTGAGCTCGCGAGGGGCGGAGGGAACGGGATCGGCGGGCTGCCGCTGGCGGCGGAAGACCCAGACCCGGAAGAGCAGGAAGCGCACGAGCGTCGCCAGCAAGTTGGCGGCCGTAAGCACGGCGAGCGACGTCAGGGACGAGGCATCCGGCCGCGCGAGGTGCAGCAGGGCGAGCGAGCCGCTCGTGATGCCCCAAGCGATGCCGAACACGATCAGCCCCTGGAACTGATGCCGCACCGCCCGCCGCCGCCCGCGCACCCCGAACGTGAAGCGGCGATTCGCGGTGATGTTGGCGATCGCCGTCACGAGCAGGGCGCCGAAGTTCGCCAGCTGCCCCGGCATCACCAGCTGGAACACCAGGTAGAGCAGCGCGTAGGCCACCGTCGACAGCGCGCCGACCGCCGCGAACCGCACCACCTGCCCGAAGAAGCTGGGCTCCCGCGGTGTCTCGAGGGGATGCCGCCCCAGCTCGGCGTAGATGCGCTCGAGCGGGATCTGCCCGGTGGCGATCGACCGGCCGACCCGCACCATCCCCTTAAGGTCTTCAAGCGCGGTGCCCGCGATGTCGACCGAGCTCTGCGCGTCGTCGACCCAGTCGACCGGCACCTCGTGGATGCGCAGCCCCGCCCGCTCGGCGATCACCAGCAGCTCGGTGTCGAAGAACCACCCGGTGTCGTGCACGTGCGGCAGCACCTGCTCGGCGACGTCGTGTCGCATGGCCTTGAAGCCGCACTGGGCGTCGCTGAAGCTCACCCCGAGGTAGCGGCGCAACAGAAAGTTGTAGCTGCGCGAGATGAACTCGCGCTTCGGTCCGCGCACCACCCGCGAGCTCGACGAGAGCCGAGTGCCGATGGCGACATCCGAGTGTCCGGACAGCAGCGGTGCGATCAACGGCGGCAGCGCGCGCAGATCGGTGGAGAGGTCTTCGTCGAGGTAGGCGACCACCTCGGCGTCGCTCTCGAGCCACGCGCGCTTGAGCGCTCGTCCGCGCCCCTTCTCGGCGAGATGGATGACGCGCACTCCGCCCAGCTCGAGCCCCAGCTTGTCGGCGATCACCGAGGTCGCATCGGTCGATGCGTTGTCGGCGATCGTGATCCGCCACCGTTCGTCGAACAGCTCGCCGAGCGTCTCGTGCAACGCACGGATGCTGTGCTCGAGCGTGGTCTGCTCGTTGTAGACGGGCACGACGACGTCGAGCCGGAGGGGGTCGGAGGTCGGTCGCTCGGAATCGGTCATGACCCGATGGTCGGCGAGCGGGCTATGGCGGGTGCTGGTGGATGCTATGAAGCGGCTAAGGGATGGGCGCTCAGGGCGGTAACGGCTGGTGAAGACGACGCTCAAGCTCTGGCACGCCGTTGCACATTAATTCTCGTTTGAGAACTAATATGCACATATGGAAATGACCGTGACTGAGGTTGCCGAGCGGCTGGGCATCACGCGGCGCGCTGTCACATACCTGCTTGATGACGGATCAATCACGGGCAGGCGCCTGACAAGCGGAACATGGCTCGTTGATGCCGACTCGGTCAGCCGTTGGGAACACATCGGGCAGCGCGGCAAAGGGCGCCCCCTCAACACCAACACTGCATGGGCGGTCCTCTGGGAACTCTCCGGACTGGAGGCCGAGTGGCTCGAGCGGACTACCCGGTTTCGCCTGCGCGAACGTATTCGTGGATATGACGCTTCGGGCCTCGCGCGCGCGGTGGCGAAGCGGACGGTCGCCCACCGCTATCGCGCCGCCAACGCACAGCGAGCCGCAGACGGCCTCATCGCCACCGGCCGCGCCGCTGCCGATGTCTTGGAGACGGGTCTCATCAGAGATCTCAGCAGAGTTGCGGGCTACGTCCGCGACGGAACAGCCGACGCCTGGGCCGACTCGCATTACATGCTCAGCGACAGCACTGGCCAAGACGTGATCTACGACAACACGCTCCCCATCCGATACGACGCGGACCACATGCCTTCGGCGGTTGTTGCGGCGGATCTTGCTCGAAGCACCGACACACGCGAACGCAGCGCCGCACTTGGCGCCCTCGAGCAGATGAGACAGACGTGGCTGGACGCGAACTAACTGTCGATATGGGCGACGACGACCTCATCCCCGCCTGGAAGACAGTCATCGAGCTCAGCAACGCGCAGATCGCTGGCCGCCTTACCCTCGTTGGCGGTCTCATGGTTGCCGCGCATGCACGCAGGGCGCTGGTCGTGATGCGAAGGCCCACGGACGATGTCGACACGCTCGTGGATTACATGGCGGACCGGTCCAGTTTGTCTGACATGCGTGCGACGCTCGCACGACTGGGTTTCAACCTGACCGCCGACGCGAAGCATGCCTATCGATTCCTTCACGCAGATGGTCGAAAGGTTGACCTTATGGTCGCGGACCACATGCCTGCTGGGATGCGGCCGAGGCTTGGTCAGCGCGACGCATTCGTAGCGCCCTCGGGCGAGCAAGCCATCCGCCGCCGGGACAAATACCGCCTCCGCTTCGCCGATGGAGTGGAGGCGACGATCGGGGTGCCTGACGAGCTCGGCGCGCTCGTGGCAAAGGGGGCCGCCTACACGGTGGACCAGCGAGATCGAGGCCGCCACTTGGACGACGCGGCCGTTCTTCTCGCGTGCATAACGGACGCGTCCGATCTCGACTGGTCGTCACTCAGCCGGAACGACCGACGCCGGTTGACGGCATTGACTCAGACGCTGGAGAACGAGGGCCACATCGCCTGGTCGAACCTCGACCGCGACGCGCTCAGTCAAGCGCGATTCAACCGAATGCTGATTGCACAAGTCGTCGCTCGATAGCTTGCGCCCGTCGGACTGTTCCTCCGGACCGACCGAAGATGCTTGCTGAGGTCAGAACAGTGGACCGGGTCGTTGGGGTAGTTGTACGCGTTCGCGTTGCCGCCCGGCACCGGATCCACACTCAGGAACCGCCCCAACGCAGCCACATACTGCCGCGCCCCCATCTCCGCCGTCGCCACTGTGCCGAGATGCTCATACAGCTTCTGATGCGACCCCACCCACCCGTCATCAGCCTGGTTGCCGTTGCTGGTATCAGGCACAGCATCATCCGCCGTCGTGGTGCCGATGTGGCCGGGGACATCTCTCGTGGGAGTCACGTCGTTGCGGGGCGCGCTCGTGCCGATGGAAAGCAGAAGGCCCGGTCCTCAGGACCGGGCCTTCTATGTTCGTTGACGTAGTCGCTGCGTATTCCAACCCAACTCACCCCCTTTAATCCACAGGTCAACTGCAGCACATCCTGGAACCGAAGCGATCGCCGAAATCCCGGCTGAGTACAAGGCAGGAAAGCCGACCGCACAGCTTATGGCTGAGCACTCCGTCAGCAGAGCCGGGATCCTCAAGCTCCTGGCTGAGGCCGGTGTCACAATGCGCCGCCAGCCACTCACGGAAGAGGAGCTGAGCGAAGCCGCCAATCTCTATCGGTCTGGGCTCTCGTTAGCCAAAGTCTCGACGCAGATGGCTCTCCCCAGCGAGAGTATCCGCCGCGCAATAATCGAGGCCGACGTATCGATGAGCGGGACTGTTACCGCTACGAATGGCCAATGATGAACAGAACGACGAGCACGGTCACCTGTGCCAGCAACAACGCCAGCGAAACTAGACCAGCGACTAAGCCAGCCTTCCCTTTCGAAACTATTGAGATTGATAGACCAAGACTCGCAAGACCCAGCAGCCCAGCGGCCACAAGAAGAGCGCTCTGAGCAACGTCGATCGCCCAGTCGGGCCGGACAATTTCACCAAACGCAAAGAGTAGCGCGAAGGCGAGCTGGAGAGCCGTGACTACTGCACACACGACGACGCGCCGTGGCCATGCACGAGTTGTCGTTAAGGTCATCAGTTTTCACTCCCACCCGGGTTGCAGGCGTTCTTCGCGAAAACGTAATCCATCTCTGTACCGTCGGGTTGCCAACTCTCCACATTCCAAGAAGTCTTGTGGTGCCCCTCGAAGTGTTGAGGAACCAAATCCTCGGAACTCCGTCTGAATGACACTGGAGCTGCCCAAGCATGGCGTGTGTCTGCAACGACTTGTCCTTCACGAGAGCCTTGTAGTCATCCCACATATTCGGCGGTCCTTCTCCGCTACTCGGGAAATCAAGCCAACCCAAAGCAGTTGGCGTCACCCTGACGATGGTTCCTCGCGGATCCGATCTGTCGAGCACTATCTTGGCGATGAACGGAGTGTTCCGAGTCCCCTTGATTGTCAACTGCTTTGAAGCGGTGATCGCGCCGCGCCGGGCGGTGATGAAGTAGCCCATGGACGCGTAGTGCTCAGCCGAATCAGCCGAGAGCTTCCCGCTCAGGTCGCTCCCGTTGATGGGGTCGTTGGGGTAGTTGTACGCGTTCGCGTTCCCACCCGGAACCGGATCCACACTCAGGAACCGCCCCAACGCAGCCACATACTGCCGCGCCCCCATCTCCACCGTCGCCACCGTACCCAGATGCTCATACAGCTTCTGATGCGACC
>Ga0207711_10005036_pt1 | contig 11206 bp, 15 predicted proteins | sample KBSS34metaG_FD_184401 | JGI IMG/M metagenome (GOLD analysis project Ga0207711, IMG submission 184401) | Switchgrass rhizosphere microbial communities from Kellogg Biological Station, Michigan, USA - KBS S3-4 metaG (SPAdes) (version 2) | ecosystem: Host-associated > Plants > Roots > Rhizosphere...
TGGATGACACCAAGGCGTTCCACGCCCGGCTGCGGGCAGCATGCGCCGCGCACGACCCGACTTTCTATCCGCGCTTCTCGAAATGGGCGGACGAATATTTCTGGCTTCCTCACCGCGGCGTTCCGCGCGGCGTAGGCGGGATCTTCTACGATCATCTCGAAGGCCATTTCGACGAACATTTCGCGTTCACGCGTGACGTCGGCGAAGCCTTTCTCGACATCTTCCCGCAACTCGTGCGCAAGCTCATGGAAACGCCGTTCGACGATCTCGACATGGACAGGCTGCTCACCTTCCGTGGCCGCTACGTCGAGTTCAATTTGCTCTACGACCGCGGCACGTTGTTCGGGCTCAAGACCGGCGGCAATATCGACGCGATCCTGATGAGCCTGCCGCCCGTGGCAAAGTGGAAATGAGCTACGAGGCGCTGTCGAATCGAGAGCTCGCGGCCGTCGTCACCTATCTGGAAATGCAGGCCCCACCGGCGCAGGAGATCCCATCCTCGCCGCTTTCGCTCGAACGCCTCGAACATCCCGAACCCGAGACCTACCGCGACCTGTTCCGGCTCGTCGGTTCGCCCTGGCTGTGGTTCTCACGGCTTATCATGGACGACGCAAAGCTCACCGCCATCATTCAGGATCGGGCCGTCGAACTCCACATCGTTCTCGATGAAACCGGCGGGACCGTCGGCATGCTAGAACTTGATTTCCGCGAGCCCGGCGAGTGCGAGCTCGCCTTCATAGGGCTGATCCCCAAGCTCTCGGGCAAGGGCCACGGCCGCTGGTTGCTTGCCGAAGCAGTGCACCGCGCGTGGCGCGCCGGCGTGACCCGTGTCCATGTCCATACCTGCTCGCTCGATCATCCGGCAGCGCTGTCGGCCTACCGCCGCGCTAGCTTCACCCCTTACAAGCGCTCGGTCGAGCGCTTTCCAGATCCCCGCGTCCTCGGCATCCTGCCTTTGGACTGCGCACCTCAGATCCCGCTGCTCGGCACCGACACCTGAGCTCCACCGCCGCCGGTAAGCTGAGTGTAGATACGCGCAACCATGACCGCGAGGATGATTGTGAAACCGGCCTGGGCAATGCCGCTGATGACGCCGAATACCAGCGCGGAGACGGTTCCCGGATCGGGTTTACCCAAGGCCACGACGATCACGCTCCCAAGCACAAGCTGCATTGCGAGCACGACCAGCGCGAGCCCCGCAAAGATGGTTGCAACAAAGCCAAGCAAGCGCAGGTAATGTCCACGCGATAGTGACCATGCTCGAGAAATCAGGCGGAGCGGATTGCCGGTTTCAACCGCCGCAACGGGGAACACGATCTGGAAGATCGCGAAGAATGCCGCGATGATCACGATCAGGAGCAATAGCAGCGAAGGCGGCGGAGGCTGGCCGGCAGCCGGTACCGCCATCAGATGCGTAAGGCTCAGGATCAGCACTAGCACGATCGCAATGACGAGCACCGCGAAGGCTGTCAAAATCCCCGCGGCGGCAACGGAGGGTAGCCGCCGGAATCCTATTGCAATCGCCGATCCAACTGTGACTCCAGGGCCGATCGCCAGCCGGTTGATCGCAATCTGGGCAACGCAGCCGAGCAGGATCACGATGAAATAGGAGATGAGCGAAACACCCGAGGCCTGCGGGCCGGCTGGCGCGCCGATCACGGCGAAAACAGCTTCCGGAAAGACGATCAAGGCCAGCGCCACGGTCGCGATCAGCTTGCCGTCGCGGGCAAGGATCGCCTTGGTCTCATCCCAGGCTGCCGAGATCGACAGGCTGCTCATGTTCGAATCCTCCCACTCTTTGCGCCGTTATGCGGAGCCGTCGCCGATGACGCAACGCTTGCCCTCGGCGACCCGCCTCGCCATCTCGCCTGCCGTGGACGACGCATCTTCAGATGTCGAATGGCGCGTGAGCGACGCTCCCGTCGCTTACGAGGATGCGCTCAGCTTCATGGAGGAGCGTGCCGCCGCCATCCGCTCCGGCACCGCGCCGGAGTGCGTCTGGCTACTAGAACACCCGTCCCTGTTCACCGCCGGTACCAGCGCCGACCCGGCCGAGCTCATGAATCCGCTCGGCTTTCCAGTCTATGACGCGGGCCGCGGCGGCCGTTACACCTATCATGGGCCGGGCCAGCGCGTGGTCTACGTGATGCTCGACCTCGAGAAGCGCGGAAAGGACATCCGCTGCTTTGTCCGTTCGCTCGAAGGCTGGATGATCGCAGCGCTGAAGGAACTCGGCGTCGAAGCGCATCGCGCTGAAGGCCGGATCGGAATCTGGGTCGGCGAAGGCCCCGGCGAGCAGAAGATCGGAGCTCTGGGCGTGCGCGTGAAGCGCTGGGTCACACTCCACGGATTTGCGGTCAACGTAGCGCCGGACCTCGCTCATTTCGGGGGCATCGTGCCGTGCGGCATCGCTGAATTCGGGGTTACCAGCCTCTCGGAACTCGGGAAACAAATCCCCATGACGGGGGTTGATGCGTCCCTGAAGCGCGGTTTCCAGCCGTTTCTCAATGAGTTGAAACGCCGGTGTAAAGAGTCTTGATGGATGCTTGCGCTTCAGACTATTGTCCGCGCGATTTGCGGGACGGGAAACCGCTCTCAGATCGCAATAAATAGGGAGTCTTGAATGCGTGCTCTTATCCTGGTCGCTGGTGCGGCCCTGGCGGTTGCCGCGTGCAGCAGCAACGACAACGCCAACAACACCATGAACGTCGATGAGAATCTCACGACGACGGACATGAACTCGACGACGACGACGACGACGGACATGAACGCGACGGACATGAACGCCATGAACGCCACGGACATGAACGCGACGACGACGACCAACACGACGACGACGACGACGACCAACAACGCCGCCTAATCGTCCTGACGCCCCCTTCATGGGGGCGTTGGCTTTTCAAGAGGCTGCCGGTACTTGCCGGCAGCCTCTTTTTTTGTCTCCAGCGGAGTCACTCGATGCGTACCCTGCTCCTCACTGCTGCCGCCGCCGCGCTTGCGCTCGCCGGGTGCAAGAACAACGACCAGACCGACAAGACGCAGAACGCCGATGAGAACCTCTCCGCCGAGAGCATCGTCTCCAATGACGTGACCGCAATCGACGCGGTCACGGGGGATGCCGCCAACATGGCTGCCGACGTGGACATGAACTTCGGGGGTCTCGATCAGAACCTTTCCGGGACCGCCTCAAATGAAGCGAAACCCTCACGTCCCAGGCCGGAGAAGCCCTCCGCAGAACCAACTGCCACGACCGGCAACGCGGCCGCAAACTCGCAGTAATCAGGGCAGCCCGGCGACCTTGTGGGCCTGGAGCGACAGGCGCCACTTGGGTCGCGCCATCGCGAGGCCGATCGCGGCTTCCAAAGCCGCCTCTCGCTCCTCGCAGTCCATTGGCTGGACCAGGAAATGGTCGAACGCCCAGCCCTCAAGCTCGGCGGGATCGATCCCAGGCTGAGGCCACACCAGCTTCAGCTCGTTCCCTTGCCGCTGCACCACCTCGGTGCCGGCCTTGGGACTGACGCAGACCCAGTCCAGCCCTGCCGCTGCCGGCAACGTCCCATTGGTCTCGACCGCAATTCTGAAGCCGCGTTCATGCAGGGCCTCGATCAAAGCGTCGTCGAGCTGAAGCATCGGCTCCCCGCCTGTGATCACCACCAGCCGGTCATCCGTGCCTTCGCCCCATAGCGTCTCAACATGGCCGGCCAGTTCGTCCGCGGCCCGGAACTTGCCCCCGCCCTCCCCGTCAGTGCCCACGAAGTCGGTGTCGCAGAAGGTGCATTGTGCCGTTGCGCGGTCTTGCTCTCGCCCCGACCAAAGGTTGCACCCCGCGAACCGCAGGAACACGGCCCGGCTGCCTGACTGCACGCCCTCTCCCTGAAGCGTCAGGAAGCATTCCTTCACGGCATAGGTCATGCGTAGACCGTCGGATCCGCGATACCTGCCTCGGCAAACCCCTTGGCGCGCAACCGGCAGGCATCACATTCGCCGCACGCGCGGCCGTCCGGCGCGGGATCGTAGCAGCTGTGGCTCAGCCCCGCGTCGAGTCCGAGCCGCTTTGCCTCCCGAGCGATGTCGGCCTTGCTCATTTGCTGCAGCGGCGCGTGGATGGTGAAAGGTTGGCCTTCAACACCAGCTTTGGTAGCGAGCTCAGCAAGTCGTTGGAATTCGGCAATAAATTCAGGCCGACAGTCCGGATAACCCGAATAATCGAGCGCGTTGACCCCAATGAAAATGTCACGCGCGCCGCTCGCTTCGGCGAGCCCAAGCGCGAGGCTCAGGAAGATCGTGTTGCGGGCGGGAACATAGGTGACGGGAATTCCCTCGCCGACACCGTCTTTCGGCACGGCAATGTCGCTAGTCAGAGCCGACCCTCCGAAGGCGCGCAGGTCCAGGGGCAGAACGACATGGCGATCCGCGAGCTCGGTGGCGATCCGCGTTGCGGCATGCAGCTCGACTCGGTGCCGCTGGTTGTAATCCACGGTAAGCGCCACGACCGAATAGCCGGCCTCCCGCGCGATTCCGGCGCACACCATCGAGTCCAGCCCACCCGACAACAGGACGACAGCCCGCTTCACAGCTTGATGCCGAGCCTCGGCGCCGCCCAGAACCAGCCTGCGTAAAGCGCCAGCGTTCCTACGACGACGACGGTCATGCTCACCCAGAAGGGCACACCCGAGCGAATCAGAACCGGCAACGCCACGAACAATGGAACGGACGGTAGGAAGAACCAAAAGGTGCTCATCGACAGCTCGGCGACCCGCTCGGCATCGTGCACGTCGCGATAGAGCCAGATCATCGCCAGCAATGAGGTCAGAGGAAGCGACGCGACCAGCCCGCCCCAGCCGGGGTAGCGCCGCGCTATTTCAGACACGGCAGCGACGATGATGCCGGACAGTGCGGCCTTGATGAAGAGGTAGAGCATGGCGCCGCGCACTTAAGCGTTCGCCACACACAAAAGAAGGGCCGCCGGCCCTTGCGGGAGTGGCGGCCCAGTTAATCGGGCCTCGCAGCCCGATTGGGAGGAAAGCGTGCCAAATCCGGCACAAAGATTGGATAGCTCAGAATGGCTAAACGAGGCCTTAATGGCGGGCGGCGACGGGGCAGTCTGCGATCCGGTGCGCCTGGAGCACATAGTTGAAGGGTAGTCCGTCCGAGATCCCCTGCGTCGCGATGCGCAGCGATCGCGGAGTCAGCACGTTGACCTCGCTGTGCCCAAAGCCCGCAGGGCCGCAGCTGTAGTCGATCACGGTCGAGCCACCTCCGTCCCGCACGGTCTTGGCGCTGCAGTTCTTCGCCCGATGCTCGAACCGCACCAGCAGGGTAAGGTCGGCCAGGCACTGACGGACAGGCACCGTTGAACCGGGCACACCGTTGATTTCCCATATCCCCGGCTGGGCCTGGGCAAGCCCCGACGGAGGCTGCGCCGCGCAGAGGGCGAACGCTGCCGGACCAGCCGCGAGGAAAAGGGCCAGTTTGCGAGTCACGGCGGCCACATATCACGCCAGAGTTAACGGCCGAAACCTATCCTTGGTGAAGCTAGTCAGAGCGCTTGCGGCTCGATCGCGAAGCTCGACGAGCAGAAAGCGCAATCCACCCTGATCAGGCCATCGTCGCCGACCATGTCCTTACGCTCTTCCTCCGGGAAGCGCGCGATTACAGAGCGCACATAATCAGGATCGCAGCGGCAGCCGCGTCGCAGCTGGGTCTCGGCTAATGTCCGCACCTCCTCCTCGTCATGGAACAAGCGCCAGATCAGGTCGTCGAGAGGCAGATCCGGATCGGTCAACTCCTCGGGCTTCACCGACCCGCCGAGGATCGCGACGTGCGGCCAGTCTGGATGATCGAGCCTCGTGTGCAGCCGTTCACGCCCCTCTTCGCCCTCAGGCAAATGCTGGAGCAGCAGACCGCCGGCGAACCAATGCTCACCGCGCTTCTGGGCTGCCAGTCGGACAAGGCTCGGTATCTGCTCGGACTGCGCAAAATAGCTCTGCGCAGCCTCGCCGAGGTTCTTCCCCTCCAGCGGAACGATGCCCTGGTAGCGCTCCTTCGCCACCGGTTGGTCGAAGGTGATCGCGAGATAGCCCTTGCCGAACAGGTCCGGGAGTGTCGGTTCGATCGGCAGGTCCGCCAGGCGCTCCGGGTCATGGCGGACATAGCCGCGCAGCTCGCCACCCAGATAGTCGCACACCATCAGGTCGATGACACCGCCCTCGGTTTGCGCCTGGAGCGTCAGCTGTCCTTGCGGCTCCTTGAGGAGCGAGCCCAGCAGCGCCGTAAGCGTCAGTGCTTCGGCAAGCAGCTTCTCGATCAGCGGCGGGTAGTTGTGACTGCCGAGGATGGCGTCGAGCACGGGCCCGAGACGCGCAATGCGGCCGCGGGCGTTACGCGACGGGATTGCCACGCCGACCGCGGCGTCACTTTTGAGCTCTACTGAAGGCATGAGGTGAAGATAGGAGCGCTCGCGGGCCGCCACAACCGGACCATTTTCGACCAAACGGCAACCAAGCTTTCACGTCGTCCCCACTACCCTCCTCTCATGGACGAAAGCTCCCGCGCCCAGAACCGACGCTCGAACCGCGCGCCAGTAATGCTGACCGCGAAACTGGAGCTTGGCGGTGAGGGCCGGCAGGTGATCCTGCGTAACCTCTCTACCGGCGGAGCGCTGGTCGAAGGCAAATGGCTGCCCGCGGAAGGATCCAGGGTGCTGTTCCTGCGCAATGAGCTCAAGATCCAGGCGCGGGTTGCGTGGGTCGAGGGCCAATATGCCGGAATCGCGTTCGACTTCCCGCTCGATCGCTCGGAGGTCCTGCGCCAGGTGCCGCAACCGAAGGAAAGGTTCGAGCCACGCTTCCGCCGGCCCGGCTTCACCACCAAGCCGCTTAGCGACGCCGACCGGCGGATGCTGCGGCTGTGGGCAACGCCGGCCCCACTACACCAGAGCTGACGCCCCAGCGAGCGACGGCATTCGTTTCCGCCGCGAGTTCATGATAGCGGCCTGTTGCATGCCATCCGCGATCGATCGCGCCTTTGAGCTGGCCAGGTCGGGCCAGTACCGAAGCGTCGCAGAAATACTACGCCATCTGGCGCCCGACGACCGGCCGAGCCTCGAAGCGCACCTCGCTCAGCCGGGCGCGCGCCGGGAGCTCATTCAGATCTGCAGCGAGGCGTGGTTGGCGACGCAGTAGGAAGAGTCATGCCGCCTCGGCGGGCACCTCATACTCGCGGGCCGCCGCCGACAGCGTCTCGACGAACTCGCGGATGTGGCTTTCCTCGATCACCAGCGGCGGAAGCACGCGCATGACATTGTCACCCGCCGCGACCGTCAGGAGGCCCTTGGTCCTGAGATAGTTCACGAACGCCCGGCTGTCGGTCTTCATCTTGACGCCGAGCATCAGGCCGACGCCGCGAACGCTCTCGAAGATGTGGTCGTGGTTGGGGATCATCTGCTCCAGCGCGCTGCGCAGCCGCTCTCCCTTCTGCCGGACCTCGCTTAGGAACTCCTCGTTGGCGACGATGTCGAACACCGCCTGCCCAGCGGCCATCGCCAGCGGGCCGCCGCCATAGGTCGATCCGTGCGTGCCGATTACCATGCCCGCTGCGGCCTTCTCGCTCGCAAGGCAGGCGCCCATCGGAAAGCCGCCGCCAATGCCCTTGGCGCTCGCCATGATGTCGGGGACGACATTGTAATATTGGTAGCCGTAGAGATAGCCGGTGCGCGCAACGCCGCACTGCACCTCATCGAACACCAGCATCAGATCATGCTCGTCGCAGGCGGCGCGGAGGCCCGCCAGGAACTCATGCGTGCCAGGGCGGATGCCGCCCTCGCCCTGGATCGGCTCGACCAAAAACCCGGCAGTGTTCTCGTCGATCGCGGCTAGCGCGCCCTCGAGGTCATTGAACTCGCGAACCTTGAAGCCAGGCAGCAGCGGCGCGAAACCGTCGATCATCTTCGCCTGGTCGGTCGCGCTGATCGCCGCCATCGTCCGCCCATGGAAGGCGTTCGAAAATGTGATCAGGTCGTGTTTGTGCGGGTTACCCTTGGCGTGATGATATTTGCGCGCGGTCTTGATCGCACATTCGACCGCTTCGACGCCGGAATTGGTGAAGAACACCGTGTCCGCGAACGTCAGGTCGCATAGCCGCTTCGCGAAGGCCTCGCCCTGCGGCGAGCCGTAGAGGTTGGAGACGTGGATCAGCGTCGCCGCCTGCTCCTGAATCGCCTTGGTCAGGTGCGGGTGTCCGTGGCCGAGGATGTTCACGGCAATGCCCGCCGCGAAGTCCAGGTAGCGCTCGCCCTGCTCGCCATAGATATAGACACCCTCACCGCGGACCGGACGCACCGGTGAGCGCGGATAGACGGGCATGAGCGGCGTGATGGCCAAGGCTTGGGCTCCCTTTTGCAACGATGATTGTGGTTGTCTGGCGCTATAACCAGCGGCCCCAAAAAGGGCAAAACCCCAAGAGAAAGGCGCCCCGGCTTTTGACCGGAGCGCCTCCCTTTACGCACTTACGCGAACTAACGCGCACCGACGCGGTACTTAGTCGTCGCGGCGGTCCCAGCGACGGTCATCCCGGTCGCCCCAGCGACCGCGGTCGTTCATCGCGATCTGGACCTGCTGCTCCAGCCGCTGGATCCGGTAGGACAGCTCACCGGCCTCGCGCGGGTCGAGCCCGTTGCGGGCGGCACGATGCAGCCGGTCCTCGATGCGGTTGGCATCGTGGCGAAGCCGGTCTGCCGAACGGTCGCGGATCCGGTCGCGGCGGTCGAGACGGTTGATCTGGCGCTCGACATTGTCGATCCGTGCCTGCAGCGCCCGAACCTGGCCGAAGCCATTGTTGTAGCCGTTGTAGCCATAGGGCTGCGGCTGCGGGTAATACTGGGCCGTGGCGGGGCTGGCGGCGATTAGGGCCGCGCCTGCAGCGGCAATTGAAAGAACGATCTTACGCATCACGGCTCTCCTTGGTTGAGCTCGGGGTTGATGCGTAGGTATTTGCGCCGATTCGCTTGATGCAGGTCTGAACGCGTCCGTTATGAGCCGTTCAACTTGCTTAACGAGCCGGGCTAGTTCTTGATCTTCCAGCCGCTGTTCAGGACCGAGTAGCAGATCCCCCAAAGCACGAGGTTCAACGCCAGCAGACCAATGCCGCCGATCCACAACGGTGAATCGCTGACGCCAAGGAATCCCGCCCTGAAGCCGGAAATCACGTAGAAAATCGGGTTGGCGTAGCAGATCTTCTGCACCGCCGGCGCGAGCTGGTGGACCGAATAGAAGGTGCCTGACAACAGCGCGAGTGGCGTTACCACGAAGTTCGTCACTGCCGCCGCATGATCGAACTTCTCGGCCCAGATCGAAGTCAGCAGCCCGAGGAACGACATGATGAGCGAACCCATGAGCCCGAAGTAGATCAGCAGCTCGGGCCGGCGCACCGCAACCGACACGCCCGGCCAGAACAGCATTACGAACCACAATGCGAACCCCACGAAGAAGGCGCGGGTGACCGACGCTCCGACTAGCCCCGCGATCAACTCCCCGGTCGACAGGGGCGGCATCAAATAATCGACGATGTTCCCCTGGATCTTGCCGACCAGCAGCGAGAAGCTCGAATTGGCGAAAGCGTTCTGGATCATCGCCATGACGATCAGGCCCGGCGCAAGGAAGTTGACGAACGGAACATCGACGCCCGGAGCGACCACGACGGTTCGCCCGCCGCGGCCCAGCGCGACCGTGAAAATGATAAGATAGAGCAGCTGCGTGATCGCCGGAGCCCAGACCGTCTGCATCTGGACCTTGAAGAACCGGCGCACCTCCTTGATATAGAGGGTTCGAAGGCCTCCCCAATTGACTCCCTTGAGCACCGGATCGCCGGGTGCGAAGCGCACCCAATTGCTGGCCCGAGGGTTAATGGGGTCGTTCACGGGGAAGGCGCCTATCGGCTGGTGACCAGCCGGGCAAGTTTGGAAGCGAGAGATTTAAGAATGTCCTGGACCGAAGAGCGCATCGAGCGCCTGAAGAAGATGTGGCACGACGGCGCCACCGCCAGCCAGATCGCCGACGAGCTCGGCGGAGTCAGCCGCAATGCGGTGATCGGAAAGGCTCACCGTCTGGGGCTCGAGCAGCGCCCGTCGCCCGTGAAGCCGGGCGAGGAGAAGGAAGCAAAGAAGGCCGCACCGGCGCCTGCAGCTCCAAAGGCTGCTGCGCCCAAGGCCGAAGTTCCACGCCCCGCGGCTGCAGCGCCGGCCGCTTCCGCCGCAAGCACGGGCCAGCCGTCACCCCAGCAGCACCGCCCCGGCGGCGGGGAGATCCAGTACCGCTCGATCGGTCCGGGCGGTTTCGTCCGTCAGGGACCCGGCGACCAGCAAGCGCCCATCCCGCCGGCTCCGCCGCGCCGCCTTGTTCCGGCCAAGCCGAGCCCGGAGGTAGCCGACAAAACCGGCTTGCTCGATTTGAACGACCGCATCTGCAAATGGCCGATGGGTCACCCGGGCGAGCCCGACTTCCACTTCTGCGGCGAGCAGGCGAACCCCGGATTCCCCTATTGCGTCGCACATTGCGGAGTCGCCTACCAGGCGCAGCTCCCGCGACGCGACCGCCGGCCTCCGCCGCCGCTTCCGTTCGGCGGACCGCGCGTCCGTTAACGCGCCGTCCCTGGCCGGCAGTTGTAAGGCGCCCGCACCACCGGCGGGCGCTTGACGCCATCGTTGTCGAGCTTCGCCTGCAACATGGGAAAGCGGCTCGCGTCGAAGTCGGGATAGACCATGTATTGCGCGAGCGTCTCCAGCCGGTCGGGCTGCGCCAGCGGCTTGATCTGCGCATAGGCGCGGGCCTCATCGCCGGCGATCATCCAGGCCTGCCAGCGCCCTGACGTTGACGTGCGCTTGTCCGAATCCAGCCTGTTCGCGATCGCGAGCGCCCCTACCCCGCCATCTGCGCAAGCCTGACGAAGTTCGGCGAGCAGCTTGTTCTCATCCGGCAGTGAGCTCTGCTTCAGGCGCTCGATCAGCGGTCTCGCCTCGTCGCGATAGCCGCCCCACAGCAACGCTCGGTGGGCCTGATACTGGATCAACGCCACCCCTGGCTGCATCGCGAGCTGCTGGCGCGCCCGCTTCACCGCATTGTCCGTGTCGAGTGCCAACACGGAGGCGGTCAGTGCTCGTGACAAGGGCATGCCGCTTTCGACCGACTGGTCGTGGATCCGCCTTGCGGCC
>Ga0207711_10005038_pt1 | contig 11203 bp, 9 predicted proteins | sample KBSS34metaG_FD_184401 | JGI IMG/M metagenome (GOLD analysis project Ga0207711, IMG submission 184401) | Switchgrass rhizosphere microbial communities from Kellogg Biological Station, Michigan, USA - KBS S3-4 metaG (SPAdes) (version 2) | ecosystem: Host-associated > Plants > Roots > Rhizosphere >...
TTGCTCTGCGATCTGTTGGCTTGTGGCTGTGGGTGCGTTTGCCTTTGCACCCAAGGCTTGCTCGATGGACGCGAGCGCAGCATCGTATGTGGCGCGGTCGGGACGCGGTGCGCCGACGGGCGGCATCGTGCCTGCCTGGAGTTGGCGATAAGCTCGAGTCCATGTATCACCCTGCTCGGTAATGCTTGTCGTGTCGAACTGATCCAGCAAAACGCCGGAAGGGGAGCGCATGCTGCCGTTGTGACAACTGGAGCAATAGGTCTCAACAACGCCCGGCAGGTTCGATTTCGCCGTCTGTCCACCCCTTACGGAAAGGCTGGCGGCAAAGAGGCCCGCAAGAATGACCAACAATGATGCAACACGCATGAAGTCCCTCCTCCTGAACGCGTCGACGTTAACGCATGAGGAAGGGAACAGTTTTCATACGGATGTTCGACTACTGCAAAATTTTTGTCTTGTCGAACCATCGGCACACCTGGCGGTCAGCCAGGTTATGTTAGTGTCCTGCCGAAATCCGGCGAGCAAAACCTCAGAAGTCCAGCCGCACCGTCGCCTGGAACTGGCGGGGCGCTGTCAGGTTCTTCGCGGCAATCTGTCCAAAGGCGCCGAACGCCTGGAACGGATTAACCGGATTCAACGAGAGGTTCGTGCCGAGTCCGTTGCCCGGGCACTGTACGGGAGCGCAAGGCGTCGGGTGATTGAAGATATTTGTCGCATCGAATCGGAACTGCAGTCTCTTGCTCTCATCAATCTTAAAAGCCTTACTGAGCGATGCGTCGAGATTCCAAAGGCCAGGTCCCTCGATCGTGCTCACGCCGAGATTGCCGCGGGTACCGGGCTGTGTGTTCTGAAGCACAAGAGCCGGGTTGCCGCCGCTGGCGTCCGGCACCGCCACCGCCTGAAGCAATGCCTGGCAGCGAGCGCGAAGCGATTGGCCGGCGCCGGCTGATGTGGTGACACCATTGCATTGAGGATCCGGAACGCGAAGGAAGTTGATCCCCGGGAAATAGCTGCCGGCTACGCCGCCTTTCTTCCATTCCACTTCACCCGCACCATCGAAATTTCCGAAGATGTTGGTTCCAAGCGGAGTAATGTCCGCCGGTGCGACCGACGTTGCGAAGGTGAACGGACTAAAGTTCGAACTGCTGCGGCTTTCGTACAAACCGCTGCGGCCAACAACTGTCATTGGCAACCCGGTGCTCACGCTGAAAATGGCGCTTACCTGCCAGTCTTCGATGAGACGCGCGACCCATCCCGAACTGTTTCCGAAGAACAGCTTGTTAGACCCAAAAGGCAGTCCTGCTGTAGCGTGACCGCGGTAGTCGAGTGTGCGATGCTGGCTCAGCACGCCGTAGTCCTGGTTCCTCCGATCCATGGAGTAGTACGAAACAAGACCGGTTCCCTGGAGACTAAACATGTTTGGTGCGGCCGGAGAGCCCAGCAGTCGGCTCCAGGTCATCGTGCCCTGATAGCTGAATCCTGCAGTTGGCCTCAGTGTGAACTGTGCCTGGAAGGAGTGATAGTTGGACTTATTGCGTTCGAGACGATGTTCAGATTTCCAAACTGCGGGTTGGCAATGACGAAGTTGTCCGGCACGCCATATGCCAATGGGGAGGCAAAGAGGATAAAGACGATCAAGGCAACGCGCGACATTGAAACTAGGGCGAGTATACACTCGCCGGTATCGGCTAAGTTTCGCCTCTATCTCAGTACGCGAGCGTACACTCATTTACGACCGTTGTGCTCTATGCTCTCGCATTCTGGAAGTCTAGCGACCGCGTTGGAGCCTTGGTTATGCAGTGTCGTGAGAGAACTGCCCTCCTGAAAATCTATCGAGAACGCGTTAGAGCTTTCTCGAACGCGGTTGAATCACTGAAGAAAGACCGAGCCGCACTTTCGCCAGGCGAGTTCATGCAGCGCTGGAACTTTGCAGATTTCGCGCGCGAGGCGTGCAGCGTGGCTCAACGCCGTGTGTGTAGCCACGTGGCTGTTCATGGATGCACTTTCGACACGAACGACACGACACAGCGGATGGTGGCCTAAGAACCGGCTTTTTGTTTCGGCTCTATTGTCTTCTCTACTTAAGCTCTTCACATCTACCGCCCGCGCACTTCGTCCTACTCACCACTGCACGTGCTACAATTCAGATAATGTCGCATCTCTCGCAACAAAACCCCTTCAGGCTCTGGCGTTGGCGACTCCACAGCTAACGCGGATGCCGAAACTTCTGTAGAACAAATCTCGAACGAAAAAGGCGGCTCTGGGTTTACCTGGTCTTGGCAAGCAGGAGGACTCTGGCCGATAAACGCATGGAACAATCATCCAACGATACCTCAAAGTCTCACTATTCATTTGGAGACAACCAGCTCGCCGCACTGCGGCTCGAATACCTAGCGGCTGCGTTTGATCCATCGTCTCGACGTTTTCTGCAACTCAAAAAGCCTGGCGAGGTGGAATTGGTCCTGGATCTGGGCAGCGGCATTGGCGCGACGACGGCTCTTTTGCGTGACGTCACGAACGCACGCGGTGTTGTGGGCTACGAACGTTCCGCAAAGTTTCTGGCTATCGCTCGACTCCAGTATCCCGAGCTTACATTTCGTGAAATCGACGTCCTGTCTCCGGTATATCCGGATCGGGAAGCAGATCTAATCTATTGCCGTTTCCTGCTTACCCACATTCATCGGCCAGCGGACGTTCTGATCACGAGTGTCCAACACCTTCGTCCAGGTGGCCGATTGCTGCTTGAGGAGACCGCTGCTCTGTTTTCGCCGGTGCCGGCGCTCTCACGCTACTACGATCTTGTCGAACAACTGCAGGCGCACCACGGGCAGGAGACATTAATCGGAAAAAGGCTGGGAGATATTGCCGCCGGCGTTGCGGGTGCACGCGCGACCTCGGCCTTGCAGGAGATTCCCATTCCGGCAGCGGTCATGGCCCGGCTCCACGCGATGAATCTTGCGACGTGGAAGGCCGATCCTTTCATGATGGAGGCCCATGGCCTGCGCGCTCTTGAAGATCTTGAAAGCGAGTTGAAGGCGATAGCCGCAAGGTCAGACTTTCCCGAAGGGCAATGTGTAATGGCGCAGGTGTGTATAGAGCGAATGTAGTTCGTAATAACGCATTTTTCTTCGTAGTTGTGCGAGGGCTGCAAGGATGCCGTCACTCGCGGCTAAACGTTCATGTCAGTAAGTCGGTAAGCATTTTCGTCTTTACGTTTCGTGACTGGTATCCTTTTACGGTTCGTGTTGTGGCGTTCATCGCCGCCTGACATCTCACACACTATGTCAACACTCTCAAAGAGCGTTAACTGTAGGTTTCTTCTGTTCATATCGATCTTCGCAACAGTTCCTGGATGCACGGGTTCGCCGCCACAAACCCCCTTGCCGTCCGAGCGTCCACTGAAATGGTCCGACGTGAAGGTCAGCCAAGGGGAAGATCCACATGCTTACGGAATAGACATCGAACTGTTCAAACATGATGCGAGTTGGAGCGGCTTTATCAGCGAATTCGTAGGGCCGGGATTTGATCCGCCAACTGGAAAACTGAACGACCTCCGGGTCGATGAGAAAGCGGGCGCTATTTCGTTTTCCGCGAAGTTGTCGGTAGGCGTTGTTCAATTGCCGGGCAGCAAGGAGTGGACACCGGCCAAGAACCTCTACGAATTCAAAGGAAGCATCAACAAGGATGCCATATCGGGAGCGTTGACTCGAAAGAGGATCGATGATGAGACCGTCACTCCCGAGAGAGAGAATCTGGCCTTGAAGCAGGAAGACCCCGACGCGAATGCCCCTGCCGTTTCTTATGAGCAGTGGAACAAGACCTGGGAGCAAATCCTGAAGGTTCGAGGTCCAAAGTAAGAGAGTGGGGGAACAGGCGGAATTCCTGGCGCGTGCGGTTTCGGTAAGTTGAACTGGGAGGCAGGGATTTTGGCTCCAGCTTCCGATTGACCGAGTCGGCAATGAGTCCCCGATTGATGAAGAAGGCTGGGGACACAGCTTGTCTATTAAAATCGGATTTTGCCCGAATTCGAGTCTAAAATGTCTGTCGAAAAAAGAGCAGTTGCATGGAGCCCTTGGAGGTTTGGTGTTTTAGGTCGCCGAGCCCCTAGCAGGCGTTTGAGGACTGCGGCCCACGCAAGCCCAATATAAGTTGGTTTCTTCTGTGAACCATGGCAATCAAACTTTTCATTAGTCACTCATCCGCCGATGAGGTGCTGGCCTCCGCCCTCGTAGATTGCATTCTCGCAAGCGTTTCGATTGAGGAAGACGAGGTCCGATGTACTTCGGTCGCAGGATATCGGCTGCCAGTGGGGAGTGACTTCACGGCAGCATTAAAAGACGATATAGGCATCTCCTCTGTAGTTATCGGTCTTCTGACACAGAAATCTGTTACATCAGGCTGGGTACTGTTTGAACTTGGCGCGACTTGGGGGAGTGGGAAACACCTGATGCCGTTGCTTTCCGGGGAAGTGGATATTAAGGCGCTTCCGGGTCCGCTTGCAAGCCGCCATGTAGCGCGATTGTCTGATGTAAATGACCTTGCCCAATTTCTTTCCGAACTTGCGGCCATTCTTGAAAGGCCAATGAAATCGCCCACAAGGGTCACACGAGCTATCAACAGCATGACAAAAGCTCATGCGCTGTATCTGCGTGAGCATCTCCCTGTTGTTGCTCAACCAAGTACCCCTTCCTGGCCCAAACCGCCTATCTCCGTTAACATTTCACGAGAGGCGGTGCGTTTTGGGATCACACTCGGATGGCAACTTGCGAGGTATGAATTCGCTTACGATTCATCCTTCCCAGAGGCTAAAGCGATCGCGCCATCGCTAGCTGGCGAAATCGACCGCGCTCTCAAGCGAGACGGCTTCCCTGATGAAGTGTCGACTTTGAATTATCATGATTTAGTCCAATCAATCCTTTCGTACTACTCCACAACTTCGATAGGTAAGCACGCGGCGATCTTGTTGGGCATTGCATCATTGCGGACAACGCTTGTTGGCGCATCTTCCAACGAACAAACCAACGAAGAAATGAAACGTCTTGCGTATAGCGCCCTAGCCGATGCCGATCCGTCCGCGTTGCCAAACAAAGAGGTGCTCTTCCAGGAGTTGCTGCGACACAAGCCACAATCGATCACTGAGGTCTTGAACCTTGTCGACGGTGGTGCATCACTAGGCAAGCCAACCTAACGCCATTGAAGCCAGCTTCGGCTGGAGGGTCAACTGCACTCAGGCTCCCCTTCGCTGATAAGTCGCAACTATAAGGAGTGAATTCAGGCACGATCTCGATCGCGGGATGAAGTCTAAAGGGCATCATGAACTTCATCTGACGTAATGTTCACCGATCCCCATTGGCCGAGACCATCCGAAGGGCGGAACAGCGCCGGCGAGGTCAGTTGGTCGTATGGCTAATCCAAAGCCTACCGAACGCCCGCCGGTCGTAAACGGGCTCTAAATCATTGTCGTATCGGGAACTGGGAGGCAGGGATTCGAACCCCGATAAGCAGATCCAGAGTCTGCGGTCCTACCGTTGGACGACCTCCCAACAAACGAGCGCAAAAAAGCCTAACAGAAACACAAGGTGTAGGACAATATCCTGGTCATGTCTGGGAAGTTGATTCGGGACGCCGTCCACGGGGATATCCAACTCGGATCCCTGGAAATCGAGATCATCGACACCCCGGAATTCCAGCGTTTGCGTGGGATTAAGCAGCTCGGCACCGCGAACTTCGTCTTCCCGTCGGCCCTGCATACCCGTTTTGAGCATTCCCTCGGGACATCCTGGATGGCTCAGCGCATGATCGATTCCGTGCGCCGCGGCTATAACCTGCCAGATGAAGATGCGCAATTGATTCGAGTTACTGCGCTTTTGCACGACATCACGCATATTCCTTTCGGCCATACTCTCGAAGATGAACGCCGCGTGCTTCCGCGACACGACAAGGACATCGATCGCGTCCGTTACTTTCTGGAAGAGGGAAACATCGGCCGAATCCTGGAGCGGGAGGGTATCCAGCGTCAGGTCGTCGAAGCCCTGACGCAGGGAGGCTCTCTGGTCGCCGACATTGCCGGAGGCCCGATCAGCGCCGACCTCCTGGATTATCTGCGCCGCGACACCTATTTCTGCGGACTGTCGCAATACTACGACGCGCGCATCTTTGAATCATTCATTGTGGAGAATGGCCGGCTGGTGATGAACCTCGAGAAACGAGGTGTCCTGCGCCGCGATGCACTCTCCGAACTGGTGAACCTTCTTCGCATTCGGTACACGCTTTCCGAGCGGGTCTACTACCATCACACCAAAATTGCGTCCGGAGCCATGCTCTGCAAGGCCGTCGAGCTTGCGCTTCAGGAGGGATTCGAGATCGAAGAGCTGCGTTCTCTGAAAGACGACACGTTGCAGCTCGTGCTGACGCAGCGATTCGCGGCACACCCGGGCATCGTTCATCTGATCGATTGTCTTCAGCGACGGCAACTCTATAAGGCGTGTTTTACCCTCACGGTGGACATTGGCGAGGAATTCCGCAGCATCATCGTTGATCGCTTTCACTTCGACGCCGATCTGAGAGAGGAGGCCGAAGAAGCTCTCGCGTCGGCTGTGGGTCTCTTGCCCGATCAGGTCATTATTTACTGTCCATCCTTTGGGATGGCGTTGCCGGAGGCCGATGTTCCGGTCCGCATGGAGCATGGCCAGGTCCTTCCATTGTCAGGCAGTAACAATGAAGAAATCCGTATACTGAAAGAGAAGCATAAGGCACTCTGGAAGTTCTTTGTGCTGATCGATCGAGCCGCGTTGGACAAAAGCGACGCGCTGGCCCGGGCGGCCACAGAATTTTCGGGGATTGGCGGGAATCGGCTTACTTCATGATTGCTTCCATGTTTTTCTTTCTGTTTTCCCAACTTGGCGTTGGGATGATGCTGGCACTTTTGTTTATTTCCCCACGCAGAATCGGTAACGGCTTCTTCAAATTTGCGAGCCTGACGGCCGCGATCCTGATGGGCGTGACACTCGGTTTCAACTTCATATTTCCATCGCTGTACCGCGATAGTCACGGGCCGGAGATTCTTTTATTGGTGTCCGTGATTCTCACGATTCTGTACAACCGCGTCGTCAACCTCGACAAGTTCGCTCCAGCGCTGTTGCTGTTGATTGGAGCGACGGCGACAGGGCTCGTATCCATCGCGTGGGATTCGCTTGCGTTTACCGGGTTGCTGCACGTCGCGGGCTGGGAGCACTGGATGCTCGCGTTCAATCACTTCGCTGCGACGGCGCTGCTGGGCTCCGTGCTACTGGCGATGGTGTTCGGACATTGGTATCTCGTGATTCCGAGGCTTTCCATCGAGCATCTGATGAAGCTCACCAAGGTTCTGATGGGAGCGATTCTTTTGAGAATGGTCACAGTGGTGGCAACGTTTGCGCTAATTAAACTGGAGCCGTCAATGTCGTTGTGGAATTTATTCTCCGCATTGATGGTCACGATGAACTGGGGGATTTTTTTCTGGCCGCGAATCTTGTTAGGGATCGTGGCGCCCATCGTGTTGGCCGTGATGATTCACAGCACCGTACAGATCCGGCATACCCAGGCCGCAACGGGCTTGCTGTACGTGGCTGTCGTCACGCTGCTGTTTGGAGAGTTCTTTTCGAAGTTCCTGTTGTTTGCCGCGAAGCTGCCGTTTTGAGCGGGGCCGGGTTTACCCTTTAATTCCCGGCCGTCGTTGGTGGCTCTCCCGGCTTGTTGAGCAGCAGAGTAATGTCTTTCTCCATCTGCTCTATTTTGCCCGTGGTTACACCGAACCATCTGCGGTAGATCTTCCAATCCTTCCCGACGAGGAATGTTGTGGGAAAGCCAGGGTGTCCGCCGAAACCGACGTCTACGGCATCCGTCGCCATAGTCACCGGGTATGTCATTTTGTATTCCTTAACGAAGTCCTTCGTGTCGTCCAGTGTGGACTCAAACGTCACGCCAACCCATTCGACGTCCAGGCCCTTCAACTTTTCCCGCAGCGCGAGGTATTCCGGGATCTCTTTCTTACACGGCACGCACCAGGTCGCCCAGAAGTCCACGACGACAACTTTTCCTTTCAGGTCGTCGGACTTCAACTGTCCGCCCAATACATTCTTGAGCGTAAACTCGGGCGCCTTTCCTAGGACAACGAGAGGTTTATTGGACTTGCTGGTGTTGACGCACCCTGAAACCATGAGGGCGGCCGCGAGAGCCGCAACAAGGATCTTCATAGTGAGTTAGTATAATCGGGTTCGCATGAAACCGCGTAAAGAGTTCCAGGCACTGCTAGTCCGTAAGAAACTGAAGAAGACCTCCCAGCGGGAGTTCATCTGGCAGTTTTTGATGGATTCGAAAGGGCACCCCTCCGTTGAGGAGATCCGCGACCACCTTCTTGAGAAAGGGCATCGTGTTGGAATCGCGACCATTTATCGCACTCTAAAGATTCTGCTCGGGGCGGGTATGATCCGGCAGTCGAAGCTTGGGAGTATGACGCGCTACGAGGCGGTGGTGAAAGAGCCGAATCACCTGCACTTTGTCTGCAACTCCTGCCAGCGCACGGTGGAGTTTCCATCGTCCGAAATCGAAAGTCTGCTGCGTCGCGTGACCGCCGAGCATGGCTTCACGGAGCGCTACAGCCGGTACACGATTTTCGGCTTGTGCAAGGCATGCCAGAAAAAGCAGGAGAAGGCGTCAAACATGTCCGAACGCATGCGCCTTGAAAAGACTGCGGTCCGCGATGCCCTGGAACTGACACTCGTTATCGAGCGGCTTGGCCTCACGTTTTACACAAACGCATCCAAAAAGACGAAGAATGACCGCGGCCGGATGATGTTTCAACGCCTCGCCGCTGAAGAATCCGATCACCTGCGACGGCTTCAGGCGGAACATCGCACCCTCCTTGAAGAGAATCAATGGCTGCGGCGCGAGCCCGCCCGCCTGCCGGTCAGCAGGAAAATCGCGCAGGAACTCTTTCCGCAAAAGGAGTTGCTCCGGCTTCAGGTCACCGATGAGATGACCGAACTCCAGGCGCTGGATCTCGCCATGGATCTGGAGCGGCGCTCGCACGAGTTTTTCGAAGCATTCGCCATGCAACTCACCGATCCAAATGGACGCAAGGCCTTTCTCGATTTTGCGAAGGCCGAAGAAGCTCACCTTGAAGAACTGCAGGCGGAGTACGACGCCGCAGGCGGAAGAGGAAGGTAGCGGCTGCTCGAACGCTGGTTCCATCTTTCCGCGAATGGCACGACGGTGCGGGCCGAGGTCCTGGCCGGCCTGACAACGTTTATGACGATGTCGTACATCCTTTTCGTGCAGCCCGCCGTGCTCTCTTCCACCGGTATGGATTTCCAGGCGGTGCTCGCGTCGACCTGCCTCGTCAGTGCGATCGGCACACTGATGATGGCGTTTCTGGCGAACTATCCCATCGCGGTCGCGCCGGCAATGGGCCACAACTTTTTCTTCGCGTTCACCGTGGTTGCGGGAATGGGTTTTAAGTGGCAGGTCGCGCTGGGCGCGGTATTTCTCTCCGGCGTTGCGTTTCTTGTGATGTCGATCTGGGGTGTGCGCGAGTTGTTGATGCGTGCAATCCCGGACTCGTTGAAGCACGCGATTGCCGTGGGCATCGGTCTGTTGATCACGCTAGTCGGACTCGAGTGGGGCGGTTGGGTTCAGAACAATCCGGCAACATTTGTTGCACTGGGGAATTTACGTCAGCCGGCGGTGTGGATGTCGGGCGCGGGAATCCTCGTCACACTGGTGCTGCTGATTCGAAAGTGGCGTGGCGCAATTCTTTGCGGGATATTCACAAGCACCGTGCTTGGCCTGGCATTGGGCGTCGTGAAGTTTCACGGATTTGTCAGCGCGCCGCCGTCGATTGCTCCCATTGCATTGAAGCTGGATATCTGGGGCGCGCTCTCGCTGGGCGCTGTTCCGGTCATCTTCATCTTCTTCTTCCTCGATCTGTTCGACAGCATTGGATCTCTGATCGGCATAGCAGAGCAGGGCGGTTTCATGCGGAGCGGGGAACTGCCTCGCGCGCGAGAAGCGCTTCTGGCGGACGCAGTCGCAACCTGCAGCGCCGGACTTCTCGGAAATTCCACTGCCGTCAGCTATATCGAAAGCGCTGCCGGAGTTGCCGAGGGAGCGAAGACGGGGCTGGCCGCCGCCGTTGCCGGCCTTCTGATGTTATCGGGGCTTTTCCTATCCCCACTGGCTCGGATGATCGGAGAAGGTTATGCGGTGTCGCCGTCACTAACCCTTTATCCGACCGTGGCTCCCGCGCTGGTTGTGGTGGGCTCTTTCATGATGCGGAATGTGGGAAAAATTGCCTGGAAAGAGCCTCAAGAATATCTTCCGGCCTTCCTTACTATCGTGCTGATTCCATTTACATTTAGTATTACGGATGGGATAGCGTTCGGGTTCATCTCCTATGTCGTGTTGAGCCTCGTTTCCGGCCAATTCCGCAAGGTCCATTGGCTTATGGTCCTATTCACCATCCTCTTTATAGTGCGCTATGTTGCGCTTCGCAGCGTCTAAGACCTCGCAGTAAACTTTGGTCGAGGGTGGTTCCCAAGCACCGACAATGCACATCCGACGCCTGTTGCTGTTTCTTCTGATTCTGGGCTGCCTGTCTGCGCAAATGCTGCTCGCTGCGGACCCGCAGCACACGTACGCCGACGGCACCAATCATCTTTACAGTCTCGACTTTGCCGCGGCAGAAGCGTCGTTCCTTTCCCTGACGCGCGAGTATCCCGATAATCCTGACTATTGGAACGCCTTAGCTTCCACCTACTGGCTCAGAACGCTCTACAACCAGCAGAAGCTCAACATGGAAAGCTTCTCCGGAAAGGATCGCTTCGGTTCGATGGATTCAAAGGACACGGTCAGCGAAGAGGAAGAAAAACAGCTTCGCGACACAATCGACAAAGCGATTGCCGCCGCCGACGCAATGCTGAAGAAGGATCCTAAGAATACGCGCGCCCTATACGCGAAGGGCGCCAGCTACGCGACGCTTGCCAGCTTTGAAGCGACTATCCAGCGATCGTGGCTTTCCGCAGCGCGCAAGGCAAAGACGGCTCGGAACCTTCACCGCGAAGTTCTCAAATTGGATCCGAACTTCAATGACGCGCGGACAACTGTCGGGATTTACAACTACGCGGTCGGGAGCCTGTCCTGGGGGGCCCGCGTACTTGTGAGCATG
>Ga0207711_10005047_pt1 | contig 11192 bp, 8 predicted proteins | sample KBSS34metaG_FD_184401 | JGI IMG/M metagenome (GOLD analysis project Ga0207711, IMG submission 184401) | Switchgrass rhizosphere microbial communities from Kellogg Biological Station, Michigan, USA - KBS S3-4 metaG (SPAdes) (version 2) | ecosystem: Host-associated > Plants > Roots > Rhizosphere >...
AACGAGTGACACGGTTGGAGGAGTGCGTATAGAACTGCAGGCCGCGGCGATGAAGGCGTTGAAGGAAGCCGTCGCAGAAGCCGGCAAGAACGGTACGAGCATTACGCCCCGGGGCGCGGATGCTGCCAGACGGGTTTATGGCGACACTGTCGATTTGTGGAAGAGCCGTGTCGATCCGGGCCTGGCCCATTGGGCGGATCTGAAAAGGATCGCACCGGCGGATGTTCAGCGGATCAAGGCGCTCTCGCCCTACGATCAGGTGCCGGAAATATTCAAGCTCGAATCTCAAGGGATGTATTTTTCCAAAGACCTTTCGAAGCCGATCATATACTCGGTCGCTCCGCCCGGGGCGTCTCAACATTTGTCGATGCTCGCACTCGACGTTTCCGAATATGCGAATCCAAAGGCGAGGGAGATCCTGGCAAAGCATGGTTGGTTTCAAACTGTCGTCTCAGATCTTCCGCACTTCACATATCTGGGCATCGCAGAAAGCGACCTGCCAAAACTCGGTTTGAAAAAAGTTACCGACAGCGGACAAACGTTTTGGGTGCCTGACATTTAGAATTCTCAACCTCCAAGCCAATAAAAATTGAGGGCGATTTTTGCAATTTTTTGCAGAAAGGCGTCTGCCTGTTTCCACGGCCACTCCGAGCCCGATGTCTACTCTACATACGATAAAGCTGCAAGCCAATATCAATTCTTACGCTATTTACGAGTTTTATGATTTTTACGCTTTTTATGATTTTAATGGCTTCGAGCGAAGTCCATGATTCTGAGGCACGTGCGTAAATTTAGCAGTCAGTTTTCGGCGTTGACGAGATAGTCCTTGCCGGCTGGGTCAGCAGCGGGGATTTTCGTCATCATCGATCTAAATTTATCATCTCTGTAAACAATAGCGGCACGGTACATAAGTGGAAACAACTCTTGGGGCGGCCACTCGCCGAGCTGCTGGTATTTCCATTTTTCACCGATGCTGAAGGGATAGAGAAAATCGATGGCTTTGCGGATGCCGCGTCCGTCTTTGGTCTCAAAATTCCAGAGATCAACGCCAACGTTCTCGCCGAGCTGCGCGAGGTCCATCAGGCCGGAAAGGTTCATGATGCTGTAGCTCCAGGCTTTTGTGCGCGCAAGTTCAAGAGGCTGGCTGCCGTCCGGCTCGATCTGCAGCGCGACGCGCTTCTGTTTTGCGGTTTCGAGGATCGACCTGGCAAGCTCAGGTTTTCCCACGAACAACGCGAACGACGCGGTCTGCACATCATAAAAAGTGCCGTGGTTGTTCGTGGCCGCACTTTCGTCCTTGCCATTCTTGCTCTCCCGCATCCAGGCGAGAAATTTCGAGAACCAATCAACAATTCCCTGCCTGTCCTTTTCCGTGAAAGACTTTGAGCCATCGAGCAATCCAACATAATCGACCAAGCGAGTGAGCCCGCGGGTTTCGATCAGCCCGATTCCTCGTCCTGTATTAATGCCCGGTGTTCCCTGCGCGTACTGAAGATTCGGATTCATTCTGGTTGCGGGATCGAGAAACCAAGCGCGTAGGAGTTCGGCGGCCTTCCCAGCATAGGCCTCGTCGCCTTTGAAATAATACGCAAGCGAAAGAGATCCGACCGCCCCGACCATCTTATCCATATTGGAATGATCGGTGATCTTGTTGATCTCCGGATTTCGTTCCCCGTCCTTGCGAATATATGGGAGTCCGTCTTTCTTCGTTGGGTCGGGCCAGAAATACGGGGCCTGACTCATGTAGTCGTGCTTGTCGCCGCTCGGAGGCGTAACGGTTTTGCTGGTGACGGAATAGGTGGCGCCGGCCAAGGCCTTCTTTGCCGCATTTTCGATGCTTGCCAAAGCTACCTGATATTGCTTGTCGTTTGACCGGATACCTTTTTTGACCTGTTCGAGCTTTGCCGCGTTCATCAGAAACACACGGGGAGTTGCAGCCGGTTTTGCCAGGGCGATCGAAGGATTGGATCCGAAAAAAAGACCAGCGACCAGGCATGAAACAACTAAGCACGTTTGGCGATCCATATTGTAAGAATCGTATAAGGTTTGCCGAGAAATTTAAAACGAGCACAGCGCCGCCGAGCTTTCTACAAACTTTTTAGGGATCTTGATGCAGGTCCAAGGGAATCATCGGGGCAAAGAGTAATAGAGAGAATGATGACGTTTTGCCGGCAAACGGAAAGATCCTTATGCAGGGTTCTCGACTGCTCGCCGCCTTTCGTTTTCAGAGCTCTCCGCATATTTTTCAACATCCTTTTCAAGGAAGTAGTTGAGAAAGGTGCGGATCACGGCGATGGACCCGAGATGTCCAAGCTGTTCCCAAGTAGGCTGATCGCCGGAACGTATAATGTCTACCCCGAGTTCAAATTCAAGGCCGATAAGGAGCCCTGTACACCGAGGTGTACCCATGCCTCTTTTCGGCCTGAAAGTGGTTTTTTTCGGGATCAGCTTGCCACCGACCAAAGGGTTGATGACAGCCCGGACGCCGCCGCATGCTATGACAAGGACAGCAACTGTCTCCAATGCAGCGCGATGTATCGCGCCACGACTCTAAAGATGTCTTCCTTAGCCGCTCTCCGAGGGTGGATTGTCGCCCGAGAACCTAAAGGGATCTCCTGCTGCGCGTCCTAGAATTCAAGTTTCACCTTGGCTAACTTGGCGATGCGATTAAGGTCAGTTCTAACTGTCACCCAGTCGGTTGTTACCGTCTCGTTCAACGGGTGATTTTTTAAAAAAGTATTTATGGTTTTCGCCCTGGCAACGACCTCGTGCGCCGCCACACGATGGTCCTGCTCCTTTTCATAGTCCTTCTTTAGACGATCAGTAGATTCCTCGAATGCCTTTACGTAGCCGTTGATTTCGTCTTCCGTGTTAGTGCCGTTCAGAGGACTCGAATCCAAAGCCTTATTAAGCTCTTTGCTAAAGCGGTCCGTATCGTCCTCCAACTGCTTCAAGAGCTGATGCATGTCTTCATCCTGTGCCTTTATCCGTGGTACCGAAAGAACCAGGACGACGACAAAAATGCCAGTTAAAGCTGTAAGTACGTGTTTCATTTCATTCCTCCCTTTTTTGTGTGTTCGAATAAAGTTAGCCGCTGCTTTTCATGCTGACGGCCTAAGTTACGCAGCGAAATCCCAGATGACACGTTGAGTGTCAACAGCCTGCACCATCCTCGCTGCGGGACGGTGGCGGCGGCAATAGTTTGGAACGCAAAGATGCGGCGCGCCCTTAATAACGCGCCGCGGGACCTTGATGTCTGGAGTGTTGGGATCATAGATATTTTCACGATAGAGATTCCCTATCACCGCATTCCTCCTTTCATCGAAGCGTATTCCTCCATGTCGTACGTCAGGTCACCGGCGGCATTTTTGAGTCGGGAAAAAAGCTCTCGCACGCCGCCCGCGCAGATAAAATCCTTGTTGGGCCACTTGAAATAGCCCATGCAATGATCCACAAACTCGCAATGAGAGCACTCGCGACGCTCCTTAATCAGCGATTGGTGAAAGTCTGTAACGAATGAATCAAGCCGTTTTCCAGGATAGGGGCGTGCTTCGAGAAATCGAGGCGAAATGATCTCTTGTCCCTGGGAGGTTACGTATCTATACTTCGCGGGATCCTCTTCCTGAATCGCCCAAAGATTTTCATCCGTGTGGCGGAAAATTGCCTGCATAGTGCTCTGATAAAACTCGACGGGCTGAGCGGCTGCAGATTTTTCCAGGTATATTTTCAACGATTCAAGCATCTGAGCGATCTCGTCACTCCGCGGCTGGCCAACAGTTAGCCGCACAGCGAATTGCAGCGATATGGCGGCTTTTATGGCATCGGCCAAGCCTCGACGGACCGGAATTGAGACTCTTACAGGATGTTTATTGAGGAGTTTTGCGTGATTGTGAAGCCGTGCGAGCTCGACCTCCGGTTCGTACATTACCAAGTCGATCGGAACACCTTCCCCCCAGGCCGCCAACGCAGTCGCATCGGCCGCAAGTGTAAGGATTTGGACGAAATGCAGGTTCTCAAGCCCTCGCCCCGATAGACTGCTAACGAGTTTGGCAGGATCGTATGCGCGGACGATGATCCGCCGGCCGCGGTATCCTTCGATAAGTTCCGCGGGAATGTTATAAATTATCGAATCTGTAGGCATAATTCTTTCGGCGAGCGATTTCGTCCACTCTCTTGTATTTACCAGCTTCGACGATCTACTCAGGAACCGCCCCCGGCGTTTACCCAGGAACTCACATTTTCTAGTGTTTACTACGAAGACCTACCATTTGCGAACATTGCGCAACTGCAGTGGGCTGACGCCATAATTCTCTATCTGGATAGTTTTTCCTTTGATCAATTTGATCTTGGAAGCATAGATCATCGTTCCCGTGCCTCGTTCCTTTCCCTTGCTATTAGGTTTGAGTACGATCTGAATAACTCCAAAGTTGTAGTCCTGAGATCTGCTCCCCGCGTACATCTCAAACCCGCTTATAGGACGATCTGTGACGGCAATTATCTGGCGTCCGCCGCCACTAATGGGCCGTGACCGAATAAGCTTCAAATCGTAGAAACCCACCCTGCCCGTAAGCTGTATCTTTCCAATGCGCTTCACTTTTTCCAGACTCTTGAGCAAAGCGTCGTTACCGCCTTCGATCAGGGCGCCCGCGAGCAGATTTGCTTCCTGATTCGTCGAATATCTGTCGATGTACAGATCGAGGTTCATTGTGCTTCCCGCACCGACCATCCTCATCCCTGCGCCACTCGGGAGATAACCCAGGGCCGAAAATTTTTCGGACTGAGCGTAAACGCTCAGGGCCGCAACGCTGATCCACAACATAAGTAAAATTGGTTTGATCTTCATACGATCTCCTTCATCTCCAATTTCTTTTATTCATGTAGTTTCATTACCAATGATTCGACGCTACAGACACTCCACTCCCGGAAGTTGATAGACTCCGCTTACCACCTCATCGCCAGGGATATACATCCTCAATTTCAGCGAAAACTTTCCTTGCGGCGACGGAAGCCAGTTACTTTCTCTATCGAGACCTGGACTCTCCGCCTGCACATAGATCTCCAACGAGCCATCGATCTCGTATTTAAGGCGGCTCTTGCCATCGTTGGCTGCGGAACTTTCGCTACCGATGTTCGAGTGAATTGCCGAACCGCCGAGGGTAAGCGACCAGAAACCCTTCACCGGCGGCTCCTTACTTTTTGCAAAGCGCAAGAGATATCGCTTTGATCCGCTCAGCAACCGGCCTTGAAGGTCCGTTTTGCAGTCTGCATAAATGATCTCTTCGGCAGATCCCTGCGTCAGGCATTGAAAAGCGATCGCCGCGCGTTCCATATAGTTGGTTTCGCGAATGCTACGATTCAGATGCGTCAAGCGCCATCCATTCACTAACTCACCCATATTTTCCGAATACTGACTGATCTGGCTTCTGGCGACGGGAATCGCCCTTTTCAGGCCGGATCGGACAGCCGGGCTTAGCGATATAGCCCGAAAATCAAAGCCCGGGCCCAGCCCCAGATGCGCAAATAATGAGATCATGTCGTTTTCGCAGGCAGGTGGAGGATTGTCGTTCAAAACCCGGTTCGCGATCTCAAACCACTTCGATCCCGAGAGATCGGAACGCCGCGGAATGGGCGGCGGCAAAATAGAAAGGTCATTGCCGATTTCCTTTGAAAAGCGACTAAAGGGCGCGAGGGTGCTACGGTAATATATCTCGCGAGCGGTCGGGACCTCGTCCCGGTCGGCAACATACATCCGTCCCACCAACAAGTTTTGGGGTGTTAGCGATTGGATCCAGCTCAATCCTTTGGACAATTTGCCGCGCCAACCAGGTCCGACGATCGCGAAGATCCCCTCGCGACCCTGTGTCGCCCGCGTTCCGATATAGGCAAAGGAGTTTGCGTGTGCATCGATGAATTGGTAAGAGAAATAGCGGCTGTTAATATCCGGCGTGTAAAGCAAAACCGGTTCCTCGCTCAGGTCCAAAGCAGCCCCGCACATCACCACATGGTGATCTGAACATTCCTCGTGCGATATTTCTTCGCCCGATCGCGGACGCATTACGCGTAGTTGGTTCCATCCTTCTGCCAGCGACGGCTCGTCGGTTGCTTGGGGAAAGGCATACTGATCCAAAGCACACTCCATTTCGACACTCGGATACATATAAATAAAAGCCAGCACACCATGAGCGAACGCCTCGTTCTCGGTAAGCGTTCTATCGGTGCGCTCATCGATGTTGGCAAACGCGCGAAAGATCTGCTCGCATAATTCAGGATTTGCGGGAACCTCGCCAAAGAAATCCGCAAGGTTAAGCGGCCGCTTGCGCGCATGGGAGATCCGGCGAATACCGCTTAATCGGTAGGGAGCGTTTTTTTCTCTAACTGTTCGCATCATGTGAGAATTTCGATCTATGGCTGTAAGGGCCGGTGTCATCACGGATCCTCTTGGGTTCCGTTTTGTTGTCACGGTTCCTATGCTTCACTAAGCCGCTCCTTTTCAGCCTCATAAGTTCCGAGCCAGTTGAGATATGGCCCGACGACGATCGTGCTTACCAGTAAATAAAGGACTATCGCCGCGGCGGCGTTTTTCCGTTGTGCCTCGATCATATTTCCCGATGTAAGGGCTACAGCGATCGCGGGATGTCGGGATGCAGTCGCCAATGAAAGGACAGTACGGTCGGCAGGATCCTGCCCTCCAAGAAAATGTCCCGCTGTCACGCCGACCAATGCAAAGGCAATTAGAGCCATGATCGTTCCGTTTCCGACGAGCGACCACATTGGACCGAGCAGGCTAATAAGCATAGGCAAAAAGGCGACGATCAGTAGGAGAAAACCGATCCTTCCGATCCGGACGGCGTACCGGTCGGACAAAGCCCTGGCAAAGTGATGCATCGCGATCCCGATGACGAGAGGCAGGATCACCGTGATCAAGATCGCCTTCAGCACACCGAGTGCCGAAAAATGTTCTTGTCGTTGAAAGACTGAGTTAAAAATCCGAAAGATCACTGGGATAATGATCAGTGAAAGAAGCGCGGATGCGGCGAGCAATCCAAAAGCGAACGACCGCTGGCTGTCGGATGTGAGCGCCTGACTGCGAAGGATAGGGGGAACGGGGCAGCAGGCCAATGCGATAAGCGCGATCTCGACAACCGTGTCGAGCCTAAACAACACAACCACGATGCCCACAAATAGCGGCATCACCACGTTCATAGAGATGAGCGCTCGGATGAGCATCCCCGGCCGGCGAAACAAATACAGGAAATCAGCAACGCTGGACTGCATCCCGTAGCTAAGCACTGAGACAAAAATGCTGGCCTGCAATGCGATTACCAGGATCGCTGCTGCGTCCATCTACCCTCCATTCGAGAATCTCATCTGCGTCGTCCGCCGCCCCGAAAGCCTCCGCCCCGGAATCCGCCGCCGCGAAAACTACCCGCAGAATTGCGGCCACCGCGATTTTGTTGGTACGTATTCCGATCTTTTGTCCGCGTGTTCCCTTCCTTTCGCTTGGAACTGTCGCGATCGAGCTGTTCCATTGTTCCGGGATCGATCTTTTGCGTATCGCGACTGCTGTTTTTATTTCGCTTCGGTTCAGGCTTGTTCACGTCGTTCCAGCCGCCGTTATCCCATTTCTGCCATTCGCCGTTCTGCTTTCGATATACGTTGCCGTCATGACCGGCATATACATCTCCGGTTCGCCCGCTCTTGCCAATTGTTGTGCGGCCATTCTCACCTTTTCTCGTAATAGCTCCACCGCCCTCGCTTGTTTTAATCCCGCGTGTGGTCGTGCCTGTTACACGGTTGGTTATATGCCCGGTTCGCACCCAGTTATCTCCGCGAACGACGGCGCTCGACCCCCAATTTCCATAGATACCCCTGGTTTGCCGCGTTTGCGCATACGTTCCAGTTCGCGGGTTGTAAGCCTGTGCGAAACTGCGTGATGCGTATGGACCGTATATCGACGCACCCCGCGCATAAGTACCGGTGCGCGGATTATATGCCGCAAAAGCGCCCGCTCCGCCGAACGGTCCGTAAACTGCGGCACCTCGTCCAAAAGTCCCTGTGTATGGGTTGTACCAGGCGGCGAATCCATACGTTCGGGGATACCAATAGTAGGGTGGGTAGAAACCGCCGTACCAGTAGTAAGGCGGGTAGTACCAACCAGAGCCCCAAATGGCACAGCCCCAACCGATCATCATTCCCATGTAGCCCGCGCCTGCGGCGAAAGTCACCCAATCGTCGTTGGGGTTGTCGTCCTGAACCTCGGTAACGTAGGTCGTGTGATAGGACGCAGAGCTCGGCGGTATCCCGTAGATCGCTGATGGAACCTCTTTCGTCACCGACCATGGGCCGGTAGGACTCGAAGAGACGAACCACACGCCCTGATAACACATGTAAAACGTGTTGTTGTATTTAACGATGTCCTTGTCGGTGTTTACTGCGCGCTCGAGCTGGGTATTCTCTATCCGCTGAAATTGCGGCTGGCCGCCCTGGTACATGACTTCGGGAGCCTGAAGGTCCTTTACGTTTACGCGAGCGGTCTGCGGAATTGAGGCGAGCAGCACCGCCTCAGCCGCCTGATTGGACCCGGGTACGGACGCGAGAACGCGCGAGCGCTCATGCTCGACCGGGATCTTTTGAAAGTCCGCCGGCAGATTTGGCGTGGCAAACATCCATGGCCCGTTCAGATCGGCGGCCGAAAACCATCGTCCGGCAACGAGGTAAAAGAACAGGCCTGTTGGACCATTGCGAAACAGGTCGCTTTCTGTATTGCTAACCCAGAGCAGCGATGTGCCGGTTACCGGCTGATACTTAGGTGGCCCCTGGACCGCGATGAGCTCAGCGGGGTCCTTTGATACAAAGATCGTCGGGAGTGCGTTTGGAGCAACTGCTTTTCCGGGCACATGTGCCTTAACTTCTTTCCAATTGTCATCTGGAGGAAGCTTTAGAAAACTCGGCGGAAGCATTCCGGCGGGACTCCACGGCCCTTCAATGTTCGAAGCTTTAAGCCAGCTCGTGTCATTTCGAAGATAAAATGTCTTAGTTGGCGGATACTGAAATACGTCCCAGTTCGTATTAACCGCATATTTCAGATCTACATCCTTGATCGGGCACCATATGGGGTCTCCGTCAAAGCCAACCAATATCGCAGGCTTAGAGCTGTAGAAGATCTTCGGAGGCTCCGATCTCAGGCCATTGGCATTAGTGTTTTTAGGGTTCAATTGGCTTCGGTCGATCGCAGCGAGAACGCGGTCAAGTGAAAGGCTTTGATCCTCTTGCGAGATCGACCGCTGCAGTTCATTTGATAAGCCCTGCGTCTCCTCCCGCGTCAGAGTTCTGAAATTTATCTCAGTGATCTTAGCCGGACTTAACTTTACCAATCGGTCATCAAGCGCAACCGACGTCTCAGCCTCGAGCTTAATCGTCCCTAGCGCGGGCTCTTTAGCTCCTGTTTTCTCGTAAGAGACCGCAGACCACGCAATAGCGTGCTTCTGATCATCCCAGCTTGCGACCTGCGGCGGATAGAAGACAGCGGTTCCGGTTGTCAGTTGGTAGGTCCGGGGAAAAGGGTTCTCCGAGAGCTGGCTGTCTTGAGCTTGTTGGCTCGCCTGAGCCTGAATGGTCAAATTCGCCAGCGGCAAAAATATGAGAGCCGTAATGATCGATATTGAAGCGAGAGATTTTCCGAATGTGTACGGCGTAATCATGTTGCCCATTCCTTTCGTCAAAAAGCCTCGGTTACCCCCAAATACAAACCACTGCTGTTCCTGCCCCAAGCATAGTCGGCCCGAAGATTAACGTGATTCCGCTTCGTCAACCGGAGTCGTATGCCCCCACCACCGCTGGGTAATGCTTTTTCCGAGGCAAACCTGTCCAGCTCGCGTGCGACTGATCCTACACCCGCAAAACCAACTATCCCGAGACGCCAAAACAAATCCTGGCGAAACTCTATCTGCCCTGAGATCATGTTGCGGTCGAGATACTGTCCTGCCTCATAACCTCTGAGTCCCAATGTACAAAGGTCGTAAAAAGGCGGCTTGCCGTATTCTGAGCATCCCGCCAACCGCAGCGCCAGGACTTGTTTTTTACTAAGGCTCGTGTATTTGTTGTAAGAAAGCTCGTATGCCTGATAAGTGCGGTTTCCACCGACCAGGCTGCCATAGAAACTGGTCTTGAGGTCAAAGATGGTCCCGGCGGTCGGATAAAACTGGTCATTAGAGCCATCATATTTAAGGTGTGGACCAATGGCGGCCGTTCTAAGGTTTACATCGAGCGGCGGAATGACGGGGCTTGCGTTCCCCGAAACATCGGCTCGTTCAGCGTTGATTGAAGCAGTCATTTTCAGAATGTGATACCGGGGGCCGAGATACCACTTGCCGTGGAGGCGAACGAGGCCCTCGAGAAGAAGGACCTTACTTTTAAGTGTCAACGGTATGGAAATGCCTGAATCTCCCGCCGCTGTTCCAATGCCGAAAAAGTTAATGTTTATGTCAGCCTTCCCGGCCGCAAATGAAACGCGAAAACGGTCCTCTTTCAAATGGAGCAATCCGCCGCCAAAAAGGCCCGTGCTGCCGTTGCTCGTTCGAAAGTAGAGCCCTCCGACGACCGATGGGCGGGAAACGCGGTCGTTCTTGTCCAGTTGGAATATGTATCCGCCGCCGATCGCTAATCCGTTCTCCAGCGTAGGGTTGATCACTGGTATCGGAGCGATAACAAATTCGCCCCCTTTTTTACCCTGACCATTTGCCGCCGGACTCGGCGTGCCGCTGCCCGCAACGTCCGCGCCTTGCGTTGGTGAGTCGCCGCCGGACGGGACTGCGGCCCAAAACCGCAGCCTCTTGGAATCCGCTCGTCTCTTTAGATCCTGGTAGTCGGTCTGCTGCTCGGGGGTCAGGACCTTTGCGAGTTGATTCTCCGCGTCCACCGATATCGCGTTCACCCTTTCCTGAAACGCCCCAGCGCCGGATTGCGCTGTGGATACAGACAGGAGATCTTGCTTCTTCTTATTGCTCCTGGCGATGATCGCGCTTACCTGGTCGCTTTGCTCAGGACGCAGTTCCAATTGGTCGCTAAGCAAAGCGATCTGATCATCCAGAAGCATCGAGAGCATTTCGTTTTCCATCTTCGAGCACGTTTTGTGCATGGCTTCGGCCTGAGTTGGAGTGAAAGAGCCTTTCATCCCGGCTTCCATTTCCTTT
>Ga0207711_10005048_pt1 | contig 11192 bp, 8 predicted proteins | sample KBSS34metaG_FD_184401 | JGI IMG/M metagenome (GOLD analysis project Ga0207711, IMG submission 184401) | Switchgrass rhizosphere microbial communities from Kellogg Biological Station, Michigan, USA - KBS S3-4 metaG (SPAdes) (version 2) | ecosystem: Host-associated > Plants > Roots > Rhizosphere >...
TACGCCAACCTTCCTGGCGATGGCCTGGTCCAGCTGCGCGCCCTGCACGTGACGCCGGAATATATCGCGGCATTTCAGCAGCTCGGATATCGCAACCTGCCGGTGAACGTGCTGGTGGAGTTGAAGGCGCTCAACATCACGCCCGAGTTCGTCCGCTCGACCGTCGGACGCCAGGCCGTGATGCCGCCGGTGCATCAGCTGGTCGAGTACAAGATCCTCGGAAAGCGGCGCTAGCGGGCACACTCCACCGCCCCTCGCCGCTTCGCATTCCAGCGAAGTGCATTGGTCGAATCGTTGGCCGATTGATCGAGTGCCGGTCGCTCGGTTGGCTGTCTCTCGAATAGGCCGCTGACCGAACAACCAACGGGAATATCGTGAATAGGACGCTGTTGCTTGCGGCGGCCGGCATGGCCGCGCTTACTCTGTCGACTGGCACGGCCCTGCGAGCTGCGACGCAGCCGGCGGCGAACTCAAGCCGTACGACCGTCTACCAAGCGGCCTTCTTCGCCCAATATGCGCCGCGCACCGCGCTCGACATCGTGCAGCGCGTCCCCGGATTCTCGCTCGACCTCGGCGCGACCCAGACGCAGCAAGGCGCCGTCGACGTCCGCGGATTTGCAGGGACGGCCGGTAACGTCGTCATCAACGGTTCGCGACCGAGCACCAAGGCGGAGACGCTCGATGTCACGCTGTCGCGGATCCCCGCGCAGCAGGTGATCCGCGTGGAGGTTGGCCCCGGCGACCTCTTCGGCTCCGACTATGCGGGAAAGAGCCAGGTGCTGAACGTGGTGCTATCGCAGCAGTCGGGCATCGACGGCAACGTCACCGCGTCGGCGAAGCGCTGGTACACAGGCTATATAAACACCGACGTTCAGGGCTCCGTGCTCATCCGGCGCGGCAACTCGGCGCTCAGCTTGTCTGCCGCAACTGGCCGCAATCGCCAGCAGGAGGAAGGCACCGATGACCTTCGAAACGTCGCGACGGGCCAGCTCCTCGAGCACCGGCGCAAGCACAACAGCTATTTCAACAAGGATCCGTTCCTTGCTGCGACCTGGGAGCTCAAGAGCGCCGCGGACAAGTCTCTGCACCTCAACGCTCGCTGGCAGCCGAGCAGCTTCGACCTTTTCCAGAGCAACCGCGTCACGCCGAGCACGGGTGCTCAGCACGACGACAATCTCATTCAGACCTACCGCGACCCCGTGATCGAGCTCGGCGGCGACATCACGCGCCCGCTCGAAGACGGCGCGCTGAAGCTCGTTGGACTGGCGACCCGCCGCAAACGAAACGATGTGGACCAATACATTCAGCGCAGCGGCCTCATTGAGAACAACGCGCCGGTGAATGGCGGCTTCCGGCAGAGTGTCCGTGCCCAAAGAAATGAGACGCTGGGGCGGGTCAGCTGGACGCGGTCGAACCTGCTCGGCTTCTCTTTCGAGGCCGGAGCCGAGGCCGCGTACAATACGCTGGACGACAACGTCGACCTGTTCGCCGTCAACAGCACCGGGCAGGAGCAGCGGATCACCCTTCCGATCGCCAACGCGCTGGTGAAGGAGAAGCGCGGCGAGATTTACGTCAACCTCGGCAGAACCTTGTCGCCAAGCCTTCGTATCGACGGCGGCGTGAATTACGAGTTTTCGAATCTGACCGTCAGCGGTGACGCGGTCGCCGACCGAACACTCAAGTTCCTCAAGCCGAACCTGACGGTCGACTGGAAGCCCGGCGGCGGCTGGCACACCCAATTCTCGATCCGCCGGACAGTCGCGCAGCTCAACTTCTACGACTTCATCAGTATTGGCGACCTGTCAGTTCAGCGGGTGACCGGAAGCAACGCCGACCTGCAGCCACAGCGCGCCTGGGAATATCGGGCGACCATCGACCATCCAATATTAGGCGACGGGCTGCTGAAGCTCGATTTCGGCCATGACCAGGTCAGCATGCTGCAGGACCAGGTCCTCATCACCGACGTCGCCGGCAATGAGTTCAGCGGTCCCGGCAATCTTGGGACCGGCACGCTCAGTTTCGTGACTCTCACGGTCGACGCCCCGCTGAACCGCATCTGGTCAGGCCTGCGCGCAAAGCTCACGGGAACATGGCAGCGGACGAGGGTCGAGGATCCGATCAGCCATCGGCAGCGCAACTGGAGCGGCTTCTGGCCCAACTGGCAGTACGACCTTTCGGTTCGGCGTGACGCCGGGAAATTCTCCTATGGGTTCGAGCTATTCGACAATCAGAAGATCACCTTCTTCCGCACCGACGAGTTCGACAGCAACATGAACCTCGGCGCCTACGCGACCGCGTTCATCGAGTACCGGCCGACGCCGCGCCTCGCGATCAACTTCAGCGTCGACAATGCGCTCGACACACATGCCGCGCGCGACCGGGTGCTCTTCACGCCCAACCGCGCGCACCCGACCCTGGTCCGCGAAGAGTTCCGCGATCGCGACCGGCATCCGAGCTTCCAGATCACGCTGAAGCAGAGCTTCGGCGGCGCCACCGGCACTAGGGTCGCCTCGAAGGGCCAATAGAAAAGGCCGGAGCATTGCCCCGGCCTCCCCTGTTTCCTGACTGTGGCTGTCAGAACTTGACGCTGAAGCTCACCAGCCCGCGCTGATCGGAGATCGGCGCATCGCCGGCGGTCGCCTGGCCCGAGAGGCCGAGGGTAAATGCACCCCGGCTCATCGAGACGCCGCCCTTGACCTCGGCCCATCCGCTCGCGCCGTTCGTGAGCGGCAGAGCGAAAGCGTAGTCGGGCGCAGCGGCAAAGCTGACGTTCAGCCCATTGCGCCCACCCGAGACCAGCCGGACGTAATCGGCCTGCAGCTGCGGGGTGACAGTCCAACTGCCGAACTGCGTCGTGCCGTCGAGCTTGGCGCCGAAGCGGGCCTCGAGGCGGTTCACCTTGAGGCTGTTGAGTTCGAGCGCCGTCTCGCCGCCCTCCTCGCGGAATCCGTCGAGCGAGTAGCGGCTGTAGCCGAGCTGCGCCCGCGGGTTTAGCGACAATCCATGGCCAAGGCCGGTGCGGAAGCCGGCTTCGGCCGTCGCCATGTAGCGGCTTGAGTGGGTCGCGCCGTTCAACCGGAAGTTAGACACGGTGTCCGTGCCGATACGGTTGCTCGTGCTGCGCGCCTGCTCCGCCGCGACCACCGCACCGAAATAGGCGTTCCCGCCCAGTGGCACGCTGGCATAGGCCGCAGCCTGCGTCAGCTTTGACCGGGCGCTGTCGAGCCCGGCCTGGCTCAGCGATTCGGCATAGCCGACCGCCGTGCCCAGCCGTACCCTGCCGAACGGCGCTTCGACGCCGGTCGCATAGTAACGGCCATGCTGGCCGGCATTGAAGCCGCGCTGGTCGCCATAGCTGGAGCGCGCATTGTCGCCGCTCATGGTGACGAAGCCGCTGAGGCCTCCGCCCATCGGCACCGCAATCGAACGGCTGCTGCTGTTCAGGCCAAGCACCGCTTGCGGCGAGACGTCGGACGATCCCCGCATCAGCGGCATTGCACCGCCGCTGAAGCTCATGCCCGTAGCCTGCCCGGTGCCGAGCAGCGACAGTCGATCGCTGACGTTGCCGAACAGCTGCCGGCTCTGGCGGTCCTGCAGCAGCTCCGTCTCGCCGATCATGCTAGCGGGCGAGAGCGCGCTGAACGTCGCATTCAGCTGCGCTCCGTTCATCCAGTCGACGTTGCCGTAGAGGTTCCAGAGCTTGTCGTAGAAGCCGGTCCGGAGCGTATCTAGTGCATTGGCGAAGGCGATCGCGGTCGGGTTCTGCCCATCCAGGATCGTCACCAGGCTGCCTGCGCGGAGCAACGCCGTGATCGAGTTCGGGCCGTAGGTCAGCTCGGGTCGGAGTACGCCTTGGAACGTATAGGCGTTCCCAAACGTGCCGGTGATCCCACCTGTCGCCGTGACGATCGTGAAGCTCTCTCCCGCGCGCGGTGCCGGCGTGTCGGTCGGCTTGTTGAACACGATCGAGGGCTTCGCTCCCGTCGTGTCGTTCTGGCTGAGCACCAGCATGCCAGTGTTCAATCCGTTGGCGGTCACCGCCAGCAGGTCGGCCTTGCCGCGCTGGGCATCGATGAACAGCGACGTTCCGGAAGCGAAGATCGTGTCCCCGCTGATCGTCAGCGTACCGATCTTGTCACCACCGCCAGGAGCCACAGTCGCCATGGCAACGGTCACGAACGGCGCCTTAAGAGTGCCGGAACCGCTCAGCAGGCCGGTTGCGAACATCATGTCGGAATTCGACTTGAGCAGCCCGTCGACGTTGGTCCAGCCAACCTTCTGGTTGATCTCGCCGAGCACGTTGAGGGTGCCGAGCTTTCCAACATTGAGCTTCGCTGCGCCATTCAGCGTCAGCGCATCGACCGTGACGTTCGACGATAGGGTCGTCGTCCCCGCGGCTGAGAGGGTCACGTCATAATAATGCGCGCTCACGCCCGCTTTCGGGTTTGCCGTGACGTTGTTGGGAACGAAGTTCGTGCTTCCAGGACCGCCAGGGACGTAGATCGCCGTGCCGTCGCCCGCTGCCGGGCCGTCCTGGGCCAGATCCTCGCAGTCACCAAGGAAGCAGATGTTGCCGAACTTCACGGTATTGCCAGTGACGCCCTGAGCCGCGGTATCCGGCAGGCCGTTCACCAGAACCCCGTTCCGATCGATCATGTAATTGGGATCCATCAGGCTGATCCAGTGCGCGCCGTCTTCCCAATTGCCGTCGCCCGCCTTGTTGCCGGCGTAGACATACGGGTTGTTGGCAACGATCTGGTCCCAGAACAGGAACAAGGGCTGGTAAAAGCTGCTGGTGCCGTAGGTGTTTGACGGCTGCGCACTGAAGAATCGCGAGCCGCCCGAAAGGACGCCGGCGACCACCGGCTTGAACGTGCCGTCCGTGTTCTGGAATTTCCGATCGACGATCAGGGGGCCGCCGGAATCGCCGCCGGCAGTGATGCCCTCGCGCGACAAGGCGGAGCCGCCGTACAAGTCGAAATCGAACCGCCCCGCCGCCGGGTTGTATGCGGTGTATCCGGCAGGACTGTCGAAATCCATATGGTACAGGCTTTGAGGGTTGGAGCCCTGAAGGCCGAACAGGAATGCGGTCCGGTCGTCGAGAGACGACAAGGTCGAGACCATGTTCTCGGCAGCGCGGCGGCGGAAGTCGATTGTTCCGTTCGGTGCCGCCGAAGTGCCCGGCACGCCGTAGCCGGTAATCGTCGCATGCGTTTCCGCCGTCAGCGGCGAGAAGAGCATGGCCCAGGTCGGGATCCCGAAGGCAGGCCGATCGAGCGTCGCGATCGCGATGTCGCCCTCGAGGAAGCACTGCTCGTTGGGCGTGCCGAAGCCGATGCATGAAGAAGGTGCGCGCGACTGCGGATTGTACCAGACCTGCTCGACCTCATAGAGGGCCCGGTTGGTGTTCGTTGAGAACTTAAGGGCCGGATTCCCGCTGAGGCCGAACCAGTCGAGCAAGGCCGGCAGGTTATTCGTACCGAAGCCAAAGGCCATCGGCGTTCCGTTTGCCCATGGTCCAAACGCCGTTCCATTCGCGCCATAGCTGGAGGCCGGCTGCTCGTTGACACAGTGGGCGGCGAAGATGACCGTCCTCGGGTTGATCAGTGTGCCGGTGCACAGCAGCAGCCCCGTCGTCGCCGGGTTGGTGGCGATCGTCATCTGTCCAACCCCGTTTACGCCTGTCGCGGCGCCGATCGTCAGGCCATTGGACAGCGTACCGTCCGGCATCAGGATGTTGGTCGAGTCGAGCGAGCCTGTCGGCGGCGCAGTGTTGGACTTCAGGTTATTGTTGATGATGATTCCGGGATCATTGACCACGGTCATTCCCGGAGGCGCGGCCTGCGCGGTTGCGGCGGATGCGGCGGCCAACCCATAAAATGACGATGCTGCGAGTAGCGCGACGCGGGTCGCGCGATTACGGTACGCTTTCACTTGCCCCTCTCCCTGTACGCGGAGGCGGCGAATCCCCTCCCCCTTCAACAACTTAACGCAACACACAATTAGGCAAAGAAAAATCGTGAACGGAAATTAAGAATCAGCCGTCCCGTTGCGGGATTATCACAACCCTTTGAAAACACCGCAGTTTTGCAAGATTCCTGATCCCCGGCTAAGGCGCGCTCAGTTTCCATTCCGCCGGAGCAACATCACGTGGCCGAGCCCACCGTCCTGCCGTTCGACTGGCAGGATCCCTTCGATCTCAATCATCAGCTGACTGACGAGGAGCGGCTCGTCCGCGACACGGCCGAAGGCTATGCGCAGGAGAAGCTGCTGCCGCGGGTGACCAGCGCCTATCTCGACGAACGCTTTGATCGCGAGATCATGAGTGAGTTCGGGGAGCTCGGCCTCTTGGGCGCGACGATCCCGCCCGAATATGGCGGCGCCGGCCTTGGCTATGTGAGCTACGGCCTGATCGCCCGCGCCGTCGAGCGAGTCGACAGCGGCTACCGCTCGGCCATGTCGGTCCAGTCGAGCCTCGTGATGTATCCGATCTACGCATACGGCTCGGAGGAGCAGCGCGCGAAATACCTGCCGAAGCTTGCGGCAGGCGAATGGGTCGGATGCTTCGGCCTGACCGAGCCGGACTCGGGCTCCGACCCGGGAAGCATGCGGACCCGCGCCCAGAAGGTCCAGGGCGGCTATGTCATCTCCGGCACCAAGATGTGGATTACCAACTCGCCCATCGCCGACGTGTTCGTCGTCTGGGCGAAGTCCGACGCGCACGCCGGCAAGATCCGCGGCTTCGTGCTGGAGAAGGGCGCGAAAGGCCTCACCGCCCCTAAGATCAAGGAGAAGCTGTCGCTGCGCGCGTCAATCACCGGCGAAGTGGTCATGGACCAAGTAGAGGTCGGCGAAGACGCACTCCTGCCCAACGTCGAGGGCCTGAAGGGGCCGTTCGGCTGCCTCAACCGCGCGCGCTACGGCATCAGCTGGGGATCGATGGGCGCGGCCGAGGCCTGCTACCACGCCGCGCGGCAATACACGCTCGACCGCAAGCAGTTTGGAAAGCCCCTCGCCGCCAACCAGCTCGTGCAGCTGAAGCTCGCTAACATGGCGACCGAAATCACGCTCGGCCTGCAGGCTTCACTTCGGGTGGGGCGCCGCCTCGAAGCCGGCGAGCTCATCCCCGAGACCATCAGCCTCGTTAAGCGCAACAATTGTGGCAAAGCGCTCGAGATCGCCCGGATTGCCCGCGACATGCACGGCGGGAACGGCATTTCCGCCGAGTTCCACGTGATGCGCCACGCGGCCAATCTTGAGACCGTGAATACCTACGAAGGCACCCATGACGTCCACGCCCTGATCATGGGCCGCGCGATTACGGGACTAAGCGCCTTTTAGGCGCGAGGGCGCCTGCGGCTCCACAGGCTGATCGGCTCGTCTCTGTAGACGCCGTCGGGCTGCCGCTCGAAGCCCAGGCGCTCGGCGAGCCTGATCGAGGGATCATTGCCGATCGAGATGATCGCCACGATCTCATCGGAGTCCAGCGTAGCATCGGCCCAGGCGAGTATCGCATCACAGGCTTCGCGTGCCAGTCCCTGCCCATGCACTTCGGACGCGAAAATATAACCCAGCTCAGGCCGGCCCTCGATCGAGGGTTCGATTTCGCGATGATAATCGAAGAGGCCGACGTGGCCGATCATCTTTCCGTCGGACTTGCGCTCGGCGGCAAGTAGGCCCGTGCCCTGTAGCTGCCACAGACCGACACCGCCCAGCAGTCGCCGCCAGGATTCCTCGCGTCCGAACCCGTGGCCGCCGAAATGCTTCATGACTACAGGATCGGCGAGGATCGCGGCGTGCTCAGGCAGGTCGTCTTCGCGGAATCCACGCAACAAGAGCCGCTCGGTCTCCAGCGTTGGAGCCGAGGTCAGCGGCGAAAATCGCACGCTTTACTTTTTGCCGAGCGTGAGGCCGCCGAAGCGCTTGTTGAAGCGCGCGACCTGACCACCTTCGGAGACCTGGCGGGTACCGCCGGTCCAGGCCGGGTGAACCTTCGGATCGATGTCGAGGTGGATCGTGTCGCCTTCCTTGCCCCAGGTCGACCGGACCTGGAACTTGGTGCCGTCGGTCATCTCGACGTTGATCATGTGGTAGTCGGGGTGGATACCGGACTTCATCTTAGTTTTCCTTGAGTTAGCCGCTGGTTTCCGACCAGCAGCAACAAGTTGAGCGGCGCCTCTACAGGGAGAGCGCCAAAGTTGCAACCGAGGGGGCGCTAGGCGGCTTGGGCGCCCCGCGCTTCGAGCTGGGGCACCAGCAGCTCGGCGATCCGGAACCCGCCGAACAGCAAGGTTGCGTAGAAGAGGTCGCCTGCCAGCGTGTTCTGGAAGAACGGGATTGCGGCCACGTAGCATGCGACGAGGCCGGCGATATTATGCGGGTACATGTCACCCAGCGCCCAAACACCGAAGTTGGACACGGCGAAGAACAGCACCGAGCCTGCGACTGCGGCAAGCCCGATCCTCACCGGTGAGCGCTTCCGGAGAGTCATCGCCCCGAGGATCGTGATCAGCGCGACGCTCGCGTAGACAAAAATCATTCCGGAATGGAATCCAAGTACCGTGTCGCTCAGAAGCATCGCCGCCAGCGGCGCGACGAATGCCAGCGTTCGGCGCCCGAGATAGGCGCCGCTGAAGAGCGCCATCGCGCCGATCGGCGCGAAGTTCGGCGGATGCGGCACCAGTCGCAGCGCGGCGGCGAGTAAGATCGCGGACAGGAGCGCGAGGATACGGCTGTTGTTTGCGGTCATGCGGGCCTCCTTAATTCGCTTGACCGCAATTTGACAGCCCGCCTAGCTACGCCTGCGACCAGGGTGCCGCTCACCAGCTTTTCGCTGGGCGGGAGCGGTTCAAAGGGAAGCCGGCGAAAATCCGGCGCTGTGCCCGCAACTGTGAGCGCCGACCAGATGGTCCGGCGCGAAGTCAGGAACCTGCCTTGGTCCGTCGTCCGTTTCCCCGGCCGGGACCAGCTGTGGGGGCGTGGGTCCACGCTGCACAGTCGTGTGGCGGATCCCTCTGTGACGACAGGTTCGTCAACGGAGGATCTCATGACTGCATTACCACTCACTACCGACCAGATCGTCATCACCGCGTCGCGAGCGCCGCAGGACGAAGCAAAGACCCCAGCCAGCGTCGTCATCATCGACCAGCAGCAGATCGAGCGTCTCGGCGATCCGCTCGTCCCTGCGCTCCTTCGCCTCGTTCCGTCGGTCGCGGTCTCAACTTCCGGTCCGGCGGGCTCGTTCACCGAAGTCCGGATCCGCGGCGCAGAGAACAATCATACCTTGCTGTTCATCGACGGCATCCGGGCAAACGACCCCGCAACCGGCGACTTTGCAAGGTTCGAGCTGCTCAATGCCGACCTTGCGTCCCGCGTCGAGGTTTTACGCGGTCCGGAGTCAGCCCTGTGGGGATCGGACGCGATCGGCGGAGTGGTCGCCGTCAACGGAACCGACCAGGATGAGGGCTACGCGGCCAGTGCGGAAAGCGGATCATTCGGCTTCGAGCGCGCCGGCGGTTCGGCATCACTAATCACGACGCCAGCCACGGTCGCCGGAGCGATCGGTTGGCAGCGCTCGACCGGCATCGACAGCTTCGGCGCCCCCGGCGGGGACCGCGACGGATATTGGAACGTGTCAGGACGCCTGCGCGCGACCTACGCACTTCGTCCAAACCTCCGCCTCGGTGCGTCAGGCTTTGCCTTTACCGGACACACCGAGTTCGACGGTTACGACCCGATCACGTTCGAGCATACCGATACCTTGGACAATACGCGCAACCGGCTCGCCGCGGGTCGGGTGTGGGCGGAACTCGGCAACGCACAATCCGACTGGAATGGTCGGGTGAGCGCTACGCTCCTGGGTTCCTCAAACCGCAATTTCCTCGCCTCCGCCCCGCTCAACCGGACGAGCGGGTCGCGCCGTACGGTAGACGCCCAGATCGGGCGACGGTTCGCGACAGGCGCGGTCAATCATCAAATCATCGTCGCGGCCGAAGCGGAGCGCGAGGAGTTCCACGCTCGCGGGCTTAGCGCGGGCCTGCCGACCGACCAAGACCGCGACCGCAATCACGAGGCTCTCACCGCGGAATGGCGCGCAACGGGCGGTAGGCTGACCGGCGACGTCGCCGTCCGCCGCGACTTCTTCAATCGCTTCAAGGATGCCACGACCTTGCGCGCAGCGGCGTTAGCTGATCTTGGCAGCGGGTTTTCGCTCGCCGGCTCCTATGCCGAAGGGATGGCCCAACCGACCTTCTTCGATTTGTACGGCACGTTCCCCAACAACTTTGTTGGCAATCCTAACCTCGAGCCGGAGACCTCACGCGGCTTCGAAGGGTCGTTGCGGTTCCGCCGCTCCAAGTTCAGCGCGACGCTGACTGCCTATCGCCAGCGGCTGCACAATGAGATTGTCGACGTGTTCGACTTCACCACCTTTCTCTCAAGCACCGAGAACAGCTCGGGCGTCAGCCATCGGTCGGGCATTGAGGCGGAGCTTGGCTGGCAGGTTTCGTCTTACCTTCGGCTTCGCGCGAATTACGACTTCCTTCACGCTTCACAGCCTGACTCGTTCAGCGGCAAGCAGGTGCGGGAGCGTCGTCGACCCAAGCATAGCGGCTCCGTCGAGGCAGACGGAACGAGCGGGCGGTGGAGTTATGGTGGGTCGGTTTCCTATTCGGGCTACCATCTCGACACCCTGGAAGTGGCCCCATTCGGAGTGGTGCGGGTGAACCCCTATTGGCTAGCTTCCGCGCGAGTTGCCTACGCGATGACGCCTGGCGTCGAGCTGTTCGTGCGCGGCTCGAACCTGTTCAACGCCCACTATCAGGAGGTCGCAGGCTATCACACCGAAGGGCGCGGCCTGTTTGGAGGGATCAGGCTGAGCGGCCGCTAGCGGTCAATCTGCGGGCGGGTCGGCGATCATCGCCGTAAACTCGCACTCGGTCGCGACCTCGCCCTCCAGGAGCGCTTTGCCCGCGAACTTGCACACGCGGGCACGCTTCTGGATGAACTCAACTTCGAGCTTGAGAAGTACGCCTGGTTCTACGGGCTTGCGGAATTTCACGCCGTCGATCGACATAAAGTAGACGAGCTTGCCCGATCCGGCGAGGCCAAGGCTTTCGACCGCGAGTACGCCTGCGGCCTGCGCGAGTGCCTCGACCTGGAGGACACCCGGCATGATTGGCCTTCCCGGGAAA
>Ga0207711_10005049_pt1 | contig 11191 bp, 3 predicted proteins | sample KBSS34metaG_FD_184401 | JGI IMG/M metagenome (GOLD analysis project Ga0207711, IMG submission 184401) | Switchgrass rhizosphere microbial communities from Kellogg Biological Station, Michigan, USA - KBS S3-4 metaG (SPAdes) (version 2) | ecosystem: Host-associated > Plants > Roots > Rhizosphere >...
AGTTCTTCGCGACGATGTCGAGCTGCGCGGGTGTGATCTTCGCCGCCATCTCCGGATATTTCGGAAGCGAGGGGAAACGGTCGCGCAGCTGGCCCAGCGCACGGCTGAGATATTTCACTTCGCCGGCACCATAAATGTCCGGATGGCTCGACAGGATCTGCTCGACCAGCGTTGAACCGGAGCGCGGCATACCGACGATGAACACCGGACGGTCATCATCCAGCCCGGGGTACTTGCGGTTCTCGAACACTTCCTTCGGAAAGGCTTTCGCGATGCCTTCGAAGAAGCCGAACGTGTCCGATTCTTTATAGTCCAGCTGGGCGCGCTTCATCTTGCCGCCCTGGATGTAATGCTCGAGCGCCTTTTCGTGCTGGCCGCGATCGTCGAGCGCCTTCGCAAAGGCAAAATGAAGCGGCAGCAGCATCTCGGCGTTATGGTTCGGCACCGCCTCGAAAATCGCCTCCATCCGGTTGAAGAGCTCTTCCCCGACGCCTTCCGAAAAATCGACCAGGTCGTTCAGATTGGCGTAGGCGCCGTACATCGAATCGTTTTTCTTCAACGCCTTGAGGATATGCTCGCGAGCCTCGTCGAGCCTGCCGACGGACTTGAGCGCAACTCCGTAGAAGTTCAGGGCCTCGGGGCTGTCCGGCTTGCTCTTGAGCGCCCTCTGAAGAACCTCGAGGGCTTCGTCGTAGCGGTCGGTCTCGTGCAGAATCTGGCCGAGGATAGTGAGCGCCTCGGCATTCTCGGGCTCCTCCTGAAGAGCGAGGCGTATCGCCTGCTCCGCGGGCTGGTGTGCGTTCCGGCGCATCTGGACGCGGGCCGTGATGACCAAGGTCTGCACATTCTTCGGCGCGAATTTCAAAGCATCGCTGAGGATGCGCAGCGCCTCGGTTTCCTTCTTCTGGCCGAACAGCAATTGGGCCATATTGTTGTGTGCTTCGACGTAGCGCGGATTCTGCTGGATCGCTTTGCGCAGCGCATGCTCGGCTTCCTCGAGCTTGCGATCCTGCTGAAGCAGGGTCCCCAGGTTGTTGTACGCCTCGGGATAGACGGCACGATGCGTCAACGCTTCCTGATAAGCGTTGAGCGCCCCGTCGATGTCGCCGGTCGTTCGCAGCGCATTGCCGAGGTTGTTGAGGGCTTCCGGCATGTCGGGCCGGACTTCCAGAGCGCGCCGATAATATTCGACCGCCTCTTTGTATTTCCTCAGTTCGTAATGGATGATCCCAAGGTTGTTAAGCGCCTGCGCGTTCTTCGGATCGAGCTTGACCGCCTGCTCGAGCGCCTGGAGCGCGTCCTGCGTTTCGCCCGCTTGCCGGAGAATTTCCCCAAGGTTGGCGTAATAGCTCGCCGCCTTGCCATTGATCTTGATCGCGCGCTTGAGCGTCTCGATCGCTTCTGGGGTTTTGCCCAGCGCCGCAAGGGAGACACCGAGAATATTATGTGCGTCGGCATTGCCCGGCCGCGCGCCGATGATCTGGCGGCAGACCCGTTCGGCCTGCGCATACTGGCGGCGCGTATAGAGCTTGCCCGCCATTTCGATGGCTTTTGCGGGCGTGACGTTGACGCGACCGTGCTGCGCCTTGGCGATTGCTTCGTCGACATTCGCGGTTGGCGGGCCACGACGACCCCCGCCTTCCGGCGATTGTTGCGGCCGATTCGGACGCTGGGCACTGCCCCGCGGAGTCGCGCGCTTGGGCGCGGTGCTGGTCTTGGATTTTGCCATGGTCGTTCTTTTACCCAGAAGTCTCGGCGATTAAAGGGCTTAGCCCCCGGAAAATTCGATTGGCATAAAAGGAAAGAAGAGGGAATTGCTTCCCTCTTCTCCCAATCTCGCAGTTCCCCCGGTAGCGCCCGCTAGCCTTGCGGCTCTGACGGGGGATCGGAATTCCCCGCAAGACCGAGGCCTTGCGGGGGTTCCTTCTTACTTCCCGCGCTCGCCGCGCTCGACCGGCGGCGGTGGCGGCGGCGGCGGCGGCGGCGGACACGCGTCGGTCGCCAGGATCACCGAGCCGTCCGGGCAGGTCTGCGTTGCCGGAGGTGGCGGCGGAGGCGGCGGTGGCGGCGGCGGCGGCGGCGGAGCCGCGTGGCCACCCAGCGGGAGGACGAACTTGAAGTTCCCGCTGTGGCTGTGGACGTCGCCGTTGAACTCGCCCTCGTAACCGACCCGGATATCGACCGGGCCCATCTTTCCGCCAACGCTCAGGCCGGCGAGGAACGTGCCGCTCTTCTGGCTCGCCGAGATCACGTCGAACGCGCAGGTGTCGATCTGGCACATGAACGCTTCCGAGATGGTCTCGCGGTTGTTGCCGAAGCGATGGCGATAACCAAGGTTCACCTCTGGAACCACGCCGCCCATCTGGGTCGCCCACTTCGCGCCCAAGGTCAGGAAGGTGTGCTTCGCGTCGTTGTTGCCAAGGTGCAGCTCGGCGCCCGTGCCTCCGGTCTCGATGAAGCCATCCATCTTGGCATCGACATAATCGAGGTTGAGGTAAGGCGTGATCACCGAGTTGCCGCCGCCCATCGGGAACCTGGCGCCGCCATGCAGACCAACGGTCCACATCTTGACGTCCGGGTCGCCCTCGACCGTTGCGGCGAAGCTTGTCCCGGTACCGAGGCCGGCGAAGTTGATATGCCGCCTCGAGTCGCCGTCGTACCAGCTGTAGGTGGTCATGCCCTTGATGTAGAACGCACCCGGGTCGTAGTCGGCATAAGCGCCAACCTGCATGCCGTCGGCATCGATGTTGTCGCCGAACGTGTGGTCGTCGGTGTGGTTCGTGACCATGCCCGCGCTGACCCCGAGGATGGTCGAAGCCGCGACCGTCGTATCGATGCCGAGCAGGCCGGTGAACCGATGCGACTTGTTCGAACCCGCCTCCTCGTCGCCGTCCGCTTTGCGCGTCTGATAGTCGAGCTGACCCCAGACATGGATCGGCGCGGAAGCGCGGCACTCGAGCACCGAGCCGGCCAGCGCCGGGATCTCGCAGTTGGTCGCATGGTCGAGGATGTCGTTGTAGTGGACACCCAGGCTCGGGAACGACTGCAGGTAGTTGGCGTAGCTGGCCCCAGCGAGCTGGTTGAGCGCGATGTTGTAGTTCACCGGATCGGTGATCAGGAACAGATCCGCGAGAAGATCCGCGATGCCGCCCGTCAGGGAGACGTCGTAGATGCACTCGAGACCTTCGCCCACCTGCTCGCCGTTGCGGTTGAGACCAGGCACCAGGTTGAACGGTGTCCGGACCAGCCTGAGGTCGACATTGTCCGCATCGTCGTAGACGCAGCCGAAGTCGAGCAGCAGCGAGTTCGCCGGAACCCCGCTGAGGATGCACTGATCGAACGTCCCGGTGAGGTCGGTCGCATCGATGACATTCTCATAGTCGGTCGTCTCGAACAGCGAGCCGCCCGCGAAGTTCGCCACCAGCGTGCCGTCGATGAAGGCGGTGTTTACGAACACCTGCGGGTAGGTACCTTGCGTCGCCGTGCCGCCGGTCGCCGTGGGCAGATCGAAGGTGATCGTCCCCGGAGCGCCCGGTGTATCCACGTCGATCGGAACCGCGCGCAGGTCGAGCGTGTCCATGAACACGTAGGACGGACCGTCGACCGGGTCGATCTGCAGGTGGAAGTTGCCGCCGTTGTTGATGTTCAGCGTGCCCACGCCGCAGTCGTTCTGCGCCGGATCGTCGAGCGTCAGGTCGTCCGGGCCACCCGCCGGCATGCACGCCGAGTTGATGATCCCGTTGAACCGGGTCTCGCCGCCGGTGACGTTGATCGTGTCGGCGTCGCTCTGCAGCTCGATGTTGCCGTAGATGTTCCCGCTCAGCAGGTTGATCACGCTGCGGTTCGGAGCCTCGGTCACGTCAATCGCCGTGCCGCGGTGGAACGTCGTCCCGCCATCGTTCGAGACGCGGACGATGATGTCGCCCGAATTCTCGATCGTCGTCACATCATCGACCGTCGGAACCGTGTCGCCGTTCGCGGTGATCCGGATGCCGTACGCCGTCGCCGGACCGCCATTTTCGGTGATCGCATCAACATTGATCGATCCGCTGTTGCTGATCGTCATGTTGTTGATGCCACTGTTGACGCGGATGCCCGTCGCCGTCGCCGCGCTCAGCGGCGTGGTGGTGGTCGTGGTCGTCACCGACGTTGCCGTGCCCGGACCCGACGTCGTGTAGTTCACGTGCGTATGGGTTGCGGACGTTACCCCGCCTGACGCATGCGCCAGGACGTTCAGCGTGCCCGAGTTGTTGATCGTGCCGCTGACCGGGTTGCCGTTGACATTGACGCTGACGACTGCCGTCGAGCCCACCCCGACCGTGGTCGTAGTGGTGGTCGGAGCATTCTCAAGCGAGATGCCGACCGCATGCGCCGTCGCCGCTCCCGGCGCCGTCGCGTTCGCGGTGACATTCATGGTGCCGCCAGTTGCGTTGCTGATACTGGCAACCAGCTCCTCACCGCCTGAACCCGAGCCGCGGTAACCAGCGGCGCTAGCGTAAGCCGAGCCGCCGAGCGTGGCGTAGGATGTCGCGATCGCCGTCGCGGCGACGTTGAACGAGCCGCTGTTGACGAAGTTGATCGCGACCGGATCGGTCTCCTGATAGGCGCCCGTGGCGAAGGCCGAAGCCACCGCGTTGGAACCGCCGCTGGCCGTCGCGTGCGCGCCGACGTTGAGCGTTCCGCTGTTGACGATGGTCGCGCTGCCCGCGGCGCCGCCGACATCCTGGCCCATGCCCACGGCATGCGCGAAGGCATATGCCGAGCCGGAGAAGGTCGTCGTGGTCGTGGTTGTGGCGGTCGAACCGGTGCCCGTCGTGTTGGTGTTGGTGTGGGCAACCACGGCGTGCGCATGCGCATTGGCCGTCGCCGTCGCCGTCCCGGCGTTCGACATGAACGCCGCGACCGTCGCTCCGTTGGCCTCCTGATACATGGCCGTACCGTAGCCATCGCCGTTCGCGACGGCCGAGGCAAAGCCCGTGCCCGAGGCATTGGCTGTCGCGGCGAGGACAAGCGTCGCCGCATTGGTCATATAGGCCGAGGCGACACCGCCGGGCGCCACCACTTCCTGCCACGCGCCATAAGACGCAGTCGCATATGCCGCTGCGGCAGTGCCGCTGGCGTTGGCGACGGCGCTGACAGTCAGCGAGCCATCGTTGAAGAAGTTGGCGTTGGCATTGCCCGCGACCAGCGTCGTGTAACCGGCAGCGGTGTCAGTGACGATCGTCGTCGATCCGGCGAACGCCTCCTGATGGACGCCCGCGCGAACGAATGCCGAAGCGTCCGCCGCGCCAGTGGCCGTCGCATAAGCGTTGGCGTTGACCGAGATCGAACCGTGATTGACCAACGTGACGTTGGCGCTACCGGCAATCGCACCGACCGCCGTGGTTGTCGATGGACCGGCCGCAACCGTCGAAGTGACGGTCGGATAGGCGTGCGCCGACTGATGGATGCCGGACTTGACGGCCGCGTGCGCCCCATCGCTACCGTAAGGACCTGCGGCAGAGCCGCCGCTCGCATGCGCGGTCGCGGCGACATTAATGGATGCGCCCGAGCTGTTGTAAGCAAACGCCGAAGCGTCGCCGCCATGCGCGGTCGCATATTGATCGATGCCGTGGAACACGCTGGCAAGCGCGAGGACGTCGCCGGTCGCTACCGCCGCCGCGCTCGCGCCGATGTTGATCGTGCCCGCATTGGAGAGCTCGGCGAGCGCGACTCCGCCGACCGTGAAGGTCGTCGTGCCGCCCCCGGCGGTCTCCGATGTTGCGGTGGTGGTGCCATATGCATTCGCCGTCTGAAGGATGCCCGTGTCGACCAGTGCGACAGCGCCAACATTGTTGCCGCGGCCAGTCGCCGAAGCGTTGACGTCGATCGTGCCGGCCGAGGTGTTGGACACCGATGCAGTTCCGTTGAAGCCGCCGACATGTTGCTGGATGCCAGTCCCCACGAAGGCGAGAGCAAAGGCATCGCCGACCACCGTCGTCGCCGTGCTTCCCACGCCCACGATCTGCGTTCCGGCATCGGCCGACGCGACTGCCGCGACCGACAGCGCGCCGCCATTGGTCAGCGTTGCCGTGCCGTCCCCGCCGTTGCCGGCAAAGGCGTCTTGCGAAATGCCCGACTTGACCGCCGCGGATGCGCCCGCGTTTTCATGCGTTGCGTCCGCAACGGCGGTCGCCGCGATCGCGATCGTGCCGTTGTTCGTCAGTACGACGCTGGCATTTCCGACTGCGCCTTCGCCGGTCGACCCCGTGGCGAACGCGTCTTGGTGGATGCCTGACTTGATGGATGCCGTGGCGTACGCGTCCGAGCCCGTCGCATAGGCATTTGCCAGGATGGAGACCGCGCCCGTTGCATCGTTGGTCAGGGTGACGGTCGCGTCGCCGCCACCGTTGGCCGAGGCGGACTGGTCGATGCCCGACTTGATGAAGGCAGAGGCGTGGGCCGTCTCATCGGCGACCGCATGAGCGGCCGCGATGATGTTCAGGTTGCCGCTGTTGGTGATGCTGGCCGTGGCCGCATCGCCCGAACCGCCGGCGGTGGCATATTGATGAATTCCGCCGCTGGTGAAATAGCCACCCACGCTCGCCACGGCCGTGCCGTTGAAGTCGGTCGCATTGGCGCTGGCATAAGCCTGGATCGTATTATCGCCGCTGAACGTCATCGTCGCATTGGCGGCGCCGTCCGTCGCGTCGGCCCGCTGCCAGATGCTGTAATCGACATATGCATCGGCATCGGCCGAGCTGCCGGCCGCCAAAGCGGTCGCATGGATATCGATACCGCCGACCTGCGACAGTGCCGCGGAGGCGTCGCCGCCGCCGTAAGCCGTCGCAAATTGCGAGATGCCGCCTGAAACCGAGGCGACCGCGTCAGCTTCGCCCTCGGTTGCGTAGGCATGGGCACGCGCGCCGATGTCGATTGAGCCGTCGCCAGTCAGGCTGACTGTCGCGTTGCCGCCGTTATAGGCATGGGCGTCCTGGCTGATCGGATTGTAGACAGTCGCATAGGCCGTGGCATTGTTCGTGCCGTAAGCGGCGGCGGCGGCGCCGATCGTGATTGCGCCGTCGTTGGCGATCGAGGCGACGGCGTTTCCGCCGACCGGGGTCGCGCCCGTGCCGTAGGCCGACGCACTCTGGAAGAGCGCATAATAATTGTATGCCGAAGCGTAGGCGTTCGTGCCGGTCGCATCGGCGATGGCGTCGATGGTGATCGAATTGCCCGCGCCATTGGTCAGCGTAACCGTGGCATCGCCGCCCACCGTGGTCGCGGTTGTGCCGGTGCCGACCACGGCCTGGCCGGACGCGGTCGCGGTCTGGTTGATGGCGTTATAAATATCGGCCGTGGCCGCCGCGAACTCGTCGGCGCTGGCATGCGCGATGGCGTGAATGCCGAGATCGCCGTTGTTGGTCAGCGAAACCGAGGCGTTGCCGCCGCCGTCGGCATTCGCATTCTGCGAAATGGCAGCATAGTTGGTCGCATAGGCGAAGGCATCGGACGTCGATCCGTAGGCCACCGCGACGGCGCTGATGTCGCCGCCATTGGCCGCGTAGGAAGCGCTGGCGTTGCCGCCGCCGTTCGCGACCGCATTCTGGTCGACCGCATACCAATTGTAGGCGCTGGCCGTCGCATAGGCGCCGCGCGCGTCGGCATTGGCGCCGATGTCGATGGTGCCGGCCTGAGCGATGTTCGCCGTCGCGTCGCCGCCGCCGAAGGCGGTGGCGTACTGGTTGATGGCGTGGGTTTGGTAGACCGACGCAAAGGCGCGGCCGCCGGAGGCGGACGTCGTTGCGACTGCGTTCGCAGTGGCCTTCGCGCCAATGTCGATGGAACCGTCGCCGGTGATGCTCGCCGAGGCATTCCCGTCGCCTGCGAAGGCATGCTGCGAGATTGCATAATGATTATTGGCGGTCGCGTAGGCATTGCCGCCGTCCGTGGCGCTGGCATCGGCAACCGCGTGAATGCCGATGGTCCCGTCATTGGCGATCAGGGCCGAGGCGTCGCCGGTGTCGTAGGCATTGCTGCCGTAAGCACTTGCGTTCTGAACAATGCCGCTATCGACGCTGGCGAAGGCATGCGCAAAGCTCGCGCCAGTGAAAGCGGTTCCCGATGTCGTCGCATAGCTGAAGCCGCCGGCATGGGCTGCGGCCGTGATGTTGACGGCGCCGCCATTGATCAGGGAGACATTCGCATCCGCGCCGCCTCCTCCCTCCGCATGCTGGCTGATGGCGGCGTTGTCGACTCCCGACGCCCACCCCACCACGGCACTCGCCGTGGCATAAATCGCATTGGCGTTCGCAGTCGCGCCGATGTTGATGATGCCGTCCGCAGTGTTTGAAATGCTGACGCTCGCCGCATTGCTGGATTGCGACGCATATGCGTCCTGCCAGATGCCGTCGTTCATGTGCGCGTTCGCCGAGCCAAACCCGCCGGAGGCCGTCGCGACCGCGTTGTAATTGGCCGTGCCCGCGTTGGTGTAATTGGCCGATGCGTCGCCGGCCGTCGCGAAGTTGGCGTCCTGCCACTGGCCGAAATTCACCGTCGCGCTCGCCACTGCGGCGAGGCCGGCAGCATGCGCGACCGCCTCGATCGTCAACGTGTCATTGTTGGCAAAATTGACGCTTACGGTATCGGCAACGACAGCACCCTGCGCGATGCCGGTTTGAACGAATGCCGCTGCACCGCCGCCAAAACCGACACCGGTGGCATAAGCATCAACCAGCAAATTGCCGTCGTTCGTGAGATTGATCGCCACATTGTCGCCGCTGGTGACGTACTGATAGATTCCGATCCCAACGATCGAAGCCGCGCCCGCGCTGTCGCCCGTGGAAATCGCGCCGACTTCGGCGCTGTCGCTGGCCGCGTTGGTCATGTTCAGCGTGACGTCGCCCCCGGCGTCGTGCTGGAAGATCTTGCCTGTCGCCGTCGAGTTGACGACCGCCGGGCCGCCGGTGCGGTCGATTACGCCGAGGAAACATTCAGGATTTGTCGCGAGGTCACAGATCGTGACCGTGTCGCTGGTCGTGTCGGTACCCGCATAGATGCCGGTCCCCAGCGTGTCGTGCGGCGCGGCGAAGGCCGGCGTCGCGAAGATTGAAGATACACCCAATGCGGAAATGGAGGCTCCGGTGAGAAGCGCAATACGCCGGTGCGAAGTCGTCATGAATGTATCCCCTGTTTCTTATGCCGCGGCCGCGGACTTTGGTTACGCATGGAACACCCCTCTCTGGATGGCTGCACGGTCGGCACACAATGCAGCCCGCCCCCAGGGCGAGACGTTCCTCTGACTTTGGCTTATCCCTGCAATGAGGGAAAAGCAAAGCCAAAAAATTGATCCGGATTGCGAATAACCGCCGTTCCCGGGCTCTCCTGTGGCTGGACTGCAACAGTAAGCCGGTCTCGCGCGCGCGCGTATGCGGAATAAGGCAATAGGGTTCCGCCCATTTTTCCGCAGTTCATTTCAGAGCAAGGTTGCGCGCACAAAAGACCGGCAGGTCGACGGCACTCAAGCGAATCGCTATCGGACGACCGCAAATTTTCCATGCCACATCGATTTTTAGGGAGACTGAATTGTCCAAAGCTTATGTTTCGCTCGCGCTGATGGCCGCGATCGGCGCCGCCGCGCCGGCCCTCGCGACGGCCGCACCCACGCCCGCTCCGAAGGCTGCCGCACCGGCCGCCGCCCAACAGCAGACGCCGACCCGCGCCGCACTGATCAAGGGTCTGGATGCCACGTTCAAGGCAGTCGACAGCAACGGCGACGGCTCGATCAGCGCCGCCGAGGCCCAGGCTGCCGAGGCCAAAGTCCAGCAGCAACGGCTCGCCCGCATTCGCGGCAATGTCGAGGCCGAGTTCGCCAAGCTTGACACCAACAAGGACGGCCAGCTGACCAAGGCCGAGTTCATGGCCGCCGCCCCGACCGCGCCGAACAGCGCGCCCAATGGCGCGGCGATCGTCACCCAGCTCGACAAGAACAAGGACGGCAAGATCAGCGTCGACGAATATCGCGCGCCGCGCCTGGCCATGTTCGACAAGATCGACACCAACAAGGACGGGACGATCAGCGCCGCCGAGCGCCAGGCCGTTCAGGGCGCCCAGCGAAAGAAATAGGTCTGCTTCTCCGATCCACCGAAAGCCGCGCGTCGCCTATGGCGCGCGGCTTTTTCGCGTCCTAAGACGACTCTTCCCCGGGGAGCCGCTGAAGCAGCGGCTGAGATGGGCGCTGGCAGCGCCGGACCCGTTGAACCTGATCCGGCTGACACCGGCGTAGGGAGGAGTTGAAATGCCGACGGCAGTCCCGCTGACTCTGCATCTGCTGGTCCTGATCGGCCTCTACGACCTCGCCGCGGGCGTCGCGGGCCTGACCGGCGGCATCAGCTGGTCGGCGATCATCGACGAATTCGATCGCTCGCCCGCCCTCACTTTCGTCACCGGCTTCATGGCCTTCATCGTTGGCGGCGTCATCATTCTTACGCATTTCGTCTGGACCGACCCGCTGGCGATCATCGTCTCGGCGATCGGCTGGATCGCCGCCGTCGAGGGCTTGCTCATCATGGCCGTACCGCGCCCGTTGTTCGCGCTGACGCGCCCGCTCGTCGGCAATCAGAAGCTGGTCTCACTGTTTGCTGCTGCCGTGGGACTTGCGCTCATCGTGCTCGGTCTCACCGGCCGCGCCGATCCCACCCTCATCTAGGAACTCTCAAATGGCTGATGTCGCCGCGCGTACGGAGCTCAAAGTCACCAGCGGGCCGATCCGCGGTTCGCGCAAGATCCATGTCGAAGGACGAGACGGGTTGCGCGTTGCGATGCGCGCGGTCGACCTCGAGCCGTCGTCGGGCGAGCCGCCGGTCGTGCTCTACGACACCAGCGGACCCTACACCGACCCGGCGCAACGCATCGACATCATGGCGGGGCTGCCCGAGCTTCGCGCGGCATGGATCCGCGCGCGAGGCGACGTCGAGGAGGTCGCCCAGCGCGAAATCCGGCCCGAGGACAACGGCCAGCTCGGCCCGGACCGCTCCGGCGGAGTTCAACCCTTCCCCAAGGTCCGCAAGCGCGTGCTTCGCGCCAAGGCCGGGCAGAACGTCAGCCAGATGCACTACGCCAGGCGCGGCATCGTCACGCCCGAGATGGAATATGTCGCGATCCGCGAAAACATCGGTCGCGAGGAGCTGCTGGTGACACGCGACGGCGAGGA
>Ga0207711_10005052_pt1 | contig 11189 bp, 12 predicted proteins | sample KBSS34metaG_FD_184401 | JGI IMG/M metagenome (GOLD analysis project Ga0207711, IMG submission 184401) | Switchgrass rhizosphere microbial communities from Kellogg Biological Station, Michigan, USA - KBS S3-4 metaG (SPAdes) (version 2) | ecosystem: Host-associated > Plants > Roots > Rhizosphere...
TCGGTGAGCATAATGATCTCCTGCGGTGGAGTCGCGCCAAATTATTCGCGACTACACGCGCCGCAGCCGCGAGTGAAATTATCGCTGCGTCCCAACGCAAAAAATGAAGCAAAAGCCTGAGCTTAATAGTAGCTCAGGCTGGCGAAGAAGGGCGAACTTTTCCGGCTCGTCTCCGGTACATAAAACCTGCTCAATATCGTCCACGACCTGCGCTACGTATTCCGTGCGCGGTTTTCCAGCACGATAAGTTTGCTCGCATTGATCGTCGCGGCAACTGAATCTACGGGATGTTGTCGTATAAAGTCGTCGACGGACCAGCGTTGCACAAAAGACTGAGGGCGCATCGGTGGCAAGAATATTTCTCGCGCAAAGGCGCAAGGCGCAAAGAAAACCTCCGAAAACGCGGCAGCGCTTTGCGCCTTTGCGCGTTTGCGCGAGAAATATCCTCGGCAAAAAACACGCTTGCTGATTGATGACCGTGATTGTTGACGCGGCCGGTAGCAATCCATAGAATTTGGGCTATTTCGAAAGACAATTACCCGCTGCGCGCAGTGTCGTGACGTAAGCCAAGTTAGTTCCCCCACACGTTTCCAACCAGCAGAAATAGCAGGGTCATGCCTGGTTCCGAGAAGTTAATCGAGAGTCAGCGAGACAAACCAGCCTTTCGCGAAAGTGAAGAGCATTATCGTGCTGTGGCTGAAGCCGCCACGGATGCGATCATTACGATCGATTCAGACAGCACCATACTCGTCGTCAATCCCGCCACCGAAAGAATTTTCGGCTACTCCAGCGAAGAGATGATCGGCCAGCCACTCACCATGCTGATGCCGGATTATCTGCGTCATCTGCACACGGCCGGAATCACGCGCTACATGGAAACCGGACGGAAGCATATCGCGTGGGCGGCAGTTCAACTGCCCGGCTTGCACAAGAGCAGTGCCGAGATTCCACTCGAACTGTCGTTTGCAGAATTCACCAATGACGGCCAGCGCTTCTTCACCGGAATCGCACGCGACATCAGCGAACGCAAGCGTCTGCAAGACAGGCACGCGAGGTTAGCGCGTCATGCCGTGTTGCACGCAGAAGTGAGTGCGGCAGTTAGCGAGAGCGAAAAAACTACGAGCGAAATGCTGGAGATTTGCGCGTCAGCGATCGTCCGTCATCTCGATGCGGCGTTCGCGCGCATCTGGTTGCTCAACAACGAACAGAAGGTGCTGGAACTTGGGGCCAGCGCGGGACTCTACACTCATCTCGATGGCTCGCATGCGCGCATTCCCCTGGGTAGTTTCAAGATCGGGTTCATAGCCGCGGTGCAGAAACCGCATTTAACCAACCACGTGCAGACGGACGAGCGCGTCAGCGACAAGGAATGGGCGCGACGGGAAGGGATGATTTCGTTTGCCGGATATCCGCTTCTCGTTGAAGGCAGAACGGTCGGCGTGATGGCGATGTTTGCGCGACAGTCTTTGGACCAGGACGCCATCGAAGCTCTGGAGTCTGTGGCGCCGGTCATCGCGCAGGGTATCGAGCGTAAACGGACCGAGGACATTCTGCGAGATACGCAGCGGCTAATTCAGGCGATCTTCGATAACTCGTCAGCCGTGATTCACGTTCAGGATCTGGACGGACGCTTTGTACTCGTTAATCGAAAGTTTGAAGAAGTGGCAGGACTGCGGTCGCAGGAGATTCTCGGGAAGACTTCTCTCGATCTGTTTCCGCTGAATGCCGCGGCTTACGTTGCCGGCGATCGCCAGGTGATTGAAACAGGAAGTGCTTCGGAAACCGAGGAGGTATTCACGACGGATCGCGGCGATCGTGTCTTTCTCACGACGAAGAGCTTACTCTCCGACGAAAGCGGTAAGCCCTACGCTCTATTTGGAATTTCAGCGGAAATAACGGAACGCAAGAAAGCGGAAGCCGAGCTGCGCGAGATGCAGGCGGAGCTGGCCCACTTGAATCGCGTAATGACCGTAGGCGAGCTCGCAGCTTCGATTGCGCACGAGATCAACCAGCCGCTGGCAGCGATCGTGTGGAATGCGAATGCCGCGCTCCGTTGGCTCGCGCTCGATCCGCCGAATCTCGCCAGGGCGCACGACTCAGCCGAACTGATCGTTCGCGATGGCGACCGGGCCGGCCAGGTGATTGCGCGCATTCGAGCACTGCTCAAGAAAACACCTCCGTCAAAGACACTCCTCGAGGTAAACGAGTTCATCAACGAAGTCGTAGCCTTGACTCAGACCGAGATGGTCCAGCACGGCATCCACTTGCGTGTCGTACTGGCAAACGATCTTCCAACAGTACCCGGTGACCGCGTTCAGTTGCAGCAGGTGATGTTGAATCTGATCGTTAATGCGGTCGAGGCAATGCTCACCGTCGAGGATCGAGAGCGAGCCTTGCTGATCACCTCTGGAAGGTTTGACGACAGCGCTGTCCGGATCGCCGTGAGTGATAACGGACCGGGAATCCATCCGGAAAAGATCCAGCATGTTTTCGATGCTTTTTCTACCACCAAGCCTGAAGGGATGGGGATGGGCCTGGCGATCAGCCGTTCCATCGTCGACGCGCACGGCGGCCGTCTTTGGATTGAAGCAAATGAACAGCACGGCGTAACTTTTCAATTCACGTTACCCATCGCAACGAGCGATTAACGATGGCGACGAAAGCAACAATCTTTATTGTCGATGACGATCCCTCGATTCGTCTCGCGCTCGAGAATCTTGTGAGCTCGATCGGCCAGCCGGTGGAAACCTATGCCGCGGCGCAGGACTTTCTCCGTGACTGTCCTCGCAATCCGGCCGGCTGTCTGGTTCTCGACGTGCAGATGCCTGGACTCTCAGGATTGGACCTGCAAAGCGAGTTGAGTCACGCCGGCATTTTTCTTCCGATAATCTTCATCACCGGTCATGGCGACATCCCAACCACGGTGCGCGCGATGAAAGCAGGGGCGGTAGAGTTTCTGACCAAGCCGGTTAGTGATACGGAACTCCTGGCGGCAATCGATCAGGCACTCGAACGTGATCGTCTGGCCCGTGCGGATCGCGCCGGCGTAGCCGAGCTTCGCGAGCGTTACGATCAACTTACGCCCAAGGAACGCGAGGTGATGGCCCTGGTCGTGCAAGGACTGCTCAACAAACAGATCGCCATCAAGCTCAACAACAGCGAAATCACCATCAAGCAGCACCGCGGAAAGGTCATGCAAAAGATGCGAGCTGAGTCGCTTGTCGATCTCGTGCACATGGCCGAACGTCTCGCTGGTATTTAGATCTCATACGAAGGTCTGATAGAAACCCGCCTCATCGAAGTGTAACCTCACGCCCATGCCTCAAATCGTAGTTGTGGATGATGACGAATCGGTTCGTGAAGCGCTTGAGAATCTGATCAGTTCCGTTGGCTTTGAAGTCAAACTGTTTGCTTCGGCTGAGGACTTTCTTGATTCAGATTCGCGAATGCAAACGGACTGCGCGATCCTGGACGTGCGTCTGCCGGGAATAAGCGGCCCTGAGTTGCAGCAGAAGTTGGCGGCTGACGGACAAAGCATTCCAGTCATCATCATCACTGCACAAGGTGACGACAAGACTCAGGACGAAGCACTTGCAGCGGGCGCAATTGCTTTTCTTAAAAAACCGGTTCGGGAAGAAATCCTGCTGGCCGCCCTGGAATCGGCTCTGAAATCGTAAATTTTCCCGGTGTCCAACACCAGAAAGAGAGCGTCGAAATGAGCACTATTACAACGAAAGACGGAACGCAGATTTACTACAAGGACTGGGGCACTGGCCCGGTCATCACGTTTTCACACGGCTGGCCCTTGAATGCCGATATGTGGGACGGACAAATGCTCTTCCTCGAACAGAACGGCTTCCGCGTGATCGCTCACGACCGGCGCGGCCACGGGCGGTCGAGCCAGGCCTCGTCGCGCAATGACATGGACGGCTATGCCGACGATCTCGCTGAACTGATCGAAGCCCTCGATCTCCACGACGTCACACTCGTGGGCCATTCCACAGGCGGCGGAGAAGTCGCGCGATACATCGGCCGCCACGGAACGAGCCGAGTCGCGAAGGCCGTCCTGATTGCCGCAGTACCACCCCTCATGCTGAAGACCGAAGCAAATCCCGAAGGGTTGCCCATCGAGATTTTTGACGATCTGCGTGCGAAGCTCTTCAAGGACCGCTCGCAGACGTACAGGGAATTTGCAGGTCCGTTCTACGGGGCCAACCGGCCTGGCGCGAATGTCTCGCAGGGCGTGCTCGATCAGTTTTGGGGCTGGAGCATGCAATCGGGTCTCAAGAACGCGTATGAGAGTATCAAAGCGTTTTCCGAGACCGACTTCACTGAAGACCTCAAGAAGTTTGATGTACCTACTCTGGTGCTGCACGGTGAGGACGATCAGATCGTTCCGGTGAAGAATTCTGCCGTGAAGTCGGCGCAACTCATCAAGGGCGCGAAGGACGTCTATTACCCGGGAGCGCCGCACGGCATCACCGCTACACATCAGGATCAGATCAACGCCGATCTGCTCGCCTTCATTAAGGAGGAGAAGCACCGTGTCGCGAACAAATGAATCAACTTTCGAGGGAGTCGGGGGAACGAGGATTTTTACGCGCTCGTGGCAGCCTGAAGGCAAAACACGTGGTGTGGTCGTCATCGTCCCGGGGTTTAATTCGCATAGCGGGCAGTATCTCTGGGTCGGCGAGCAATTCGCGGCGAAAGATTTGGCGGCTTATGCGATCGATTTGCGCGGGCGCGGGCGATCCGAAGGTGAGCGTTATTACGTTGAAAAAATGGAAGACTACACGGACGATGTGGCGACGCTTGTCCGAACGGCGAAATCGGAACATCCGGGTTTGCCGGTGTTCGTTCTCGGTCACAGTGCAGGCGGTGTCATCTCGTGCGTGTATACGCTGGACCATCAATCAGAGATCGACGGGTTAATCTGTGAGAGTTTTGCCTACGATCTGCCCGCGCCCGGGATCGTTCTTTCGGTTCTCAAAGGAATTAGTCACATCGCGCCGCACGCGCATGTCTACAAGTTAAAGAATGAAGACTTCTCCCGCGATCCGCTCGTTGTCGAGGCAATGAATAACGATCCGCTGATCAAGGACGAGTCTGAGCCGACGCAGACTGCGAAGGTGATGATCGACGCTGCGACTCGGCTGCATCGAGAATTTCCTCTCATCAAACTTCCCCTGCTCATTCTGCACGGCACGGATGACAAGGCGACGAACCCGAGTGGTAGCCAGTTCTTTTACGACACCGCCGGCTCAACGGACAAAACCCTGAAGCTCTATGAGGGACACTATCACGATCTGCTAAATGATCTTGATAAAGAGATCGTGATGGCCGACATCAACAACTGGATCGACGCGCGCGTTCCCGCATTACAAACCAAATCCATAGGGGCGGCAGTGAAATGAGTGCAACAAACTTGAGAACGCAAATCGGCACACGTTTGCTGGCCGGCGTCTCGGTGCCCGACACACCGGTGATTTCCCGGGCAATAGACTTCGCACGCGAGCGATCTGAGCCATACCTGTTCAATCACGCGATGCGATCGTGGCTCTTTGCAGCAATCATCGCGCAACGTGACAAGGCTGCGCATGACAGCGAAGTTCTCGCCGTGACCACGATTCTTCACGACGTGGGTTTGGCGGAAGACTTCGATGGGCCACTCCGATTTGAAGTGGAAGGAGCGAATGCCGCGCGTACGTTCGCACGTGAGCAGGGCCTTGACGATCGCCGGGCCCAGTTGATCTGGGACGGGGTCGCACTCAACTCGACTCCTTCCATTGCGTTGCACAAGGAGCCGGAGGTCGCGTTGAGCACGATGGGTATTGGGCTCGATTGGGGCGGCTGGGGCTACGAAGCGCTAAACGAGACTCAGGTTGCGGCGATCCTGGAGGAGTTCCCGCGGCTGGAAATGAAGAAACAATTCACACGCGCAGTCTGCCGTGTAGTCGAGACACGTCCGGATACGACGTACGACAACTTCGCGCGCGATTTTGGCGAGCGGTTTGTAAAGGGCTACAAGCCGGTGTCGACTGTGGACTATTTACTGAGCTCGCCGTTTAAGGAGTAGGTGCAAAATGAAGATTGTAGTTATTGGTGGAACAGGACTCATCGGATCGAAGGTCGTAACGAAACTCATTGACCGCAGCTTCGACGCGATCGCGGCGTCTCCCGCGACGGGTGTAAATACCGTGAGCGGTGAAGGAGTGGCCGAAGTTTTGAAGGGCGCGTCGGTGGTGGTTGACGTTTCGAATTCGCCGTCGTTCGCGGACGAAGCGGTGATGGAGTTCTTCAAGACCTCGACCGGAAACTTGCTGAAGTACGAAGCGGCTGCGGGTGTTGGACATCACGTGGCGTTGTCCGTGGTCGGTTCTGAACGTCTGCCTGACAGCGGCTACCTCCGTGCAAAGGTCGCACAGGAGAAGCTAATCAAAGAGTCGTCGATTCCTTATTCGATCGTGCGGGCGACGCAATTCTTCGAGTTTCTGAAAAGTATCGCCGACTCCGCAACCGAGGGCAACACGGTTCGCCTGCCGTCTGTGCGTTTCCAGCCCCTTGCGGCCGAGGACGTCGCCAGTGCCGTAGCGAGAGTCGCAATGGGATCGCCATTGAATGGAACCATTGAGCTCGGCGGGCCAGAGCAATTGCCATTCGACGAATTCATTCGCCGGGCTCTCCAGGCCCGCAATGATCTGCGCGAGGTTATCGCCGACGCGCACGCGCGTTACTTCGGCGCTGAGCTGAGCGAATACTCACTCGTCCCGGGCGATGATGCGCAACTTGGCGAGATCCGTTTCGACGACTGGCTTAGTCGGTCTGCGAGCCAGACGCCACGGACAGGCGCACAGTCTACGGCGGCTGGGAGTTAGTGAACTACGCCTTCTCGAACAGAAAGGAGATTTACCGTGAGCGAAGAAGACCTGGAGCTACTGATCACGCTTGATGATCCGGAGGGCGCACCTGAAGAGGATATATTCAACCACTCTCCCGCCGAAAAAGAGCGTTTAACCGATTCCGACCGTATGTAGTTTACGGAATCTGAGTTGTTGGTCGGGCGCGAGAGTATTCGAGCTGAGAATTCTGCCACCAAATTTGCCCACGAGATTACTCGGTGCAATTAGTATGCGTTGTTCTCGGTTTGCTTTATTCTCCCGTTTCTTCATCAAGAATCTGCCTAAGATTCGTGTTTGCAAAATCATTATCGGGCTCTAAATCAAGAATGAGTCTGTACGTGGTCTTCGCTCGTTCTGTGTCGCCAGCGATGTGGAAAGAATAGGCTTGATTGCTCAACTCAGAGACGCGAGCTGATTGGCGCCCTTGCTGAGCTTCGTTATCATTGGGTTGAATTTCAAGAGCTCTCGAAAAAAAAATCTTGAGCAACCCTATAGTCTCTAGCACGAGCATGTTTATACGCTTCGTACTTTAGCCAGTTGGCGCTCCAAGGTGCCCACTTGAGAGGAACGGCGCATAGACGAGGATAACGAAGGGCAGGGCCTCGCGCGGCAGCTTGTGTCGCAGCCTCCCGCAATATGCGAGAAACGATCCCCAAACAAACCCAAAAACAAATCCGCCATACGAAATCCTATAGAACTCCCAGTGATTAATGCAGAAACAGATAGCTACCCACACAACCAATCGGATTCCCGTCTCCGGGCTTATGGACCAGGAAGAGTTCGTATAGGATTTGACGAAGACAAATCCGAACATCGCACAAGTCATCGGTCCAAATCCGTATCCGGTTTCTCCAAAGAACGCGATTTCCATCGTCGCTATGAAGATACAGGAGGAGAGGACAAACCAGGCATAACGGCGGGAGCCTAGCTTTCCCTCGATATAAGTTCCTAGCCTCCAAAGCCACCCTAAAGCGAACAGCAGAAAAAGAGGATTTGTTTCAGCAAAGTTCGACGTAATCAGTCCCCATATTTTCCCATCTCTGATTTCCTCACTCGCTGGGACACCCCATTCAGAAAAACCCTCGCGCGAACCTCGATTGGAATCGAGATTCAATCCGATGAAGAACAACATAAAAAGAAGACCGCTGATTATGTTTACGAAATACTGCCGAAGATAGCTATCGAAGCTTGAACGAGAACGTGAGATGAGGTTCATTTGGTTCACTCACCTGATTAAAATTGAGAGCTGGTACGAAAGGAGGAAACCGAAGTTTTACCGTGCTTCAGCCAATGAACCGCCGATAAATCTCGTAGAGGCCAATTGCTTTGAACGCTTGGAGTACGATTCTCCTCACAAAATATCGCAGCAAGGGAAAATTCGAGCAGAGAACGTCTTTGAGCATCAAGCAATTGGCGGCAATACTGGCAAACTTGTCGCCTCCTAATCGGTCGAAGTCTCTCGCGTAAATCTCTTCCATGTCCCCCAGTGCTGAATCTCGAATGCTTGAGGGTAGGAACAGCGCTGCCACAAACAATAATTGGCGCGGAGGTTGTCCTATTCTTTTAGTTTGTTTCTTTACCAAAAACACCTTGCGGATGAGAATCTTGATTCCGCCAAACAGAATAACGACTACTGCAACTATAGTCTGGAACTTAGGAGCAACTAAAAGGGCAAAAACGCCGAGGGCCGACAATCCTACTATGCTGCTGACGTGCCGCAAGACGGCTGACGACGCTATAACAAAGCGCGTTGTCGAAGTCACTGCGGGTTGACTATTGGGTAGACTGTTAAAAGTCATTTGCTTTACTCAAGAGGCAAAGCCAAGATCGATTTCAGCAGCGAATACGCTTCTAATCTCATTTGAAGTTGCCAAAGCTTCTCGTCCGGCAGACTCAACCGCGAAGTATTTCTTTGCCCTTCCGCCTCTCTGGGCGGTAGCTTCGCCCATCCTGGCTGAGATAAATCCTTTTTCCAGGAGTCTCTGAAGCGTAATGTAAAGCGCTCCCGTCGAAATACGTCGTCCAGTCGCTTGTTCGATAGCTTCCCGAATCGGCACACCGTAAGCGTTGTCTCCCAAACAAATAATTGCTCTCATTACTAACTCTTCAAATGCGCTTACGAAGTTTCGAATAGGCATGATCGTCCTCGAATCAATCAATTTCTTTCCGAATGTAGGGTATATACAGGTAGCTGTCAATCGGAAAATCGTTGCGCCATCCGAGATTACAAATAGCTTAAGACACCTGACGGAAGTGAAAGGTGCAGGTCTCGTTTACTCAATGGGGACCATGTAGTCGCACGGTGCCCAGTGGGAGTAGAAGCCCAATCCTTAAAAGATGTACACAGATCTGTCGCTTGGATAACGTAGTTACTAGTGCAACCTGGAAGCGAACGGTAAGGTTGTGCAGTTCAAACCGGATCGATCCCGACCTCAAACGGGAACCGGGCAGCATGCGCGGCCCCTAAGTGCTTGAAATAGTCGACGGGGCGAGACGATTCGAACTTTCACCCGTACGGTTTGGATCACTTCTATTTCACCCGTCGATACCACGCTCGGGAGAAACTCTTCCGGAGCGTTTTCGCCCGGCTCATATTGACATTCTATATGAAAAGGGTAAGCTACCCTGTACAGAACGTCTATAGGAGGGAAGATCGGCAGCGGTCTTCCCTCGCGATCGTCGGTGTTCTAAAGGACACCTGAGGAGACGCAGTCGTGCCGTTGATTCCTCGTCTGACCAGCCTCTGGCGCAACCTGTTCCACAAGGACCGAGTGGACCAGGAGTTCACTGAAGAGATTCAGGCTTACCTGGACCTGCGGACCGAGGCGAAAATCAGGGAAGGACTAACGCCTCAGGAGGCTCGGCGTAACGCTCTGGTCGAGCTCGGCGGTGTCGCGCAGGTTCAGGAAAAAGTGAGGGAGATCAGAATGGGTCAATTCATCGAAACCACGTGGCGAGACGTTCGCTGCGGCTTGCGCGCCTTGGTCCATAGTCCCATTTTCAGTGCCGTAACCGTGCTGTCGCTCGCACTCGGCATCGGCGCGAACACTGCGATATTCAGTATCGTCAACGGTCTGCTGCTTCGACCTTTACCGTACCCAGAATCGGAGCAGATCGTGGACGTGTGGCATACGCCGCCTCAGCAAAGCTTTCCCGGCCTCGACAGGTTTTCAGTCTCACCCGCGAACTATCTTGACTGGAAGGCACAGAGCACCGCTTTCGAACAGATGGCGGTTTACTACGACACGGGCCTGAGTCTGAGCACCAGTAATGATCCTCTGCCATTGATCGGCGCCGGTGTGTCTTCCGACTTCTTCTCGGTGTTGCGTGTTAATGCAATGCAGGGACGAACCTTTACGCCCGACGAGGAACGACCGGGACGCGATCAAGTCGTGGTGATTGGTTACGGACTGTGGCAACGAGCCTTCGGCGCCAACCCGAACATAATCGGTCAAACGCTGACTCTCAACAGCCGGAGTTACACCGTCGTGGGCATCATGCCGGCCGGATTTGAGTTTCCGCGGCAGGCCGAGCTTTGGGTTCCTCTGGCGTGGGACGACAAGGAACGTCAAACCCGATCAATTCACGACTACCTCGTGATTGCGCGTCTAAAGCAGAACGTCTCACTCAAGCAGGCTCAGGCGGAGATGAGTACGATTTCGAGCAGGCTCGAACAACAATACCCCGAGGAGAACTCGGGCTGGGGCGCGGTGGTGATCCCGCTCCGTGATGATCTCGTCGGCGATATCCGTCTCGCGCTGCTTGTGCTCTTCTGTGCCGTGGGCTTCGTGTTGTTGATCGCCTGCGCGAACGTCGCGAACCTGATGCTCGCGAGAGGCGCCAACCGCAAGAAAGAGCTCGCGGTGCGCATCGCACTCGGCGCGAGTCGCGCCCGGTTGGTCCGGCAACTACTTACCGAAAGCGTTCTGCTCGCTGTTACTGGAGGTCTGCTTGGACTTCTGCTCGCCGTGTGGGGAAGCAGGATGCTGGTGCGACTCGGCAGTCTTCCTAATGCAGGCGATATCGGCATCGACGCGTGGGCCCTGGGCTTTACCCTTCTGGTGTCGTTAGGCGCGGGCATCATCATCGGCATCGTGCCGGCTTTGCAGTTCACGAGGACCAGCATCAGTGAAACTCTGAAACAAGGCTCAGGCCGCACCGGCGGCAGTCCGATGAAGCAGCACACACGCAAAGCACTCGTGATTTCCGAAGTGGCTTTGTCACTGGTCCTGCTGATCGGCGCCGGCCTGATGATTCGCAGTTTCTGGAAGCTGCAAAATGTCGATCCGG
>Ga0207711_10005057_pt1 | contig 11187 bp, 21 predicted proteins | sample KBSS34metaG_FD_184401 | JGI IMG/M metagenome (GOLD analysis project Ga0207711, IMG submission 184401) | Switchgrass rhizosphere microbial communities from Kellogg Biological Station, Michigan, USA - KBS S3-4 metaG (SPAdes) (version 2) | ecosystem: Host-associated > Plants > Roots > Rhizosphere...
GCTCTGTGGATTCCAGAGTACCGCTACAAGGGACAGCTTGGGAACCATTTCCTTGAGCAGCGCCAGCCGTTTTCCGCCCAGCTCCGAGATCATTTGGGACAAACCCGTGACGTTGCCGCCGGGCCGCGCCAGGCTCTCAACCAGCCCAATTGCCACAGGGTCGCCCCCGGCCGCCATAACGATAGGGATGGTCCTGGTAGCTTTTTGGGCGGCCAGAGAATCGGACGTAACGGCAGTGACGATGACGTCAACCTTTAGATGGACGAGATCGGCTGCGAGGTCAGGGAAGCGATCGTGTCTGCCCTCCGCATAGCGGTACTCGAAGCTGATGTTCTTGCCCTCGGCCCATCCGAGGTCGCGGAGACCTAGCCGGAATGCCTGGTACGAAAGCGCGTCATCGGAAGGCGAGGATGGCGAGAGCAGTCCTATGCGGCGGACTTTTGGCGGCGCCTGCGCGCGTACTGGGCCTGCCCCAACGAGTGCACCAGCGCCAAGCGCGATAACCAGCTTGCGACGATTTTCCCCTCCCTTGGCAGGCGGCCATTATGCGCGGTTGTGGCAAGGCAGCAGCCTAGCGAACTTTTTGCGGCAGGCAGGTCGGGTGACGATCAAACGTCAAATTGAAACGTAACAGGGACCGGCAGCTATTGGCCGAGAGCCGTCATGCGTTCTATCGAGACAAAGCAGTCGTCTTAACTGCTGATCCCGCCCTTCGACGCGGGGATCAGCGCACAAGGCGAACGTTCCGGTCAGTGAGCAAGATGCCATCGACGGCCGATTGATCATCACGCTCGCCGATACGCGCCCGCTCACGCTCAGCCAGCTACTCGCGACCTCGCTCATCGCGAACGTGCTGTTCATCCCGTCAATGCAGCTCACCGTACCGTCCACCCGTCCAAGCACACCTTGCTGCGTCCAAGTGCCAGTCCAGGTACAAGAGTTCTCCCCGTTTTCCGTTCCCTGATACTGAAACTGCGTTCCTGATTGCCTGATTGTTCCTTGGGTGGCGGATATCGTCACGAAGTTGTCCGGGGGACAGATCCAGATGAGGTAAGAAACGCCGAGGTAGTTACCCGACAGGTCGTCGTTGACCAGCGTTTGCCGAACGACGGCCTTCGACACGCTCACACCATCGATCGTGTAGGTCAGCGTGCCGGACACGGCATCAGCCGGGCTGAACGACGCTGTACCGGCTCTTCGACGAGTGACGCTCGATTCATTGAACGGGCCGCCGCAATACGGCCCGGTCGTTGAGGTTTTCGGAAGCGGACATTGGACTGACTCGCCTCGAGGGAGGCTCCCGCGGTCAGGGTCAAGCGACCTTCGTCGCAGTGCGTGCTGAGGCGCTCGGCGATCTCGTCGATGTAGGAGGCGGCTTACCACTACGCGCTGAAAGCGCCCGATACCACTGTGCGAGCCGCGCGTGCATCCTCGAATTTATGGAGGATTGCGATAAACAACGGATTCGCGTGCTGATTGTGGATGACAATGGCGACATTGCCGATTCAACAGCCGAGGTGCTTCGCCTCCTTGATTACGACGTTCGGGTCGCCTATGGCGGCGAGGAGGCACTGGACGTCGCGGGTCAGTATCGTCCGGACATATTAATCCTCGACATCAACATGCCGGGCATCGACGGCCTGCAAACAGTCCAGCAGCTCAAGCGAGACCGGCGCCTCGCACGCAAATCCTTCGTGGCCTACACCGCATGCGACGAACCGCCCATCCGGCATGTGGCATCTCAATTGGGCTTCGAGGACCTAGTGCTGAAAGGCCAACCGCTGTCAGCGCTTCTCGGCGTTCTGGTGCAAGCCCGGAGCGGACGCCGATTCGATGAGTAGTCGCTGGCTAGCGCGTCCAGTCCGCGCGAACGGGCCGCTGGACGATGTCGATCGACGCCGCAACCCCTCGCGTCGCCCCCGTGGGGCCGATACGTGTGTTTAGCGCAAGGTTTGCGCCTAGACCGACCATCATAACTCGCGCTAGTCTTAGGTAGGAGTGTGAAAGCAGTCCATGTCGAACAGAAGACTTCCAGCCGAACTGGCTGCCTGGTTCACTAAACATCCCTGCGCTAATTCGTCCCGCCGAGTCGCCGCAGTAAAAGCAGACGGCCGATTCGCGTGACCACGGTGATTTCGTCCGAAGATGGCGGGCAAACCGACCCGGGCGCGCTCAACAAGCGACGCTGTTTGGCGGCGACTTTCTCCTTGATGGTCGCCCGCCTCCACTGTTCGACCAACAGCCGATGAACGTCATTGGGTGTCGTACGGTTACCGCCGCCTCCACCTGCCACTGTGCCCCCACGAGTACCGCCTCGCATTCGCTTGATCACGGCTTGCCCCCTCACAGCAATGAGTACTGTCAGGGTGGCAGAAGTCGGGCGAGACTGGAGATGTTGCCGACGTTCGGTCGCACGAGGCGACCAACATTACGTAGCAGACAACGACGTGAAACTTCACAACAGTCGACTGCTGTCGACCCTTTAGTTGGCGTTGGTCACAAGGAGAAGCCGACGTTTGCCAACTTCGCCTCGGGCCGCCGCGCGATACCTTCGGCATGCGCAACGTGAGCGAGGGAGCTAGTCTCGCGTTCGGTGGGCCGCGTATTATTGCATTGCCAGAAACGCCTTGGCCTGAGCCAATTCGGGCCGCTAGGTATCGCGGTCGGCGGACAAGGTCTGCAACTTCGCATAGTAGTCGCGAGCAGCTTTGCGGTTGCCTGCGGCTTCGGCGGCGCGGGCAGCACCGTAAGTGGCACGGAAGCGATTGGGGTCATGCTTCAGCGAACGCTCAAACTCGATGAGCGCCTCTGCTGGCTGGTTGGTGGCCAGCAACATCTGGCCCAACAGTTCCCGCGACGGTACGACGTTACCGGGTGTCCTTTAGCACCTGCAGGCGCTCCCACATCCTTGCGCGCCGCTGCAACATCACCCGTACGTGCTGCCCCCGAGGCCGCGGGCGTAGACGAGGATCGCTTCGGCTTGTGGAAATTTGTCCCAGGCCAGATCACTAGGAATGAGTTTCAGCGCAGCCGCCCCTTTCCAGTCACCCCGCTCCAGGGCGAATCGGGCCGGTATGGCGGCAAAGGCGTAGGCAGAGGGGAGATTTTCTACGTTTACCTTACGGATCGCTCCAACGTCGTCTACCACCTGCTTTGCTGCCTTGTCCTGTGCCTGCTGCTCCATCAGCGCTTCGACGTCGGGCACCTTGATCTCCGCGAACCCATCCGCCCTTAGAACACGGTGAACCCAGCAACGACCTTGGGCACATCGTGCGCGTAATAGTGCTCAAGGTTGTGCGAGCAATAGATCGCGTCGAATTGCGCCGGCGGAAGCGTATCAAGCCGGCGCGCGTCACAGACGATGTCGGCCCCGCTCCCCGGATCGATGTCGAGCAATACGTGTTCCCAACCGGCGTAATGCGCGGGAATCGCGACTGTCTTGCTATACCCCGACGTTGAGCACGCGACGCCGCTCGCCGGCCGTTTTCTCACTAGAGGATGGCGGCGCGCGGCGGAAGATGTCGCGCGAAGAACGGATTTGAGCGTCGGGCAATTATCGCATTGCGGGCACCCGCGCGCTGTGCATCATCGATTCCGGCATCGATGCGAGCCATGAAGACCTGACCGGGAACACGTGCTCTGCGCCTCCCCCGGAGTCGAAGCGCTGGAAATCATCGATTCGGCGGAGCACGTCGACCTCGTAGTTTCCGACATCATGATGCCCGCGATGGATGGGCTGACGTTGACGGAGGAAGTGCGCGAGCGTCTCCCCCAGAATCCTGGTGTCCTGGCCACCGGGTTAACGACGGTGCTGGACGCGGCAATGGAACGCGGCGCAATCGCGTTGGTGAAGCCATACACGCTAGACCAACTCGGGGCAGTGATCCGGAATCAACTCGGCGCAAATTCGCGGGCTGCCTAAAGCGCTCTTTCCGCCCGGCGCTTATGCTTGGATCAATCGTCCGTTAGGCGACCGATGGTCTCGACAATGGCATCAAACGAGGCAGGTTTGAGCATGATCGCGTCGAATTGAGCCACGAGCAACCGCTCGGAGATAGAGCCCTCAAGGTATCCCGTGAAGGCGATGACCTTTACCTTGCTGCCGTGCGTTTGGCGCATCCGCCTAGACACTTCAAAGCCATCCATCGGGGACATTCCAATGTCGAGAAGCACAACCTTGGGCCGATCCTGGGAAGCTTGCCGCAAGGCGTCTTTGCCATCATAGGAGACCCGGACATCGTGCCCCAACTGCGCGAGCAACGTAGCCACAGCGTCCGCGGCTTCCGCGCTGTCATCGACGATTAGTATTTTTGCCAAGGGACGACGAACTCGCGCCGATCGAGGTGGTTCCCCGAGTGTCCCTGCGCAGACTTGCCACCGCTATAGGGGCAACCGACCAAACGCTCGTAGGAGCGGGCCGCGGTACGGGGCGCACCCCAGATTGAGGCCACTAAATCGGCGGATTTACGGGGACCGAAATCGGTCTCGTTCGGCCCCGTGTTAATAAGAAAGTACGAGATACGCCAGGAGCGCCACCGGAGTCCAGAACGCCAGTACCGTGAGGAAGGTCGATCCGACGATCGCGGGAATCGAGTCCAGCGAATCGCCGGTCGAACGATTCAAAAAGCGGGGTTCGATGCTGGCTTTTAAGACGAGGCTGCGCACGGCTTTTGTCATTATTCCTCTCCCTTGGATGGAGATGTAACTGTAGCTAACAGCTTGTCGCGCAGAATAGGATCGACCCCCTTATAGCTGTAGGAGCGAGGCGGACGAAAGAGGCTAAGACTTTCCGCTTAAGATCGGCGGCGTACCCTAGACGCCAGCTTTAGCGCCTCGTATGCTGACGTTTCGTGAAGGGGGCGGGGAGGTGCGAGGTGCCCAAACTCAGTGAAAATATTTGCGCTCAGATTGAGCGCGCCGCGCAGCTATTGCGGGCGGTTGCCGCCAAGGGTAGGACTTCAAGGCAAGTCGGGCGGGGTGGAGTACCAAATCGCCCTGATCTGCAGGAATTCGTTGATACCGCAGCTTCGCTAGAAGCGCTAGTCAAGCGCTCGAGGCGGCAGTAGCAGCTACGCTGCGAAGTAATCGTGCGGCCCCTTGCATTTGTGCATATGGCCTTCGCCGCCCGTAGTATGTGACGTATCTGGGAAGAAATAGCGATGTCAGGAACGCTTCCCCCTCGTCGATGCGAGGCGGCTTAGCAAGGTGCGGCTGCATCTCCGGCGGCAGTTCCTGCATTTGCGTCAGCTCGGCGTGCGGCACGACCTTCCATGGCGTGAAATAGCGTGCGCGCGGATCGACGTCCCGGATCTCCCGGGGCCCGGTGATCTCCCACTCGCCGTACCGTGCAGCGATCTCGTGTCGTTCAGCGACGTAGGTGCCTTAACCCACTTGCCGGTCACTCGGTCACGATAGCGGAATCGGAAGAGCTCCAGGCGCGGCATGCAGGTAGGATGCCGCGATCGCCGCGAAGCGTGTGCCATGACTATCGGCGACGGCCCGGAGCGTGCTCGACGCATCAACCCGACTTAGAGCGGTCGCAATCTGCCGACATTGCGCGGACGACCTCCTTGCGGTCGAGCGGACGCACTCCGGCGTCGTTCATCTGTGCATAGGCCCCCGTTCGAAAACGGATCAACGCGCCAGCGTTCCCCTTGTCCGTCCGGATGACGCCGACGGCGGTCGCTCCCGCGGGTATCGCACGGGCGTAAAGGTGCGCCGGTCCGCCAACCTCGACGTGATATGCCATTCCAATCCTCCCCAAATTGTTCAGGCGCCGACAACGTAAACGTGGGTTCGCGAAACCTCAAGGGCGTTGGTCGGACGTCGTTGGCACTTGGGCCAAATGCGCCGGGTGCGATTTAGCTCTGCTCCTGCAGCATTCGGCTCGTGCGGTCTACACTGCGCTGAATCGACTTGAGGCGCTACGCGTCGACGCGCTTTGCGCCGAGGAGCACAAAACGGCCCCTGGGGGGCCGTTTGTGACGTCGGTGGAAGGGTAGGAAACGGAACTCGGAACGCCGTACTCCGCAGTTGAGCACGGACCCCAACATCACTTCCAATCTCCGGAATCAGCGTCGAATTCGATCCCACGCCGCGCGCGTTGCGTGCTTCGCGTCTTCCCATTCAAGTCGCGACTGCCCTCGCAGCGTGGTGTAGTCGTGCTCCATCACCGACTCGATATCTTCGAAAGAACGGTCACCGTACCGGCTGGAAGCGTCCCAGCCGAGGCGATACGCGGGAGCGTAGTCATCGAACGTCGTGCCCGACCGATAGTAAGACTCCTGTTGATAGTTGTCCCGCCAGTAGTTTTCTTCGGCCGTCGGGTTCACACTTTCTGCTACTGCCTTTCCACCTAATCCGCCCACGACTGCTCCAACCGCTGCCCCTACAGCCGTTCCTATCGGGCCCGCCGCCATTGTCCCAGCGGCTGCACCGGCTGCAACTCCACCAGCTACAGCACCGAGACCAACACCAACCGGATGCGCGCCCGGCGCTCCGGTGATGGGGTCGGCGTTGGAATCCGGATTAACGCGTCGATCGTTTGTCATATTCGCCTCGTTGGTTTGCTACATATTGAGCGGTCGCACTCGCGCGAGGCGAGTACAGCGCAAAAAAGTCGCGGAAAACGACGCTCTTTGCGGCCAGCTGCATTGTTAGGTCCGAAGCAGGCTTGCGAGAAGCGGACGGTCCCGCAAACCGTTGTAGTCGGCTGCCTACTCTGGCAGTGGATACGCGTGAGATGAATTTTGGGCTGAAAAAACCTTTGCATACGCGGGTAGGTAGCAACCCACATCACCGATTACTCCCCGTTCTGTCATCCCCGCATCGGGTCGTTCGCCACAGGTGCACCGTGTCGTCGGGGGAGTCGAAACCCTACGCCGCGAGGTGCGCCGAACGGCCTGCGAGAGCCGTCCCGCGGAGCAAAGATCGTTCGTTACGCGACGATTCGGGAGTTCGTAACGTGGTGCTGGCCGCTCCACTCGTGAAGTTGGGCCGGCACCAAGAGGCCGGAGTTACCGTGGCGCGCCGTTAGAGAGTGAGCCGACCTTTCGCTCGTCAGTACACCTCAGGGGCGTGTCTTTGCGCCAGCACTTGCCGACGTCGGTTCAGCTCGCAACCACCGGTCATAGCGAGCCTCGCCTCTAGAAGCACAATGACCTATCCCCGCGGGCGAAAAAAGGTAACGTAAATTATCTCCGACATCTGGAGCAGCCCCGGTATGACGACAATGACGAAGATCGTCCACACAAGCCAGCGACGGCCTCGCACTACAGCACGCCACAGCAGCAGGCCGAGCGTGATGAGAATCAGGACGACAGGAATAATGAATCCGATCGCCATGCCGCGCTGTGGATCGTCCGACGGCGAGAACAGCGCCCAGATCGCGAAGCCCACATAGCAGGCGAGCATGATCGCCGCGCACAAGGCCTTCCAGTCCCAACCGTTAGCGTTGGTGTCCGACGCCGTGGTCACCTGGCTTCAGTCCCCGATTTGATCGCTGATGTCCCTGCATTCGCTCAGGCTCTAATTCCCCAAGGTGGCTACCACCCTCGATGTCGGTGAACAGAAAGTCACTGCGTCGGTCGGCCGGCAAGCACGAAGGAGGAGACGTAGCCATTAGAAGGGGCGCGTGGCCTAGCGACCGCACTCTGACAGCTAGACACCCCTTGCACAACTGGGATGATGACCGGGGCGAATGGAAGCGGCCGATCCTGCGGCAGTCTGCTAGGGCTGGATCGTGTGCCGCGTGTCTGGCGACTCTGCGAACCCCGCGAACGTACGTTGCCCTAGGCGTGACAGGCAGCAACGGGTCACAAGCAGCCACGGCCCTGCGGGAGTTGTGCGGACATACGTTATGCGTGGTTTGTCAAACCAGATTACGATCTAAAGGACCACCGATTGTCACCGATCGACCGTTGGTCTCCAGATAATCGCGATTTTAGCTCGCGCCCTTCGACAACCAGCGATCCAGTGCTTGCCCCAAATAGGGACTTGCCAGCGAGCAGGGCATTTCTTGCGGCGATCAGCAGCACGACGCGCCGCTCGCGCGACAGTTCAGCGAGATACTCCTAAAGGAGGTCGTACGACATTGGGCCGGCTTACTCGGCGCCCAGTGAAGCAGCACCTCGGTAACGCAGTCAGTCATAGGTTTGAATTTGATTGGCTTGAATTCGACCCGTTTGAATTCATCGGCGGAGATTCATTGCGCTGAGCGGCGCGACGTGGACGTGAGCACGGCCACGATGAGCGCATCGCAGAGCACCACCGACGAAGTTTCGCTGCCGCGCGTTCGAGCGAATGAGCCTCGAGCAGCGCGATCTGTCGGCGCAATGGGGAATTGGCTGTTCTACCCACGGCGCCAACGGTCCGCGTGTGACGTGGGCCACGCTGACGCAGGCCGAACGCGAAGACGTGAAATCGGCATGGGTCGTCGTGGATCAAAAGCGTGAGATTGTGCACGCACGCGAAGTCGAAACGTCCCGCAAGAATTGGGACGCCGGAATTGCGGCATTACCGACGCGCGAAGAAATTAACTCCGCGATGGTTGGGATGGCCCAAGAATCAATTCGCTTCGTGCGCGCGACAGTTCAGGACGAGTTGTCGCGGGCAATCAATCCGCTCAGCAACGAGATCGGTCGACTCAAACGCGAAATTGCCGATCTCACAACCGCCCCGAAGCCGCAACCCACTAGCGCCGGCAGCGTCGTTGACACCAAGGAAACGTCGAGCTTCGAGAGGCGACTGTCGCGACACGCCGAACATCTATCGAGCATCGAATCGCGGCTGAAGCGTATCGAGCGCGGATCGTGACGATGCCGATCGACGACGACGGACCGGTCGAAATGAAGTTCGTCATCAAGGGCCGCACGTTCGACACGGCCACATCAAACGTCGTCGCCATAGATCGCGGCATCGCAATGCGCGCTAACCGGCTAGGCGACCACGAGAAGCGGTATGAAAGCGTGCTCTACCGAACGGCGAAGGGCACGTTTTTCTTGCACGATCACTCAACGGTTAAATACCTGCAAGGCGGGAAGCCGGTTACGGAAGACGACGCCGAAGACTTGACGCCCGAACAGGCAATCGAGTGGATTGAGAACCATGGAGCCGTGGTGATGAACGACGAAGGGTTGGCGCTTCCGCCGGAAGCGTGAACGTAACGTAATCACGAAGAAACGGCGCGAGACATCGCGCCGTTCGTGTTTATGGAAACCGCCGAAATCGGCCGCAGGAAGCCGCACGCGTCGCGGACGTGCGCGATAGTCGCGCGGCCGTCGAAGCGCTCAGCGGCCGTTCTACGCGGCCTTCGCCGATAGTCGTTGCACGCTTCGCCGCCGTGCGGCATCGTGCCGGCGTGCGCCGCCTCGAAGCTATTCCCCTTTCCGTACCGCGACCGGCTCACGGGCAAGGGGGTCCGCGCGTGCATGCCCATTCCTATATACGGAGGAGTTTATGTCAGCAGCCAGCGTTGATGCGGTCGATGCACGACGGCGTCTTTTCATGATGGTGTCCTCCTCTCTGCTCGCCGCGTGGGGGCCTACTACGGCTCTCGCCGAACCAGCGCAGGGCGCCCCGCAATTGACCCAACAGTTTGGCCACGCGCTGCTGCGCGACGCGGAGGTGCAGGAACTGGCTCAGTCGATCGTCGACGGCCTTCCTGCGGCGACCCAGCAGCAGTTCAAGGAGCTTGCCCAACTAATCGCCAGTGGGGCGACGGTAGAGGAGATTCGGCAGCTCTCTCACAGTATCGTCGTCCCCGCGGAAGTCCTGCAGCTAATCGAGCAACTCATAACCGCCGCCTTCTATGTCGGGGGAGTTGGGCTCGCCGCGGCCGCGATAGTGAAGTTCAAGGCGCACAAGGAAAATCCGACGCAAGTATCCATTAGCCAACCCCTTGCTCTTCTGTTCCTCGGGGCGGCGCTTATATTCATACCGACCGTGTTTCGCGTCTCAGAGGAGACTCTGTTCGCCGTGGGGCCAAACTAACATTAGGGGGTGCCGAGTATTGGTCGGTACGAACCGACTAGGGCAATATCGTTGCGGGGCGCTGCGAGCCGAGCGACGCGGCGTCGCGCGAAGCCGATGGCCGCGACCCAGACCGATCGGCGCACGCGAAGGTGAAGCTGCGCATACGGAAAGATCGTCCAGGATGATCGGCCGGGCTATCCCGGCCTGGCGTCACGATAATGCGCGCGACAGTCGTTGCACGCTTCGCGGCAATCGGGGCATCGTCCGCGGATGCCCGACCATGAGTCCTACCCATTCGTTGCCCTACGCGAGCGCATCGCGCAACTTGCCGCGGAAGGTCGGCACACTGAGCGCGAGGCGGCCTGCTCGCAACTGGCCGAGCTGATCATGCGCGGGCCGCAGGGCTTCAATCCTCATCGTCGGCCGCAGCGTGCGAAGCGGCTACGCTATCCCGTGATCGAGGCGCACTGACGACGTGCCGCGGCGATCATCCTGTACGTGCGTCGCCAAGGCGAATCGATGACGTGCCCTGCGGATCATCAGTCTTTCCCGATTGTTAACGATGCGGCGACGCCCTCAGACACCAGTTGATGAAGGCGCGCAGATAGCCACCAAGCGAGACTCACGCAAGCTAAGCGTGCGTATTTAACCACCGGTATCTTGTTCTGTATGGCAGCAAGCACCGTTGCACTACCGCAATGGTCGGCGCTGCGATACGAGGACAGAATGTCAGACGTAGTTAATGAGGCACCGCTGCAATCGCCGCCGCTTGCTTTCACAGTCCTGGCGAGAGTGCTGGCTACATAACCCAGACCGCTTTCGCTTCATTGAATTGGTGGGAACGTGATGTCTCTGGTGGCGATGGACACTGGCCGCCACAGCGCGAGGCATGAGCTACTACCGGACGGCAGAGCATCGGCGTTTGCGAGCCGAGTTGATTCATCGGTGGAAGCCGTGGGAGCAATCGACGGGACCACGGAGCGCAGAGGGTAAGGCTACGTCCTCGCTCAACGGCTACAAGGGCGGCGAGCGACAAAGCCTTCGCGCCCTGGCGAAGCTTCTGCACTCATTGGAAGTTGACGGTCTGTCGTAGCGTATCGTCCGGCCGCTATCGGTGGCGGATTCAACTGGTCGATGCAACACACTAGACGCCATTGCGGCGGAAGGAGTGTTGCAGATGAAGAAGCGACCGCGCATTTACTACTCGGCCAGTCA
>Ga0207711_10005068_pt1 | contig 11173 bp, 9 predicted proteins | sample KBSS34metaG_FD_184401 | JGI IMG/M metagenome (GOLD analysis project Ga0207711, IMG submission 184401) | Switchgrass rhizosphere microbial communities from Kellogg Biological Station, Michigan, USA - KBS S3-4 metaG (SPAdes) (version 2) | ecosystem: Host-associated > Plants > Roots > Rhizosphere >...
AACGGCCCAGCCCATTTGCTTCTTGACGATCAGGAAGTGCTCGACGAACCGCTCGTATGCCGGCTGGATAGCTATCTGGTCATCCTCGCGGTTGTAAAAGAGCGCCACCGCCTTTGGACGGCCGAGCGCTTCATAGGCTTTTGTGTTTAGGTAGATCAGCCCTTTTCGATTGATCGTCACGCGGACCTGGTCCGCCGCCGACCGCGCCGGCCCACCCTGGAATTTTTCCCATTTTCTGTCCAAAGCCATATATTACCCATTGTGCATCCGTAGCACACTGTTTCAATGATAGCACAGTTGCCCTAGAAAGTGAATGGTGAATGGTGAATAGTGAATAGTGAAAGGTGAAAAGTGGTGAGTGGAGAATGGTGAATAGTGAATAGAGAATGGTGAATAGTGAATAGTGAATAGTCTAATTCGTATGGCGATGACGATGATCGGCACTCGCCAATTCACTCTTGCCGTCTCCTCTTCCCTATTCCCTCTTCCTATTCTCCATTCTCTATTCTCTATTCTCTATTCACTATTCTCTATTCACTATTCACCATTCACTATCCACCATTCACACTCTTCCCGGCATGGCCGCTTACGGCGTTTACAGGAGCGAAATGGAAATTTGGGCATTTTTCGGCTTAAAGCCGCGCTTTTTTTGCAGCAAAAATTGGCTGTTTTTGATCAAAAACCGCTCCTTTTGAGTTGTTTTTAGCCGAAATGTGAGAGTTTCTGACACGTGACCTGACTTCCCTTTCAAGATCCTGGAGCGGCTGTAAGCTTGGCAGGGCCGCTTTGTGCAAAAAGCTCGGTAAAGTCGGCTTATTAGCCCCCGGCCCTTGACCTCGGCCTCGGTTTTCGATACTCTATCAGTTCGCATTTTTGCGGATAATTCTCTTAGTGTGTGTGATTATGAGTACTTATTTCCCTAGCGGTAAGGGTTTAGCAGAAAGCCGCAAATGGATGCTGGTCGATGCCAAGGGCAAGACCGTCGGACGCCTGGCGACCGAAGTGGCCCGGATCCTGTCGGGTAAGAACAATCCGGCTTGGACGCCGTTCATGGATATGGGCGACCACTGCGTTGTGATCAACGCCCGCCACGCCATCTTCAAGGGCGGTAAAGCGACCGAGAAGTTGTATCGCCGGCACACGCTCTATCCGGGCGGCCTTCGCGAGGTTAACGTGCAGGATATGTTCGCAAAGCATCCGGAACGCGTTATCGAGATCGCCGTTAAGGGCATGCTCCCGAAATCGAAGCTCGGCAAGGCAATGGGTTCTAAATTAAAGGTTTACGCGGACGGCGACCACCGCCACACAGCGCAGAAACCGGAGACGGTTGAGATCGCGACGAAATAAAGTTTATGGCAGATATTCAGTATTACGGCACGGGCCGCAGAAAGACTTCGACAGCACGCGTTTACCTTCGCCCCGGATCGGGTGCGATCAAGGTTAACAACCGCGAATTCAACAATTATTTCCCTAACGAAGCACTGCAGATGATCATTCGTCAGCCGCTTCGCCTTACGGAAACCGTGGACAAATTCGACATTTTAGTAAACGTACTCGGCGGTGGACCATCCGGACAGGCCGGAGCAGTTCGCCACGGTATTACTCGTGCGTTGCTCGAATATAACGCCGATCTTCGCGGAGCCTTGAAAAAGGCAGGACTCGTCACCCGCGATCCGCGCCAGAAAGAGCGTAAGAAATACGGACAGAAGGGAGCTCGTAAGCGCTTCCAGTTCTCGAAGAGATAATGTTTGGAGTTCCTGCTTAGCTGCGCTGGCTTTGGCCGCCTAAAGGCGGAACTCAAAACTAAACCATCGGTAAAGCCCATTGGTTCACAGCCGTTTTACCGAGTACATAAACCAATAAGTCAGGAGAGTTAACACTTTGGCTACAGTTACGATGAAAGAACTCCTTGAAGCGGGAGTTCACTTTGGTCACCAGGTGCGGCGTTGGAACCCGAAGATGAAGGAGTATATCTTCGGCGAACGCAACGGCATCTACATTATCGACCTTCAAAAAACGCAAAAGCTTTTCCGCGATGCTCTTAATTACGTTTCGGAATCGCTCGCCGAGCGCCCGCGACAGAAAGTACTGTTCGTCGGCACCAAGCGCCAGGCGCAGGAGGCCATCCAGGAAGAAGCAGTTCGCTGCAATCAGTATTACGTCAACAACCGCTGGCTTGGCGGACTTCTTACCAACTATCAGACGGTCCAAAAGTCGATCCACAAGCTTAAGGACATCGAAGCCATGCGCGAGGACGGCCGCTTCGAAATGCTGACCAAAAAAGAGCGTCTCAAGCTCGATAAAGAGCACGAAGGTTTGATGAAAAACCTTGCGGGAATCAAGGACATGAATGGCCTCCCGGACATGCTCTTTATAATCGACGTTCGGAAAGAGGATATTGCTGTCAAAGAAGCAAATCGCCTCGGCATTCCGATCGTAGCGGTTGTCGATACCAACTGCTCGCCTGAAGGAATAACACAGGTTATCCCCGGTAACGATGACGCCCTGCGGGCGATCCGGCTATTTGCTTCGCGTATCGCCGATGCGATCCTCGAGGGCCAGCAGATCGGTACCGAAGGCGGCATAGCGGCTCCGGTCGTCGAAGAAGAGCCCGGCACCGTGGAAGACACTTTGACGACGCCGACCTCGATAATTCCGGCGGAGTTCCGCGATCCTGATGAGGGCGATGACGATGCCGAGCTCGAAACCGAAGAGGAAACTGCGGACGAGGCTGAGGCACCTGTCGCCGAGGGGCCTTCGGAAACTCCGGCGGCCGAAACTGAAGAAGCAAAAACGGAAGAAAGCAACGAAGCGACCGCAAGCTAAGTTTAATTCTATTTTCAGATAACGTAGCTCTTATCCGTTCGCAATGGAAAAGGCTGCGTTTTTTTATAAAAGTAGTTTTGAGTACCGCCTCAGGCGGCAAGCCCTTAAAAATCTACCTACTAAAGCAGGAACTCAAAACGCAATCATTGGAGTAAGTCATGGCAGAAGTAACAGCAAGTGCAGTAAAATCGCTGCGTGAGAAAACGGGCGCGGGGATGGTCGATTGTAAGAACGCTCTCGTCGAGGCAAGCGGCGACGAGGTAGCGGCGGTCGAGATCCTCCGCAAGAAGGGTATGGCTACCGCCGGCAAAAAGGCTGGCCGCGTGACGGCAGAAGGCGCCGTCGGTTCCTATATTCACATGGGTGGCAAGGTCGGGGTTCTCGTCGAGATCAATTGTGAAAGCGATTTCGTTTCTCGCGGCGAAGAATTTCAGCAGCTGGTTAAGGACGTTGCTATGCACGTGGCCGCCGCTGACCCGCGCTATGCAGGGCGCGAGGATGTTCCGGCTGCCGAGCTCGATAAGGAACGTGAGATCCTGAAAGAACAGCTTAAGAATGATCCGAAGAATGCAGGAAAACCGGATGACGTTCTTAACAAGATCATTGAAGGCCGCCTGAACAAGTTTTACGAGGAAAATGTTTTGGTGGACCAGCCGTTCGTTAAGGATCCTTCAAAGACGATCGGTGAACTTGTGGCCGAAAAGATCGGTTCGATAAAAGAGAACATCACCATTCGCCGCTTTACCCGTTATAAGATGGGCGAAGGTATAGACAAAAAGGCGGACGATTTCGCGGCTGAGGTCGCGTCGATGGTTGGGTAGTGGTCAGTGAATTGCGAGGTTGCAAAGTTTCGAAGTGATTCTGTCTTTGCAACTTTGTAGCTTCGCAACGCAACTTCCAAATGAAACCTGTCTTCAAACGCATCCTGCTAAAGCTCTCGGGCGAAGCCCTTATGGGGTCGCAGAGCTATGGCATTGATACGCAGGTTGCCGAGAATGTCGGGAGAGAACTTAAGACCGTCCACGATCTCGGGATCGAGATCGCTATAGTGGTCGGCGGCGGCAACATTTTCCGTGGGGTTTCGAAATCGGCGGGCAACATGGACCGCGCGGCCGCTGATTATATCGGCATGCTGGCGACGGTAATGAATGCCGTCGTGCTGCAAGACGCGTTAGAAAAGCTCGACGTTTATACCCGAGTGATGTCGGCGATCGATATTCCACAGCTTGCCGAACCTTTTATTCGGAGGCGGGCTGTCCGCCATCTTGAAAAACAGCGAGTCGTGATCTTTGCCGCCGGGACGGGCAATCCGTATTTTACGACCGATTCAGCAGCCGCTCTTCGGGCTCTCGAAATCGAGGCAGAAGTTATTTTTAAGGGAACGAAAGTTGACGGCATTTATTCTGCGGATCCGATGACCGATCCGACTGCGGTCCGCTACGACAAGATTACATTCCAGGAAGTTCTTGAAAAGCAGTTGAAGGTAATGGATACATCGGCCATCTCGCTTTGTATGGACAACAACCTGCCCATCATGGTTTTCAATATGCGGCAGTCGGAGAATATCGTTAAGGCTGTGTGCGGCGACCTGTCTATCGGCACGCTGGTCACGAGCGGCTTGAGCAAATCCCAGGAAATATGAGTGTAGATTCTGTATTAAAGGAAACGGCTCCGAAGATGGACGCCATCATCGAAGATTTCAAGAGAAAATTATCCAATATCAGGACGGGACGCGCAACCGTCGGTCTGCTCGACTCCGTCCACGTCGACTATTACGGCACGTCCACGCCGCTCAATCAGATGGCTTCAGTTGCCGTTCCCGAACCTCAGTTGATCACGGTCCAACCATGGGACATGACTCAAGTCGGTGCGGTCGAAAAAGCTATCATTGCGGCTAACCTTGGGTTGAATCCCTCGAACGATGGCAAGATCATCCGACTGCCCGTGCCGCCGCTCAACGAAGAGCGTCGTAAACAGCTTGCCAAGCAGGTCAGCGAGATCGCCGAAGATCACCGGGTCGCCGTTAGGAACATTCGCCACGCATCAAACGATTCCCTAAAGAAACTTCTGAAAGACAAGACCATTTCCGAGGACGATGAACGCGGCGGACTCGACCAGGTCCAAAAACATACCAACGCATTTATTACTAAAATCGATGAACTTGCCAAGAACAAAGAACAAGAGATCATGAGCGTATGACGGTCGTGATCGCGATATTAATAAGAGGGCTGTCCGAATGGACAGCCTTTTTCTTTTTACAGGATCAAAAAGCTCTTTCGGACGTGCCGCAATTCGAGTATATTTATCCCGTTCATCTAACGGGAACCCTTTATGAAGATCATAGTTCGCTGCCTTGTCCTCTTTGTGGTCGTTTTCAGTCTTGTCCTCAACGCACTTCCCTGCGGCCCTTCCGAGACTACTCCGGTATTCGAGTACGACAGCGCACCCGAGAACCCTTACGAGAATTTTGCGGCGGGCAAATTGGGGATCATCAAGCCCGCTTTTCACCGCTCGGTCTTATTTGCTGCCTATCGATACATAAACGGCGGCGGATTTTTGCCCGACGAGCAAAAGGCCTTGGTTGATGTGTGGAAGGCTGATTTTGATAACAGGGACTACCTCGACACGGACATCACCGATGCGGTTCGAAGTTGGGTTGCAAAGCGGCAGGAGGTCGTCGGCAAGGAGGAAAAGACGCCTGACATCTATACTGAGCGCAACTACGCCGGGTACGACTTCTTTCCAAACTGCGCGAAGAACGCCTTTGAAACCGCCACCGAAACTCTTAACGACCGCATGTCCTCACACGGTCCGAGTGACCCGGGCGTACTCGATTGGGTAAAAGGCCAGGATGAGGTTTTTCAAAACTGTTCGAGTGGAAAGCAGACACCTAGGGTAGCTCCTCCTGGCTCTCCAGATTGGCTCCAAAAAGACCGCGATTATCAGATCGCGGCCGCTGCGTTCTACTCGATGGATTACGAGGGAGCCAAGCGCCGCTTTGCCGAGATCGCCCAGGATGTAGATTCGCCTTGGGCCGAAACCGCGGATTACCTGGTCGCCCGGACGCTTGTCCGCCAGGCAAGCCTCAGTAAGAACCAGGACAAATCTGCCCAGTATTACGAGCAGGCCGAACAGCGTCTTCAAAAATTCACTTCAGGCAAATTTGCCGACTCGGCCGAACGCATGCTCGGCCTTATCGCCTACCGAATCCATCCAAAAGAGCGTGTCGGTGAACTCGCCCGAAAACTCATCGTTCCCGCCGGCAATTCTAACTTCCGACAGGATGTCATCGATTACACCTGGCTGATGGATAAATTCGAAGAGGAGGTTTTGACTGCTGAGCAACACCGCAAAGACGAGGAACGACGGCTTGAGGAAGCTAAGAACACAGCCAGTGCCAATCAAATGACCGGAGCTGAATATGCCAACCGCCTAAGCCAGTCATCGAACGGTGTGTATGTGACCACAGCAAATGCGGCTAACCAGATCGCGAATGCCGCTAACGCAGCTTCGAATACCGCTGGAAATCCAGTTTTTGAACACAAATATCACACCGGTCCGCCGAAGGTAAACGAAGACGATATTGAAATCAATGTTTACTCCAATGACTACAAGGAAATCTGGTCCTTCTATGTCCGTGCTGACGCGACGGATGAACAGGCTATAGCCGAAGCTGAAAAGATCTCAGACAAGCCGTTAACGGATGAGATAAAAGATCGAGTTCGCGATGCCCGTCGTTCGGGCTATGTTGAACGCTTTTCTCGCAGTCAGACTTCGGGCCATCAGATCTACTACGGCAGCGAAAAGATGACAGTCTCGCTTTTGCCCGACTATCTTCGCTCCAGCGATCTTACTGAGTGGCTGTTCATTTACCCGATCCAGGACACCGAGGCTTATCTTTATTCGCTCAACAAATATCGCCAGACAAGTTCTGATTTGTGGCTAATGACAGCCTTATCCAAAGCGAATAAGAATTCGACGCAGCTGATCCCGCTTCTCAATGCCGCGTCGAAGACAAGCCATATGTCTCCTGCCTGGCAGACCATCGCATATTACCGCGCGCGACTTCTGCTCGATCTGGGGCGAAATGCCGAAGCGAAAAAGCTGCTCGACGATACGCTAAACGGTCCGGATGAATTGACCATCTCCGCGAGGAATCAGTTCATGGCCTTGCGGCTTAAGCTCGCCGATTCACTCGACGATTTTCTCAAGTATTCCCTTCGCAAACCGTTTGCCTTTGATTTCGACGGCGAGACAGGAACCATCCAGGAATTCATCGACCAGGAAAAAGCCTATTACGATCCAAAGAACAGCGAAGGCAAAACACGTGAGCAATATGATCGCGAGGTCGAAGATCGGTTCAAAAACGAACTTGCGTGGCAGGATCGTGTCATGTTCGATGACGATACCATAACGGTCCTAAATGATCACTTCCCTCTCGCGTCCTTAGTCGAGGTCGAGCGTTCGCCTGTCCTGCCGGACTATTTGCGTGAACGCTTTGCGGTTGCTATCTGGACCCGTGCTGTTCTAATTGACGACTATGTAACAGCGGCGAAGATCGCGCCTGAACTCGCGAGGCTTCATCCTGAATTGGCTGTCTCGCTGTCGAGCGTAACGAACGCGAAAACCCCGACGCAGCGCGAAGGTGCTGTCCTGTATTTACTTATAAAAAGTCCCAACATGACTCCTAACATTTCGGGCGGCATGGCGAAGGAGCCATATCAGTTTGACGACAAGGAAACGGAGGGGTCGATGGACTTCGCGTTTGGATTTGATCAATGGTGGTGTGCTCCATACGAAACCGAGTACGATGAAAACGCGGGCCAGGAAGTCCCGAGAAAAGTATCACCCCGCCCGGCTTTCTTAACTCCCGCACAAGATCAGGCGGTCAAAGCCGAGCAGGCAAAACTAAAGGTGATAGGTGACGCTCCAAAATATCTAGGAGAAAAAGTTTTGGAATGGGCCAAACGATCTCCGCTTGATCGCCGAATCCCCGAGAGCCTGTATATCAGCTATGAAGCTAACGGATGGACAAAATATGGCTGCGGAAACAACGACGAGTTGCACGATGAGATCGGCCGGTTGCTAAAGGTCCGTTACCCGCAGAGCGATTGGTCTAGACGAGTACTGGATGAGGAAAAAGAGAAATGAGAAAGAGAAGTCAGAAGTAAAAAGCCAGAAGTGAGGAGATGCTTCTTGCCTCTGGCTTTTGCTTTCGCCTTCTTGCTTCCAGCTTCTTGCTTCTACTTGCTATTCGATTTGTTGCTTTCCTCTTCAGCCTTGAACTGCTCGAGGTTTTGCTTAAATTCCTTACAGGTTTTAGCCAGTTCTACCTTATCGGTTTTGTTTTCCTCGATGGCCTCTTTGAATTTCTCCTTCATCTTATTGAGGGCGGTTTTCTTCACGGCTTTAGTGACAAAATCGTCGTCCGGATTATCTATTTCGCGGTTAAAGAAATCCACGACGTCATCGCATTCCGGAATGCCGATCTTTTCGTCACCGACCGCGATATCGACGCCTTTGTCGGTCAGCGTTTTATTGTCACCCGACTTTGAATTACTCGCCTCTTTCGAACCGACAAGCCGGCCGCAGCCGAGGACCATGGTAATAAGTATGATCCCTACTATTGTGATGATCGCTTTGTTTTTCATGCTATTAACTCTCGCTTAATAACGGTCAGTAGCCTCCGCCTACGTCCACGCCCTCTAAATGGCCAACGTGGAATTGCTGATGATAGCTCGCAAGTCGAGGCATTATCAAAGTCCGAAATCCTTTCCATTGCTTGATCAGCGTCGTTTCGACGGGCAGCAGAGACCGGCCATTCCGCTCGGGATGATGAAGATAAAAAACAATATCGGTAAGTTTGCCCGGGTCCTCTATCCCTACTCGGAGACAGCTCTCCACAACCAATGCCCATGCAAGCGGGCCCTGTCTAAAAGCGGCCTGCACCGTTGACGGAAGCATTTTGGGATCGAACGACATAATGTGACCTCCACTCAAAGACGATCAGAGCTCAACCCTTTTGCAGATATGGAAGTCCTACCGTTTGGGTTGATAGTTTTGGCAATTTGCAAAATTCTGTTTCCATCAGCCTTTTGTTTCGACTTGTCCTACAAAAACTGAAAGCCCTATTTTTACTGGCGTGTTCCACGGTTTTCGCAATTTTTGTAGGACAGAATTCCGGTCGGAGACAACCTGGATTTAACGGATCCGTCTGATCTTGTTTCGCGGATTCCGGCAAGTTTGTTTTACCTCCACCGCCATCGAATACCTGGCGCGTCATCAATTCGATGCAACCGTAACTTTCGATTTTTCAAAGATCGGTCGTGGGACCTCGCGCACGTAAAAGGGCGCCAAGTAACGCCCTTGATGCAACATTGTGTCACATATCATACGATGGTGTAAACATTAATCTTAGAACCGCCTTTCGGAGCTTCGCGATAAATCGATCAGTCTGGACTCACTTTATCTCAAAGTTCTTGATCTCTATAGCAAGTTCGCGTTCCAATTTGTCTCTTTCGTCGATCAGAGTCTGCTGGTCTTTCGACATCTGCTCAAGCCGAGTTTCCTGATCGTTCGCTTTGGCAATATAACGGGTAATAAGCTGTTTTGCTTCAGCGGTTTTCGTCAGGGCCTCGATATTTTCACGAAAACGAGCCTGGTCCTTTGTGATCTCCTCGTTCTCTTTGTCGGCGGCAGCGAGTTTCGCATTTATCTGGTTGATCTGCATTCTCAGGTCGATCAGTTTTGCGAGACGTGTCCGCGTTGAGTCGTCAATGAAGCGACCGGCGACAAATATATCCAGATCTTTCGGCGAGAGAGATGACAGCTCGTATTTATCCATCATTCCGAGATTCTCTGCGACAATTACATCTTTGTTTTCGAAGGGGCCGAGCTCCATGCGGAAACGATAAAACCTGGCAGTCGTGTAATCAGGTTTTGCTCCGTTCTCAGACAGTAACCAATCTTTTCTTACGGGATGCTCTATATAGACGACCTTTTTTCGGTCTGTTTGATTCATTAGGTGATATATCTTCTTGTCCGACTTGAAATAATGAACCTGGAAGACGCCGTCGACTACCTTGACGAGCTTCGCTGGTTCACGGTCCTCTTTGTCCTCGACACGAACCAGGGTTCCGAGATCGAGTGCGAACGAAATAAGGCGCTGTTCCTTTGGTTTCAGACGTTCCATAAGCGCTTCGCCTGCATACGCTTCGCGGTCAAGAACGGTCATCGAGCCGCCTTCAAACGTCATTGCAGTAACGTTTTTCAGCAGCAAGCCGCTCATCGGACGCGGATTTGCTTTTTGAACGGCTTCAAGTTCGTTCGATTCTTCTTCGCCCTCCTCTTTCTTTGCTTCCGTCGTGTCTTTGTCCCGAAAGATCGACACTCGCTCGCCTTCCATCTTCGTCTGAACAATAGGGATCAGGGCCGAACGGCTTTTGTCAATGGAAACAGGTTGATCGATACGATATTCGAAAAGATCACCGATCTCTTCCCCGCTGGCCGCGGTCTGAACACCGGATTTTTGATCGACGATGGCGTCGCTGACGCTGGTGCCCGAGTAGCCGGAGGAGACAATGAAATTATTATTGGCGTTTGAAAACGGGGATTTGGCAACTGGTGGCGGTGCACCTGGACCATCGCCATTACCGACTCCACCGCCACTACCGCTTCCGGCTCCTCCGCCCGAACCAGACCCTAGTCCGCTTTGTCGTCCCTCCGGATCATATATCTGAGGCTCCAGGTTTAAGTCCTCGGGAATTGGAATGATCGGCCGATAGCGATAGAGCGGCTTCTGCAGATTCTGGATGAAAGAAACCGGTGAGCCAGATATCAAAGAAAGCTGTACATTCTTCCAGTCTTCATCGCTAACGTTATCAACGATGGCCCACCCCTGAAAAAACGGCTTGCCTTCGTTGTCTAAAACCACCCGATAGGTCGTCTTCCAGATCGGTGCCGCGATCGTGTAACTGACGACCATTTCTCGGGTGCCGGTGCCGAGACTGGTTACTGTTATCGTTTTTGCGTCGCGCCGTCTTGTTGACGCGGTTGCGCTCGCAAACTCATTCACGTCCTGTTTCGTGCCTTCGTCGAGCAGCTTAACGGATCGGATATCGGCAAGGTTGAAGCTCGATATCTCACCACCCTCGGACGAGACAACCAGCGAGTAGCTTACCGGGAAAGACTTTTCCTCTCCATCCTTATCTTTACTTGTCGTTTTTTGTTTTTCGACCGTGAGGATGGATCCGGTCGCCGTGCCCTTCGTGGACGTAACCAGGACCTTTGCTCCCTGAAGCTGCGAAAGGATGTTGGCAAGCCCGCCCGCTTCATCCTCGGTCTCTTC
>Ga0207711_10005073_pt1 | contig 11162 bp, 9 predicted proteins | sample KBSS34metaG_FD_184401 | JGI IMG/M metagenome (GOLD analysis project Ga0207711, IMG submission 184401) | Switchgrass rhizosphere microbial communities from Kellogg Biological Station, Michigan, USA - KBS S3-4 metaG (SPAdes) (version 2) | ecosystem: Host-associated > Plants > Roots > Rhizosphere >...
AGCGCGGCGCGGCCGAACCGGCGGGCGAAGGGGCCGCGCGCGATGCTCATCAGCTGGCTCACCCGGCGCAGGCCCAGCCGCTCGATCTGGGCGGCGGTCGGCTCGTCCAGTCGCAGGGCCTGGGGCGGCAGGGGCGCGATCAGCTCGCCCTGGCCGCCGGGCGCCGCGACGGTCCCGTCCACGCCGAAGCGGGTCAACGCCCAGGCCGCGCCGGGCGTGTCGGCGATGGCGCAGCGGAACGGCAGGCCGTTGGCCGCCAGCCGGGTCTGCAGGTCGCCCAGCATGGCTGCCTCGCCGCCCCACAGGTGCGACACGCCGGCGATATCGAGGAAGAGGCCATCCGGCGCGTCCTCGGCCACCGCCGGAGAGAAGCGCACGCACCAGTCGGCGAGCGCGGTGAGCGCCGCCGCGTCGGCCTCCGGTTCGGCCTCCTCGGTCGCCAACTCCGGGACCAGCGCCATGGCGTCGGTGGCCTTCTGGCCTGGGCGCAGGCCGAGCGCGGCCGCGCCGGCGTCGACGGCAGACAGGCGGCGCACGGCCCGCACCGTCTCCAGCAGGGCGAAGGGGCTAGCCGGCGCGTCGGAGGGGTAGCGTCGGCGCCAGTTGGCGATCGCCCAGTTCGGCGACCAGGCGCAGAGGATGCGTCCCATGGGTGTCTTCCAGATCGTAGGCTTGGGCGGCTTCCATCAGCCAGGCGCCGGTCCGTCCGCCCCGACAGCGTTCCAGCGCCACGGAGAAGCGCGGGGCGCCCAGGCCGAATTCGTCCGGCGGCGGCTCGGAGGGCGCTGAAGCGACGCGCCAGCGGGTGGCGGCCGCCGAGCCGGTCGCCTCGCGCCGGGGGTTGCCGCCGAACGGGCGGCGGCGGATCAGGAACCCGGTCGAGCCGCGCTTCTCACAGGCCAGCTGCAGGCGTCGCCCGGCGGTCAGATCGGCGGCCTCGACCTCGCCGACCACGGCGGCGACGCCGACGGTGGCGAGCGCATCCTCCATGACCGAGAGAGCCTCAGCCTCGTCGCGAGCGCAGACCTGGATCAGCCGCTCCGGTGGAAAGCCCAGGCCCGCCAGTCCCGGCGCCCAGAGATCGTCGCGGCGGAACACCCAGACCACCTCACCCTGTCGCGCCAGGGGCGCGGCCATGAGCGCGGTGAAGGCGGCCGGTGCGGCGGCAGTCTCCACCTCCATGCCCACGCCGCCGATCTCGTGCCACCGGCCGAGCGGCAGGCCGCCGCCCGGCAGGCAGCCGTCGATCCGCCCGTCCCCGAACGTCAGCACGCCGCAGTCGGCCCGCGCGTGCGCCTCGATGGCGGCGATCTTCGCGCGCACGGCCGCCAGGCTCGAGGGTTGTCCGCGAAAATCGGACATGGCTTGCGGACTCCTTTCGTTCCACTTTTGTTCTAGAACGACTAGTCGCGGAGTCAAGTTGCTGTCGACGCGGCTTGGCGGCGGGGCTCTGGACGGCCATGCTGAGGCCATGGGGGAAACCAAGAAGCCTAAGGTCCCGCGCGGACCGAACGCCGAGCGCCGCGCGGCGACGCGGGAAAAGATCATGCAGGCGGCCGTGCGCTGCCTGGCCGAGTCCGGCTATGCGGCGACCTCGACGCCGCTGGTGGCGCGGATGGCCAAGGTCAGCCGCGGCTCCCTGCTCCACCAATTCCCCACCAAGGTCGACCTGATTCTGGCCGTGGCCGAGCACGCCGCCACCGCCCGCGGCGCCAAGGTGTTCGACGAGCTGCGCCCCTACCCCGAGGGTCCCGACCGGTTCCTGTACGGGGTGGACGCGGTCTGGGCCTCGCTCCACACGCCGGCCGCCATCGCGCTGATGGAAATCACCATCGCCGCACGCTCGGACCCGGAGCTCGCCGAACGCTACCCGAGCTTCGCCGACGACATCGAGGAGCGGCTGCATCGGGCCCGCATCCGCATGGCCGATAACCTGGGCGTGCCGGAGCGGCTGGAGGAGATCGAGGCGGTCGCCCACCTGACCCGCATGGCGCTGAACGGCCTGGCCATGGAGTCGGTGTTCATCGGCCGCGCCTCGCCCGATGCGCCCCGGGTGATCGCGCTTCTCAAGCAGCTGCGCCAGCGGCTGGTGGGCGAGCTGCAGAATGAGAGCGGCAAGTCTGTAGGCACGATTGACCACAAACCGGGCTGAAGCCTAAGCTCCGCCAAAGCCGGCGCGGAGCAGCCAGATCGCGCCCGGCGTACAAGACTGGCTGGGAGGCGGGGCTATGACCAAAGACAACTCACGTCCGGAATCCGATCGCCGAAGCGTGCTGATCGCCGGCGCAGCGCTCGCCGCCGCGGCTGCCGCGCCCAAGGCCTTCGCCCAGGCGCCGACCCCGCCCGCCGCCGCCCCGGCCGGCCTCGCCGCCGGCGGCGGCTCAAGCAAGATCTTCCAGACCACCAACACCGCTGCCGGCAAAGTGCAGGGCATCGCCAACGGCCCGGTCTGGGAGTTCAAGGGCGTTCCCTACGGCGCGCCCACCGGCGGCAAGAACCGCTACATGCCGCCGCAGAAGCCGGCGCCCTGGAAAGGCGTGCGCGAGTGCTTCGCCTTCACCTCGGTCTGCCCGCAGACCCAGGCCGACATCCGCGGCGAGTACGGCCAGTTCATCATGTGGGACCGCCAGGTCGGCGGCATGGGCGAGGACTGCCTGTCGCTGAACGTCTGGACCACCAACGTCGACCGCTCGGCCAAGAAGGCGGTGATGGTCTCGTTCCACGGCGGCGGTTTCTCCACCGGCTCGGGCAATGCGCCGGGCTTCGACGGCAAGAACCTCGCCTACTTCGGCGACGTGGTGGTGGTGTGCATCAACCACCGGCTGGCGAGCTTCGGCTACACCAACCTGGTCGGCGCGGGCGCGCCGGAGGCCTTCAAGTACGCCGGCGTGGCCGGGGCGCTGGACATGGTCGCGGCCCTGCAGTGGGTCCACGACAACATCGAAAACTTCGGCGGCGATCCCTCTCGGGTGATGATCTTCGGCCAGTCCGGCGGCGGGGCGAAGACCTCGACCGTGCTGGCCATGCCGCCGGCCAAGGGCCTCTTCCATCGCGCCGCCGTGCAGTCGGGCTCGGCCCTGCGGCTGGTGACGCCGGAAGATGGCGCGGCGACCGCCGCGAAATTCCTGAAGCAGCTCGGGATCGGCAAGGCCAATATGGGCGACCTGCAGAAGGTCTCCTGGCAGCAGCTCCTGGAGGCCCAGTCGGCGGCGGGCGGCAACTTCTCGCCGGTGATCGGCACGGACGCCCTGCCGCACCATCCGTTCGACCCGGTCGCGCCGCCGGAGTCGGCCAACGTGCCGATCATCGTGTCCACGACGCTGGAAGACGCCGCCCTGGGGCTCACCAACTTCAACCTCACCGAAGCGGGTCTTACGGCGCTGTTCGATCAGCGCTGGCCGGGCAAGGGCAAGGACCTCGTGGCGCTCTATCGGCGCTATGATCCGATCGCCACGCCGTTCCTGATCCAGGCGCAGGCCTTCACCGATTCAGGCTTCCGGCGATCGGCCTTCACCCAGGCCGCGCGCAAGGCCGCCGCGGGCGGGGCGCCGGCCTACATGTACCAGTGGAACTGGCGGACCCCGGGCTACGACGGTCAGTTCGGCGCCGTGCACGGGATCGACGTCTCGGCCAGCTTCCACTCGGTGCGCGACGGCTTCTTCGCCGGCTCCACGGCCGGCAAGAGGATGGCCGACCGGTTGGCCGGCAGCTTCGCGGCCTTCGCCAAGACCGGCGACCCGAACAACAGCCACGTCCCGCCGTGGAAGCCCTACAGCGACGCCCAGCGCAACGTGATGCTGTTCGACAACGACACCCGCCAGGAGGTCAATCCGCGCGCCGAAATCCGCGCCTACTGGGACGCCAATCCGCCGGCGCCCAGCCCGCGCGGTTAGGGGAGAGGCATCATGAGCAAGACCGGGAACGACCTCAGCCGCCGCGGCCTGATCCAGGGCGCCACGATCGCCGCAGCCACCGCCGGCGCCGCGTCGAAGGCCACCGCCCAGCCGGCTCTGGGCCAGCCGCCGGCCCCGGCCTCGGCGCGCATCCTCGGCAACGCCGCCGCGCCCGGCGGCATCTTCTGGACGGCGGAGACCACCGCGGGGAAGGTGCAGGGCATCGCCAACGGCCGGGTGAAGGAGTTCAAGGGCATCCCCTACGGGGCTTCGACCGGCGGCAAGAACCGCTACATGCCGCCCAGGAAGCCGACGCCCTGGACGGGCGTGCGCAACTGCATCGGCTACGGCCCTATCTCGCCGCAGACGCCGGCGTCGCTGGAGAGCGACTACTCCATGATGATCGCCTGGGACCGCCACGTGGGGCCCGGCGGCATGGGCGAGGACTGCCTGAACCTCAACGTCTGGACGCCCGGCGTGAACGACCATGCCAAGCGTCCGGTGCTGGTCAGCTTCCACGGCGGCGGCTGGGCCACCGGCTCGGGCAACGGGCCGATGTACGACGGCGCCCAGATGGCCCGGCTGGGCGACGTGGTGGTGGTGACGGTGAACCACCGGCTCGCCGCCTTCGGCTACACCCACCTCGCCGACCTGGGCGCCCCGGCCGAGTTCGCCAACGCCGGCAATGTCGGCGTCATGGACATGGTCGCCTCGCTGCGCTGGGTGCGCGACAACATCGAGACGTTCGGCGGCGATCCCTCGCGCGTAATGATCTTCGGCCAGTCCGGCGGTGGCTCGAAGACCTCGACCCTCCTGGCGGTTCCGTCCGCCAAGGGCCTGTTCCACCGCGCCGCCGTGCAGTCCGGCTCAACGCTCAAGCAGGCGACGCCCGCCGAGGCCACCGCCGAGACCGAAAAGCTGCTGAAGGCGCTCGGCATCTCGAAGAAGAACATCGCCTCGATCCAGCAGGTCCCCTGGCAGAAGCTGCTGGAGGCCCAGGTCGCCTCGGGTGGCAACTTCCGGCCGGTGATCGGCGGCAAGGTGTTGCCGCATCACCCCTTCGATCCGAGCGCGCCGGAGGAGTCCGCCGACGTACCGGTGATCATCTCCACCACCCTGCACGACGCGGCGCTCCGCCTGACCAACTTCGACCTGACCGAGGCCGGCGCGGCCGCGCTGTTCCGCCAGCGGTTCGGGCCCAAGGGCGGCGACATCCTGGCCGCCTATCGTCAGGAGAACGGCAAGCAATCGCCCTACCTCGTGCAGGCCGAGGCCTTCACCGACGCCACCCGCGGCAATTCCCAGATCCAGGCCCTGCGCAAGGCCGCGCTCGGCAAGGCGGCGACCTACATGTACGTCTGGGACTGGGAGACCCCGGCCTTCGACGGCAAGTTCGGCGCGGTGCACGGCCACGACGTGGAGGCCAGCTTCCACCTCTCGCGGAACGCCATCGGCGGCGCCGGCACCAAGGGCGGGCGCCAGATGAGCGACCGGCTCTCGGCGACCTGGGTGGCCTTCGCCACCACGGGCAATCCGAACAACCCGCTGATCCCCAACTGGCCCGCCTATGACGCCAGGCGCCGCGCGACCATGGTCTTCGACACCGACATGAAGGTCGTCGACGACTACCGCGGCGACTTCGTCCGCATGATCGCCGACGCCCTCCCGGGGACGCCGGATCCACGCAAGGCCTAGGGCTGCGGCCAAGTCTCTTGCGGTACGGTGTCGGTTTGGCGTGAGATGGCGCGTCCTTGGGTGGGAGGAACCCATGAGTGACGCCATTCAGCTTCTCGTCGGCACCCGCAAGGGCGCCTGGATTCTCCGGAGCGACGCCGCCCGCAACCATTGGCGCGTGAACGGCCCGCAGTTCCTGGGCCAGATCGTCAGCCACCTGGTCGCCGACCCGCGCGATCCCCGCACGTTCATGGCGGCGGTGGCGACGGGACACCTGGGCCCCACGATCCTGCGCTCCGCCGACGCCGGCGAGACCTGGCGCGAGGCCACCCAGCCGCCGGCCTTTCCCAAGGGCGAACCGCAAGGCCGCTCTGTCGATCACACCTTCTGGCTGGAGCCCGGCCACGCCAGCGAACCCGGCGTCTGGTGGGCGGCCACCTCGCCGCCCGGCCTGTTCCGCAGCGCAGACGGGGGCGACACCTGGGACAGCGTCGCCGGCCTTAACGCGCACCCCAAGATCCTGGACTGGATGCCGCCGGACGGGGGCACGCCCGACGGGGCGATCGTCGCCGGCATCGCCATCGACCCGCGCGACGCCCGGCACATGTATCTGGCGACCTGTTCGGCCGGCGTGCTGGAAACCACGGACCAGGGCGCGACCTGGGCGCCCCTGAACGAGAACGTGCGCTGCGATTTCCTGCCCGACCCCTACCCGGAGTATGGCCAGGACGCGCACCAGATCGCGCTCGCCCCCACCAATCCGGACCGCATCTGGCAGCAGAACCACTGCGGCATCTACCGCCTGGACCGCCCTGCCCAGCGTTGGGAGCGAATCGGCGACGCCATGCCGCGCGACGTTGGCGACATCGGCTTTTCCATCGTGCCGCACCCGCGCTGCGACCAGACAGCCTGGGTGTTTCCCATGGACGGGACGGAGGTCTGGCCCAGGGTCAGCCCGGGCGGCCGTCCGGCGGCCTATCGCACCCGCGACGGCGGCGCCTCCTGGGAACGGCAGGACAACGGCTTCCCGACCGAACAGGGCTGGTTCACGGTGAAGCGTCAGGCGTTCTGCGGCGACGGCGGCGCTCCCATGGGCCTCTACCTGGGCACCACCGGCGGCGAGATCTGGGCGAGCGCCGACGAGGGCGAAAGCTGGCGCCAGATCGCGGCCCACCTGCCCGAGATCTATTCCGTGGTCGCCGCCCGGGTCTGATGATCCAGGTCCTCATCCCCTCGCAGCTGACCAGCTACACCGGCGGGGTCACGCGGGTGGATGCGGCGGGCGCGACCGTGGGCTCCGTGCTGGACGACCTCGACGCTCGCTATCCGGGACTGAAGTTCCGGGTGATCGACGAGCAGGACCGCGTGCGCAAACACATGCGCCTGTTCATCGGCCGCGACGAGACCCGCAGCATCGCCGCCCCGCTGGGGGACGGCGACGAACTGCTGATCTTCGGGGCCCTCAGCGGCGGCTAGGCGCTCGTAGTACCGGCCATTTGTTCCCGTTTTGTTCTTGACCAGCTGACTTGGCCATGATAGCTTCCGAGCGTGCGACGGATGGCTTTGCGAGACATCCTCGCCAGCTCCTCCGCATGAACGAAGAGGGGTGACATGCCACAGAGCTGGTCTTCGCAAGACGGTGATGATCCTGACGATGTCGATGCTTGGATGGCGCGGCGGAACGCCCAGGTCGCCCTGCGACCGGAGGCGGAAGCCGCTGGGCGAGATCTGTGGAACCGGGCGATCCAGACCGGAGACGATCTCTACGCAGGCAACCCAAGCGACCTTCGCCTGGGTCTGGATAGATTCAACGGTCCGGAACGCATCTGGAACTGGATGCCTTCCGCCTGGAAAGACTACTACTCCGGTGCGACTCGGGGCGATGCCCTCGGGCAGCTCCCGCAAGACAGAACGGAGACGCCGCAATGAGCGCACCATCCTGCGCCGGATTCATTGCGGAATTTCCGGACGACCAGGTCGAAGAGGACGGCGAGATTCTTGTCTTTGGCGGGCGCAACGTGGCCGCAGCGCTTGGCGAAATACTGAAGGACCTCGGATGCGATAACGTGTCCAGCCCGATCTACGACGGTGAGAACGGCTGGGTCTTCACTCTGGAATACAGTCGACGTCGTTCTTTCTGGTGCCAAGTAACCTCGGTTTATCCAGCGTACTGGCTACTGTTTGAAAGCTCGCGTTCTGACGCCCAGGCTCACAATGACATCTGGCTGAAATTCTCGAGTGCGTTGGAGCGCGACCCACGGTTCCACGGCGTCATCTGGCGATCAAAGGAGGACGGCCCTCCCGAAATTGAAGAGATTGGCGATGATCAGATTCGCGCCGTGGTTCTTGGCATTCCGCCCGAACCCATTCCGCAACAGTACCGCCCGCCGAAACCCAAACCTTGGCAGTTCACCCGCGCTCACCATGCCTTCGGAATTGTCGTTGGCGTGGCCTACTCAGTACCGTTCGCTGTCGCGTTCGCGTTCTGCGTCATGCTGGTTTTCCTCGGGGCGTGGTGGGCGATTGTCGGGGTTCCCATCGTTGCGGCGGCTTGGTGGCTGTATATGGGGCGACACCTTTGGGGCCTGATTAGACCTCTGCCCGGACAGCCCGCCAATCCGCGGGCAAAGGCGGCAGGCGGGCCGTTGGTGTCGGCCGTCATCGGCGCCTGGTTCGCCCTACTCGTGGTGATGTTGATCGTCGTTGAGAAAACCATCCACGGCGCCAAGGAGCAGGACGAGTTCAAGTCGCTCGCCATTGCAGGGCTTTTGATCGGTCTCGCAATTGTCCTGGCGATGATCGACCGGCGCCGAAAGCGCGGGCTCGACGGCTCGGACGAAGACCCGGACGCCGCTCCTTAAAACACCAGCGCGCGCGCCTCCTTCACGTGCGGCAGGCCCTGGATCTTGGTCAGCAGGGCCTCGCCCGGCGCCTGATCCACGCCGACCAGGGCGATGGCGTCGTCGCCGGCGGAGACGCGGCCCAGGTTGAAGGTGGCGATGTTGACGTTGGCCTCGGCGAGCGCGATGCCCAGCGCGCCGATGAAGCCCGGCTTATCGAGGTTGTTGACGTAGAGCATGGTCGGGCTGAACGGGCTGTCGAGATCCATGCCTTTCACTTCCACCACGCGCGGGGTGCCCGCCAGCACCGAGCCGGCGAAGGAGCGCTTGCCCTTCTCCGTCGTAACCGTGATGCGGATCAGGCTTTCGTAGATCGGGCTGTCGTCCTGGCGGCTCTCCGAGACGGTGATGCCGCGCTCCTTCGCCACCGCCGGCGCCGAGACCATGTTGATCTCCGCCAGCATCGGCCGCATCACGCCGGCCAGCGCCGCGGCCGTCATCGGCTTGGCGTTCAGCTGGGCGACGTCACCCTCGTAGGCGATGTCGATGGCCTTGATACCGAAGTCGACCATCTGGCCGGCGAAGGCGCCGAGCTTTTCGGCCAGCGCGATGAACGGCTTCAGCCGCGGCGCCTCTTCGGCCGTGACCGAGGGGCTGTTCAGGGCATTGGTCACCGCGCCGGTCAGCAGATAGTCGCTGATCTGCTCGGCCACCTGCAGGGCGACGTTCTCCTGCGCCTCGTTGGTGGAGGCGCCCAGGTGCGGCGTGGCCACGAAGTTCGGCGCGCCGAACAGCACGTTTTCCTTGGCCGGCTCGGTGACGAACACGTCGAAGCCCGCGCCGCCGACCTGGCCGCTTTCCAGCGCCGCGCGCAAAGCGGCCTCATCCACCAGGCCGCCGCGGGCGCAGTTGATGATCCTCACGCCCTTCTTGGTCTTGGCCAGATTCTCGGCCGACAGGATGTTGCGGGTCTTGTCGGTGAGCGGGGTGTGCAGGGTGATGAAATCGGCGCGGGCGAGCAGATCGTCCAGCTCGACCTTCTCGACGCCCATTTCCACCGCCCGCTCCGGCGACAGGAAGGGATCGTAGGCCACGACCTTCATCTTCAGGCCAAGCGCCCGATCGGCGACGATCGAGCCGATGTTGCCGGCGCCGATCAGGCCCAGCGTCTTGGCGTAGAGCTCGACGCCCATGAACCGGCTCTTCTCCCATTTGCCGGCCTGGGTGGAGATGTCGGCGGCGGGCATCTGGCGGGCCAGGGCGAACATCATGGCGATGGCGTGCTCGGCGGTGGTGATGGAATTGCCGAAGGGCGTGTTCATCACCACGATCCCGGCGGCGGTGGCGGCGGGGATGTCGATGTTGTCGACGCCGATCCCGGCGCGGCCGATCACCTTGAGGTTCTTGGCGGCGGCGATGACGTCCTTGTTGGGCTTGGTGTCCGAGCGGACGACCAGGCCGTCATAGTCGCCGATGACCTTGATCAGGTCTTCCTTGGAAAGGCCGGTCTTGATGTCGGCGTCGACGCCGCGCTGCTTGAAGATCTCGATGGCGGCGGGGCTGAGGCTGTCGGCGATGAGTACGCGGGGCATCTTGAAGTCTCCGATGGGAGAACCCTCCCCGCGCGGCGGGGAGGATTGAATTTGAAGAGGGGAACGAGCGGGCCGCGCCGATCAGGCGGCGGCGAGCTCGGACGAGACGGTGGCGTAGGCCCAGTCGAGCCACGGGGTGAGCGCGTCGAGGTCCGACGTGTCCACCGTGGCGCCGCACCAGATCCGCAAGCCCGGAGGGGCGTCGCGGTAGCCGCCGACGTCGAGGGCCACGCCTTCCTTCTCCAGCACGGCGGCCAGCTTCTTGGCGAAGTCGGCCTGGGCGTCCTCGGAGAGCGAGGTCACCTTCGGGTCGATCACCTTCAGGCACACCGAGGTGTTGGAGCGGATGGCCGGATCGGCGGCGAGGAACGAAACCCAGCCGGTCTTCTGCGCCCAGGCCTCGAGCACGCCGAGGTTTGAGTCGGCGCGGCGCTTCATCTCGGCCAGGCCGCCGATGGACTCGGCCCACTTGAGCGCGTCGACCGCGTCTTCCACCGCCAGCATCGACGGCGTGTTGATCGTCGCGCCCTCGAAAAGGTCGAGGGTGACCTTGCCGCCTTTGGTCATCCGAAACAGCTTCGGCATCGGCCAGGCCGGCGTGTGGCTCTCCAGGCGCGCCACGGCGCGCGGCGACAGGATCAGCACGCCGTGCGCGGCCTCGCCGCCCAACGCCTTCTGCCAGGAGAAGGTCACCACATCGAGCTTGTCCCAGGCGAGGTCCTGGGCGAACGCCGCCGAGGTGGCGTCGCAGATGGTGATGCCCGCCCGGTCAGCGGCGATGAAGTCGCCGTTCGGCACGCGCACGCCGGAGGTGGTGCCGTTCCAGGTGAACACCAGGTCGGCGTCGCCGCGCACCTTGGTCAGGTCCGGCAGCTCGCCGTAGGGCGCGTCCAGCACTTCGGCGTCGAGCTTCAGCTGCTTGGTGACGTCGGTCACCCAATCCTTGCCGAAGCTTTCGAAGGCCAGCAGCTGCACGGGGCGCGGCCCCAGCATCGACCACATGGCCATCTCCACGGCGCCGGTGTCGGAGCCGGGCACGATGCCGATCAGATAGTCGTCGGGAACCTCCAGCACCTCACGGGTGCGGTCGATCGCCTCCTTGAGACGCGCCTTGCCGAGCTTGGAACGGTGCGAGCGTCCCAGCACGGCATTCTGGAGATATT
>Ga0207711_10005084_pt1 | contig 11150 bp, 13 predicted proteins | sample KBSS34metaG_FD_184401 | JGI IMG/M metagenome (GOLD analysis project Ga0207711, IMG submission 184401) | Switchgrass rhizosphere microbial communities from Kellogg Biological Station, Michigan, USA - KBS S3-4 metaG (SPAdes) (version 2) | ecosystem: Host-associated > Plants > Roots > Rhizosphere...
CCGCCAACCGGCAGCTTGGCAACCGCAAGATCGAAGCGGGCCTGACCGTGCCAATGAGTGCGCCGCTCGCGGGACCAGTATCGCTGGCGGTGACTCCGGAACTCGACTGGCGCTCCGATCTCGACGGAAACGGTCATCATGCAGCGATGTCGGGAGTCGTTGGGCTTGGGCTCGCGGCAAGCACACGCCTGTCGCTGTCGACCGAATTGTGGGCCGCACGGGACTGGGATCCACTGGGAACCATCAAGCAATATTCGGCTGACGGTTCGATCGCCTATCTGGTCAGCGACAGCGTCGAGGTCGACGGCGGCGCCAATTTCGGGCTCAACCGTATGACTCCGGAAGTCGAGGTCTACGCCGGGGTGTCGACGCGCTTCTAATGCCCACTGCAGCGGCCGCGCGCGAAGACGTCAGGCCGCGACCACGTCCTTCATGCGATCGGGCATCGCCCGCACGATGCGGTTGTGCAGCCGAAACTTGCGGCTGAACAAGACGTGGAACAGCAGCCTGGTCCATGACCGGTGGTGATAGAGGTGATCGTAGAACTCCGGCGCCGCGGCGCGGACCGCCGGGAGGCGCGACCACGGCACCTGAGGGAAGTCGTGGTGCTCGTTGTGGTAGCCCATGTTGAACGACACCTTGTTCAGCGGGCCATAGTAGGAATAGGTCTCCTGCCCCTCCCTGAATACGAAATGCTCCTGGATTGAGCGCGCGCCCACCGGGTGCACGCCGAGCGAGAACATCGTCGACATGAATAAATAGGCGACCGGCCACCAGCCGAAGAACCAGACGATCGGCGCCATCGCGGCAACCATCGCGACGGCGTTGAACGCCACCCAACGATCGACGGTGCGGATCGCCTTCACCGTGGTTGGCCGCAGGAGGGCCTGCACTGCCCAGAACATGCTCAGCCAAAATGTCTTGCGCCACCGGCTGTTGCCCACCCAGCGCGCCTCGTTGGGTGTCGGCACGTCGGCGTCGAGGCCGGGGATGCCGAGATACTTGTGGTGCAGTAGGTGGTGGCTGCGGAAGCCCATCGCCGCCGGGAAGACGATCGCGACATTGGCGAAGATCGCGCCGAGCCGGTTGGCCTTCGCGGTCCTGAACACAACGTTGTGCGTGAAGTCGTGGATCAGCACGAACAGCGCATGGTTGGCGAAGGCGCCGAACACATAGGCCGTAATCACGATCGCCCACCACGGCGCGTCGGCAACAGCCAGCCCGATGCCGATGGCGACCTGCAAAGCGACCAGCAGCACGGTCCACAGCGCCGACCATCGATCGCGCTCGAAGAGCCGGCGCACGTCCGGATGTGCCGCGAGAATCTGCTTCGCCCGCTCCCGGTGCGGCAGGGGCCTGTCGCTCTGCGCGAACGCTGACTGGGGCGGTGTCACGGCGAACATCCGATCACATCTTCTCCTTCACGGCCTGTTCCGACAATGGAGCCTCGGCTTCTCCTAACATGGATCAGAAGGCGCGAATTGAATATTTTATCCTGCTTGCGGTGCCCAGCGGCGCGCACGCCGTTCATCGGCGGGAGAATTGCATGTTCTCCCGTGCCTGACGTATCTTCCCGTTCGGGCCAGCAGGGGAACGCCGACATGGAAGTCACATTCGTTCGCACGAGTGACGCCTTGATCGTCGGCCCAGCAGGCCGAGTGGACGAAGCCACCTGGAAAGAGTTCGACAGCGAGCTTGCGACCGCGGTGTTGCAGACATCGCGCGATGGCCTCGAAACGCTGATCGTCGACCTCTCGCGTATCGATTATATGTCATCGCGTGGCCTCAGGGCGCTTACCGTAGCCAAGCATCAGGCGCAGGCGGTCGACGTGACGATCCGGCTCGCATCACCGAACGACGTGATGCGGGAGATCCTCGCCATCAGTCGCTACGATCGGTTGTTCGCAATAGATGACAGGGTGCCCGCCGGCCGCGGGGCCGCTTCTTGACAGATCGAAGGACCGGCGACCCGATCGCAGTGCGCTTCTGGGGAACGCGAGGGACGTTGCCGATCGCGGCCAATGCCGGACAGGTCAGGAGCAAGATCGTCAACGCGCTCATGGCGGCCGGCGGAAGAAGCTTCGCGAACGCCCAGGATGCAAACCGCTTCATCGACGAGGAGCTCTATTTCTCCGCAGGAGCGACCTACGGCGGCGCGACCAGCTGCGTGGAGATCGATTGCGGCGAAGAGGCCTATTTCGTGTGCGACATGGGGAGCGGGCTATTGGAACTTGGCCGCGATGCGACGCGGCGGTGCCGGTACGGCCGCCCCAAAAGGTATAATTTCTTCCTGTCTCACCTGCACTGGGACCACATCATGGGCTTCCCTACCTTCTTGCCCGCGTTCGATCCCGATTCGGAGATTGTGATCCACAGCTGCCATGAAGACGCCGAGCAAGCGCTCAGGCGGCAGCAGGAGGACACGTTCTTCCCAGCTTCATTCGATTCCTCGGCCGCGAGTATCCGTTTCGTCATCCTGCGGCCCGGCGAGGAGTTGGAAGTCGATGGGCTGCAGGTAAGGACCATCCGCCAACACCATCCGCACGAAAGCTTCGGCTACCGCTTCACGGACCGTACTGGACGCTCGGTGGTCTACAGCACCGACAGCGAGCACAATATCGACGACATGGACAAGGAAGTGGCCTTCGTCGGCTTCTTCCAGAACTCCGATCTGGTCATCTGCGACACCATGTATTCGCTCGCGGAGACCAGCTCGACAAAAGAACATTGGGGGCACTCCAGCAACGTCGTCGCGATCGACCTCTGTCACCAGGCGGGGGCCAAGCGCCTCGCCTTGTTCCACCATGATCCGCTTCACGACGACGACGTCATCCAGCGGATGCATGACGACAGCATTCGTTATGAGAAGCTGACGCGGGACGGACAACCGCTCGAGGTACTGTGCGCGTATGACGGGCTCGAAGTCACCATCTAAGCGCAACTGGCGCGAAAGCAGCGTCTGGTCCGCGTGGGCCATCATGGTCGTTCTCGCGCTGATGGTGACGCTTGCGACCGGCGAGCAAACCAGGCGGATGCTGTTCGACGGGTGGCAGCGCCTCAGCCCGCGCACCATCGCCGCGCAGAACATCCGAGTAGTGCTAATCGACGGCAAGAGCCTCGAGATGGTTGGGCCGTGGCCTTGGTCGCGCTATTATCTTGCGCGGCTGACCGAAGACATCGCCCGCCAGGGCGCAAAGGTCATCGGTTATGACGTACTGTTTCCCGAGCCCGACCGGGTCACACCGAGCCTGTTCGCGAAGCTTTATCCCGAGCTCAGTCCAGCAACCGCGAGCGAAGTGTCGGCACTGCCGTCAATGGATCAGATGTTCGGCCAAGTGGTTGGTCAGACGCCTGTCGTGATTGCACGAGCCGGCGCTGCGGACGGTATTCGCGACGGAAGCGCCCTCATCGTCGACGCGCAGATAGCGGGAACGCTGCCGAAGCACGTCGATCACTGGCCGGCGGCAATCACCGCAATTCCTGAGTTGGAAGATGTCGCGCTCGGCCATGGCCTGGTTAACGGTCAGCCCGATTCCGACGGCACAGTCCGTTCAGTTCCACTGGTCATGCGTGTTGCTGGCCGTGCGATGCCCGGTTTCGCGCTGGAGCTGGCTCGGCTGAGCCTCGACGTCCCCGGATTTCGGGTGTCGTCGAAAACAGTCGAGCTTTCACGGCGCCGCATCCCGATCGACGACCGGGGCCGGATGCATTTCAAGTTCGGGCAGTTCCCCCAGACCAATATCACCTCGGCGGCCGCGGTCCTGGGGAGCGCCGTGCCAGCGAACTATTTCCGAGACAAGATCGTGCTGGTCGGGCTTGCCGCCGAGGGCACGTCGGACATTGTGTCGACGCCGCTCGCCGGAGAGAATTACGGAGCGGTCGTGCAGGCCGAGGCGATCGATTCGATCCTTGGCGGCGGGTCGCTCGACAGACCCTCGTGGGCGGGGCCGGCAGAGTGGGTGCTGGCCACGCTCATGGCGTTCCTGACGCTGGTCGTGGCCTGGACCGGGCGATGGCCAAGACTTGCGCTCGCGGCAGCCTTCGTCGCGCTGCCGGTGGCGAGCTGGCTGGCGTTCGACCAGCTCTCGCTCTTGCTCGACGCGGTGCGCCCCTTCGAAGTCGGCGGAGCCGCCCTTGCGGGCGTGATGGTTGGCCTGTTCGCCGACTCTCGGCGCGACCGGGAGCGGCTTCGCGAGGCTTTGGTGCAGGAACAGGTGGCAACCGCCAAGACCGAGGGTGAACTCCAAGCGGCGCGCGAAATTCAGATGAGCATGGTTCCGCCGCGCACTGCGCTTGCAAAGGTTGATTCAAGACTCGACGCCGATGCCCTTCTCGAGCCGGCACGATCAGTTGGCGGGGACCTTTACGACCTCACTCGACTCGACCGCGATCGCATCGGCTTTCACATCGGCGACGTTACGGGCAAGGGTGTGCCGGCCGCATTGTTCATGGCAATGTCGAAAGCCTTGACCTCATTCATCCTCAACCGCGAGAATGCCGACCTCGGTCAAGCGGCGGCGAGTATCAATGAGGAGCTGCTTCGCGGTGGCGCCGAAGCGCTCAGCGTGACGATGATCATCGGGGTTCTCGACCTTGGCACAGGCGCAGTGTCGTTGATTTGCGCGGGTCACGAAGATCCGATCACTTTGACGGCAGATGGCGCGGTCAAAAGCCATCGCCTCGAAGGCGGGCCACCGCTTGGTCTCGTCGAGTATTCGTACCCCGTCGAGTGTCTGTCCCTGTCGCCCGGCGATACGCTGGTGCTTGTCACCGACGGAATCACCGAAGCGCAGAATGGCGCGGGCTTGCTGTACGGCCGACATCAAGTGTTGGAACAGGTCGCTCGAAAGTCAGGTAGCGCCATCGAGACTTGTGAGGGCCTTCGGGACGCAGTGCGAGCATTCGAAGCGGGCGTCGAGCCGACCGACGATCTAACGGTCATGACGCTACGCTATATCGGACCGGGTGCGGCGAAGGACTAGCGGACGATCACTTCGACGCGCCGATTCGGCGGACTGCTGACATTATCTGCAGTCGGTATCTTCAGTTCGCGCTCGCCGCGTCCCACCGCGCTCATGATCAAGCGGTCGAAGCCCTTGCTCGCAAGCAGGTTGAGGATTTCCTCGGCGCGCTTCTGCGATAGCGCGTCGTTGTCGGTGTCGCTCCCGACGGTGTCGGTGTGCCCGGTAACCTGCACGTCGGCGCCGGGACGCTTGGCAATCTCGGCGCGCAATTCATCCAGAACTGGAGCGGATTCCGGAGTCATGTCCGTAGTGCCCTCGAGGAAATATAGCGTGAAGCTCTTTGCCGGCGGCGGCAGGTCGCCGACCAACGCAGCTTCCTGCGGCTTCAACGCCCCCACTGGCCGAATCGACGGTTGTGCTCCGCCTAACGTCGCCCGACTGTTCGCATCGTTAACGACAGCATCGGTTGCCTTTCCGCCCGATTCCAGGATGGCGACCTGACCATGCCCGCCGTCCTCGTCGGGAAGCAGGACCATGGAGGAATGGGCGCATCCCGCGAGCGCCAGCGCCAGGAAGGCCGCCGCGCCGCGCGCAATCACTTCGGCACCTCGACAATGAACCGCGTTCCGCGGACTCCGAGAAGGGAGTTGGGCGTCCGGACCTGCATCGCATCGCGACCAGACTTGGCGATCTTGCCCGAGACAACGGCGAGCGATCCGCGATCGACCTGCGTAACGAAGGAGCCCTGTTGACGCGTCCGGTCATATTCGAACTTGCTGACCGCGATGCGGCTGTTGGGGCCGACCGCGAAACGCGTATTGTCGACGAAGGTCAGGCTCATTCGGCCGTCCTTGCCAGTCACCAGCCAATCTCCCGCTTCGAGCGCCTGGCCTGTCGCCGCCGGAATATGATTTGCGCCTCGCTGCACGATGGCATTGCCGCTGGTCGACTTGACCCGCGCGATCTCGGCGGATGCCGCCGATGCTATCACCGTGATCGATAAAGCCAGGAAAAGCGGCCCCCGGACCATCGCTTGCCTCCCACCCTTATTGTGATCGTGCCATACCGAAGGACATGGCGCGGCGCGAATCAATTCCGGGTCCGTTACGTCTCAGTCTCTCGGGGCCGACGGCGGTTCATGACGCCGTTGTTGCGGCTCGCTCATTTGCCGAGCGCGCTGGGCTGGCGGACGCCTACGCCTCGCGCTTGGCAATCGTCGTCGAAGAGCTTGCGATGAATCTCTACGACCATGGCGGACTTGGGGAAGATGACGTTTTTGACCTCGAGCTGTCATCAGACAGAGCAGAAGTTAGGTTGGTTTTGATCGCACCCGGATCGGAGTTCGATCCACGGCAATCGATATCCCGCGAGGTTTCGAGTTCGAGGGGCGCGGGCGCGGGCCTCAACCTTGTGCTGGCTTGGAGCCGTTTGCTCGAACATGATTACGTGGAAGGCCGCAACCGGTTGGCGTTGGCGCTACCGATTATTCGTTCCTAATCCCTCAACTGACCGCGAATTCGAAACTGCCGAAATACTCGCGTTGTTGTGCAGTCGCTCGCCAGTTCACGGTATAGGCGCCGGGGCCAAGGCCGGAGAGCGGAATAGAATAGTCCGGAACGTCTCCCACGGGATGGATCATTGTCGGCATGATGCCGTCGGGTCCAGTCACGGTCACCTCGTTCAACTGGGCCGGCGGGTTGAAGTGCAGCTCCAATGTTTCGACCGGTGCCCGGCTGGTCGACCCAGCTGCCGGATTGGAGCTGACGAGAATCGACCGTTCAGCATGCGTCGCAATGGACGAAGGCGTCAGTGAATGTTGAACGGCGCACCCATTCAGGAGCGCGCCGCCAACAGCAAGACCGGCAATCGACCGTAATCTGACCGCAGCCACAGGCCAACCGCCGTCGTGGAACGGTTCTCTTAGTGCGGCCGTTCGCCAGGAGCCCAGAAGACGTGAGTCAGGGCTCTTTGCCCGTCAAAGAATTCTTTCAGGAACACGTCGGGACGCCCCTGGCGGTCGCTGTGGATCGCGCGCCCCCACTCGGCCGGACTGTCACCAATGGCCTCCGACGGTGGCCGCTGGGGGACCGCTTTGCCCACCAGGCGAATGCCGAAATTGGTAGCCTGAACAGCGGTCGTGTAGCCGTCGTCGTGATTGTAGATGATCTTCAGCTCGTCATAATCGTGCGAATTGGGATGCTGGTTCGATGGGCCGTAATTGAAGCCGTTGAGGATGCCGCCCGACGGCGCATTCGTATAATCCATGCACGTGCCGAGATTGACGTTGTTGAATGTTTCGTCCTGGTGATCGAGGCCCCAGTCGTGGCCGATCTCCTGACAGGCGACCAGGGCCCGCCACGCCGGCTGATTGTAAGGCGCACTGTCATGGTAGCTGTCGTTGAGCTTGGTCGTCGCCTGCGTGATATGCTTAGTGCCGCTCTCGAGCCAGATCGATGCGATGCCCAGCCAACCACGGCGCCCATAGGCCGCGTTGCATACCAGCACTTGTCCGGCAATCGGGCTGCATCTCTTAGGATCGACGGCGGCCGTCTGGCTGGTGAGCGAAAGCTCCGTGGACTGGTCCCAATCGCCAATCGCCGTTGTGACCGAGGTAGTCCATTTCGAGGCAATCGCCTTGTTCACCCGAAGCGCCAGGTCGCTGCCGCGCCCGGCCCAATGATATCCATTCCAGCTGTTCGTGGCATCCGCCGGCGTCAGCGCGATCAGCGCGGCTCCTGCCGCAAGCGCGACTCGATGCATCATTTTCATGTCTGCCCCCAATCGAAAGCGCGCAAGCCGCGCTTACTTATGTCGCCTCCAGCGGCGAGCCGGAAGCTCTGTTGGGAAGCTCTACCGGAATGGCGATCAAGTCAAGTCACTGATACTTCGGGGGCTTTTTTAGGCTAGTGAGGCTGGTTGGCGCAGGCGACGTCGTACTGCGACACGGTCGTTCGCGTAGGCTCTTCTCGATCTAACGGTGATCATTCTCGGCGTCGGGCTCGGTCATGGCGGCTCTAACACCTGCCTTCCGCGCTTCACTCCGTTCATCGATGCCTTGCAGCAACATTGCCCGCGCGCCCCAACTGGCGGCGCTGGTTTCGAGCCGAATGCGCTCGTTCGCGGTCAGCATCGAAACCGACGCCAACAAATCCGCGTCGGCTCTGACGCGGCAACCCGCTGCAGTATCGTGAGGAGCCTTGTTCCTGCGCGCCGTCGGCCGATCGTGGGCGCCGATCATGACGTCGCGACCGCGGCCGGCATCTCGCCGGGATTTGCGGCCTTGATGCTGTACCGGCCAGCCAGTTCGTAGTGGATAAGCCGTGCTTCAGCGCCAGTGGCGGCGCGCGCGTTAGCGAGCGACGCGCGTTTGCGTCCGAGCCAATATGAGGATTCCATGAGCTTAGCCTCTCGATCAAGCGGGAGCACAGGAGTGTCTCTCTGTCACAAGACGCTTGAGGGAGATCAAGTGATGGGAGCAGCCTAGCACTTTCGTCCCGGCATGGCGAGCAATTCCCATAATAAATATAAGTTCGTTTTAGTCTTACGTTAGACTTGAAACACGTATCGAAATACCCATCTAAGAAAAGCTACCAGTCGAAATTGACGGTTTTTGGCGCTAAGGTTGCACCTTCATCCATCTTTAGCGGCTCATAGTCCTTGGCAGAACGCCGATTCTGGATCTGCCAACAAAGGAACACACATGAAATATTTTGGAACCGTCAAGTCATTCGACACGATCAAGGGCCACGGCGAGATCAAGCCCGAAACCGGCGGCGATGATCTTCGTTTCGAGAGAAGCGCGATTTCGTGGGACAAGGATGCGTTGCCTACCGTCGGTCAGCGACTGTCCTATGATGTGGGCACTAACAACGAGCGCCAGCCCTGCGCGTTGAACCTCCAGACCATCTAAATCGATCAGGCGGGAGGACTATTCCTCTCGCATGGTTCTGTACCGCGTTGGGGCCGGCGGGCGGGGACCTTCGAGTCTCCGCCCGAACGCCATGCCCGGGCCGGCCCGTTTGGGAGCAACCTCAATGTCTTTCATGACTCCACACCAGCCATCCGCGCATTTCACGGCCGCTACCAAGGACGATGGCCACATCACCTCATCGTCCGGGCTGGTCGTGTCGACCCCCGGCAGCGTTCTTCCCTACAAGGTCATCCTCACCCACCTGCATGGCAAGCAAAGCGAGCATCCATTCGCCACAATGCGCGAGGCCGAGGCCTTCATCCGCCGCAGCACGCCGAATCCGGCGGCTCGCCGCAACTTGTACGACCGCAACGCACCGGCGACTTGACCGAGCACTCTTTTCAAAGAGATCACCGCTAGTCGGCTGGCGAATTCAAAGCTTTTCTCCTATTGCGGTCTGGTGGACGATGACACCGCGAACCGCATGATCGATCTCCAAGCGGAAATTACCGCACTGCGGGGGGCGGTCCGGTTACTCATCCAGAATATCTACGGCGGCGACGTTCGCACACTTGCGATTATTCGCGAGGAGGCGCTCCGAGGGGACGACTTGAAGGGTTTCGACAAGGAGCCCGGCGACCGAGGAAGCCGCTATAGGGACGGCGTTCGTGAAGCAGTCGCTAGTTTGCTCGATCCGTTTCAACCTGACGACGATGAAGCGAGCCGGTTAGCAAATCCCGCGCCTTTGAGAGAGTCGTCTCCCAAATAGTGCATCCGTGCGCTGGTTCGTGGCTCCTCCCCCGTAAGACTAACTTTGCGCCGCAGTCTCACGCGCGCGCAATGCCAACGAGGGCATCGGCCACGTCGCCGGCGCTGGCAGGCAGCTCGCCCCGGGTCCAGGCTCCCAAAATGCTGAGCTGGCCCGCGGCGATCGCGACAGCACGGAGCCTTCGATTTGCCACGTCGCCGATCGTCAGCCGCTCCTCGAGAGCCCTGGTCAAAGCGCGCTCCAGCTTGGGTTGAACCGGGTGCACCAGGACAGTTCGGGCGAGGCTGCGATTGTCCCAGAAATGCGTTGCCAGCCGGACGAGGGTTTCACGGCACGCATCGGGCTTCACGGCGTCCGCCAGAATCGCGAACATCCATCCCATGCTGGCCAGCAGGATTTCATCCTTGTCGCGGAAATGTTCGTAAAAGGTAGACCGGCCCACGTCAGCGCTCGTGACGATGTCGGCGATCCTGACGTTGCGATAGCTGCGCTCCATCAGCAGCGCGACGAAGGCCTCGACGAGCATGCGTTGGGTTCGCGCTACGCGACGATCAAACGGTCGCGATGCGCCGCCGCGTTGGCGGACAATGACTTCGGTTTGTCCGCTATTGGTCAATGCGCCGGCCTTTTCCCGCCCACTGAGGCCATCTGCCGCTAATTTCCCTGCAAAGGCAATGTGGGGGAGCCAGCAAATGGCTGAGGCACAGCGGACGGACAAGGAGTCGGCGACATTCGGCTGGATGCTGGTAGGCGGCGCAATCCTCGCCACCGCCTTCGCGCTCATCCACCCGGAGCTCACCCGCAGAGATCTTGCCGGGGTCTTGCAGCAGATGACTGCGGGCGCCGTGTTCAATGGCTGGGTCCACGGCATCCTGATCGCGCTCTACCTGGTGCAGGTCGCCGGCTTTTATGGCCTGTCGAGGCAATTGGGCTTCGGCCGACCGCTCGTCGTCGTGGCGATGGCTTTCTACGTCGCGGGTGTCCTAGCCATGATGGGCGCGGCGGTTATCAACGGCTTTGCACTGAGCATGTTTGCGGGACGCTATGTTCACTTCGCACCCGACCATGCGGCCGCCATCGGGGCGTCGATCAATCTCGCCGGGAGCGTCTCGGCGACCTGGGCCGGTATCGGCGCGACAGCCACTTCGGCAGGGATCACCGCCTGGTCCTGCGCCATGCTGAATCGGAGCAGCACCGTGCGAGCGATCGGAGGGTTCGGGATCCTATTGGGAATCGCGACCGTGGCGATACTAGTCACCGGCACCTTGATCTTGAACGTTCATGGCTTCCTGCTGCTAGTCGTGACGCAGGCCATTTGGACGATCGTGACCGGCATGCAGCTTGCCCGAGGGCGCCTCTAGACCCGGCTACGTTGACGCGGGCGAGGTCCGGGTCGAAAGCGGACAGCTGCGACCTGTTTCGAAGTCGTCGGTGCGTTGCGTCCCTCCATCCCGGAGACACGACAATGGTCAAGCCCGTGAAGTTCGCCCACGTCGTCTACATGACG
>Ga0207711_10005086_pt1 | contig 11146 bp, 9 predicted proteins | sample KBSS34metaG_FD_184401 | JGI IMG/M metagenome (GOLD analysis project Ga0207711, IMG submission 184401) | Switchgrass rhizosphere microbial communities from Kellogg Biological Station, Michigan, USA - KBS S3-4 metaG (SPAdes) (version 2) | ecosystem: Host-associated > Plants > Roots > Rhizosphere >...
CGTCATCATTGCCGGCTAAGGCGGTTCATAAGGGGCGTGACGGCAACGGCTATGCCTTTTTGGCCACAGCGCCAGCATAAGTCGGGCGATGGCGGCCGGTCCTGCCGCGAGGAGCACTCAAATGGAGTAGGGCTGGCCCAAATAGAAATGGGGGCCGGCATTGCTGCCAGCCCCCACTGCGCCGAGCGAAGGATCTGCCGGTGTTCGATCTACCTTGGTCCCGCTCCGGAAAACCGGTTCATGACCCCGCTTCTCGATCCTGGCTCACCAGCTCAGGCGTCGCTTTCCACCGACCAATTCCCTCTTTCGAGGAGCCCGATCGATCTACTGACTGCGCGGCCCGAAGGTTCGCTGGTCTTTCGATCGTTCCGGCCTGTCCTGTCGGAACCGAAGTCCCTCGAGGCCAAAACCACTCAGTGTTCCGCGGCCCTTCTTGGGTCGATCACTCTTCGCGTTCCGCTTCGCTCTCCGCACCGAAGTGCTACGAGCCGCGTCGCGCTAGAGGAAGACCGACTCTTCCGGCGCCTCTTCCCGGCTGGCCCGGTAAGAACCCGAAGGTTCTTCCCATTCCTGCCGGCGGAGATCGGACCTTTGGTCACCTGCCGCTTCCTGTCCCCGTTGCCGGTTTCTTGAAGAGGCCGGGATCGCCGTCCCGATCACCTGCTCACAATGCACGGCTCTTCCGAGTCGCGAAAGCGAATTTTTCGCCTTTCGTGCTGTGGATAACGGGGATATCGGGCAAAATCGGAGGAACCTGCCGCGATTCGTCAATCTACGACCCGTCGGTTGCCGTTCCGTTCTCCTCCCCCTACTTCGGCCAAGTGCCTGAATCTCCAGTTTCCGCGTCCGAACCCGCCTATCTGCACGGCCTGAACACGCCGCAGCGCGAGGCCGTGCTGACGACCGAAGGGCCCGTGCTCGTCCTCGCCGGCGCAGGCACGGGCAAGACCGCCGCGCTCACCGCGCGCCTCGCCAACCTGATCGCCACGCGCAAAGCCTGGCCCAGCCAGATCCTCGCCGTCACCTTCACCAACAAGGCCGCGCGAGAAATGCGCGAGCGCGTCGGCGCACTTTCGGGCGGCGCGCTCGAAGGCATGCCGTGGCTCGGTACTTTCCACTCGGTCGCCGCGCGGATGCTCCGCAGCCACGCCGAGCTCGTCGGCCTCCAGGCCAATTTCACCATCCTCGATACGGACGACCAGCTGCGAGTCCTCAAACAGCTCATCCAGGCTGCCAACCTCGACGAGAAGCGCTGGCCCGCACGCCAGCTCGCAGGTCTCATCGATCGCTGGAAGAACCGCGGCTGGACTCCTCAGCAAGTCGACGCGGGGGAATCCGAAGCGTTCGCCGCCGGCCGGGGCGCTGATCTCTACGCGCAATATCAGGAGCGGCTGAAAACGCTGAACGCCTGCGACTTCGGGGACCTGCTGCTCCACATGCTGGTAATCTTCCGGACGCAGCCGGACGTGCTCGACGCCTATCGTGACCGCTTTCGCTACATCCTCGTCGACGAATATCAGGACACCAACCAGTCGCAGTACGAGTGGCTGCGCCTCCTCGCTGAGCCGCGCCGCAACCTCTGCGTCGTCGGAGATGACGACCAGTCGATCTACTCGTGGCGCGGCGCGGAGGTCGCGAACATCCTGCGCTTCGAGAAGGATTTTCCGGGCGCGAAGATCATTCGCCTCGAACAAAATTACCGGTCGACCAGCCACATCCTCGCCGCCGCCGACGGGCTGATCGCCAACAATGCAGGCCGCCTCGGCAAGACGCTGTGGACCGATGCTGGCGACGGCGAGAAGGTCCGCGTCATCGGCGTGTGGGATGGCCCCGAAGAAGCGCGCCGCGTAGGCGAGCAAGCCGAGTCCCTGATGCGCGCGGGCTCGTCGCTGGATGACGTCGGCATCCTCGTCCGCGCCCAGTTTCAGACGCGCGAGTTCGAGGAACGCTTCATCGCGATCGGCCTGCCCTACCAGATCATCGGCGGCTTCCGCTTCTACGAGCGCGCCGAGATCCGCGACGCCATCGCTTACCTGCGCCTGATCCAGTCGCCCGCGGACGATCTCGCCTTCGAGCGGATCGTCAACACGCCCAAGCGCGGTCTCGGCGACAAGGCCGTCGCCACCATCCACCAGCAGGCGCGCGCGGCCCAGGAGCCCTTGCTCATCGCCGCCGCGCATCTGCTCGCAAGTGATGAGCTGACGCCGCAGGCGCGCCGTTCGCTCGGGAACTTCGTGGCGGATGTCGGACGCTGGCGCGAGATGGCAAGCACCCTTCCCCACCCCGAGCTCGCCCGGATCATCCTCGAAGAGTCCGGCTACACTGCCGCGCTTCAGGCCGATCGCTCCGCCGAAGCTGCAGGGCGCCTCGAAAACCTCGCCGAGCTCACGCGCGCGATGGAAGAATATGAATCGCTCGCCGCTTTCCTCGAGCACGTCAGCCTGGTGATGGACAATGACGAAGCTCGCGGCGGCGAGAAGGTGACGATCATGACGATCCACGCCGCCAAGGGCCTTGAGTTCGACACCGTGTTCCTCCCCGGATGGGAAGAAGGCGTTTTCCCCTCGCAGCGCTCGCTCGATGAAGGCGGTCTCGCCTCGCTCGAGGAAGAGCGCCGCCTGGCCTATGTCGCGATTACCCGCGCCCGCCGCCGTTGCACGATCCTGCACGCCGCCAACCGCCGGATCTACGGCCAGTGGACCAGCTCGATCCCGAGCCGCTTCCTTGCCGAGCTGCCCAAGGCGCATATCGATGAAGAAACGACGATGACCGGCGGCGAAAGCCTGTGGCGCGCGCAATGGTCGGAACGCGCCGACCCCTTCGCCCACCTTGGCCCCGCCCAGTCGATGCGCGCCAGCACCCGCGGTCCCGGCTGGCAGCGCGCGAGCCGCGGCAACTTCAATCCCGAGCCGCAGCGCGTGATCGAAGCCCGCGCCTCAGCCGTCAGCCTCGGCAACCAGGGCCGCACCGACCTCGCGCTCGGCCAGCGCGTGTTCCACGGCAAGTTCGGCTACGGAACCATCGAAGCGATCGAAGGCAACAAGCTCGAAATCGAGTTCGAGAAAGCGGGCCGAAAGAAGGTCCTCGACAGCTTCGTCAGCGCGGCGTGATCGTTAGAAAGACGTCGAGGCGAGCTTCACGTCGGATCGGCGCCACGCATCCTCGAACTGCTTCTGTGCTGCCGACGCGTCAGCGTTCCGCTTCTGCGCCGCGAGAGCCTGGCTAAGACCGTAATAGGCCCAGCCGTTGTTTGGATGCTGCTTGAGATCCTGGCGATATACCGCCTCGGCGTCGACCGCCTTTCCGGAAGCGAGGAGCTCCGCCCCAAGCAGATGCCTCGTCGGAAAAATCATGTCGGCCGGCTCATTGTAGGCGAGCTTGTCCTCCAACCCGACCGCTTCCGTCAGCAGCCGAATCGCTTCGTCGCGATTGCCCTGAGCGTTCGCAACGCGCGCCTGCGCCTTGAGCTGCCCGATTTCGTAAAGCGGCCTGGCGAGATTGTTCCCCTGCGTTGCGTCGGCAGGCACGGCAGCGATCAGCTGCTTCGTCTTCACAAGCTCCGCCTGCGCCTCGGCAATCTTGCCGGTCGCCGCCAAAGCCGTCGCCCGCGATTGAAGATAGCTGATAGTCGCGCCCGGCAGCTTCTCGCTCGGCGTCTTCTCCTTCAGCATGTCGTCCCACATGCCGAACTTCGTATAACCGTCGTAGATGAAGCTCGCGGGCCAATCGAGGCCGGGCATTCCGAACAACAGCTGATCGGGGATGTGCGCCCGCGCTTCTTTGAGCGCCGTGATCGTCTCGGCGCGTCGGCCCTCCATCCCGGCCGAGTAGGCCAGGAACTGGAAGTTGTGGATCGTGTACATCGGGTAATAATCGGGCGGCGCGGTCTGCTTGAGATAGACGAGGTCGGCCGCGGCGCCCTTACGGTTCGCTTCCGCCGCTTCCTCGTACCGACCAACGCGCTGAAAGATGTGCGCAGGCATGTGCTCGAGGTGTCCCGCGGCCGGCATCATTCCTTCAAGCGCCTCGGCTGATGGAACGGCCTGCTCGGGGTGCTGCGAAGCCTCGACGGCGTGGATGTAATAGTGATTGGCGCCCGGGTGCTTGGGGTTCTTGACGAGCACATGGCGCAGCGTGCTGAGGACCTGCTCGGTCCCCGGATTGGGCGTCCCGTCGGGCTTCCACAGCTTCCACGGGTTCGTGTTCATCAGCGCCTCGGCGTACATCGTCTGAACGTCGAGATCGTTCGGGTACTTCGCCGCAACGCGGCGCATCGCATCGACATAGGCATTGAGCAGCGGCGCGCTGTTCGACGGATCGACCTCGCCCGCCGATCGATAGCGCTTGGCAACCGCGGCGATCAGCGCCCGCTCGACCGGCGTTGCCCGCCGAGCGTTCGCCTCCGCCTTCCGGACCGCGGCCCAGCCGACCTGCGCGCGCGGCGAGCTCATCATCGGCATGTTGTAATTGGGCCCGAGGGTCAGCGCGACGCCCCAGTAGCAACTCGCGCAGGTCGCATCGATCTGCGCCGCCTTCGCAAACGACCGCGTCGCCTCGTCATGGTTGAAAGCCCAGATGAACCGCATGCCCTGGTCGAAATAGCGTTGGGCGAGCGGCGACCGCGTCGTGATCTTTCGATGAAAGGTGCCGAGACCGTCGAATAGCTGCGCGCCCTTTGCCCAGCCCGCCAGCGTGCTCGGCGGAGCGGGTGCATGACTGTCGTGCGACTGCGCGAACGCGGTTGGAGAGATGCCAAAGATCGCGACCGCGATCAGGCAGGCGCGGAAACTCTTTCGCATGGGCCGCCCCTCCAATTCTGGCCCCGCCGTGGCGGCGCTTGTGCACGCTCTTACCACAAGGATGGCGAAAAATCAGCCGTAAGAGGAACCCGAATCGGGTGCGATGCATTTTCGCAGCAAAAGTCAATAGACAAATTAAGGTTATGTAATGAAGCAGCTAGCACTTGCGCTAGCGCTGACGGGATCGTGCGTATTTGCGACCACCATTGCTACTACGCCGGCGTCCGCGCTGGAGACTTATGAAGCCCAGATGGAAGCGAGCGACGCGGCGTCACAGGCGCGCGTCGATATGCTCGACGCCTTCGGTCCGAAAGAATTGAAGCCCGGCCAATATGTATGGCGCGACGTTCCCCCCGAAGCCGGTGCGGAGCGCGTCGTGATCAGCCTCTCCGACCAGATGGCGTATCTCTACCGCGGCAGCACCCTCGTCGCCGCCAGCACAATCTCGAGCGGCCGCGACGACAAGCCGACGCCGAGCGGCATTTTCTCGGTGTTCAACAAGGAAACGATGCACCGGTCGAAGAAATATGACGATGCGCCAATGCCCTACGCGCAATTCTTCGATCCGGCGGGTATTGCCATGCACGCCGGCTTCAACCCCGGTCACCCGGCGAGCCATGGTTGCGTTCGTCTGCCGAGCGCCTTCGCCAAGAAGCTCTATTCGGTCACCGACGTCGGTACGCCGATTTTCATCGGCTCCTGACGTGCTCCCGAGGGCCGCGCCCGCCCCTGGCGCGGCCCTACCCCTCCCCCTCAACCTTGGCCGGTCGCTGCCCGCGGGATACGCTCACCGCGCCGTGAGTTGAGCGTTTCAAAACCAGTCACTCCCAGGAGAACAAGATGGCCAAGAAGGCGACCGGCAAGAGCGATACGAAGGCAGGCGGCAGCAGCGGGAAGAAGTCCAGCGGCGGCACTGCCGTTGCGCGCGCGTCGTCGAGCAGCGGCGGATCGCGTTCGCAGGAGGGCATGGGCGACGCCTTCATTAAACTTTTGCAAAGCCCCCTCGTGGCCGAGCTCGTCGCGGTTGCCGCGACCGCGGCGCTTGCCGCGCTGGCGGAGCACGGCTTCCATGGCGCCAACGGCGGGCGTGGAAAGCGCGCCGGCAAGGCGGTCAAGGAAGCCGGGAAAGCCGCGGCAGCGGCCGTTGGACGCCGGCTCGGGACCGAGATCGAAGAGATCCGGAAGTCCGCTAAGGGCGGCGCAGAAGGGTAAGGCGCGCCCGGCCGACATCGCGCGAGACGTCCGGGACGAAATCGCCGGGATCGACAGCCTCGCCCTTCGCCGTCTCGACGCTCAGCCATCCACCGCTCGCGAGCCACCCGACTTCGGCGATCGCCTTCGTCACGGCGGTGCCGGAGCCGGCGCTGTAGGGAGGGTCGGCGAAGATCAGGTCGAATGGCCCGGATCGCGGTAGCGAGAGCGCCGATCCGATGATCACCCGAATCCGCCCGGCGGCGCCGAGCTTTTCAGCGTTGCGCCGGATCGCGGCAGCGGCCGCGGCGTCGCTCTCTACGAAGGTGGCGCTCGCGGCGCCTCGCGAAAGCGCTTCGAGACCGAGGGCGCCGCTCCCGGCGTAAAGATCGGCGACACGCAGGCCGTCGAAGCTGCCAAGGCGGCTTGCGAGCATTGAGAACAATGTTTCTCTCGCCCGGTCCGACGTCGGGCGCGTCGTGCGTCCCGGCGGCGCCTCGATCGGCCGCCCACGCCACTCGCCGGCGATGATCCTCATTTCAGGGTCGCGCGGAAGCCCTCCAGCTCCCCGCGGTCAACTTCATCGGCATCGCCGGGCTCGAGGCCGGCGATCGTGAACAGACCGTAAGCGGTGCGGATCAATCGCGAGACCTGGAGGCCGAGGTGCTCGAGCACACGCCGGACCTCGCGGTTCTTGCCCTCGGTCAGGCTCATCTCAATCCAGCAGTTGCTGCCCGTCCGCCGCTCGAGGTTAGCGTTGATCGAGCCGTAGCGAATGCCCTCGATCGTGATCCCTTCCGCCAGCTCCTCGAGCTGGTCCTGGCTGACCCGGCCATAGGCGCGCGCCCGATAGGTCCTGACGACGCCGGTCCTCGGCAGCTCGAGCTGGCGCTTGAGCTCACCGTCGTTGGTCAGGAGCAGCAGCCCCTCCGTCATGAAATCGAGGCGGCCCACCGGCATGACGCGCGGCAGGCCGGCAGGTAGCCGATCGTAGATGGTCGGCCGGCCCTTCGGATCCCGCTCCGCCGTCAGCGTGACGGGCGGCTTATAAAATCGGAACAGCCTCGTGGCCGCAGGGGGGCGCACCGGCTTTCCATCCACCGACACCCCGCTCAGATCCTCCAGCAGCGTCGCCGGCGTGGTGAGCTTTTCGCCGTTGAGAGCAATCCGTCCTTCGGCAATCATGCGCTCCACTTCGCGGCGCGAAGCGACGCCCGCGCGGGCGAGCAGCTTGGCGATGCGCTGCGGTCCGCCCTCGCCTTTCTGTGGCGCGGCGGGCACAGCGCGGCCTTGGTTACGGCGCGGTGGCACTCGGCGCTTGGTCGTTCGTTGCGAAGGCGAAGTCATTGTTTGGGGCCAGAGATGCTGTTCGGGAAGCGTAAGCAGATCGTCAAGCGGATCCTCATTGTCGAGGACGAACCGCTGACGGCGTTCGACAATGAAAATATGCTCGGCGACGCGGGCTATGAGGTCGTGGCAACGGTCGACGACCTGCACGAAGCGCTCGCCGTGCTCGATCGCGAGGTGATCCATCTCATCGTGAGCGATCTTCGCCTGCGCAAGGACCAAACGGGGCTCCAGCTCGCCCGCGCCGCGAAGGCCAAGGGCGTACCGACCCTGTTCGCGACCGGCCACGCACATCCAAATGCCTCGGAAATCGCCATCGCCTGCGTGATGAAGCCCTACACCCAGCGCCAGCTATGCAAGGCGATCGAATGCGTCGACCGCCACCTCCAGGGGCAGAAGGTGAAGCCGCCCAAGGGCGTCGAACTGTTCGTTCCCACGGATCCTGGCGAGCAGCACTAGCCACGACGACGACCGCTGCTAACATCGCCGGATGGCGGATGCAGCGGACCAGGAAAGCGCCCCGCACACTCCCCTTCGCTCCGGCATCGGCGCTTATTTCGAGGCTGCGCCGGTTGCGGCGCTGTTCCTCGGGATCTCCTCTGGCTTCCCCTATGCGATGATCGGCGCGACGCTGACGACGCGGCTCAAGCAGGACGGCATCGATCGGTCGACGATCACCGCCTTCTCGCTGGCCTTCCTCATCTACAATCTGAAGCCCTTGTGGTCGTGGATCGTCGACGGCGTCAGGCTGCCGGTCCTCGGAAGGCTCGGCCAGCGCGTCTCGTGGATGCTGTTCGTCGGCACGCTCGTGATCGCGGCCGTGGCTTACCTCGCCCTGATCGACCCGTCCGCAAGCATCCGCGCGACGGCGACCGCCGCTATTCTGGTCGCGGTTGCGGCAGCGACCTTCGACATCGTCATCGACGCCTATCGCATCGAGTTGCTCGAGCCGCGCCAGCTCGGCGTCGGGTCCGGCATGTCGCAATATGGCTGGCGGATCGGCTCAGCCGGCGCGGGCGCGCTGGCGCTTCTGGTTGCGGCGCGCTTCAATTGGCACACGGCCTATCTCGCCTGCGCCCTCCTCGCCCTTCCCGCCATGATCACGGCTCTCGTCATGGGCGAACCACGGCGGCATCGAGAACCGGCCGAGAAGCGCGGGCTACGGCGCACGATCGCGGCGCTCTGGCGCCCCTTCGCCGAGTTCTTCGAACGGAGAGGTGCCTTCCTCGTCTTCCTCTTCATCCTCATCCACAAGATCGGCGACACGCTGGCGAACCTCACCTTCCGGCTGCTGTTCGACGATCTCCATTTCACAAATGACGAGATCGCCTTCTACGACGCGGTCTTTGGATTCTGGGCTTACCTCATCGGCGTCTTCATCGGCGGCCTCCTCTATTCGAAGCTCGGCTTGAAGAGGTCCGTGCTGGTGAGCCTCGTCCTGATGGCAGTTTCAAACCTCAGCTTCGCGCTGCTCGCGGCGGCGGGCCATAACCTGACCGGGCTCGCCGGTGCCATCGGGTTCGAGAACCTGTCGAGCGGCATCGGAGGAGTATGCGTGATCGCTTACTTCTCGGCGCTCTGCGACCTCAGGTTCACGGCCGCGCAATACGCCCTGATCTCCGCCGCCGCGAGCGTGGTGGGGCGGCTGCTGACCGGCACCAGCGCCGGAGCGCTCATCAACGCGCTCGGCTATGTGGACTTCTACCTGCTCACGACCATCGCCGCGCTTCCGGGAATCCTCCTTTTCTGGATCATGATGCGCACGGGGCTGGTCGACGAAGCGATCGGAAGTGCAGGCAAGCTGGAGAGCGGCGACCTCCGGCGTTCATGACGGGGCTAGGCACGCCGTGAGAGCTCTCTATTGATTGAGGAGAACGGCCGGGAGGGACGACAAGTGGCAGCTGAACGACCCAAGGGATGGAGATTGCTAAAGGCGGCAATGTCGACGCGCAAGTCGGCGACGATGCTTGCGTTCGGCTTCTCCTCCGGACTGCCGTTCGCGCTGCTCGTCGGCACCCTCACCGCCTGGCTGGGCGAGGTCGGGGTCAAGCTTGCGACCATCGGGATCTTCTCCTGGATCGGTCTCGCTTATTCGTTCAAGTTCCTGTGGTCGCCGGTCATCGATCGCTTCCATTTGCCGGGCCTTGAGCGGCTCGGGCGGCGCAAGAGCTGGATCGCGCTATGCCAGGGCATCATCGCTTGCTGCCTCGCGCTATTGGCACTGACCAATCCCGCCGTTTCCATCGGCAATTTCGTTCTGGTCGCCTTCGTCGCGGCGCTCGCCTCGGCCAGCCACGACATCGCGATCGACGGCTGGCGCATCGACCAGGCCGACGAAGACGCCCCCATCGAGCTGCTCTCGGCCATTTATCAGTTTGGATATCGCACCGCGTCGATCGTCGGAGGCGCCATCGCGCTGGTGATGGCCGCGCGGATGAGCTGGGCAAACGTTTACCTTATCATGGGCGCCCTCTTCCTCGGACTGGTCGCCGTCACCCTGACCGCCCCGGACAGCCCGCGGCCAGAACGGAAGTCGCTCTACGGCGCCCTCGCCGAGCCGGGAGCCTTGAAACCCAATGTCCGCGCGGCCCTCCTGGCCGTCGTGGGAGCGAGCTGGCTGTGGGCGATCCTTCGCCTCATCACCTTCGCGGTATCGATGCTCACCCCCGCGGACCCTGGCGCAAAAGCGCCATCGGTGGCCGACTTCACCAAGACCTGGGGCGTGCTGATCATCGTTGCGACGGTCTTCGTGCCGCTTGCGGTTGCCGCGCTCGCCAATCACTTGGCGAAAAGCCGGGACAAAGTTCTGACGGCGCCGGACGCGACCCGTGGCGGCGGCCGCACCGTCATGAATCACCTCTATTCCGCGTTGGTCGACCCGCTCGCCGAGCTATCGCGCCGCATGGGCTGGGGCGTGCTCGCCGCGATCGGGTTCATCCTCACCTACGCCATCTGCTACAATATCTGGGCGAGCTTCGCGTACCCATTCTACCTCGACTACCTCAAATATACCAAGGACGAGGTCGCCTTCGCGTCGAAGATCTTCGGCATCATTATGACGATGCTGGGCATCAGCCTCGGCGGATATCTGTTCGCCAAGATCGGCCGCTTTCCGACCATCCTCCTCGGCGCGATCCTGCCGCCGCTCGGTAATTTCCTCTACGCGGACCTGGCCGACGGCGCGCCGATGATCGACGGCTTTTCCCATCTGCTTCGGCTCGACGCCCTCGCGCAGGCCTTCGGCAGCGACGAGCGGATGATGAGGCTCCTGCTCGCCATCTGCTACGAGAACATCACAACCGGCCTCGCGCTCACCGCCTTCGTCGCCTACGTCTCGAGCATCGTCAGCAAGAAGTACGGCGCGATCCAGTACGCTTTGCTGTCGTCGCTGCTGTCGCTCGTCGGAACGCTCGGCCGCGGTGCCGTCGGCGAGGCGTTCGACACCTACGGCTATGCGCCGGTGTTCCGCTGGACTGCCGCAACGGCGCTGATCTCGACCGTCTTCGTCCTCCTCGAATGGGCTCGCGTCACGGCTCAGGAGCGGCGCCAGGCCGCTGAGCTTCCGGCGGACGTCGGCGCAAAAGCGACCGAGGCGCTCGCGGAAACCGGCGAACCAGCCCGCTAGTCGGGAACCTGGTCGTTCGCCGCGAGGACGACTCCGGCGAGATAGAGCGACCCGAAGATCATCACCCGTGCCTCCGGGGGAATAGCTGCCAGCGCTTCTTCGACGCTGTCGTGGGGGTCCGCCGAGAAGCCGAGCTGTCCCGCAACCTCGACCAGGTCGACCGGCGCGAAACAGCTGTGGTCGG
>Ga0207711_10005094_pt1 | contig 11141 bp, 17 predicted proteins | sample KBSS34metaG_FD_184401 | JGI IMG/M metagenome (GOLD analysis project Ga0207711, IMG submission 184401) | Switchgrass rhizosphere microbial communities from Kellogg Biological Station, Michigan, USA - KBS S3-4 metaG (SPAdes) (version 2) | ecosystem: Host-associated > Plants > Roots > Rhizosphere...
ATCGACACGCCGCGGAATCTGGTTCGTCTGGATGTTGTATTGCGTCACCCAGCGCATCGAAATCCCGGCCTCACGGTCGGATTTCCGCGACGAATCCGCGCCCGGCAGCGGCGATTCGAGGTCGGCCATCACGAACGCAAACGCGCCCGGGTTGAACAGCAACGACTGCTTCGAGCGCGTCGCCGCCATCGTCGCCGAGACGGTGCCCGTTGCGCCCAGGAACAGAATCGCGGCGTTGTCGGCCGGCGAGTTCGTGACGTTCCGCAGCGGTCCGGACGTGATGATCGGCGGGGCGAACGTCAGCGTCGCCGTGGACGAGCCAGAGACATCGGCCTGCAGCGAGAACTGTTGGAGATCGCCGGTATCAACGTAACTGATCGGATTCAGCGCGTAGACGCCGTCGATGGTGAACACGTTCCCGGCCTTGAGCGCGTAGGTGCCCATACCGTCAATCGTGAGCGTGGAGCCGGTCTGGTTCCCGCCGTTGATGGCCGGCGTGCTCGACGTGAACGTGCCGCTCGTGAACATCGGCAGATTCGGGTCCCAATACCATTCGTCGATGCCCAGCGCCGGACCGGAGAACTGGCCGCTGTTGAACATCTGCTGATATTTCGGTCCGAATAAGGTGAAATTCGTGTTCATGATCGCGGACTGCGACTTCGGGTCGAGCACCGCGTAGAGTTCTTCCGGCACCGCGACGGAGTGCAGCTTCGCGACGCCATCGGTCCACGTCTGGTCGCTCGACAGCGGCACGCCTGGCGTCCCGATCGAGTAGTAGACCTGACGGTAGACCTCTTCACCAGCAATCGCGTCCCATTTATTTGCATGGGACACGCCGGCCGGTTTGGTGTAGCGCTCTTGCACCTTCTCGATTTCAAGGGTCGCTTCGAGCACCGACCACGTCATCGCGGTCTGGAAGTAGTGATTGATGGAAATCGGCACGGTCTGATTGAGGATGCTCTGGACTTGAAGCCCTTGACCCTCAACCGTCTCGAAGCGCTGCTGAATGCGCGCCTGCACCGTGTAGCCGATCTGCGCGCCGCCCGGCTTGTTTTCCCAGGAATCGTCCCAACTGCGATCGAACAGACCGATCAATTTCATCGAATTTTTGAAATTGACTGCCGTGTCCGTCGTTACCCAGCTTGGGGTAATGATGGTGTTCGCCATTACACACGCCTCATCCGAGGCGTTGCGCGGCTACCGACGTCGTCTGGGCACGCCGAACGCTTTCTCGTGTTCGGCTAGACTCGCGTCGTCTCCGGGCAACTCGTCGCTCGGCTTGACTACGCCAGTCCGCACCAGATTAGGCGGCTTGACGATGGGTGTCGTAACGGGCGCGGCTGCCGATCTGGTCGTGGCGGCTTGCTCGCGCGTCTTCGTCGGAGCGGTGAGGCGTTGCCCCAGCAACGTGAGTTCGGCGATCTGGTCGTCGGCGTCCGGCAGTGCATGGATCGCGGCGACTTCGTTCGGATGTTTGAAGAAATGATACGCCACATCCGGCCCGGTGGCATGTTTGAACGTAAACCGCTCGATCACGCTGCCACGCGGAATCGGGCTCTGTGCCTGCGGATTCAGCACGACGGCTTCGAAATCGGCGTAGCGCTGCTTCGCGTCGGTGAAGCGCATCTGCACGCTGGACGCAAACGCCTGCGCCTGCGTGCGCTGCTCGCGGGCGCGGTCCTGCTTCACGTAGGTCGCTTCGGCGTTCCATCGCGACAGCGCCTCGACGAAATCGGTGTAATCAGCGAAATCGTCCGGTTTCGGGCGCGCCGGGAAATCCGCCGGGAGGTCGAGAGCGCCCGAGTCTCCACCGTTCGGGCGTGACGACGGTGCAATCGGCGCAGACTGGAATGGGACAGTCGGTGCCGCAGGAGGTGGTGATTTCTTGAGGTCGCGGAGCGCTTTCGCGAGTTCGGCCCGCACGCGCACGCCGTGCACGCGGTCGGATTCGCCCGGTTTCTTCTCGACGGTGAAGCCGGCATCGGTCAGCGCGTCGTGGTATTCCTTCGTCAGCGCCGAGATGGTCGGCACATCGTCGACCGTGGCCTGCTGCGTCTTCGCGCGCTGCCGGTAGCGACCTTGCGGGTCGCGCTCGCCAGCCGCATCAGAACCGGACTCCAAGGCTGGCACCTCAGGCGAACCGTTCGGCGCATCAACTGGCTGGCGAGCATCTACGAGCTTCGGCCGGTTCGAGAACGCGGCCTCATGCTCGGCAAACGACGGCTCTGGTGCCGGTGTTGTAGCGTCAGCGCTGACGATTTCGGTGTCCAAGGATGGCCTAGTCTGTGCTTACGCGCCTGCGTTGTCAACAGAAGCCTGTTCGGAGGCTTCCTGCGCCATCCTGGCCTGCTCAGCCTCGTGCCCCTGCTGAACGGCCTGCTGCGTCGCCTCGTGCGACTGCTGCGCGGCCTGCTGACCGGCCGCCACGCCAGCCTGAGCCTCGCCCGCCTGCATCGCCTGCTGATGCCCCTGCGCCGCCATCGCGACGTCGTGCGCGCGGTCGACGTTCGCCTGGTGGGCCTCGTGGTCCTGCACACCGAGCCGGGCGCGCTCTTCGAGGAACAGCGTCAGCCGGTCGACCTTCGCGCCGAGTTCCGCGACGGCGAGTTTCGTTTCCCGATCGGCCTGCGCGATGCGCTCTTTCGATTCGAGTTCCATCTGCGCGATGCGAATTTTCGTGTCGTTCTCGGCCTGCTTGCTCTGGAGTTCGCCGGCCGCTTTCTGCAACAACTGATGCGCGTCGTCGAGTTGCTGCTTCATCTGCGCCTGTTCGGCGAGCACCTGTGGCGGAATCTGCGGGCCGCCCTGCGCCTTCTGAGCCAAGAGCATCTGCACCTTTGGGTCGAGCATGACTTTCATCCGCTCGGCCGCTTCCTTGTGCCCTGGTCCGTCCTGATTCTTGAAGAACAGATCGCCAAGGACCGACATCAGCGGCGGGGCGGCTTCGATGATGCTGCCCATCATGTTCGTTTCCTGCTCGCGCAACGTGCCGGCGTTCTTGACGACCTTCACGACGACGTTGAAATTCGCTTCCGGCGTGAGCTGGTAGCGCTTCTGTGTCGGCTGCGGCTGGCCGTTCTGCGGCTGTCCGATCGGCACGGTCAGCGACTCGCCGTCGCCGGTCACGATGCGCGCGAGGCGCCCGGGCCTCGTGCCGTAGATCGGATACAGCAGGTTGTTCTCGATCTGGCCCTCGTAGCGCATCGAACGCCGCAGGCCGTTCATGAAATGCGACGTGCCGAGCTGCGACTGCGCGATGAGCGCCTGCACCATCTTGCCCGACTTCACCGTCGGATCTTGGTGCCCCATGTTCGACTCAGGCACGCCAGTCGTCGACTTGATCGCTTCGTCGAAGACCTGCAGGCCCATCGCGATTTCCTGGATCTGCGTCTCCCGCGGCACCGTCATCGGCGGGTTGGCTTTCACGCCTTCGAGATTCGTCGACTTGTAGAGCAGATACGGCAGCGTGCGCGTCGCGGCGAGTTGCCACCAGGCCTTGTAGGGGCCGTCGGTGCCCTCCTCCAGCATCACGGTCGGAATCGGCGAGAGCCCAACGGTTTCGATGAATTTCGACGCCAGCGAGTTGAACGCTTTCCCGGCGTCGCGCATCGGGCGCACCATGCCCTCGATGCGACGGTCCTGGTCGTAGGGGTGGAGTTCTTCGCCGAGCACCTTCACGTAGGGCATGTCCGGGCCTTCCCAGTCCGCCTCGTCGAGCCGGTGCAAGCCGTCCATCTTGGCCCACTTGATGCGCTTCTCGACGACCTCGCGCTTGCGCTCGGCGGGAACCTTCGTGTCGGCTGGTAGTTCGTCTTCCCAGACCGACGAGCCGTCTTCGAGCAGGCAGAGCGTTTTTGTCTCGCGCTCGGTGTACCAGTAGTTCATCACGCGGACCGACCGCGTCTTCCCTTCGGTCTTGAACCATTTCGGCGCCTCTTCGCCGAGGGCGCGCCATTCGTCGGTGTTCTCGCTCATGCCGGCCCTGACGATGCGTCGCGCCTTGTCGTCGCGCTTCCCGAATTCGGCCTCGTAGCGATCGATCGGCATGTCGACGCCATCGAACAGCCACTCAACGTCGCTGCCGTCGGGCTGTTCGTGCGCCGGGTCAGGTGACACGCTCGACTGGTTGAAAATCCGCTCGACGTAGATTTCCTTGTCCCAGGTCTTCCCGGGCACGAACCGCGTCATCACGCGATACCAGCCGGTTCCGCACTCCGCGGCGCGCGAGCCCGCCCACATGCGCGCGTCTTCGGCTTCCGGCGTGCGCTGAATTCGGCGCAGCAGCCCTTCGCGTAGTTCGATTTCGGTTTCGTTGTCTTCGCTGTTCTCGACGAGCGTACCGAAATCATCCGCGGCGACGATTTCGATGGTGAAATCGCTCTGCTCCTCGCTGTTGAGCACCTGCCGCACCGGCTCGCGAACTTTATTGATCGTCAGCGTCGGACGCGCGGGCACCGGCGGCAGACCGTTGCTCGCCATCATCCCGGCGCGGGCGGTTTTCTGCTCAGCGTCCCATTGCTCGCCTGCGTAGAACGCGAGGTCGTCTTTTTCGCGCTGGCGCTGGTCGTGCGTGGCGTCTTCGGCCTGGTCGAAGCGGTCGCGGGCCAGTTGGATGAAGTCTTTTTCGGTCACCGGGTATCCGTGCGCTGCGCGAGTTCCGCGATGGCGGCCGAGAGGGTGTCTTCAACGCGGGAGACTTCAGATTCAATGAATTTCATGCGGTCGAGCAGTTCGTTCACGGCTGGCACCGTCGCCTGCACCATCGCGGTCAGCGCGGCGACATGTGCCGTCACCTCTGGCCCGAGCGCGGCGCGCATCCGTTCCTTGACGCTGTGCTCAGCCATAGAACGAAATCCCTGACCAATCGCCCCAGAACAGATGGAACGCGACCTTCGGTTTCTTACTCGGCTTCTCTCTAGCCGGCACGATGCTCAACGTGATGTGCTGCAGTTTCAGGCCGCGCCCATTCACGCCCGCCGGGGGCTTCTGCAGCTCCTCGAACAGCAGTTTCGCGTCTTCATCGCTTCGCACGCGCATCGGGCCGAACGGGACAGCCTTCATGTGAACCTTTGTAAAAATTGCCAGGCCCAGTAGTAAGCGGTCAGTGCGCCAAGAATCCCTACCAGCAGAATCACCCACCGTGGCGGTAAATCGTGAGCAATATTAATCATTTCGCGTGGACATACACGTATTGTGCCAGCGCGGCGAGGAATCCCCCCACAATAATCCGCATGAGCCACACCGACGACGAGCGAATCGGCTCGTAACGGTCGTTGATGTTCTCTAGTTGGTATTTCAAGGATTCTTTCGAGACGTAATTCGTGCGGAGTGTTTCGTCGAGTCGTTCGTGCGCGCGTTCACAGTCGTCGATGCGGTCATTCGTGCGTTTGTGCTTGTCCTCGACAAATTTCTCGAATTCTGCTTTAAATCGGTCCCGCCACGTCTCATCTGAGGTGCGTGGCAGGCCCGAAGGCGTCACGACCGGCCCAGTTCATCGAGTCGTGCGTCGATTTCTCGGATATCGCTACCCGCGTCCTGCACTGCGTGCCAGTCGCGCGCTCTGACCTTCGAGAGTAGGTAGGCTTCGAGCGCGTTGCGCTGGTCGGTGAGTTCTGAGCGTCGCTGAGAATGGGGATGGATCGGAACCGCGCTCGTCAGGGTCGCCGTGTTGCCGTACATCGTTGAAATCATCTTGCCCTCGGCACCGGGAAATCGGCAATTCCGAACGCGCGTAGCAAAAAAAGCACGAGGCAAAGCACGACCACGACGCGAATCACGGTCTTAATCGCCGGGTCCATCGGCACGTAGGCTTCGACGAGATACAGGCAGACGCCGACGATCATCAACATCACGATCAGGGCAATCATGCGGGGAACCTCATCGCTCCATATCCGATTTCACCGCTGGAACGCCGCCGACGCGCGTGTGGTTCGTCCGGCCGAAATAAAACCCGATGATGAGCGAGCCGAGATTCGAAAGCAGCATGAACGCCGTCGCCGCGACGGCCGCCTGCCGATCGGTGACGTCGCCTTTTCTCATCAGCAACGCGAGCAAGGCCGACACGAACAGCACGGTCCCCACGCCGCTGAGCGCGATTAATGCCTGCGTGGTTTCCCACATCGCGTTGATGCGTCGGTGCCCCGCAGACACTAGAGACCGCTCGGAGCGGTCCTCTTCGGTCGGACTCACGCACCGAGCGCGTCCTTGAGCGCCCGCAGTTGTTTCTCGCGGGCCTTCGCGTAGCCAATATCACGGGCGTCGAACTGCATCCGGCCGATCCACACCGCCGCGGCTCTGTCCGGCGTCACGCCGACCGACGTATACGCCGCGTAGGCGTCGTCCGTGAAGCCGAGCACCTGTTCGTCGCTGTAGGGGTCGCCGCCGGTGTGCGGCGGCTGTGGCGGCGGCGTCGTCGGGTCCGGCGGTTCGACGTCCACCGACGTCCACTGCCACTCATCGGGCGGCGGTTCGCTGAACGTCAACCAGGTCGCGCCGGTGCCGGTCAGGCAGTCGACGATTTCGCGCGAGGGCCGCCACATCATCACGTCGCACGGCACCTTGCCGTGCTGTTTCGTGACAAGACCCCAGTTGCCATCGTCGGTCAGATTCAGCGTGGGAATCACCGTGCCGCGCAGAAACGCCAGTCGCGCCTCGTCGTTCCGGTCGTTCTGAGGGAACGCCTCCGGATGGCGTTCAGCGAGAAACGAAACAGTCGCTTTTCGATTCGGCATCGGCACCACAGCATCAACCTCGGCAAACGGAAAATACGACGTGAACGACGCGGCCAGCAACACGCTGACAAGCACGATATCGATGATGATCCACGCGACGGTCGTTTCTTCGGTGGTCACGCACGGCGCCGCACCACGGCTACGAGCCCGAACAGACCCGCGCCCAACATCATGAACGAGGCCGGTTCGGGCACATGCGTCTGCGTCTCGACCGCCTCAACCTGAATACCTGGACCATCGAAACAGAACCCATGCTCGTTACAGTGGTGCGGATACTGGCTGTAGGGCAGTCCGTCCGGATATCCTGTGCCGGCGCCGAAGAAATGCGTCGCGTCAAGAAATCCCGTCGGGAAGCACGTCGTCGATCCGTTGAGGCCGATACTGGACGCCCATTCTCCGCACGGTCCGGTGTGCACGTTATCGGCATACCCGAGCCGCACGCGGTAGCCAGGGCCGAGCATCCAGTCGCCCCATTCTTGGGCCTCGTTCGACGTGTTGTCGACCGGATCAAGGCCGCGCACGTTCAGGATGCCGTTCACATCGAAAAACGACGTCGTCACGCCGTCGACCGTGATGTGAATCACCGGCATGTGATGCTTGTCGATGTCGAGCGCGTCGCTGGTGTCGAAATTGAAGACGCCTTGCTGCGTAAACACGACGTCTTCGCCGGGCGCCAGCGTGAGAGGGAGCGGCCAGCCAACCGTGCTGTCGCTCCAGATGTTCCCGCCAACCGTAACGACGACTTGCGTGATGGTCGACGCCGACGCGTGCGCCGAGAGGCCCAGCGACAGCGCGACCATCAGTATTGCAGGGCGCATGGCTATACGTTCGGCGTGACAGGAGGCGTGGTCGAATCCGCCACGACGGCAGCGGCGAGCGCATCCACCTGCGCGCGGCCGCGCGTCACGAGTTCCTGAATCTTCGCGGGTGCGTTCTTGTTCGCCTCGAACTCATCGAATAGCGTGTTCATGAGCGCGACGGCCGACGGCACGCCAGCTTCCAGGTCGGTGATGGTCTTTTCGAGGGCGGTGAAATCGAGTGCCATGTGTTGTGTCTCCGGTGTGATGATGATGGTTGACCGCTCGGACAGGGGGAAGCCATGAGGAAGGGTGATAATTTCCACGTTCAGTTGTCAGCAGGTGTGTCGGCCTCGGTCGCGTGACGTATCGCGTCGTCGGCGGCTTTCACGCGCGCCGCGAGCGCCGCTATCCGCGACTGCTCAGCGGTGCCAGGCGCGACCGCGTTCAGCCAGTCTCGCGCGAGCGCCGCAACCTGCTCGAAAATCGTGATGTCGCCGGTGATGTCCAGCGTGTTCGGCCCCACGGTCAGCACAACATGGAGTGGCATCGCGGCGGATACTACCACATCAGGGTGATTTACCTGCAATTCTAAAGACCGGATGTAGTTTTCGAGCCATTCCACCGAGACGCACATACCGCTAGAAAACTGAACCGTCTTCGTCATCCGGCCCATCCCGTCCCCTGCGGCAACCAGCCGCTCTGTTGTTCGGCCGTCCGCAACGGCACGCGGCCGCCCCACGTCAGCGCCAGCGCGTCGCCATCATCCGGTGACGCAATCCCGCGCTTCTGCATCGATTCTTTCGCTTCGAGCACGAGCTGATTTTTCTTGTTCAGGTGAAACCCGGGCGCCTGCAGGTCCATCGCCAGCCGAATATCGTGCTGATCAATCGCGCCGGTCGGCAACCATTCCTTCATCGAGCGCCACATGTGCGCGCGCATGTTTGCATCGTGCGATTTATCTGGTGCCTCTCCGCCGAAATTCACCTCGAAGACCTGCGTGTAGCCCATCTGCCGCAGGCGCGAGACGATGACGGCGCCGAACGCGGAGTCGATGAACATCGCGTCAGGTTTATGTTCTAAAAGCGCCTCAGAGAGTTTAGCCACGACGAGTTGTCGATCGTTTGCCACGGTTTGCTCGCCAGTGAGACGGATAGGTCGAATGGATCGAGCGTCGAAGCCGCGCCGGAATCGACAGACAGTCCACGCAGATCCGCCTCCTGAAACATCAACCCCCGCAACGAGAGGCTCACCGTATACCGGCTGGACGATGTTGACCCCTGCTTTAGAAATACGCGCACCGTCGATGAACTGGAGTTCGTCCGCGTTCGGCGGGAGGCCACGGACCCTGACCCGGAAGAAGTCGCTGTCTTCGCCATAATCATCCTGCCATTCCTGAATCAGCGTTTTATTCGCGAACTTGCAATCCCGCGAGTCGATCACGCGAATCGACCATTTGTCCCGGCCCTTCCCGAACGCATATTCGTGAAACTTCCCGCTGTTCCGCGTCGGGTTGCCCCACAGGAAAATCATCGGCTCGCCGTCCGTGAGCCCGCCTTCTTCGACCTCGTGGATTTTATCGGGCACGTTGCTGTCTTCGTCGTTGATGTAGAACGACGTGCTCGATTTCGCGTGCTGGCCGGCGAACGCCTCGCTGTTCTCGGCCGCGCAACTTGCTGGCGAACAGAACCAGCTTGCGCGATGCCCCACTCGATACATGATCTGGCTGTTGATCTCGAACCAATGCGCCGTGATACAGCGCGCAGTCCACTCGCGGACAGCGGCCCAAGTTTTCGTCGCGAGCTGGTCGTTCGTGTTCGCCGTCACAGTGCCCCGGCAGTCGCGCCGGGTGCTCATGATCCAGTCAACGATCCAGGCCGAGAGGGCGGATTTCCCGACGCCGTGGCCGGTGCTCGCGCCCATCCGAATCGGGGCGACTGCGTGCTCGCCGTCGAATTTATTCGCGCGCGTGCGTTCGCCGAGTTCAGCGAGGAATTCGCGTTGCCAGACATCGGGGCCGGATTCACCGTTGATCGGCCACGGATAACTGAACTGCACGAAGCCGAGTGGGTCGAGCGCGAAGCTCGCCATCGCGTCGTGGAGTTCGGCTTCGACGTCGCGTTCAGTCGCGGGCATGGTCTTTCACAATCCAAAAATCTCCAGCGTAGTCGTTGAATTCATCAACGCTTTCATCATCGTTGAGCGGCTGAAGATTCACATCCTCGCCCCGAATTTCACGCACGCGCCATTTCTTCGGAATGCCATCAATTGAGATGACGTCGCCAACGTGCATCGTGTCTCCGATACCGAGTTCTTTACCGCTCATGGCCGTTCCCGTAAATCAGGTGCGGATGCAGCGCCCACCAACACGCCGACAGGCGCCGGAAGCCACACAATCGATAGAGCCGATAGCGGGTTCTCATTTCGCGACCTTCACGTTTTTGACCTGACTGCCCGCGTTGATCGTAAATGTGGCCGTGAGTGGTGGGCTCTCCACCAGGACGGGTGCTGGTTGACCCGTACCGCAGCCGGCGCAGGTGATGTCTGGCGCGACCGCCGTGATTTTGACCGTGTGTGGTCCGTGCGCGAACACCGCCGTCTGCTGGATACAACTACACGCCGCGTTGAGCGTGTTCGGCACGCTGACTGCCGGCAACGCGTCGATATACAGGTTATAGGACGTGACGCCTTCCGTCGCGAGATTCTGGTCCCACTGAATCTTTAGCGTGGTCTGGGCGTTTGCCGTGGCCGCGAACAGTAGAAATATCAGGCACCAGAATGTTCTCAATGCACCGCTCCTTCCTCATCGTCATCGCGCCGATGGCGCAGTTTCCACGCGTCCAGCCGTTCCAGCATCTTCTCGGCGTCGTGCACGATAATTTCCTGCTCCTGCTCCTTCGGCCGGTCGATCGCGCGATTCATCAGGTCGGTGAACGCCGCCGTCGATGGGTCTTTCTCCCAGACCTCAACGAGCGTTTCGCCCGCGGCCAGGCGCTCTTCGAGCCCGGCCTTCCCGATGCGCACGAATTTTCCGGCGGCGTCGCGCACGACGAGATACTTGATGCCGCACGCCTGTGCGACCTGGGCCTCGACGAGCGCCTTGACGTGCGGCTGAATCGCCACGCGCACGGCCTCTCGCACGACGGCTTTCGGCACCGGACCGTTCGCCGGCCGCGTGATGCCGAGTTCGTCCCAGTCAAGCTTTCGGAAGGGTTCATCATTCGCCATTGAGTAGCCCTCGCAGTGTGGTCTGCATGTCACGCAGTGCGTTGAGCAGAAATTCTCGGTCTGACGGCACGACAAAGCGGCCACTGCAGATGCGCTCAGCATACGCAATCGCGACCGCCAGCGCTGAGTTCAGTTCGATGAGCCGCAATTCGCGGCCTTTGAGCGCGACACTTTCGCCCCTATCGCCCGACACGTCCGGCCGTAGGTCAGCCTCGCTGCGAAACAGCCGATCAGCCTCGAAATCCTCGCTCATCGTTGCACCTCTGTTGCGGGTGTTGCCCCTGTTGCCCCTATTTACATGGAGCCCTATATAAAACCAGGCCGTCTCGTATGACATATATAGAGGTACTAGCAACACTAGCAACACTCGCAACAAACCAATAAA
>Ga0207711_10005095_pt1 | contig 11138 bp, 8 predicted proteins | sample KBSS34metaG_FD_184401 | JGI IMG/M metagenome (GOLD analysis project Ga0207711, IMG submission 184401) | Switchgrass rhizosphere microbial communities from Kellogg Biological Station, Michigan, USA - KBS S3-4 metaG (SPAdes) (version 2) | ecosystem: Host-associated > Plants > Roots > Rhizosphere >...
AGGCCGGCGCCACGCTGGAAATCCAGGGGCCCGCCGGCCTCGCGCCCGATCGGGTGACCATCGCCGGCGCGCCGCCGCCCGTGCATTTCGGCGCCTCGGTGATCGCCCGCAACATCCGCCGCCCGTCGGTGATGACGCCCGTCGCCATCCGGATCGGCAATGATGATGACATCCCCGGCGATGCGACTCTCGCCTTCTCGCTGCGCGCCGACAAGGGCGCCCGCTTCACCGGCCGCGAGAAGATCGAGGTGGCGACGTCATCCGGCGATCAATCGGCAACGCTGGGGCCGGCCGACGGGCTCACCTTTGCCGATCCGCAGGTGGCGGTGGCTACCGTCGCTCCGGCAAAGGTGCTGGGGCCGTCCGCCTTCGGGCCGCTGCATGCCCGCGTCGTCCGCGAGGGCGCCATGGCGGACTGGCTGCCCATCGGCACGCTGGTGCGCCTGCCCGCGCTCCGCCAGCTCACCTGCCCCGCCGATGCGACGCAGACCTGCGAACTGACCGGCGACGGTCTGTTCCTCATCAGCGCCCTCTCTGCCACGCTGGGCTTCGAGCATCCGGTCGACGTGCCGGACGGCTATCCGGGCAACGCGATCCAGGTGCCCCACCCCGTCGACGGCAAGCTCTATGTGCGGCTGCACGACGATCCGGGTGTGGTGAGTATGATCGTCAGCAGCGGCACCATCGCAGGCAACTGACCCGCGCCACGCGGCCGATCACGCGCCCGGCGAGCGACTCGCCGGGCGATTCATCTGGCGTGACTCGGCCGAATGAATCGCCCGTGTCGCCCCTCCTCCCCACGGCGCGACATGCGAACCAAATGGGAAAGTCGCCGGAGAGCGTGTCGTTTTGATGCAGTGCAACCTACGGGGTTGCTGGCCCATCTCCCGGGCCGCTCTATAAGTGCCATAGGACCAGCGGTTCGCGGGTGATTGGGAAGCCCGCTTCGTTCGGGGCAAACTTGTGACCGGAGCCGTGGTCTTTCGATCGGCCGTGCTATAGTTAAAGAGCGTAAGCGTCGGGGGTTATATGATCAAGCAGAGTAGCGGTGCGCTTGCTGAATTGATTTATGAAAATCCGTCCTCTCTTCAGGACGGCCCGGTTTCGCTCTCCCGATTTGATCTCGTCGAGATCGAGGTTCGGTGGGAGCAGGCCTCGCGAACGCTGTGGAGCTTCATGACTCCCACGCTTCGCCCTGCCTTCAACCCGCTGCTTCTGCGCGATCTGCAGAAGTGGCAGCAGGAAATCCGCCGTGTCTTCGCTGGTGAGGATTCCGAGCTGCAATATATCGTGCTGGGATCGCGCGTACCGGGGGTGTTCAACCTCGGTGGTGATCTGGGCGTTGTCGCCGATATGGTTGAGAAGCGCGATCTGGATGGTCTCAGCCGCTATGCGAACCTGTGCGTAGACATTCTCTACCGGAATTTGACCGGATTGGGATTGCCCGCCGTCACCATCGCCCTCATCCAGGGGGAAACGGTGGGCGGCGGCTTCGAGACTGCGCTGTCCTTCGACGTGATCGTCGCGGAGCGGCAGGCGCGCTTCTCGCTGCCGGAAAACGCCTTCGGCCTCTTCCCGGGCGTCGGCGCTCACTCGATCCTCACCCGCCGGCTCGGGGCCGCCAAGGCCGAGCAGATCATGCTGAGCGGCAGCAGCTTCTCGGCGGAGGAACTGTACGATCTGGGTCTGGTGCATGTGCTGGCCGAGCCAGGCCAGGGCGAGGCGGCCGTGGCGGACTATATCGCCCGCAACGGCAAGCGTCAGCGAGGGCATCTGGGCATCTACCGAGCCTCGCGCGCGGTGAACCCGATCACGCTCGACGAACTGCGGGATGTGGCCCGAATCTGGGCGGAAACCGCGCTGCGCATCGGCCCGCAGCATATCAAGGTGATGCGCCGGCTGGCCGCGATCCAGGCTAAGCCACGTTCTGATGCACAACACGTAGCGGCGTGACCACCGCCGCCGTCCCCGGACGGCGGCGGGTGCCGTTGGGCGTGGTGAGCAGATAATCCTCGATCTTCGCGCGCGGCATGGGGCGAGCGAAATAATAGCCCTGTGCCGCCGCGATCCCTAGTTGCGTGATATATTCCTGCTGCTGGCCGGTCTCGATACCCTCGGCCACCACAGACAGGTTAAGCGATTTGGCGAGGCTGGAAATGCCCTCCACCACCGCCCGCGCCTCGCGCTTATATTCGGCGCTGCTGATGAAGGAGCGATCGATCTTCAGGCGATCGAAGCTATAGCGACACAGATAGCTGAGCGACGAATAGCCGGTGCCGAAATCGTCCAGCGACACGCGAATCCCCAGCTTCTGAAGCCCTTCCAGCAGCACGGTGGTGTTGGGGTTCTCCTCCACGATCGCCGATTCGGTGATCTCCAGCTCCAGCCGGCCCGGCGCCAGCCCGGTGGCCATCAGCGCATCCACCACCAGCCCCGGAAGTTCCCGCCCTTTCAGGAGCGAGGCCGAGATATTCACCGCGACGGAGATATCGTCCGGCCAGTCATGCGCGGTATCGCATGCCGCCTGGAGGACCCATTTGGTCAACTCCTGGATCAGCCCGATATTCTCCGCGATCGGGATGAAGGTGCTCGGCGGGATGTCTCCGCGCACCGGATGCTGCCAACGCAGCAGCGCCTCGAAGCTTTCCACCCGCTTGGTGTGCATCTGCACGATCGGCTGGAAATAAAGCTGCAACTGGTTGCCGGCGATCGCCAGCTTCAGATCATGCTCGATATGCTGCCGATCGATGAGGCGGCGTTCCATCTCCGGGTTGAACAGGGTGACCCGATCGCGCCCCTTGGCCTTCGATTCATAAAGGGCGACGTCCGCATGGCGCAGCAGGTCGTCCGCCGAGATGCCGCGCGAGGAGACGGCGATGCCGATCGACGCCGTCACGTCGCGGAAGCTCAGGCGCTCGGCGATCGGCCGCGCCACCGCCTCGCGCACCGCCTCGGCCATGCGCACCGCATGATCGTCGTCATCCACCAGCACGGCCAGGATGAACTCGTCGCCGCCGAAGCGGGCGATACTGAGTGCCTTCGGCGCCAGCTCGCCGATCCGCATGGCGACGTGCCGCAGCACTTCGTCACCGGCGCCATGGCCGAGCGTGTCGTTGATCTGCTTGAAGCGATCGAGATCGAGCCACAGAATGGCCACCCGCCCCGCCCCGCCCCGCAGGAAGCGCTCCAGCGTATCGCGCAGCGAGCCGCGATTATCGATGCCGGTCAGCGGATCCGTGCGCGACAGCTTCTCATAAACCTCGGCGAGATCACGCTTATCCTGCCGGTCCGTGAAGGCCTTCAGCACCGTCTGGTAAGTGAGCAGCGTGATGTCGGTGACGACCAGCATGAACAATAGCGTGGAGACCCCCACCAGCAGATAGACCGGCCACGCCACCACCATCAGGCCCAGCGCCAGCGGCCCGCAGCACAGCACGAGCTGGCCGATCGCGATGAACGGCTTGCCGGTGTTGCGCCCCGCAGCCCCCGCACCATAGCCGGTGGCGAGGATGCCCATCATCATGTGAAGCCGGGGGTCGTGGCTCTGCACCAGCACGAGGAAGGTCAGCAGCCCCAGCAGGCCCGCATAGCAGAGCGCGCCCGTCTCATAGAGGATTTCCCAGCGCCGCATGCTGGTACTGTCGGAGCCGGGAGTGAACAGCCCGAAGCTGACGACCCGGAATATCCCGCACAGCACCAGCAGTGTGCCGGTGCCATAGATCCAGAGCGACTGGCAGTAATAATCCAGCGTGATGGCGGTAGCGCAACCGAGCGCCGCGCCGATCGCCATCGACAGCCGCGACGCATAGAGCGCCTTGATCAGCTCCATCCGGACGGAGCGGCTGAGGGCGCGATCAATGCCGCGGATCTTGAAGACGTTCAATTCCATCGGTGCCCCCTATGAAGGGGCCTGGCCGCCGCGTCTGGTCACCTTGAGCATGTGACCACCGGACGCGAACTCGGCGATCCGGGCGTAAGACCCGACACACTGCACAAGTTCATCCGGCACATCGAACGCCCAACTGCCACCATCCGCCGTCGGCAGGGAGAATACGCACCGCGTTCGGTTTCGGGGTTCCGAATCTTTTTGGAACGCTGATGACATGGCGGAAGCTATCGCGTGACGTCCTTACCAAGGAGTTAAGTGATTGGGCCCCGGATGCGGAAATGGGACGGCCCGATTTTTTCCGTCCCTGACAAGGCCCTAGACGACTGACCGCCCGGCTGCTTCCAGCCGCCTGTCGCCCCTTTATCCGCCTTGCCTGCTTCCGCGCCGGATACCATATGTCGCTTGCCTGCCCTGCGGGTCCGCTGTTTCCGCAATGGCTCGCCCAGGCCGGAAAGGCACCTCGCCGGGGCCGGGCGCCGAGCCGAAGCCGCACCACCCACCTTCCCGTGAAGGACCGCTTATGAAGATAGACGGGTTCCTGCTCGCGATCCTCAGCGCCGTCGCGCTGGCCCTGATCGCGCCGCAGATCGGAACGGAGGACGGGCCGCTCCATCTGGGCATGGTGACGACCGTGGGTATCGGCCTCGTCTTCTTCCTGCACGGTGCGGCGCTTTCGCCCCACGCGCTCAAGGCCGGCGCCGCCAACTGGCGGCTCCATCTGCTCGTACACGCCAGCACCTTCCTGCTCTTCCCGGCGATCGGGCTGCTGATTTTCCAGGCGACGCGCGGGCTGGCGGCCCCAGAAGTCCGGCTCGGGCTTTTCTATCTATGCGCCCTGCCCTCCACCATCTCGTCGTCGGTGGCGATGACCTCGCTCGCGCGCGGCAACGTATCGGGTGCGATCTTCGATGCGACGCTCTCGGGCCTTCTCGGCATGGTGCTGACGCCGCTGCTGGTGGGCCTTGTCGCCACCCGGATCACCGGGCACCTGCCGCTCCTCCCCGCCATTCTCGACGTGCTGGAGACGCTGCTGCTGCCGTTCGCGGCGGGCCAGCTCCTCCGGCGCTGGATCGGCGGCTTCATCGGCCGCAACAAGCGCTGGACCAACCGGGTGGATCGCGCCGTGGTGGTGCTGATCGTCTACGGCGCCTTCTGCAGTTCGACGGCGAGCGGCATGTGGTCCAAATATCCGCCGCTCACGATCTTCGCCATCGCCGCCACCGTAGTGGCGCTGCTGGCCATCGTGCTGGTGGCGACCACCTTTGCGAGCCGCCTGCTCGGCTTCTCGCCCGAGGACGAGGCAGCGGCCGTGTTCTGCGGATCGAAGAAGAGCCTCGCCAACGGCGCGCCGATCGCGCTCGTGCTGTTCGGCAATAATCCGGCGCTGGGGATGATCATGCTGCCGATCATGCTGTACCATCAGGCGCAGCTCATGGTCTGCTCCGTCCTCGCGCGCCGCTATGCCGCGCGCGCCGACCTCCGGCTTGCTGCCCCTGCTCTGGCGGAGAGGGGCTGAGGCGCCCGCCTCTCAGCGATCGTGCAGGAGCAGTAGGGCTCCCCCCACGCCATAGCCCTCCTTCCAGGCGGAGAGGGCGATCCGCCGCGGCCGGCTGTCATTATCCACGAGCAGCCGGGCATCCAGCGCCTCGGCCGGGCCACCGCCCATCACATGCTCCAGCGCCCGGCCCACCGCATCGCGGGAATCCCGCGCGAACAGATCGGTCACGCGCGATCCCTGCAGCCGCTCGGGCGGGGCGCCCACGATGCGGGCGAAGTGGCGATCGACCTCCGCGATCGAGGCCCGCACGGTGAGCCGCGCGGTGCCGATCTGGCCGTTCGCCTCCAGCGCGGTGCGGAGCGCCCGCGCGCCGGCCAGCTCCGTCTCCGCCTCCTCGTCGGACGAGGCGGACTGCATGGTCAGCGCCAGCCCCGTCGGCCACGGGAAGACGTGGATATGCATCCCGCGCCCATCCCGCCCCACCAGCGGGAAACGCGCCGACGTATCGCTTCGGGAAACGCGGCGGATCTGCGTGTGGAAAGGCTCCTCGCCCAGGCCCGGCAGCAGATCGAACAGCGACGCGCCGATCAGCTTTTCCCGGCTCCGGCCCAGCATCACCGAGGCCAGCGTGTTGAGATCGCGCAGGTGAAGAGATTGATCGAGCACGACGAAACCCACGTCGATCCGCTCGGAAAGCGGCGCATGGTCCACCGTCATCTCATATTCCTCCAGCGCCGGCGCGCGGGCGAATTTCGCATAGGCATCGGCCGCCAGCAGCACGCAGCGCGGGCGGCCATGATGGGTCACTACTAACGGCGCCCGGGTCGCCCTGTCCTGCCAGGCACCGAAATTCCGCGTAATTTCCGCAGAAGACACATATTGCAGGGATTCAATCTGCGTCATGACCCTTCTCCCTGTATGAAGAATGGCCAAATTCCGCAATTCTCTCAATTAGACTTACATCTATACTATTCGTGCATTGGTGATTTTACGCAAATCACGCCAACACTGCACCTGAAGCTCATTTACGTATCATTACGTAATGATAGGACGATATCCCCCTCGCCTTTCCCGGACATTCCTCCGTCGTGCGCGCGAAGACTCATCCGGCGCGGCGGCGATCGAGATCGCGTTCGCGCTGCCGATCCTGCTCATGCTCCTCATGGGCATCATCTCCTACGGCGACTGGTTTCTCACCGCGCACACGGTACAGCAGGCCACTAACGACGCCGCCCGTGCAGCGATCGCTGGGCTTACCACGGCCGAGCGCGCGCAACTGGCGAACGACACCTTCAAGACCATGTTGGCCCGCAGCGGCACGTTGCAGCCGGATCTGGGCTCGACCGCCACGACCGACACCGGCTCCGGCACCGACCCCAATTACACGCTGACGGTGCAAGCCCGCTATGACGCCTCGGCAGACCCCCTGCTGCACCTGAGCTTCGTTGCAGCTCCCAATCCTGTCATCCAACGCAGCGCGGCCATCACCCTCGGGGGATTATGATGGCGAGGCCTTTCAGAAGTCTTTTCCGCGCGGCCCGCCGCGACCAGCGCGGCGCGGTGACGATCATCACCGCAGCCTCCCTGACGGGCCTGCTCGCCGCCACGGCCTTCGCGGTGGACATGGGCTCCATCTATCTCGCCGACCGCAAGCTTCAGGGCATGGCGGACCTCGCAGCGCTGGCCGCCGCCGAAAAGCCGTCAGTCGCCACGGCCGCGGTGCAGCAGATGCTCACTAACGCCAGCGCGCCGAATACGTCGATCGCCAGCGTGGTAACGGGCGCCTACACGCCGGACGGCAAAATCCCCGTCGCCCAGCGTTTCACCCCGGCGAGCGCCACTCCCAACGCGGTGCAGGTGACGCTCGTCCAGTCCGTCCCGCTGTTTTTCGGCGGTATCTTCACCGGACACGGCACCACTCAGGTCCGTGCAACCGCTACCGCCGCGCGCATCGACTATGCCGCCTTCTCGATCGGCACCCGTCTGGCCAGCCTCAACGGGGGGGTGGCGAACGACCTTCTCGAAAAGCTTGCCGGCACCAGCCTCGATCTGAAGGTGGCCGATTATAACGCTCTTGTCGGCACTCAGATCAACCTGCTGAGCTTCTCGCAGGAGCTTGCTACCCAGCTTCACCTGACCGCCGCCAGCTTCAACGACACGCTCGACGCCAAGGCGACCTTACCCCAAATCCTGTCGGCACTGTCCAAAGCCGCACCCGATTCTCCCGCCGCACCCGTCCTCGACTCCCTTGCACTGCGCGTCCCCTCGACGACGGTGCAGCTATCCAACCTGATCGATCTCGGCCCCTATGGTGGACAGGACCATGCCGATCCATCCACCGTGATCTCCGCAGACGGATACTCCATCCTGCGCGAGACACTCGCGTTGGCCAACGGATCGCGTCAGGTTTCGCTGAACGCCGGCCTTACGCTCCCCGGCCTTACCTCTACAGACGCTAACCTTGCCATTGGTCAGCGGCCCGAGAACTCCCCTTGGCTGACAGTTGCGAAAGATGGCAATGTCATCGTCCGCACGGCGCAAGCGCGCCTCTACATCGATGCGAAGATTCTGGGCAGCGGAAGCATATTGGACGCCGTCTCAATCCATCTTCCCCTCTATGTCGAGCTGGCTTCGGCACAGGCCAAGCTTACCAACATCGACTGCCAGCAAGCCGCTAGTCCTTCCGTAACCCTCAGCGTCGCGCCGGGGGTCGGCACGGTAGCGATTGCAGATATGAGCAGCTCGAACCTCTCCAACTTCAACACTGCCGTCACCCCGAGAACCGCGATCATCGCGAAAGCGCTCGTCCCGCTCGTAAAGGCGAAAGCAGTCCTCCCCGTGGGCGGCCAGACCTGGCAGCCACTGAACTTCACTTCCGCCGACATCGCCGCCGGAAACATTCAAACGGTATCAACCGGGGATATCACACAAAGCGTTGCGACGGCACTCATCAAGACCACCCAGCTCAAGGCGATCGGGCTGGATCTCGGGGGCGTCACGGGTGCCGTTGGGGCGCTCCTCACGCCGCTGGCGCCCGCGCTCGACGGTCTGGTCGACCAACTCACCGGCCTCCTCGGCGTCCACGTCGGCGAGGCCGATCTCAAGATCAACGGCGTGCGCTGCGGCAAGCCGGCACTGGTGGCCTGATGGCTTCACGGATCGAACGGCAGAGCAGCATCTCGCTCGGCGGCGTGACGGCGCTGTGTGCGGCGATCGGGCTGTGGGTGCTGGAGCTGGGCCAGTTCACCCGTGGCGCCACCATGCCCATGACCGTCGTGGTACTGCTGTGGATCGCGGGTGGCGGCCTCGTCCTGATCCTCAGCCGCGTGCGCCTGCCTCAGGCCATCAGGATGGGGTGCATCCTCACGACACTCATCGTCCTGTTCCTGCCCGCCATGTCGCGCGACATATTCGGCGGCAAATCGACCGCCGCCAAGATTGCCGAGGCAACAGCGACAGACCCGGCGAACGCCCTGCGGCGCGACGACAAGGATCGCGATCCCACGCTTTCGCCAATCGGCGTCACCGTCCGGCTCTCCAACTCGCCGGAAGGCGATCTGGGCTGGGCGCAGCAGATCAATTCCGCGCTGAACGGCCGGCTGGACGGCCCCTCCTGGCTTCGGATCGAGGGCGATGTTTCAGCGCGCGACGAAAATGGCGGACTCCTGGTCGTGATCGCCTGGCACATCGGCAGCGGGAACAGCAGCGTCCGATGCGGCACCACCTCTATTGCCGGACAGAGCAAGGCCGCCATCCTCGATCACGCCCGCGACATATTCGCGATGGCGATCGCCCGGTCCGCGGGAAAGGGTCACCCCGCCTGCTTCTGACAAAAAAGCACCTCCGGGCTGATCGAACCCGGAGGTGCCTGCATTCAGGCGGATATTGCGACGATCAGGCGTCGATATTGCGGCGGAAGGTTTCGGGCAAGAAGAACAGCCCGATCACCACCGTCAGCGCTGCGACCACGACCGGATACCAGAGGCCGTAATAGATATCGCCGGTGGCCGCCACCATGGCGAAGGCCGTCGTCGGCAGGAAGCCGCCAAACCAGCCATTGCCGATATGATAGGGCAGCGACATCGACGTGTAGCGGATGCGGCTGGGGAACAGCTCCACCAGCATCGCCGCGATCGGGCCGTAGACCGCCGTCACCAACAGAACCAGCGCGGTCAGGATCGCCACCACCGTCACCCGGTCGATCTGGTCCGGATCGGCCTTGGCCGGATAGCCTGCGTCGGCAAGGCCTTCCTTCACCTGATCCTGGAAAGAGGTGATGGCCGTCTTACGGTCAATTCCCGCTACGGAGACGGGGTTCGGCGCCGGGAAATAATCGGTGCCGATCTGCACCTGGGCCACCGTACCCGCCGGCGCCCCGACATTCACATAATTGATACCGCCCTTCGCCAGATAGGATTTGGCGATGTCGCAACTCGTGCTGTCGAACTTATTCTTGCCGACCGGATCGAACTGGAATGAGCATTCCTTCTGATAGGCGATCACCTTCACGGGCGCCGACACCTGTGCATGGGCGAGCGCCGGATTCGCGGCCTCGGTCAGCGCGTGGAACAGTGGGAAATACGCCAGCGCCGCAATCGCGCAGCCGGTGAGGATGATCGGCTTGCGCCCGATCTTGTCCGAAAGCCAGCCGAAGAACACGAAGAACGGCGTGCCGATGGCGAGCGCGATCGCAATCATGATGTTGGCGGTGGCGCCGTCCACCTTCATCATCTTCTCAAGGTAGAACAGCGCGTAGAACTGCCCCGTGTACCAGACGACCGCCTGACCGGCGACGGCACCGAACAGCGCAATCAGCACCCAGCGCAGATTGCCCCACCTGGCGAACGCTTCGGTGAGCGGCGCCTTGGAGGTGGTGCCCTCATTCTTCATCTTCTGGAAGACCGGGCTTTCGGAAAGCTGCATGCGGATCCACATCGAAACCAGCAGCAGAACCATCGAGATGAGGAAGGGCAGGCGCCAGCCCCAGGCCTTGAACGCGTCCTCACCCATGCCGGTGCGCAGCCCGATCACCACCAGCAGCGCCGCGAACAGCCCCATCGTGGCGGTTGTCTGGATCCAGCTGGTGTAGAGGCCGCGCTTTTCCTGCGGGGCATGTTCCGCGACATAGGTCGCCGCGCCGCCATATTCGCCACCCAGCGCGAGGCCCTGCAACAGGCGGAGCGCCACCAGGATGAACGGGGCGGCAATGCCGATGCTCGCATAGCTCGGCAGCAGGCCGACTGCGAAGGTGGACAGGCCCATGATGCCCATGGTGACAAGGAAGGTGTTCTTGCGGCCGACGAGATCGCCGACCCGCCCGAACACCAGCGCTCCGAACGGCCGCACCGCAAATCCGGCGGCGAAGGCGGCAAGGGCGAGAATGAACGCCGTGGATTCGTTCACACCCGAGAAGAACTGCGCCGAGATATAGGTCGCGAGCAGGCCGTACAGATAGAAGTCATACCATTCGAACACCGTTCCCAGCGAAGATGCGGAGATGACCAGCATCTCACTCTGCGTCGCCCGGTGATGTTTCGGCAGACCATCATAGGGTGTCGTTGCCATGGTCCCTCTCCTTGATCTTGTCTCAGAAGTTGTATTTGGCGGCAAATTCCAGACGATCGAGCTGGCCGGACACGCCGCTCAGCAACTCCCGGTCGCCATGACGATACTCCACGCCTACATCGAAGCCCTTGGCCGGCGTCCAGAACAGGTTCGCCGCGCCGCTCCATGCACGGCGATTGGCGGTGA
>Ga0207711_10005105_pt1 | contig 11126 bp, 9 predicted proteins | sample KBSS34metaG_FD_184401 | JGI IMG/M metagenome (GOLD analysis project Ga0207711, IMG submission 184401) | Switchgrass rhizosphere microbial communities from Kellogg Biological Station, Michigan, USA - KBS S3-4 metaG (SPAdes) (version 2) | ecosystem: Host-associated > Plants > Roots > Rhizosphere >...
ATCTTCGCGTTCACGCGGGCTTCCAGCTCTCGCACCTTGGCGTGATCGCCGCCGAAGATCTCGAGAAAGCTGGCCTGCGTGCCCGTCGTTCCCTTGACGCCGCGCAACGGCATGCCGGCGATTCGGTGATCGATGTCCGCAAGATCGAGCACGAGATCTTGCATCCACAGCGTGGCGCGCTTCCCGACGGTCGTCGGCTGTGCCGCCTGCAAGTGGGTCGAGCCAAGGGTCGGCTCGGCGCGCCACTGCCGCGCAAAAGCCGCGAGGGCGCCAAGCACGCGAATGATCTTGCCGCGGAGCAGCTCGAGACCGCGGCGCATGAGGATCAAGTCGGCGTTATCGGTGACGTAGGCGCTGGTCGCGCCGTAGTGGATGAATCCGCGCGCGGCCGGCGCCGTGTCCCCAAAAGCGTGCACGTGGGCCATGACGTCGTGGCGAAAGCGCCGCTCGTACGTGGCAACGGCCTCGAAGTCGATGTCGTCGAGGTGTGCGCGCATCTGTGCGATCGCCTCGTCGGGAATCGGCACGCCGAGCTCGCGCTCCGCCTCGGCGAGCGCGAGCCAAAGTTGACGCCATAGTCCGTACCGAACCGACGGCGACCAGAGCTCGAGCATCGCCGAGGACGCATAGCGCTCGGCGAGCGGCGACGAGTACCGATTGGTCGCCGTCATCTGATGCCGAACTCCGTCCAACTGACTTGTCCTTGACGCTCGAAGATCACGCGCAAGTAACCGCGCGCCGCATAGTACTCGATCGCCTTGGCGACATCCTCGGCCGCGCGAATCGGAGTGTTGTTGATCTGAAGAATCACGTCGCCTTGCAGAAGTCCGGTTTGGTCAGCTACGAGGGGAGAGGTTCGATACACGAGTGCGCCGTACGGGCGCCGCAGGGTTCGTTCCTGGGCGATGGCGGGAGTCACCGTCACCAGCTCGAGCTCCCGGAGCACCTGGACCTTTGGCGCGGTGACCTCGGGCCGGTCGGCGATGTTCACGTCGACGTCGAGCTCGCGGGTCCCGTGCTTGATATGAAGATGCGCGGGTGAGCCGACGCGGAGATCGAGCAGTGCGGCTTGCCAGTCGAACGGATTTCGAATGGTGCGGCTTCCCTCGCGCAGGATCGCGTCGCCCGGCTGCAAGCCCGCGGCGGCGGCGGGGGAGCCCGGAGCGACCGTCGCGATGATCGCGCCCTGCGTCAAGACGTCGCGCGGGTTCGTGCTCTGTCGTGACCGCAGCGTGATTCCAATCCACGGGCTTCGAATCGAGCCGTGACTCAGCAGGTCGTCCACGACGCGTGCAACTCGGTTGACGGGGATCGCGAAGCCCAGTCCCACCGAGCCGCCGCTCGGTGAAAAAATGCTGCTGTTCACACCGACCACTTCGCCGTCGGCATTGACCAGTGGTCCGCCCGAATTCCCGGGATTGATCGCGGCGTCGGTCTGAATCATGTCGAAGTACGATGCCTGGCCTTCGTTCGGCGCGATCAGATTGCGCTGGGTCGCGCTGATCACGCCGACACTCACACTCGGTTCGCTGTTGCCGAGATAGAAGCCAAACGGATTGCCGATCGCGATCGCCCATTCGCCGATCACGAGGTTGCCCGAGTTGCCGAGCTTCACTTCGGGCAATCCCTTGGCGTCGATCTTGAGCACGGCAACATCATTCGCTTCGTCGGAGCCGAGCACGCGCGCCGGGTACACCGTCCCGTCGCGCATCATGACGGACACTTTGCTCGCGCCTGCCACGACGTGATGGTTGGTGACAATGACGCCGTCGCCGCGCACGATGAACCCGGTGCCCAGGCCGGCAGAAGTCCGCGGCTGGGCGCGGCCGCCGAACAGCAGCTCGAACGGATCAGTCGGCGACTGGTCAACGGCTTCGGTCTGTACCGTGACGACCGATGGAGCGACGCGGGCGGCCGCGGTCGTGATCGCGTTCTGTCGGCTTTGCGAGACCTGCGTGTTCGCGGAGGGACGCACCCCGGATGACTGTGCCGCCGATCGATCCGGAGCGTGAGAGCAGCCGACGACCAGCGCAGTCAGCGCGCAGCGAATGAGTGGCCGCATCACACGACCGTCCATGCCGCGTGTCGCTGGGACAGCTCTCTCAAGAATCGATCGATGCCGCGATCGGTAAGGGGATGCACCAACAGGCCGCGTAAGACGTCCGTGGCTACCGCCACTCCATCCGCGCCGGCGGCGGCGCAGGCGCCGAACTGCGAAGCCGTGCGCGGATTGAGCGCGATGACGTCGGCTTCGCTGCCCGCGCCGTCGAGGACCGCGCGCAGCTCGCGAAGCACCGCCCCGGCGTCGCGGCCGGCGGCGTCGAGATCGTCGATCGGAATCACCACGGCGCGGGCGCCGGCACGAGCGGCGAGCAGGGCCTGCGCGGCACTGAAGATGAGCGTTGCCGCCACGCGGACACCGTCGACCGAGAGACGGTAAACCGAATCGACGACATCTTCGACGAACGGGATCTGCACAACGACGTTGTCGGACAGCTTGGCCAACTCGCGCGCGTCACGATATACCTCGGCACCGGTCAGGGCATGTGCCGTGACGAAAACCGGTCCAGCGCTGGCTCGACAAATCGCGGAGAGATGCTCGCGCACATCGTCGGCCTCTTCGGCGCCGACGAGGGCGTGCGTCGTCAGCACACCGTCGATCAATCGGCGGTGGGCCGCCCAGCGAATGTCCTCCAGGTTTGCCGAGGCCAGATAGATCTTCATGCGTCCTCGAGGTACAGCTCGCGAGGGTATGTCACCGCGTCGAGGAACAACGCGTGTGCCGCTGCGGGCGGCGAGGTGTCGTCATTCGTGTTTGCGTTCAGCAGGTTCGGCATGTCGGTGAGCGGGCGACGAGCGCTGGCGATGTCGAGCATGGTTCCGACAAGAAATCTCACCATGTGATGAAGAAAGCGATTGGCTTCGATCTCGAAGACCACACCCTCGCGGCCGGGTCGATCCAACCAACGGGCACGCGTGACGTGGCACCGATGGTCGTCGCCGGCGGGCGCCGTTCCGAGGACCGCAAACGCCTGAAAGCAGTGCTCGCCCTCGACGCGGGCAGCGGCTGCATCCAAAGCGCCCCGATCCAAGGGCTGCCCGAATGCCAGCTCGTACCGACCGCGGAACGGCGAATGTGCTCCATCATCCGTGCCGACGTAGTAGCTGTACCGCCGGCTCAGAGCACTGTAGCGCGCATGAAACTCGTGCTTCATCTCGGCCGCCGAGGCGACCCAAACATCGGAGGGTAAGACCGCGTTCAGCGCGCGCCGCAACTTCTGAACGGTCCATCGCTCCGGTACTCGAACTCCGACCGCCTGACCTCTCGCATGCACGCCGGCATCAGTACGTCCCGACCCTGTCGCCGCGATCCGGTCGCGGATGAGGCGCTCGAGCGCCTCTTCCAGTACGCCTTGTACGGTCCGCTGATCGGGCTGGCGTTGCCATCCGCTGAATTGGGCCCCGTCATAGTGCAATACGAGTTGCACAGTGCGTTCGGCCATTGCTGGAAAGCTACCAGACCAGGGGGGTGTGTCAAGCAAGCATGCTCGCGCGTCTGAGTGATGAAAGCGATTGACATTGCACGACGTACGCACTCACATTGCGCCCTCGATGCCCCCACGCACGCTCGCCTCTCTCGCGCACGCGCTCACCGTCTCGGCGACTCCGGATGAGGCGCTCGTCGCCCTGGGCGAAGCGCTCGCCGAGGTCGACCGTTTCGCTCAACTCGCGTTGATCCGTTACGATGAGCGACGCGGCATGCTGACGGAGCGGTCGCTGCTCGCGAATGGCCGCCCCGAAGCGATGAGCCTCGAGACGACGTTCGACCATCTGCCGTCGCGTGAGCGCGCCGCGATCACGGCGGGCGGACAATTCGTTGATTTCGGCGACAACGGCGACGAGTTCGCTCGTTTGTTCCAACTACCGTCGTTCGGTGAAGCGGGTTGGCTGAACGTGCGTGGGCTGTCGTACGAAGGAAAACTCAGCGCGCTGCTCGTGCTGTACGAGGCGCGCAAACTCTTTGGAGCAAGGACCGCAGAGCGGTTCTTGCCGGCGATCGCGTTGTTCGAGCTGGCCTACCTCCGGTTCCTCGAGCGACACGCGCGCGAAGACGCCGTGCGGACGCTCGAGGACGTGACCCAGCGCGTGCACGACGAGTACGGGCGCCGGCTGGCCGAGCTGGAGTCACGGGTCAATCACACGACGAGCGCCGAGTCCGTTTCCGGCTCGACGCGGATCGTCACGCTCGAACGGGAGCTCGCGCAGGCGACCGAAGATGCACGGCGCGCGCTCAAGCGGGCCGCCGCCGTCGATGCGACGGTGTCGTCCGCGGTCGAGCAACTCGAGAAGGCGCATATCGAGCTGCACCGTCGCAGCGAGTCGCTGCGCCAGAAGACGCGCTCGATCTACCTCATCGACAAGGTGCTGACGTTGGACGCGGCGACGGATGATCCGCGCCAGCTTGCGGACGGTCTTCTGTCGCTCGTCGGTGACGACATGCACGCCCAACGTTGTTCGCTGATGCTGCGCACGCCGGACGGCGAATCCTTGTACATCGCGGCGGTGAAAGGAGTCGCGCCGGGAGTGAGCGAAGGCGCGCGTGTGGCGATCGGGCAGGGAATCGCCGGGCGCGTCGCGGCGACGCGCGAGCCGCTGTTGGTGCGCGACGTGACGGAGGCGCGCGACCAACACCTCCAGCAGGACCGGTACTTCACGACGGGATCTTTCATCAGCTTTCCGCTCGTCTACCACGACGAACTGGTCGGCGTGGTGAACCTGGCGAATCGGGCCATGGAAGGTCTGTTCAGCGAAGAGGACGTCGACCGTGTACGCCTCCTCGGCCTCGTGATCTCGCTCGTCGCGTCCAAGGCACGGTTGCCGGAGCGCCTCGTCGAGGCTTTGAGTGTCCACTAGCGTCGCGTCGAATCCGCTGCTCGGAACAATTCGTCGGCTCACACTCGGGGAAGCGCCGGCCCCCGACGAGCTGACGGCGGCGTTCAACCTCATCCTGGCGGGCGACGCGACGCCGGCGCAGGTCGCCGGATTGCTCGTCGGTCTGCGCGTAAAGGGCGAGACGCCTATCGAGCTGGCCGCGGTCGTGCGATCGTTTCGCGAGGCGATGGTTTCGCTCTCCGCGGAGCGCCCCGAAGAACTCGTCGACACGTGCGGCACCGGCGGCGGCTCGGTCAACACGTTCAACATCTCGACGGCGGCGGCGTTGCTCGTGGCGGGCGTTGGGGTGCGCGTCGCCAAGCACGGCAATCGGTCGTTCACGACGCAGTGCGGCAGCGCCGACGTGCTCGAGGCGCTCGGTGTGTCGATCGATGTGTCCGTGCCGGTGATGGAATCGGCGCTGCGCGACGCGGGAATCGTGTTCATGTTCGCGCCGCTGATGCATCCGGCGATGCGGCACGTCGGGCCGGTTCGGCGCGAGCTCGGCGTTCAGACGATCATGAACCTGGTCGGTCCTCTGGCCAATCCGGCGCGCGCGGGGCGCCAGGTGGTGGGTGTTTCCGATCCCCGACGAATGCCGCTCATCGCGGGCGCGTTGGCCGAACTGAACTCGGTGCACGCGCTCGTCGTTCACGGCGAGGGAATGGACGAGATCTCGCCCTTCGTGACGACGCAGGTCGTCGAAGTGCAGCGCGGGAGCGTGCGCTCCTGGGAGATCGATCCGCGGCGCTTCGGTTACGGGAGCGGCTCGGCGGAGGAAGTCGCGGGAGGCGCGCCGGTGGCAAACGCGAGCGCGATCATGCGCGTGCTGCGCGCGGAGGGGAACGCGACCGCTACGGCCGCGGTCGTCCTCAATGCAGCGGCGGCGCTGTATGTCGCGGGTCGCGCCGTGACCTATGATGACGCGGTGGAGCAGGCGAAGGCCGCGGTCGACGCCGGGGCGGGGATCGTCGCGCTCGACCGGCTCCGGGTTGCTTTCGCCCGTCCGTCATTCTGACGTGAGGGCTGTGTTGGCTTGGTTCCGCGTGGACGGTGTGGCGATGGAAATCACGGGCTAACGCGGACACGCGCGGGCTAACGCGGATCGGGACGCCAATGCGCGCATCGCTCGGCGGTGGTGCTTCGGAAGAGTTCTGCTTTTTTTGGCAGCCCGAGGCAGTTCAACGAAAAGAATCTTTTTCGCTGCGCACGACAGCCGGGGACCGCCTTCGCTCGCTACGCTCGCTCAGGCTGACAACTAGTAGCGCCGGAGCACCCCGACGACGATCCCCTGGATGCTGATGTCGTTTTCGTGGACGTACAACGGCTGCATGGTCTCATTCGCCGGCTGAAGCCGGATGCGGCCGTCGCGCTCGCGGTAGAACTTCTTGACCGTCGCCGACGAGCCGTTGAGCAGGGCGATGACCATCTCGCCGTTGTCGGCGCGCTGGCGCTCGTTGACGACGACGAAGTCGCCGTCCCGGATCTGTTCGTCGATCATCGAATTGCCCCGGACACGCAGTACGTAGTGGCTGCCTGACCGTCCGACGAGGGTTTCCGGAACGCACAGCGTTTCGTTGTGTTCGAGGGCTTCGATCGGCATGCCGGCGGCCACGCTGCCGAGCAGCGGAAGCTCTATCGCGCGCGGCGAGGCCTCGGTGGGCAGGATCTCGATCGCGCGGCTCTCGTTGTAATTCCGCTTGATGTAGCCCTTGCGCTCGAGATTGGTGAGGTGCTCGTGCACCGTCGCCAGCGAGTTGTAGGCGAAGTTCTCGGCGATCTCCTCGAAGCTCGGCGCGAAACCGTTTTGCTCCGAATAGGCCGTGAGGTAGTTTAGTATTTCGCGCTGGCGCTTGGTGAGCGGCATTGGCTGAGTCCCGTTGATCGGAATGACAGGGGCGGGCGACGTTCACCGAAGAGGCCCCGAATACTACGATATCCGAAGAAGGACCGAAGTGCAAGCTACCCCGGCCTGGACCCCACCGGCAGGCACGCTCGGTGGCATCGTCAACGAGGCGCACGAACGAGCCGCGACGCTCCGACAAGAGCGTGGCGCGCTGGAGCGCGCCGCCGCGGCAGCGGGGCCGGTTCCGTCATTCGCAGGCGCTCTCCGGCAATCGACGGTGAGCGTCGTCGCGGAGGTGAAGCGCCGGTCGCCGTCCAAGGGATGGATCAACTCTGAGATCGGCGCGGCGGCCCAGGCGCGCTCGTACGAGCTTGGAGGCGCGGCGGCGATCTCCGTGCTCACGGAACGCGAGCACTTCGGTGGCTCGAACGAGGACCTGGCCGCGGTTCGGGCGGCCGTGCGAGTGCCGGTGCTGAAGAAGGACTTCCACGTCGATGCGATTCAGCTCGTGGAAGCCAAGGCGCTCGGTGCATCAGCTGCCCTCCTTATTGTGCGCGCGCTGGCGCCTGATACGCTCCTGCAGCTCAGTGCGGCCGGGACGGAGCTCGGGCTCGAGCTGTTGTTCGAGGTTCGCGACCGAATCGAACTGGATCGCGCGCTCGAAGCGGGCGCGCGCATCATCGGCGTGAACAACCGGAACCTCGAAACGCTGGTGATCGACCCCACCACAGCGGAGCGCCTGATCGGCGAGATACCATCGGATCGGATCGCGATTGGAGAGAGCGGGGTCTCCGGTCGTTCGGACGTCGAGCGCCTGGCGCGAGCGGGTGCGGATGCGGTGCTGGTCGGCTCGGCGGTGTCGGCGGCGCAAGATCCGACGACCGCGGTTCGCGAGCTTTCGGTGGTGAAGCGAGTCGCGCGTGACTCCTGAGATCAAGTTCTGCGGACTGACGCGATCGGTTGACGCCCAATTCGCGGCGGAGCTCGGGGCTGGCTATGTGGGTGTCATCTTCGCTGGTGGCCCTCGACAGCGAACCGTCGAAGAGGCGGCGGCTGTCCTCGCCGACCTGCCGCGGCGGGTGAAGCGCGTCGGGGTCTTCGGCGCGCAGGCTCCGGACGAGATCGCGTCCGTCGTGTCGACTTTAGGGCTGGACGTCGTTCAACTGCATGATGGCGGCGACCCGTCGTTAGTCGCGGAGGTCCGTAAACGGGCGTCTGCGGAGATCTGGGCGGTGATTCGACTTTCTAGAGGATTCTTACCTGAGAACTCCAAAGCGATTGCCGCCATTGCGGATGGCATCGTTCTCGACGCGTACGTTCCGGGGGCGATGGGCGGGACGGGGGTAGCGCTGCCCTGGCAAGAATTAGCCGACCGGCTCGAGGCTGTGCGGTCAACCCGACTCATCCTTGCCGGCGGTCTTCGCCCGGAAAACGTCGCCAGAGCCATTTCCTTAGTTGCGCCGGACGTCGTAGATGTGTCCTCAGGCGTCGAGATTGAAGTCGGCATTAAAGATCACGACAAGATGCGGGCCTTCCGCGACGCCGCCAGCCAAGCATCAATTCCCACCCCATGATTGCACTCGATTCGGACCGGTTTGGTGTTTTTGGAGGTAGGTACGTACCCGAAACGCTCATCCCCGCGATCGATGAGCTGGAGAGGGCGTACGACGAGGCGCGATTGGACCCGGCGTTTCAGCGTGAGCTCAATGAGATGCTCACGCACTACGTCGGCAGACCGTCCGCGCTGAGCGACGCGCCTCGCTTCTCCGAGCTGGTAGGCGCGCCCGTGTGGCTCAAGCGCGAAGATTTGAATCACACCGGCGCGCACAAGATCAACAACACCGTCGGACAAGTCTTGTTGGCGCGACGAATGGGCAAGCGCCGCATCATCGCCGAGACAGGCGCTGGCCAGCACGGCGTCGCGACGGCGACGGTTTGCGCGCGGTTTGGGTTGGACTGCGTCGTCTACATGGGCGAGGAAGACATGCGACGGCAGTCGCTGAACGTCTTCCGGATGCGCCTCATGGGCGCGAAGGTCGTCGGCGTGTCGAGCGGAACGAAAACGCTCAAGGATGCCACCACCGAGGCGATTCGCGACTGGGTCACGAACGTCAACGACACCTATTACATCATCGGCTCGGTGGTCGGGCCGGCGCCCTATCCGCGGATGGTGCGTGACTTCCAAGCGGTGATCGGCCGAGAGGCGCGGGCACAGATGCTGGAACGGGCGGGCCGGCTTCCGAAGACTGTCGTGGCGTGCGTCGGCGGCGGCAGCAACGCGATGGGTGCGTTCCACGCGTTCGTTGACGACAAGGATGTGGAGCTGGTGGGCGTGGAGGCGGCGGGGAAAGGACTCGACAGCGGCGAGCACTCGGCGTCGCTGGCGCGAGGACGGCCGGGCGTATTGCATGGGTCGTTGAGCTACCTCCTGCAAGACGAATACGGTCAGGTGCACCCGGCTCATTCGATCTCGGCCGGCCTCGATTATCCCGGAGTCGGTCCCGAGCACTCCTTCCTCAAGGACAGCGGGCGCGCCGAGTACGTGGCAATTTCCGACAGCGAAGCCCTCCGAGGCTTTCAGCTTCTGAGCCGATTGGAAGGGATCATCCCCGCACTGGAAACCGCGCACGCCGTCAGCTGGATCGCGTCCCAGCGTGGGCGCTGGACGAAGGACGAGCCGGTTCTGCTGTGCGTGAGCGGCCGGGGAGACAAGGACGTTGCGCAAGTCAGCGCGATGAACATCCTCGACGCGTGACAGCTCCCTCATCTCCGTCGCTGGGCGGCGCACGGGGCCCGTCAAAGGCCGCGTTGACGTCGCCCAAGGCAGCGGTCGAGGAGATGCTTCGTGCCTTCATGAAGGCGGCGCGGGCGCGCCAGCTCTACCTGCCCAACAACCCCATTTACCGCGGTGCGATCGAAACGCTTCGCGGCGCCTTTGTCCCGGTCTGGAAGCAGACGGCTGTTCTGCCGCTGACGATCGACGAGCTGGAAATCCGTTGGGAAGACGAGACGGTCCTCACCGATCCCACCGGGTCAAAATCGGCCGACAACCTCGCGTGGCTGTTCTACAAAGACGGTGTGCGCGAACTGACGTTGACGCCGGGCTTTGAGGGCGAGGAGCTCGTAAAGCTGCTCGACATCGTGCAGCGCGGGCGCCGAGCGACGACGGACGACGACGATCTCGTGGCGATGCTGTGGGAGGCGGAGTTCACCTTCTTGACGTATCGCCACCTGGACCTCCTCCAGGACGGCCCTGGCGGGACTGAAACTCTCGGTGCCGAAGTCACGCCGCTGCCGCCGGAACAAGTACAGCGCGAGACACAAGCGGCGGTGGAGGAGTCGCAGGCGTCCGGATTTGTCAGCATGGCCGACTTCGATTCAACCCTCTATTTCCTCGACGGCGAGGAGGTGGAGTACCTTCACCGCGAGATCGAACGGGAATACGCGCACGATCTCCGCGGAAACGTGGTGGCCGCGCTGTTCGACATCTTCGAGTTGCACGCGGACGCGGAGGCGCGCGGCGAGATATTGGATCACGCGCAAACGCTGCTGCCGCACCTTCTCGCGGCCGGACATTTCGGCGGCGTTGCATTTTTACTGCGCGAGGCCCATGCATCTGTCTCCCGGACGCTGGGAATCACCGACGCGCACAAGAGTCGGCTCAAGGACCTCGCGGATCAGCTCAGCGCACCGGACGCGCTGAATCAACTTCTGCAGGCATTGGACGAGGCGCCACAGCTTCCGCCGGCGGACCAGCTCGCCGATCTGTTCGCGCAGCTCCGCCCAGTGGCTCTCCAAACAATCTTCCAGTGGCTGGGGACGTCGTCAAACACCCAGCTGCGGCCCGCACTCGGCGCCGCCGCTGATCGTCTGGCGGGGGAGAATACCTCGGAGCTCGTTCGGCTTGTTCAGTCATCCGAGAGAGCGGTCTCGGACGAGGCGATTCGCCGGGCGGGATCGCTCAAGGCGCAGGCCGCGGTGCTCGCGCTCAGCAAGCTTTTGAGTGACCCCGACGCCGCGCGCCGACTGGCCGCGGTGCACGCGCTGGTGGAGATCGGATCAGCGGGAGCACTCCAGGCGATGGAACGTGCGACCGAGGACGTCGATCGCGAAGTGCGGATCGCCGTCGCACGTGCGTTCGGGGCTCGCGGACACCGGCCGGCGCTCGCCCGCATCGAAGCGGCGGTCAAGGGACGGGCGATTCGCGAAGCCGACCTGACCGAGAAGATGGCGCTCTTCGAGGCGTACGGTTCGCTGGCAGGCGACGGCGGTGTCGACCTGTGCGATTCGATTCTCAACGGCAAGGGTTTCCTCGGGCGGCGCGAAGAGCCGGAGATCCGTGCGTGCG
>Ga0207711_10005107_pt1 | contig 11124 bp, 9 predicted proteins | sample KBSS34metaG_FD_184401 | JGI IMG/M metagenome (GOLD analysis project Ga0207711, IMG submission 184401) | Switchgrass rhizosphere microbial communities from Kellogg Biological Station, Michigan, USA - KBS S3-4 metaG (SPAdes) (version 2) | ecosystem: Host-associated > Plants > Roots > Rhizosphere >...
GCGCCGCGGCCAGTTCTTCGGCCGATCCGTTGTCATCGTCTTCGGAACCGCACACGACCAGCGTCCGCATCGTAAAAGCCTCGAGCCATTCCATGAACGTATCGGCGAAGCTTTGAAGCAGCAGGCCTGCGGCAATGCGGTCGATCTTCTGGCTCTTCATGAACTGGATCGACAGCCAATGGGGATCGCCCCGCGACACGCTGTTGAACTGCTCTATCGCATCAAGAAAAAAGTGCTTGCGGCGCTCCCAGTGGCGAAGCCCATCAAGGCCTGCGCCGCCAAGGATCGCGCGACGGGGCCGAAGCCCCTCGCCGACTCCTTCCACCGTGGTTCTTGCACCCAGTGAAAAGCCGCCAAGGTCGAAATCACCGAGTCCAAGATGTGCGACAAGCTCCCGCAAATCGCGCGCCAGGATACCCTGCGGATAGCAATCGGGATCGTGGGGCCGGCCGCTTGAACCATGAGCGCGAAGGTCCGGCATGATTACCCTGAAACCTGCTGCGGCGATCCGGGCTGCGTGGCCGAACTTTATCCAGTTCATTTGCGCATCGGAAAACAGCCCGTGGAGCAGCACGACGGTCCGACCTTCGCCCAGCTCGTGATAGGCCAGCTCCGCGCCGTCGGACGCGTTCCAGTAATGGACCTGCGCTTCGCTCATCCCGGGAACCGTCCCGTCGCATCGACCCATTTGTCGACCAGCTTCTGATGGTCTCCGGTACGGATTTCGGTGAGCCCTTCGGTCTTGAGCCATGCGCGATGCATGCTCTCCGTTCCAAAATGATGCTTGGGCACAAACGGCGATGGATCGTCGAAGGATGCGACCGTCAGGTCCATCTTCGGGCTGTCATCCTTGAACCGAAATCCAAGCGAGGTTCCGCATTCGCTGCAAAACGGCCGCTCGGCGATCGGAGAACTGTCGTACCAGTCGGGCTCGTGCTCCCAGACGACATCCGCCTGCTTCACGCCCTTGAATGCGATCGAAACCGAACCGGTCGTGCGCTGGCACATTCGGCAGTGGCAAAGATAGGCGTCGTGGTCGTGGATCGTGACCTTGTACCGGACTCGGCCGCACGCGCAGCCGCCGCTGATCTGCTCGCCCATGACTCGCCTCCCTTGGTCGGCGGCCTCTTGCGTGCTTAAGGGGTGGCATGTCCAGCGCTCCGACCCCGGATGAGATTGCCCGCGATGCGACCTGGCTGGTCCAGGCGCTCGATCCAGCGGCCGGAGTAGCGCGCCTCGTTGCGATGGATCGCGACAGCTATCGCGCTGCGAGCTTTCTCGATGATCGCCTGATGCAGCAGCCGGTCGATGCGCAGATCGTTCCCTGGCCAGATGTCGAGGCGGCCGTCGAAAATAGTCTGCGGCAGGATGCCCGATGGATCTTTCACATCGGCCACGTCGGCTCGACCCTGGTGTCGCGGTTGATGGGAGAGCTGGAGGGCGTGCTTGCGATCCGTGAGCCGCGGATCCTGCGGGACATTGCACTGTCCCCGACGGAGGTCCGGCCATCCTACCTCAGGCCGCTGCCGAAGCTGTTGTCGCGAACGTTCGGCGATGATGAGACGGCCTGCGTGAAGGCGACGAGCTTTGCGAGCGAGATCGCTTCGAACCTCGTGCCCGCGGGCGAGCGAGCGCTGTTCATGTACGCGACTCCTCGCAACTACATCGCGAGTATCCTTGCCGGCGAGAACAGCGTGAAGGAACTGCACGCGCTCGTGAATTATCGCTCCGAGCGGCTGCAGGGTCGCGGAATAGCGCTGCCCCTGCCCCGCAACGATGCCGAGCGCGCCGCAGCCGCATGGGCGTGTGAGATGACGACTCTTGAAGCAGCTGCCGAGGCGATGTCCGACCGGCAAATCATTTGGGCGGATTTCGATTCAATGCTGCGAAATATGGCCGAAGGATTGGCGCAGGTCACAGACTTCCTCGGTTTCGACACCGATACAGGGCGCCTCGAAACGATCGCCAATGGCCCGCTCATGCAGCGTTATTCGAAGGACCCGAACTATGAGTACAGCCCCAACCTGCGTGACGAGCTGATCGCACAGGAATTGCGGCTCCAGGGCCGGGAGATCGACCGCGGCCTTGCCATGCTTCGCCCGGCGTCCGAAAAGTCGCCGTTACTGGCGCGGGCACTCGCCCGCGCGGAGGACTGAATGTATCGAATTCTCCAACTCCTGACCGATGCCGAGGTCGCCGAATGCAAGCGCATTGCGGCAAGCACACCGTTCGTCGACGGCCGGATCACGAATCCGCACAACAAGGCCAAGCAGAACGAGCAGCTGCACGACGCGCAGGCCTATCAGACAAGCTCACAGCTGCTTCTCCAGGCCTATAGCCGATGCCAGGAGTTTCACGATTTCGCATTTCCGGTGCGCATCGCTCCGCCGATGATGACCCGGTACAAGCCGGGCATGAAATATGGAGCCCACGCGGACTCGGCATTCATCCATCTTCCCCACGGGACGATCCGCAGCGACATCTCGTCCACTGTCTTCCTCAACGATCCGGGAGAGTATGACGGTGGCGAACTCAAGATTCGGCTCGGCGATTCAGAGCTGAACTTCAAGCTGAAGCCCGGCGAAGCGATCGTCTACCCGTCGGACAGCCTGCACCAGGTCGTGCCCGTGACCCGCGGCGAGCGGCTGGTGGCGATTACCTTCATCCAGAGCCGGATACAGGACCCGTTCCGCCGCAACATGCTCTACGAGCTGAATGAAGTTGCCGCGCTCGAGGGTCTGAAGATGGACCCGGGGAATTTTAATCGGCTCCAGGTCGTGCGCGAGAATTTGATGCGGCACTGGGCCGATATGCCGTGAGCGGCGCTATGCCGCTTTCTGCAGGTGCTTCCGGCCGAGCAACTCGGCGATCTGGACTGCGTTGAGTGCAGCGCCCTTTCGAAGATTGTCGCTGACCACCCAGAGGCTGAGGCCGTTCTCGACAGTCGGGTCCTCGCGGATGCGGCTGACGTAGGTCGCGAAGTCGCCGACGCATTCGACCGGCGTCACATAGCCGCCGTCCTCAGGCTTATCGACGACCATCACGCCCGGCGCCTCCCGCAGGATCTCGCGGGCCTGGTCGGCGGAAATCTCATTTTCGAATTCGATGTTGACCGCCTCCGAATGGCCGACGAAAACCGGTACCCGGACACAGGTGGCCGACAATTTGATTGAGGGATCGAGGATCTTCTTGGTCTCGACCACCATCTTCCACTCCTCCTTGGTCGAGCCGTCGTCGAGGAAGGTGTCGATGTGCGGGATAACATTGAAAGCGATCTGCTTGGTGAAGAACGCTGGCTCGTTGGAATCGCCGACGAAGATATTGCGGGACTGCTCGAACAGCTCGTCCATGCCGCGCTTTCCGGCGCCAGATACCGACTGGTAGGTTGCAACCACCACCCGCTTGATCTTTGCGGCTTCGTGCAGGGGCTTCAGCGCCACAACCAGCTGCGCGGTCGAGCAATTCGGATTGGCGATGATGTTCTTCTTGCGATAGCCGGCGATCGCCTCAGCATTCACCTCCGGGACGATCAGCGGCACGTCCGGATCCATCCGATAAAGTGAGCTATTGTCGATCACGGTGCACCCGGACTGGGCTGCCTTCGGGACGTAGATCTTCGAAACTTCAGACCCGGCCGCGAACAAGGCGATGTCCCAGCCGCTGAAATCGAAATGTTCGAGATTCTTGACGCGCAAGCTTTCTCCGCTGTCGCCGAAGTCTATCTCGTCGCCCGTCGAACGTGCGGACGCGACCGCTGCGACCTCATCGAGTGGGAATTGGCGTTCGGCGAGGATGTTCAGGATCTCGCGTCCGACATTCCCCGTCGCTCCGACAACCGCGACCCGGTAACCCATTTCCCGTCTCCGAAAAGCTGATGCAACCGCGCCTATCGCAAGTGCACCACGAAAGCGATATGGCCATGCCTGGCGTGCCGGCCAAGGGGGGAACATGCGCCGACCGCTCGTTTTGCTTGCATTTGTTTTCATTGCACTTCTCAGCGCGATGGCAGCCAAGGGGCTGCTGATACAGCCTCCTCCGATTCGGGCACAAAACGCACCCGGCGAGTTCGACGCCAGGCGAGCGAAGGAACGGCTTGCCTACATCCTCGGCGACCAGCGCCCTCACCCATCCGACACCGAGACGTCGGATCTGGTCCGGGCCCGCCTTGTCGGGCAGCTGCGGCAGATGGGGTTGAGGCCGGTCGTTCGCGATCAGTTTGTCTGCAACGAATTGTACAAGCAGCGAGGAGTCTCCTGCGCCCGCGTGCGCAACATCATCGCGATACTCGGACCGGCGTCGGGTAAAGCACTGGTGATCAACGCCCACTACGACAGTACTCCGGTGGGACCGGGCGCAGCCGACGACGGCATTGGCGTCGCAACCCTCCTGGAAGTCGCAGAAAATCTGAAGGGCAAGACGCTTGGGCGCCCGGTCATCATGCTGTTCAATGAGGGTGAAGAGCTTGGCCTCATTGGCGCGCGGGCGTTCCTCGCCGATCCACTCAGCGGCGACGTCGATGCGCTCATCAACATGGAGGCGCGCGGTGTGCGCGGGCCGGTGAACATGTTCGAAACCAATCACCCGAACGCAGCGCCGATCGCGATTTTCGCAGCTGCAGTCAGGAACCCCGTCGCTGACTCCCTGGGAACCGACGTCTATCGGCTGCTGCCTAATTATACGGACGTGAACAGCTTTTCAGAGCGAGGGTGGCTGACGCTCAACCTTGCGCCGATCGGCAATGAGACGCGCTACCATAGTGCCGGCGACAACGTCGCCGCACTCGATCCCGCGACGCTTCAGCACATGGGTGACCAGACGCTGTCACTGGCCTTGGCGCTCGCAAACGGAACGCCCGCATCTGCGAATGGCGACCGCATCTTCATGGACGTCGCCGGGAGAACCTTGATTTCCCTTCCACTGGTGGTCGGCGCCGGGCTGCTGATCGGGCTCCTGATCGGCTTCCTGGTCTTGTCGGTCAGGCGCGGCGGCCTGCTGCGCGCCGCAGTCGCCACAATCGCAACGGCCATCAGCGCAACCGTCCTCTCATGGCTGATCCTGGCGATCATCGGCGCCGTCCGGCACGGAATGTTCTGGAGGGCCCATCCGATCTGGACTCACCTCGCCGTCTACGCGGCGACGATCTTCGCTGCCGCCGTCCTGCTGGCGCTCATTGGCGGGGCGCTCGACCGAACGAAGCTGAGGCCTGGATATTGGTTCGTCTTCCTGATCGTCGGTGGAGCGATCGGCCTGATCGCACCGGGCGGAATCATCTTCTTCATCTTCCCACCGCTGATCGCACTGATTGGCATCATGGCCGCGCGCTGGTGGAAACCTGCGGAACTCGTCGGCTCGGTCGCTGCAATCCTCTTCCTCTATCTCACGTGGGGCGCAATGCTCGGCCTGCTCGAAGAGCTGCTGAACGGCGGCCCAATGTGGATTTTCGCGACGCTCGGATCCTTGCTGATCATTCCCTCGATGATCGAGTTGAGGCCCCTTCTCGCTTCGGCGGGAATGCGGGCCAGCGCGCTCGTCAGCGGAACGATCGCGGCCATCCTTTGCGCTGCCACCGCCGCCGCCCCGGCCTATTCGGCCGACCGCGAACAGCGCTTCGTCATCCAGCACGTCGCCGACCAATCCAACGGCAAGAACTGGTGGTCGATCCTCAATGACAGTGCGCCCTTGCCGGACGCTTATGGGAAAGGCTGGAAACGTGGGGAGCTTCCATTCAGCGATCGGCCGCGGTGGATTTCCAATGCCGTGGCAAATCCGGATCTAACTGCACCTGACGTGCAGCTCGTTTCCCAAGTGCAGAGCGGTGACGAACGGACATTGACGCTGCGGCTTGTCGCCAACGGAATGGAACATGTCGATCTGATCGCACCGCCGGACGCGCGCATCAGGGCCGCCGGAGTGGCGGGTTTCGTTCGCCCGATCGATCAGGACGGAGGCGGCAAATTCTCGATCGCTTGCTTTGGCCGCAGCTGCAACGGCGCAACCGTGCTGCTCAGGATCGGCCGGTTGAAGCCCGTCGATTTCGTCATATTGGGCGGAAGGGCGCCCCTTCCGCCGATTGCCCGTCCCCTTATTGATGCCCGCCCCCGCTTTGCCCGACCGCAGTATAATCGAGACGAAGCAATCGCCTTCAGGACTCGCCGCCTCTGAACCTCAGGGCAGCGCAATCATGACGTGACCGAGCTTCCATAGATGCTCGAAATAACGGCGGGCGAATTCGTCGCGCTCGCCGGGCTCGATGGTTTCAAGCGCAGGAACATCGACGATCTCCGCAATCGTTCGATTTCCGTCTGCTCCATCGAGTACGAACTGCTCGAGCTCCGAGCATTTCAGCTCATAAGGTCCGCGCTCGAACAGGCCCACCTTCTTGCGGATGAGCCCAGGCGAATGATGCGGAACGAAACGACGCCACTCGCCCTGGTCAAAGTCGACGACCGCGAGGTCGCCTCCGGAATGCCGTGCGGTGAACATATGCATGCCCGCCGCCTGGCCGAGCATTTCGACTGCAGCCCAATGTTCGCGCGGGGCCAGAGGATCGGTCGCTTCGGCGATTGCGCTTTGCGGGCCCCAGGCGCCGTTCCGCCAGTACGGTTGGTTGTCGATCCAGTTCTGGAAATCGAGGCCGGCACCCTCGAGCAGCTCGAAAAGCTGCGGAACCGTGTAGGCTCGATCCTGCGGATGGAGGAAGGTGTCGACGACCGCGGCATCCTGCCTCAGCTCGGCCGCTGCGCGAATATAGTCTTGCGCATAGTGCCGGCCCGGAAGTTCGCCGAGGATGCGGCGGACTTCCGCAACGCCCTCCGGCGTCTGCTCAATATTCATCCGCCGGAACGCGTCCTGAAGCATGTAGATACCGATGCGGACGGTCTGGCCGTAGAGCATCAGGACCATGACCCCCTCAGGAACAAGCACGTCCCGCAGTGCCGCGAGGCCGGCGCCCGGATTGGCCATGTGATGCAGCACGCCCGTGCACAGGATCACGTCGAACCGCTCGCCAAGCGATCCGACGTCCAGCAAATCGCCCTTGAACAGCTTGAGGTTCGCGAGGCCGTGCTTGTCCTGGAGGAATCGCTCATGCGCCAGCGAGGCCTCGGACAGGTCGATGCCGATGACTTCGCAATCATGGTTCATCATGGCCGCATAAGCCGCCTGGATCGTGCCGCAGCCCGCAACCAGGATCTTCAGGCGTCCGTTAGGCCGGCCGCGGGGCCAAAGTACCGGTCCATAAAGCGAAGGATCACCGAACTGGTAATAGCCCTTGCGAATCTCTTCGGAGAGATCGGCGAACGGCTCCGGGTAGGCGAATGCCTCGTATTGCCTCGCGACCAGGGTCGACACATTCTCCATTCGGCTTGCTTAGCCGAGCCGGCACGCGCGTCAAAAGCGGCGGTCCGCCTAAGAGGCTCTGACCGACTCACCCGCACTATGCTATTGGAGAGCCGCGCGCCCGGCGCGCGCCTTGTACCAGGGTAACGCCGGACGGCACTGCTAGAGGAAGTGTCATGGCGACCAAGACCATCGTTCGCGGCGGCGCATCGCGTAAAACCGTCGAAATTTCCGTCCGCAAGATCAGCCACGAAGACCTGAGCATCGCGCTTCGTCAGGGCCTCGACGATTTCCTGACATTCCGTGGCGACATCGTATTCGCTGGCCTTGTCTATACTTTCATCGGGCTCGCTGCGGTCATTATGACCACCAGCGCTCCGCTGATGCCATTCTTCCTTCCCGTGGTTGCAGGCGTCGGGCTCCTGGGGCCCGTTGCCGCAGTAGGCTTTTACGAGCTGGCGCGCCGCCGTGAAGCGGGACAGAAGGACATCCACTGGTTCAACTTTCTCGAAGTTCGCAAGCGGCCTGCCGTCGATGACATGGGAATGGTCGCCGGAATGCTGCTCGGGATCTTCTTCGTCTGGCTCTTGGCCGCGGGAGCTCTCTATGCTGCCCTGTTCGGCTGGGCCACGCCAACCTCGCTGCCGGAATTCCTGGCGATGGTATTCACCACGCCGCGCGGCTGGGCGCTGATTATCGGCGGGGCCGCGGTGGGGGCCATCTTCGGCTGGTTCGTGCTCGCGCTCAGCGTCGTATCGATGCCGATGCTGGTCGATTGCAATCTAACCGCCGCACAGGCGGTGTCCGCGTCATGGCGCGCGGCGCACGAGAACAGGCCGGAGATGATCCGCTGGGGCTTGATCGTTCTCGGCCTGCTGGTGATCGGCTCGGTCCCGCTGTTCGTCGGCCTCGCCTTCGTCCTGCCATGGCTCGGCTATTCGACCTGGCACCTTTACACGCGTCTGATCGACCGAAGCACGCTGGCTGGACGCTGCGACTAGTTCGCTGCGAAACTTGGGCCCCTGCGTCAGGCAGGCGCGCTATTTCGGTTCCTTCCCCAGCACCTTGTCGTAGAGGAAGCGGGTAATCGTGGTCCACACGTGGGTCTGGGGGCCCTCACCCGCGATCGCATGGGTCGCACCGGGATAGGCCATCATCTCGAACGGCCTCTTCGCCTTTTGCAGCCGGGCGTAGAGCTCAGTCGAATTCTGGAACACGACATTGTCGTCCGACATTCCGTGCACCAACAGCAACGGATCCTGGATCTTCACTGCATCGTCGAGCGCGTCGGAGCTCTGATAGGGCTTCGGATCGACCGACGGATTGCCCAGATAGCGTTCCGTGTAGGCCGTGTCGTACAACTCCCACTTGGTTACCGGTGCGACCGCGACTCCCGCCGCGAACACTCCCGGCGCTTTCTCGAGCAATTTCAGGGTCATGTATCCGCCGTAGGACCAACCCATGACCGCGACCTTTGAAGGGTCAACGAACGGCTGTTTCTTCAGCCATTCGACTCCGGCCAGCTGATCCCGGACTTCCACCTCGCCCATCGACCGGTAGACCGCGCTTTCGAACTTCGTCCCGCGCCGGTTGGTCCCGCGATTGTCGATCGTGAAAACAATCCAGCCCTTGTCGACCAGTGCCTGGTGAAGCGGCATCTGGCCGTACCAGCCGTCGGTCACCTGCTGGCCGTGCGGTCCGCCATAGACGTAGAAGAAGACCGGGTAACGCTTGCCGGGGAGGAGCGCCGGAGTGAGCATCCGGTAATAGAGCTTCGATCCATCCGGGCCCGCGATGCTGCCGAACGTCGGCTTCACATGGCTGTCGAGATAGGCGCCATAGGGATGTGACGAATTGAGTGCATTCTGCTCGACCCACGCCAGGCGCTTGCCCGAAGCGTCGGCGAGATAGGTCTGCGACGGCTGGGAGGTATTCGAGCGGCTGACCAGCGCGTGTGTTGCGGCCTGGTCCATCACCGCATTGTTGTACCAGCCCGTCTCGGTCACCCGCGCAGGGCTGGCGGGTCGCTCATAATTCACCCAGTAAAGTTGCTGCTCGATCGGCGTTTCTTCAGTTCCCGTGAAAAAGACGCGCTTGGTCGCTTCATCCACGCCCGCGACTTTTTCGACGGCCCAATTACCGTGCGTCAGCTGCGTCCACTTTCCGGCCTTCCAGCGATAGAGGTGGGCGAAGCCGCTGCGCTCGGATGACCAAATCAAACTGCCATCCTTCAGTGGATGGAAATTCTCGGTCAGGTTTACCCAGGTCGGAGACGTTTCCGAGAACAGCAAGGCAGAGCGACCAGTCGCCGGATCGATCCGCAGCATGTCCAGCCTCTTCTGGTCTCGGCTCAGGCGCTGCACAAAAAGGCTCTTCCCGTCGCGCGACCAATCGACGCGCGCCAGGTAATAGTCGGGATCGCTCCCAAGATCGGCTTTCACCCGGGACTGCCCATCCGGCGTCATCAGATAAAGGTCGACGATCGCATTCTTGGTTCCCGCAGCCGGATAGCGTTGCTCGATCAGTTCGGTCCCGGAGGCTCCGATCGCGGCGCGCTTCACGACTGCGACCGGGCTCTCATCGACGCGCGCCACCGCCAGATATCTATCGTCGGGCGACCACCAATATCCGGTGTCGCGGCTCAGCTCTTCCTGCGCGACGAATTCGGCGGCGCCCCAGCTCAAGGTCTTCCCCCCGTCGGTCGTCAGGGCGTGCTCCTGCCCGCTGGCGGCATCCATCACATATAGATTCTGGTCGCGGAGGAAGGACAGGTAGCGCCCCGTCTCGGACACCTTGGGGTCGATCTCCGTCGCGGCCGTTGCCGTCAGCCGCCGGACGTTGCCATCCAAGGTTGCAACATAAAGATCGCCATCGATCGGCACGAGAATGGACTTGGAATCGGGCGCCCAGCCATATTCGGTAATGCCCTTGGTACCAGCGATGCGCGCGCGCTCTCGCCGCATCTTCTCTTCTTCCGAAATGGCCCCTCCGGTCCCAATCTTCTGGGAATCGACCAGCATTCGCTCGGCCCCCGTCGCCGTGTCGATCGCCCAGAGGTCGTAACGATCCTTATCGTCCGGGCGATTCTTGAGCAGCGTCACAAAGCGGCCGTCCGGCGAAAGCCTCGGCTCGCGCGGTGTGGGTCCATTGAGGGCGGGGCTCGAAAAGACACGAGCGAGCGGAATGTCGGACGCAGCCGCGGGTGCTACGATGACGGAAATCAGTAAAAGGCAGGCGAGTTTCTTGTACATGGCGCCGGACCCTAGGGGCGTTCGCGCAAAAGAAAAGGCGGCGCCAGAAGGCACCGCCTTTCAATGGCTTGGCTTGGAAAGCTCTTAGGCTTCCGATGCCTTCTCGGTCTGCTTCGCCTCGACCTCTGCAGCTTGGCCGGTCGGAGCGTCGCGCTGGACGGTGCGGCGCTCTGCGATGCGAGCGGCCTTTCCGGTACGGCCCCGGAGGTAATAGAGCTTCGCGCGGCGAACATCGCCGCGGCGCACGACCTCGATCGAATCGATGATCGGCGAATAAAGCGGGAAGACGCGCTCGACACCCTCGCCGAACGAAATCTTGCGAACGGTGAAGTTGGAGCCGACACCCTTGTTGGCGCGGGCGATGCAAACGCCCTCGAACGCCTGCACGCGGGTGCGGTCGCCTTCGATGACCTTGACGCCGACGCGCAGCGTATCGCCGGGCCGGAATTCGGGAACGGGCTTGTCCTTGGTCAGCGCGTCGATCGCTTCGCGCTCCAGGGTCTCGATCAGGTTCATTTCTTCTTCTCTTCTCTAT
>Ga0207711_10005108_pt1 | contig 11124 bp, 8 predicted proteins | sample KBSS34metaG_FD_184401 | JGI IMG/M metagenome (GOLD analysis project Ga0207711, IMG submission 184401) | Switchgrass rhizosphere microbial communities from Kellogg Biological Station, Michigan, USA - KBS S3-4 metaG (SPAdes) (version 2) | ecosystem: Host-associated > Plants > Roots > Rhizosphere >...
CTGTCAGGCGATAGCCGACGCCCGGCTCATTGACGATCAGCGCGGGTCGCGACGGCTCGGTTTCCAGCTTCTGGCGCAGCGCCCGGATGGCGACCCGAAGATAGTCCGTCTGATTTTCCTGCGCTGGGCCCCATACCGTCCTGAGCAGATGCGGATGGCTGAGCACCCGGCCGCGATGCTTGGCAAGCTCCGCCAGCACCGCGAATTCCTTGGGTGTCAGGCGGACCGGCTCCCCATCCTTCAACACCTGGCGGTGGAACAGGTCGATCGTCACGTCGCCCGCCTCGATCGGCTCGTCGTCGCGGTCCTCACCCAGCTCGACGAGATTGGCGATATACCGGTCGAGCTGCGCGGCCTCGTTGCCGATCGACGAGACCAGCTGGCGATCCCCGCCGCCGGTTCGCCGGAGCTCACGCACCGCCGTTCCAATCGCCGTCAGCCGCGGGCGCAGGTCCTGTCCGATCGATGCGAGCAGCGCCGCGCGAAGCCGGTCGCGCTCGCGGGTCGCGGCAAAATCACGGGCGTCGGATTCGAGCCGGGCGCGCTCGAGCGCCAGCGCGACCTGGTCGAGCAAGCTGTTCAATAACTCCACCTTGTCCGGCGCGACGACCGTCGCCCCGTCATCGCGCGCGAGACCCGCGGCTGCGAGTGGCGCCGCTCCCGAGCGGATCGGATAGAAGACCCACTCGGCGGGCTGCACTCGGCCAGTGCCGCGCCCGGCGGGCTCCTCGCCGTCAATCGCGAGCACGGCCGCGGCGATATCACTCGGGGTGAGCCGGTTCCCGTCGGGGGCCATTGCAATGATCTCGGGCGTCGGAAGCCCGCTGACCACTAGCGCATTGCAATCGAACAGGCGCCGCAGCTCTTCGCTCGTTACCCGCGCGATTTCCTCCTCGGTGCTGCACGACAGCAGTCGCCGAGCGAAACCTGCGATCAGCGCATTCCGGTTAGCATGCGCGTCAGCGAGCCGTGCCTGCTTGCGGATTCCCGCTGCAAGCCGCCCGGTGACAAGCGCGACGACCAGCAGGACGGTGACTGTGACGACATCGCCCACCCGGTCGATGCGCAATGTGTGGACCGGAGCCGTGAAGAAGAAATTATAGGCTAAAGCCGACGTGATCCCGGCGACAAATCCGGGGCCCAGGCCCCACAACGCCGCAGCGCCAAGGACTGCCGGGAGATAGATCATGTCGACCGGCGCCGTTCCCCAACGCGGCGCGATCCACAGCCCAAGCAGCGTGGACAGCGCGACCATCACGATCGCGCCGGCATAACCACGGACCGAGTCGGCAATGTTGTGCTCGCCCGGTGAAGGCGGTCGAACCTGGGAAGGCGCCTGGGTCATGGGTGATAGGTGCGCTCCCCCGCGCGCGCCGTCGAGAGGGTCAGCGCTCTCTTAACACCGCTTCCCCTCTGCAGGGACCGGGAATCCACATGGAATCTTTATTCCATACAGGCCCACATCGCGGCGATGAACGACATCTCAGCCGACAACCTGCTGCCCGACCAGCAGCAGAGCACACGCCATGGCCCGAATGAGCCCCTGCCCAAGCTCATGCTCGGTGCGATCGGTGTCGTCTACGGCGATATCGGCACGTCGCCCCTCTACACAATGAAGGAAAGCTTCCTCGGACCGCACCCGCTGGCGGTCGATCGGATCCACATCTTCGGTGTCATTAGCCTGATCTTCTGGTCGCTGATGCTGGTTGTGACGATCAAATATGTGTTCGTGGCCATGCGCGCCGACAACAAGGGCGAAGGCGGCTCCTTTGCCTTGCTGTCGCTGATCGCGCGCAACCTCGGTCACAAGAAATGGGCGCCGGCGCTCGTCATGATGGGCGTCCTCGCGACCTGCCTGTTTTACGGCGACGCGATGATCACTCCCGCGATCTCAGTCCTTTCGGCGGTCGAGGGACTGACCGTTGTTCAATCGGGACTGCAGCCACTGGTCATCCCGATATCGATCGGAATTCTGATCGGCCTGTTCCTCGTTCAATCGCGCGGAACAGCGAAGGTCGGCGGATTCTTCGGCCCGGTCATCCTCGTCTACATGGCCGCGCTTGCCGTGCTCGGGGTGTCGAACATCATCCAGGCGCCCGGGATCCTGCTGGCACTGAGCCCCAGCTGGGCGCTGCAGTTCTTCGCCGTGAATCCGAAGCTCGCGTTCCTCGCACTTGGATCGGTGTTCCTGGCCGTGACCGGGGCCGAGACGCTCTACGCGGACATGGGCCATTTCGGTCGCAGGGCCATCGGCTTCTCATGGCTCGGACTGGTCTATCCCTGCCTGATGCTAAACTACATCGGACAGGGCGCGCTGATGCTTCTTCATCCCGCGACGGCCCAGAACCCGTTCTTCCTGATGGCGCCGGAATGGGCGCGGCTTCCGCTGGTATTCATCGCCACTGCAGCGACGATCATCGCCAGCCAGGCCGTGATTTCTGGCGCCTTCTCAGTCACCCACCAGGCGGTGCAGCTCGGCTTCCTGCCTCGGCTGAGGACCGAACATACCAGCGCCAAGGCCGCCGGTCAGATCTACATTCCGGCCGTGAACTGGGGCCTCCTGTTCATGGTGATCGTCCTGGTCATCGGGTTCCGCGAATCCGGAAAGCTCGCTTCGGCCTACGGTATCGCGGTCACCGGCACGATGCTGATCACGACCATGATGCTTGCGGTGCTGCTCTTCCAGGTCTGGCGCTGGAACAAGTTCCTCGCGGCGGCGACCGTCGGCTTGTTCATGCTCGTCGACAGCGCCTTCTTCATCTCGAACATCACCAAGATCCCCGATGGCGGCTGGTTCCCGCTGCTGGTTGCTGCGATCAGCTTCACCGTGTTGACGACGTGGGCGAAGGGCCGCCAACTGCTCCGGCAGCGCCTGTCGGAAGCGGCGCTACCATTGCCCGTGTTCATCAAGTCGGTCGCGGCCACTGTCCATCGCGTGCGCGGAACGTCGGTCTTCCTCTCGACCTCGGCCGAGACCGTGCCGGCGGCCCTGCTTCACAACCTCAAGCACAACCAGGTTCTTCACACCCGGGTGCTGATCCTCAACGTCAAGGTCGAGGAAGTGCCGCACGTGCCAGCCGACAAGCGGCTTGAGGTCCACGACGCCGGCGACGGCTTCTACAAGGTGATCCTGCATTACGGTTACATGCAGGAAGTCGACATCCCGCGTGACCTTGCTGCGATCGATACGTGCGGCGAGCCATTCAACATGATGAGCACCAGCTTCTTCCTGGGCCGGCAGAAACTGATCCCGTCGAAGAAAGTACCGGGCATGGCGCTATGGCGCGAGAAGCTGTTCGCTTGGATGCTGAAGAACAGCGAAAGCGCGATGGAATTCTTCCGACTGCCGACCAACCGCGTGGTCGAGCTGGGAAGCCAGCTCCAGATCTAGCGCTCAGCCTTCGAGCTGGCGGGTCAGTAGCCGGATGTCGGCGTCGAGCTCGGCATCGCTGGCGCGGAGCCTCTCGATCTGGCGGACGGCGTGGATGACGGTCGTGTGATCGCGCCCGCCGAAACGCCTGCCAATGTCCGGCAGCGACTTCGGCGTCAGCTGTTTCGACAGATACATTGCGACCTGCCGCGGGCGAGCCACCTCACGTGCACGGCGCGCCGAGGTCATCTCAGCCTTGCGGATCCGGTAATGCTCGGCGACCTGCGTCTGGATCTCGTCGATCGAGATGCGCCGCTGGTTGGCGCGAAGCACGTTGGCGAGTACTTCCTCGACGAAGGCAACGTCGATCGCTCGCCCGGTCATCATCGCATAGGCGCCGATGCGGTTGAGCGCGCCCTCGAGCTCACGGACCGAAGAGGTCACGCGCCGGGCCAGGAAATCGATAACCGGTCGCGGCATCTCAACGCCCGGCAGCGCCTCTAGCTTCGAACAGATGATGTTGAAGCGGAGCTCATAGTCCGCCGAATTGATGTCGGCGACGAGACCCCACGACAGCCGAGACAAGATCCTCGGCGCAATCCCGTCGAGATCCTGGGGAGCGCGGTCGGACGTGATCACCAGCCGCCGCCCGGCGGTGATGATCTCGTTCATCGTGTGGAAGAATTCCTCCTGCGTAGAATCCTTGCCGGCGATGAACTGGACGTCGTCGATCAGCAGGAGGTCTGCGCTGCGCAGGCGCTGCTTGAACCCGATCGTGTCGTTCTCTTTGAGCGCCCGGATGAACTCGACCATGAACTTCTCGGCCGACATCGAGACGACTCGAGCGCCGCGGTTGCGGGCGAGGAACGCATGGCCGATCGCGTGCAGGAGGTGAGTCTTGCCGCGCCCGGTGCCGCCGTGAATGAACAGCGGGTTGAAGCTCACCGTCGGCGACGTCGCTAGCGTCTTCGCTGCGGTCGCCGCCACTTCATTGGCCTTGCCGACCACGAACGTCTCGAAACGATAGCGGGGATCGAAGTTCGGCGCATTGGGATCACGCTCGGCTGGTGCGGGGACCTCTTCGAGGATGAGCAGCGGCGCGGGTCGCGGCGCGTCGGCCGCGGCCATCACCCGCACATCGCGGACAACCGGCAGGACGGTCTTCCAGGCAAGCGTCAGACGCTCGCCGAAATGCGAGCGAACCCAGTCGGCCATGAATTGGCTCGGCATTACGACGTCGAGCGTGCCGGTGTCCGGCTCGAAACCGCCAAGCTCGGCCGGCTTCAGCCAGCCGTCGAAGGTGCGCGCGCCAAGATCGCGGCGAAGTCCGGTGCGGATCGACTCCCAGGCCGCTTCCAGTGGCGCTGCGACTGGCGCCCCGGCCGGGTCAAGTGACGTATTCGCCCCACCCGCTTGCACTGCTCCGCGCCTCCCTGTCCAAATTCCCCCTGCAAGAAGACAAAGCGATCCTGCTGCCTGCGAACCGAGTCGCACGCCCCGCGTCGCTTTTCTCTCTTGCTCGGGTGCGGATTCGCTCCCCGAAAGGCCTTTCTGTGACTGTCTGCGCCCGCATGCAAGTGCCGTTTTTTCATAGAAGTGAAATAATGAGACTTGACAGAGGATTCAGGCCAAATGTCGCGTCGAGTGGCGGAAAACCGCCATTTTTATAGTAAGCGGGAATTTAACCGTCGCGCGAATCGCGGAAATTGCTGCATTTTTCCGACAATCCCGAAACAAGACGAGCCGCCGGTTTCCCGACGGCTCGAATCCTCGCCCTTTCGGATCGATTTTTAGCCGAGCGACGCAACCCGCTTCGACAGGCGGGAAAATTTCCGCGAGGCGGTGTTCTTGTGGATAACGCCGCGAGCGACTCCACGAGCCATTTCCGGCTGGACCGCCTTGAGCGCCTCGGCAGCTTCCTTTTTCTTGCCCGATGCGATCGCCGACTCAACCGCCTTGATGAAGGTTCGGATGCGGCTGACGCGCGAATGGTTGATGGTCGCCCGCGTCGCATTGCGGCGGATGCGCTTCTTGGCCTGCGGCGTATTCGCCATTGTCTTCCTCTAGCTCAATGAAAAACGGCGCGGCCCGCAGGCTCGCACCGAAAGCGGCGCGTCCCCTACCGCGAAGAGCGCGTCAGGTCAACGCTGGCAGCGAGGACAATAGAAGGTCGAACGGCCGCCCTGGACGATGCGCCTGACCGTCCCGCCGCCTCCGCACGGCTGGCCTTCCCGGTCGTAGACCGCGAAGTCCTTGGAGAAATAGCCGAGCTCCCCATCGGGAGAAGCGAAATCGCGCAAGGTCGATCCTCCCGCTGCGATCGCTTCAGCGAGCACGTCGTGAATTGCCGGTACCAGCCGCTTCAGTCGTTCGAGCGATATCGAGCCGCCCGCCTTGAGGGGGTGGATGCCGGCGCGGTAGAGCGCTTCGCAGACATAGATGTTGCCAAGGCCGGCGACGATGCGCTGGTCGAGGAGCAGCAGCTTGATGGCGGCACTGCGGCCGGCAAGCCGGTGCCTCAGCTCGCCGGCAGTCAGGTCGAGGGGTTCGGGCCCCAGCGCCTTGAACGGCGGCCATTCCGCAAGCTCGTCAGTGCGCAGCAGGTCCACCGAGCCAAAGCGACGCGGATCGTTAAGTGCGAGGCGCGTTCGCTCGTCTGTTTCCAGGAGAAGGTGATCGTGCTTCTCGAGCCTGCTGTGGTTGATCCGCCAGCTCCCGGACATCCCGAGATGGAAGATCATCGTGTCGTTCCGGTCCGTATGGATGAGGCCATATTTCGCGCGCCGCCCAAGCCCCGTGACGCGAGCTCCGGTGAGGCGCTGGCCGAGATCCTTCGGGAACGCCCGGCGAAGATCCTCGCGCCGTACCTCGACTCGCTCGATCCGCCGGCCGTCGAGGACACGGGCCAGGCCGCGGACGGTGGTCTCGACTTCGGGAAGCTCGGGCATCCCCACGATATGGCGAAGGGCGCGCAAGCCCGCTAGAGCCGCTCACCCATGACGAACCAGGTGAATTTCGGCGACGAGCTCGTCGGCCCCGATGAGAAGACCCGGCGCGTCGGCCAGGTCTTCAGTTCAGTCGCGCGGCGATACGATCTGATGAACGACCTGATGTCGGGCGGCCTGCACCGCCTGTGGAAGGACCGGTTCGTCGCAAGGGTGAAGCCGCGACCGGGCGAGGCCATCCTGGATATGGCGGGCGGCACTGGCGACGTCGCCTTCCGCATGACGCGGCGCGGTGCAGAGGTGACCGTTGCCGACATCAATCCCGACATGCTCGACGTCGGCAAGCAGCGCGCAGAAGCTCGTGAGCTTAAGGGCCTTGGGTGGAAGGTCGAGAATGCCGAGAAGCTGACCTTCGCCGACGCGAGCTTCGACGCCTACACGATCGTGTTCGGGATCCGGAACGTCACCGACATACCGGCGGCGCTCAAGGAAGCGCACCGCGTCCTGAAGCGTGGCGGGCGTTTCTACTGCATGGAGTTTTCGTCGAGCGACTGGCCCGGCTTCTCGAACCTCTACCAGGCCTACGCTTCGAAGGTGATTCCCAAGGTGGGCAAGGTCGTGACCGACGACGAAGAGAGCTACCGCTATCTGGTCGAAAGCATCCGCCGCTTCCCGAGGCCCAATGCCTTCAAGACAATGGTCGCCGACGTGGGGTTTGTCTGCGCAGCTGCTGAGCCCATGCTCGGAGGGCTCGTCACCATCCATTCGGGCTGGAAGATTTGACGAGCAGCGCCACCCATTTGTGGCGTCTGTTGAAGTGGGGCCGGACTCTGGCTCGCCACGGCGCACTGCGCGGGATCGAGGAGGACCCGATGACCCCGCCACCGGTGCGGCGGCTCGCGCGCATTGCCCGCTTCGGCGCGAAAAGCCCGCCGACGCCCGAGTATGCCGCAGCGCTGGTCGCGATCGGTCCGGCGGCAATCAAGCTTGGCCAGGCCCTGTCGACACGTCCCGATCTCGTTGGGGAGAAGGCCGCGGCAAATCTTTCCCAGCTGCAGGACGATTTGCCCCCTGCCCCGTTCGGCAAGATCAAGCAGACGATCGAAACGTCGTTCAACGCGCCGCTCGAGAGCCTGTTCGCAGAGTTCGACGAGGTTCCCGTCGGCGCGGCGTCGATCGCCCAGGTTCACCGCGCGACCACGACCGACGGGCGGGATGTCGCAGTCAAGGTGCTTCGCCCGGGCATCGAGGACGAACTCGCGAAAGCGATCGACACTTACGAATGGGCGGCCGCTCACGTCGAGCGTTACGGCGGCGAGGCCGAGCGACTCCGCCCGCGGCTCGTGGTTGCCCACTTCCGCCAATGGACCGCCCGTGAGCTCGACCTGCAGCGGGAAGCGGCGTCCGCCTCCGAGCTTCGGGAGAACATGGTCGCCGAGCCCGGCTATTATGTTCCCGAGATCGACTGGCGGCGAACGGCACGGCGGGTCCTCACGCTCGAGTGGCTCGACGGGATCAAGCTCAACGACCGCGAGGCGCTGACTGCCGCCGGGCAGGACTGCGAGGCGCTCGCCGGGACCCTGGTCCGCGCCTTCCTCAGGCAAGCGGTTGTCGACGGATTTTTCCACGCCGACCTCCACCACGGGAACCTGTTCGCGCTGGCCGACGGACGGATCGCCGCGATCGATTTCGGGATCATGGGCCGCATCGATCGCCGGGCGCGGATGTGGCTCGCGGAAATCCTCTACGGCCTGATCACGGGCAATTACCGTCGCGTCGCCGAGATTCATTTCGAAGCGCAGTACGTCCCTCCGCACCACAATGTGCAGGAGTTCGCGACCGCGCTCCGCGCCGCCGGCGAGCCGATCCGCGGGCTGCCGGTCAAGGAAATCTCGGTCGGCCGGATGCTCGAAAGCCTGTTCTCGATCACGCGCGACTTCGACATGCCGACGCAGCCGCACCTTCTGCTCCTCCAGAAGACGATGGTGATGAACGAGGGCGTGGCGACCGCCTTGGACCCGGACATCAACATGTGGGAGACGGCCGAGCCGTTCCTTCGCGACTGGATGCGCTCCGAGCTGGGCCCCGAAGCTTATTATGCGGATCGCCTCATCGAGCTGGTCCGAGCCTTCAAGAAGATCCCGCAGATGATCGACCGGCTCGACGAATACTACCCGCCCCGCGGCGCCGCTCCGCCCGCACCGCCGCTACCGGACATCGCGATCATCGAACATCGCAACTGGTGGGGCTATGCGCTTGCGGGGCTTGTCGGGGCAGCAGTAGCAGCAGGGTTGGTGTTCATTTTCTGATCGGGGGAACGACGATGGTGGGAATCTGGATGCGGCTGCTGATTGCGGCCCCTCTCGCAACTTCGGCCATCGCGCTTCCGGCGCCAGCCGTGGCGCAAGCGCCCAGCAGGCACGCCCAGCTGATCGGCTTGTTCAGCGAGTGGCGGGCTTTCGTGCATCCGCAGATCGTCCGGGGCGTGCCCGATTACTCGGCTCTGGCGATGGCGGCCAAGGCTGCGCGCCTCGCCGATTTCCGAGCTCGGCGCAAGGCGATCGACACGTCCGGCTGGAGCCCGGCCGACCGCAACGACTACCGGATGGTCGAAGCCGAGATGAACGGCTTCGACTTCTTCCTTCGCGTGCTGAAGCCCTGGGCCCGCGATCCGGGCTTCTATCAGACGATCTTCGCGGAAATGAGCGACGTGCCCGCGCATGAGGGCCCGTCGGCCGAGCCCAATATCGACCTCTACAAGTTCAAATACCCGCTCTCGCGAACGGACGACGCGAAGCTCGCCGATATGCTTAGCGCAGTGCCCGCGACGCTCGACGCGGCCAGGCGAAATCTCGCCGACAGCCAGGCGCACGACCTTTGGGCCTACGGCGATCGCGCCTTCAACGAGCAGGCCGAGGCGCTCGCCGCGCTCGAGGCCGGCAAACTGTCGCTTAATGACCTCGAGGGGCGGCGAACCGTATCCTTGGCTGGGGCGAGCCCGCGCCTGCGTGCCGCGGTCCGCAACGCGCGGGTCGCGACCGAGCAGTTCGCGGATTGGGTGCGTACCGAAGCGCCCAAGCGGACCGGACCCTCCGGCGTCGGGAAAGACAATTACAACTGGTATCTCAAGAATGTCCTCCTGAGCCCCTACGACTACGGCCAGCAGGTCACGATCCTCGAGCGCGAGCTCGACCGCTCGCTCGCGTCGCTACGGCTCGAGGAAACGCGTAACCGCAGTGCTCCGCCAATTCCGGAACTGAACGATCCGGCAGCCTACAGGCGCATGGCGGAGGCTCGCGAAGCGCGGTTCTACGACCTGCTGACCCAGGCCGGCTTCATCCCCGACCGGCCGTATTATCGCAGCGCCCTCTTCGGCCAACTCGCGGACTATACGCCTCCCGAGCAGCGCAACTTCTTCACGCACGTCACGGCGCTCGATCCGCTGCCGCTTTCGTCGCACCAGTTCCACTGGGTCGAGCTCGCCCGGCTGAAGAACGAGCCCCACCCGAGCCCGATCCGGCAGACGCCGCCGCTGTTCAACATCTACGCGGACCGCTCCGAGGGCTTTGCGACGGCGATGGAAGAGATCCTCATGCAGGCCGGCCTGTACGACGACGAGCCGCATGGCCGCGAGCTGGTATGGATCATGCTCGCCAACCGCGCCGCCCGCGGACTCGCATCCTTGCGGGTCCAGGCCAACCAGATGGATCTAGCCCAGGCGGGGAAATTCCACGCACGCTGGACACCCCGCGGCTGGTCGGACCCGAACAGCCGCCTCGTCGGCTTCGAACAGCTGCTCTACCTCCGCCAGCCGGGCTATGGACCGAGCTACATCGTCGGGAAGGTCCAGATGGATGAGCTGCTCGCGATCCAGTCGCACGCTGCAGAGATGCAGGGCCGTCCATTCGTACTCAGCGATGCGATGCAGCGAATCCTGTCCGCCGGGATCATGCAGCCCGCGCTGATCAAGAACGAGATCGGCGGCGAGACCGCGCGATGACGCCGCTATTTGTGCTAGGCTGACCCCATGGCACGGGTCCTCCTCATCGTCGGCGGCGGGATCGCCGCCTACAAGTCGCTCGAGCTCGTGCGGCTGCTGAAGAAGACCGGGCACTCGGTGGCCCCGGTGCTGACCAAGGGCGGCGAGCACTTCGTCACCGCGATGAGCCTCGGAACGCTCGCCGAAAGCGAAGTCCATAGCTCCTTGTGGGAGCTAAAGGACGAGGTCGAGATCGGCCATATCCAGCTCAGCCGCGCGGCCGATTTTGTGTTGGTTTGCCCCGCGACCGCAGACCTCCTCGCCAAGATGGCGGCAGGGATCGCCGACGATCTGGCCACCACCCTCTTGCTGGCGACCGACAAGCCGGTCGTGGTCGCGCCCGCGATGAACGTCCGCATGTGGCTTCATGCCGCCACCCAGCGCAATATCGCGCAGCTCAAGGCCGACGGGGTTCGAATCATCGAGCCGGCCGAGGGCGAGATGGCATGCGGTGAGTTCGGTCCGGGCCGGTTGCCCGAGCCGCCGGACATCATGGACCAGCTCGCCGACCTCCTGAAGTGACGCTTCGCGGCAAGCATGTCCTGGTCACCGCGGGACCCACGCACGAGCCGATCGATCCGGTCCGGGTCATCGCCAACCGCTCCTCTGGGCGGCAAGGGTTTGCGATTGCGGCGGCTGCAGCCGAGGCCGGCGCCCGGGTGACTTTGGTCGTAGGCCCCGTTTCGCTGGAGACGCCCGTCGGCGTTGACAGAATCAACGTCGAAACCGCCGAGCAGATGGCCGACGCCGTGTTTGCCGCGCTTCCAGCC